>UOFE01000034.1_pt1 | contig 163121 bp, 157 predicted proteins | sample 1988381 | NCBI WGS metagenome assembly UOFE01 (sample SAMEA4712194, study PRJEB27164) | hydrothermal vent metagenome | biome: marine basaltic hydrothermal vent biome; feature: marine hydrothermal vent; material: mineral | place: Pacific Ocean | collected 2011-06-14/2011-07-23 | depth 1689 m
CCGTTTGTATGCGGCTGATATGGGTGGACAAATTTTCCGATTTGATATTGATAATGATGATGGTGGTTTGTTATCTGGTTCAATAACAGGTGGACGTATTGCTAATTTATCGGGTACAGGTACGGCAAGTGCACGCCGATTCTATTATCCTCCTGATGTTGCTTTAGTGGCCAATAAAGGTAAGGCGCCGTATCTCGCGATGGCTATAACATCGGGTTACCGCGCGCATCCTAATGATCTAGATATACACGACCGTATCTATGTTATTAGAGATAATAATATTTACAATACGCCTACTACTTATACGACAGTAGTGGAATCGGATTTGTATAATGCAACATTGAATCTTGCAGGAGGCGATGGCGATGATATAGAAAATGCAGCTGCAGAAACGGCACTTGATGATGCAGAAGGCTGGTACATCGAACTGGATGACGGTACTGGTTCAAATACTTGGGTCGGTGAAAAAGGTCTGGCAGAAGTATTAATTCTTGAAGGTGTAGTGATTGCTACAACGTTTACACCGATTAACGATACTGCGTTAACTGATAGCTGTAAGCCACAATCCGGTACAGGTAAAGTTTTCTTTGTGGATTTATTCGATGCTTCAGCTGCATTTCCATCAGATAATGATTCGCGAACAGATCGTTTTAAAGTATTATCAAAAGGCGGTATCCCACCTTCTCCAAACGTTATCATTCCTAAGGATGGTGAGCCTACATTATGTATTGGTACGGAATGTGAGTCCGCTGAACTTAGTAAAGGCGTTCGTAAAACACTTTGGTATGAGGTAGAAAAGTAATGAAAAATAATAAGGGTTTTACATTGGTTGAGTTGATGGTGACCGTTGCCATTATCGGAACCTTAGGTGCCATCGCTTATCCGGCATATACATCTTATACGGCCGTTGCTAAGCGAGGCGATGCAATTACTGCCTTATCGACCATATCGTTACGTTTAGAAGAGTATTATCTGAACAATGATGGCTACACCGGAGCGGCAATCAGTGTTTTATATGGCTCCACTATCAGTAAGCAAAATTATTACGATCTGACGATGACCGGTGTAAGTGGCAGTGGTTCGCCTAATGATTTTTCCTATCTGTTAACGGCCACACCTAAATCACCGTATACTGATTCGCAGTGTGGAAATTTAACACTGAATTCGATAGGGGTTAAAGGGTCAAGTTCAGGCACTCCGGCGAATTGTTGGAAAAAGTAAGCACCAATGTAATTTGCGTTTAGATGTTACGCAATTCTTTAGGCAACTGAAAATGCACGCTTTCAGTTGCCTTTTCATTGGTGATAATGGTTGTTTCAAATAATTCTTCAAGATGTGTAATAACTTGCTGTACTAGTATGTCAGGTGCAGAAGCACCGGCTGTTACCCCGATTGATTGCGCTTTTTTAAACCAGTTATTATTGATGTCTTCTACGCCATCAATTAGATAGGCATCAATATTTTGTTTTTCTGCTAATTCACGTAAGCGATTAGAGTTTGAACTATTTGCTGAGCCAATCACTAAAAACACATCCACTTTGTCCGCGAGTTCTCGTACTGCATCTTGGCGATTTTGTGTGGCGTAACAAATATCATCTTTACGTGGCCCTTTAATATCAGAGTATTTATTGCGTAAGGCATCAATGATGTCTTTTGTGTCATCGACCGATAATGTTGTTTGTGTCACGTAAGCTAAGGCTGTTTGATTCTTTACCTGAAGGTGCTCAACATCGTTAACGGTTTCGATCAAATAGATATTACTGTTTTTATTTTGCTTGTACTGTCCGAGTGTGCCTTCGACTTCTGGATGTCCAGCATGGCCAATCAAAATAACATCTTCAAAATATTTTTCGTGTTTGGCAACTTCGAGGTGTACTTTTGTGACTAGCGGGCAGGTCGCATCGAAGATACGTAGATCTCGATTTTGAGCTTCTTGTCGAACTTTTTGTGATACACCGTGGGCGCTGAATATAACGGTGGCACCGTCAGGAATTTCTTCCAGTTCTTCCACGAAGACGGCACCTTTTTGAATCAGGTCGTTAACTACGTAACGATTGTGTACGACTTCATGTCGAACATAGATAGGAGCGGAAAAAATATCCAGTGCGCGTTCAACTATTTCAATAGCACGATCTACGCCAGCGCAAAATCCACGAGGATTGGCCAGATAAATATTCATTGTGAGGTTTCATTTGACATGTCGTTATTGCTGGCGCTCGCATTATTGACGCCTAAAATATTCACCGTAAATACGATTTCCTGGCCGGCGAGAGGGTGGTTAAAGTCAATCTCCGCATCCTTATCTTTTAGGTTGATAACGGTTCCGGGTATTTCATCACCATCTGGCGATTCAAATGAGTAAGACAGGCCAACTGCCGGTGGTAGTTCATCCGGGAAGTCTGATAGTGGCATGTCATGAATGTTGTCTTCATCACGAAGACCAAAACCTTGTTCTGGTGTTAGCGTCAGTGTTTGTTTATCGCCTTCTTTGAGGCCAAAGATAGCGAGTTCCATGCCATCTGTAACATCGCCTTGACCCATAGAAATTTCAACTGGTTCGTCATCAAAGCTGCTTTCAATTGTGCTGCCATTGGTTAAGGTAATGCTGTAATGCATTAATACTTGGCTGTGCATGTTTATTTCATCTTTCATATCGCATTCTCTTTCCCATGCTTTGCGTGGGAAGGCGTAGGCTGGTAATAAGCATTTTGCAAAATAAATAGTTCATAAAAATATAATAAAGAATATTGATGCGCTGGTATCGTGTAGATTTTAAACCTACGGATTTCCACGCAGAGCATGGGAACGAGGCATGATGAAAAAATTATTTATTGGCCTTCTCGCGTTTTGATTCAAGAAACATATCTATGATTAACAATCCTGCGCCAAGTGTGATTGCAGAATCCGCAATATTGAATGCAGGGAAGTAATTTGTTGTGTAATAAACCTGAATGAAATCGACTACCTCGCCGGTTAATGCACGGTCAATCAAGTTGCCTATAGCGCCGCCGAGTATTAAAGAGATAGCAATTTGTAGTAGGTTGTTGTCCTTTTGCTTTTCATCTTGCGTTAATTGTTTCAGCCAGAAAAGTAAAAAGATACTAATGACGGTTGATAAGATTACAAAAAATATTCGTTGCCAGCCACCCGCTTCACTTAAAAAGCTAAAAGCGGCGCCTTTGTTATACATTAGAGTGAAGTTGAAGCCTGGAAACATGGCAACGGGTCGATGCAACAACAACTCGGCCTCAGCAATATACTTTGTTAGCTGGTCGAGAACGATGGTTAAAACAGAAAGCCAGAGCCATTTCATAATATTAAATATGTAGGTGTGAATTTATTCGCACGTAGGTGTCTCTGTTCAGCGCCGTTGTACGAATAAACTTGCGCCTACAGGGTAATAATTTTATTTTCAGTGAAGCTGAGTATGACAGTATCATGCAAAACGTCGCTGCTCGCCAGCACCGTCGATATTTTCTATACAGCGGCCACACAGTTCGGGGTGATTATCATTACTGCCAACGTCTTCACGGTGGTGCCAGCACCGTACACATTTAGTGTTATCAGATGCTGAAACATTTATTTTAATTGTTTTTCCACTATCGATGGTGACTTCGATGCTATTTTCATCTGCATTATTAATATTTTTTACTGTTGCATTTGATGTGATTAATACAAAACGTAATTCTTCTTTTAACATCTCTAGTGTATTTTTTAATTCGTTATCCACATAAAGTGTTACTTCAGCATCGAGTGATGAGCCAATGGTTTTATCCGCGCGTAATGTTTCCAGTTCTTTGCTTACACTGGAACGAATTTCAAGGATAGTTTGCCAGAACGCCATATCCATTTTTTCATCAGCGTCTAATTCTGCCAGATCTACATACCAGCTTTCCAGTAATATCGAGTCACTGTGTTCGCCCGGCATGGCTTGCCATAATTCTTCAGCAGTAAAACTTAAGATGGGAGCAATCCAGCGACATAGTGCTTCGCTGATATGATAAAGCGCAGTTTGTGCAGAGCGTCGTGCAATACTATTGCTCTGTGTGGTGTACTGTCGGTCTTTGATTATATCGAGGTAAAAACCGCCTAAATCGACTGTGCAAAAATGTTGTAACTTATGGTGAATTGCATGGAAATTAAATTCTTTGTAGGCGATGATGATTTCATTTTGCAGTTCTAATGTTTTTGCAATCGCCCAACGATCAAGAGAGAGTAGCTCGTTGTTTTCTAATTTATCGTTAACTGGATCAAAACCGCTGAGGTTAGCCAGTAAAAAACGTGCGGTATTTCTAATGCGTCGATAAGCGTCGGCGCTGCGTTTTAAAATTTCGTCCGAAACAGTCATCTCATTACTGTAATCACTGCTGGCAACCCACAGGCGTAGAATATCGGCGCCTAATGTGCCGACTACTTTTTGTGGTGACATAACATTGCCTAATGACTTCGACATTTTTTTACCGTTAGCATCAACTGTGAAGCCGTGTGTTAGTACTTTTTTGTAGGGTGCAACGCCGTTGATGGCAGTCGATGTTAATAATGATGACTGGAACCATCCACGATGTTGGTCAGAACCTTCTAAATATAAATCGGCGGGGAAGGGTAGCTTGTCACGTTTATTCAGGACGCAGGTATGGGTAACGCCCGAGTCAAACCATACATCTAATGTATCAGTTGTTTTGTCGTAATCATCGGCCTGATCGCCAAGTAGTTCACTCGCCTCCATCGAAAACCAGGCTTCGATACCACCCTGTTCTATTTTTTTTGCAACCTGCTCGATTAATGATTGTGTATCCGGATGTAATTCACCGGTTTCTTTATGAACGAACAAAGTAATTGGGACGCCCCAGGTGCGTTGTCTGGAGATGCACCAATCCGGCCGATTGTTTACCATGCTCTCGATACGTGCCTGACCCCAGTCGGGTAACCAGGTGGTTTCCTTGATGGCTTTGTTGGCAGCATCACGCAGTCCGGCTTGTTCCATGCTGATAAACCACTGTGGTGTGGCGCGAAAAATAATCGGCGTTTTATGGCGCCAGCAGCACGGGTAACTGTGTTGCATCTTTGCGTGTTTTAACAGGACTCTATTATTTTCCAGTGTTTCGATGATTTCAGGATTGACCTTGTTGACGTGTTTGCCAGCAAATAATTCGGTGTCAGGTAAAAACACGCCATTGCCGCCGACCGGGTTGTATACTTCAAGTCCATAGCGGTTGCCGACGATATAATCATCCTGCCCGTGCCCCGGTGCGGTGTGTACGCCACCGGTTCCCGCTTCGGTGGTGACGTGGTCGCCTAAGATAATGGGTACCTGTTTGTCGTAAAAAGGATGGTTCACCAACAGGTTCTCTAAAGCCTGACCCTGGCAACTGGCGAGTAGTTTGGTTTGTTCGTAGCCATAACGTTCGAGTGCGTCGCCGGCTAGTGAGCTTTCCAAAATCAGGCGAGCGGGCCCGTATTGTGTTTCGACCTGAATTAACTGGTATTCGAATTCAGGGTTGAATGAAACGGCTTGATTGGCGGGCAGTGTCCATGGGGTGGTGGTCCAGATAACGGCTGCGATATCCCCCTTGCCTTTGCCGCCCGAGTCAGCAATCTGGAATGCAGCTTCAAACTCACTGTTATTGACAGCGGTGAACATCACGTCGATAGCAGGCGATTCTTTATCCTGATATTCGACTTCCGCTTCAGCCAGTGCAGAGCCACAATCCAGGCACCAGTGCACCGGTTTGCTACCTTGGTGCAAATGCCCTTTGTCGATGATTTTACCTAGACTGCGTACGATGTCCGCTTCGAATTTGTAGTCCATGGTGAGATAGGGTTTTTCCCAGTCACCTAATACGCCTAAACGAATAAAATCTTTGCGCTGGCCGTTTACCTGTTTAGTTGCATATTCACGACACTTCTCGCGAAAAGTTTTGGCGTCGACTTTATTGCCGGCTTTCCCTATTTTTTTCTCGACCATTAATTCGATAGGTAAACCATGGCAATCCCAGCCTGGTACATAGCGCGCATCATAGCCATCGATGGTGTGGCTTTTTACAATGATGTCTTTTAATATTTTATTGACTGCATGACCGATATGAATGTCACCGTTGGCATACGGAGGACCATCATGTAAAACAAACGTGGGCCGACCATCACAGACTTCTCGAATTTTCTGATATAACCCAGAACTCTGCCATTGTTTAAGCATTTCCGGTTCACGATTAGCCAGATTGCCGCGCATAGGGAAATCAGTGTGAGGTAAATTTAGGGTCGGTTTGTAATCCATAAAAATCAGTGAATAGTGAATAATGAGCAGTTAGTAGTGCAAATGAGATAAGAGCAGTAGTTTAGGTTTTTGTCGCTCACTATTCACTATTCACTATTAGTTATTAACTTCAAGCCGTTCTTTAGCTTGATTACAGTCGAGTTTAATTTGGTTTTTTAAATCATCAAAAGATTCAAATTTCTTTTCATCGCGGATTTTATGCTGGAAAGATACGCAGACCTGTTCACCGTAGATATCCTGATTAAAATCGAACAGATGCACTTCCAGTTGAACGCGTTCTCCGTTGACAGTAGGTCTGCGTCCAAGGTTGGCAATGCCCGCTACATCACCGTGTTTCTGGCTATGCATGGTAACAGAATATACGCCTTTAAGTGGCGTTTCTGCGCGTCTGAGATGGATATTGGCTGTCGGGAATCCGATGGTGCGACCGCGTTTATCGCCGTGGCTAACATGGCCGCAGATGGTATAAGGTCGGCCCAGCATTTTATCGGCGAGACTAAGTTGGTCGCTTGCCAGTGCGTCACGAATTAACGAGCTGCTGACGCGTTGATCTTCCAGGCAGTGTGACTGGATACTGGTCACTGAAAATTGATGTTTTTCACCGAATGTTTGCAGTAATTTAAAATCGCCCTGTCGATCACAGCCAAAACGAAAGTCATCACCGATAATGACGGATTGTATTTGAAGTTTTTTGACCAGAACGTTTTCGATGAAGGTGGCAGCACTCATACTGGCCAGTGACTGGTTAAAATTCAGGAACAGTAGAAATTCTGGGCGAATAGCGGGCTTGAAAGCAGCCAGTGTACGTATTTTTTCGCCTCGGTTCATCAGACGAGCAGCTGTCGCTTTGCCTTTGGTAAAAAACTCACGTGGCAAGGGCTCAAATGTCATTAAGCAGCGATGGGTATTGAGGCGTTCTGCCTCACTTTGCAATTGCTCCAGCATCTTTTGATGACCGAGGTGCAGGCCATCGAAATTGCCAATGGTGAGGACGCCGTTCTGATGTTGCTGTTGGCAGTTGTGGGTGCCGCGGATGACGTGCATGTATGGGTTACGTTAGTCTTTAAAAGGCTGTGTATTCTACCAGTATCTACCGCTGTTCGAGTGTTTATGATTGTTTTTTAAACTGAGAAGGGCGTAGTCCCTGTAACCACAGTAAGACAACATACACCAATACTCCGGCAAAAATTAGACCGGTCAGGTTACTTAAACGCTCCATTAATTGCCACTGAGTCCACTGGATGGCATCCGGTTTAAACCAGACAAGAACGGCCGCCATTGCGATTGAAGCGGTGAAAATACGGATAATCCAGGCCATCCATCCATCCTGCGGATGAAATATATTAGCCTTTCTTAGGCCTCGATATAACAATATGGCATTGATGTATGCTGAAAAACTCGTTGCCAATGCCAGTCCGACATGCGGTGCCATGTAATCAATTTTTACCAGTGGTACGACAAAAGCAATATTCATTACCATGTTGCATACCATTGCGATGATGCCGATGCGTACCGGCGTTTTAGTATCCTGTCTGGCATAATAACCTGGGGCAAGAACTTTAATGCAGATAAGTGCAGGCAGACCCAACATATAAGCCATCAAACTTAAGCTGGAAAAATAGGTGTCATGCGCGGTAAATTTTCCGTATTCAAACAATGATGCCAGTATAGGTCCCGCGAGAATAAACAGACCCACACAGGCGGGAATGGTTATCAAGGTGACGAGCCGTAAAGCCCAGTTGAGCGTCTGGTTAAATTGGTCAGCCGAGTCGCGTGAGTGCTGTTGTGACAGCGTGGGTAATATGACCGTGGCAATGGCGATGCCTAACACGCCCAGTGGAAACTCCAGCAAACGGTCTGAATAATATAACCAGGTCACACTGCCGGTAATTAAGAATGAAGCGATTACAGTGTCCAGTAATAGATTGATCTGTGCGACAGACGAGCCAAAAATAGCGGGAAGCATCAGCGTGGTGATTTTTTTAACGCCTGCATGCCCGCGTTTTATTTTGGGTGAGGGCATCAGGTTTAGTTTCATTAGAGCGGGAAACTGGATGAATAATTGCACAATACCTGCGACGGCGACGCCCCAGGCAAGTGCCATTAGCGGCTCGTCAAAATACGGTGTCAGTAAAAAAACTGAGGCGATCAGGCTTACATTTAATAAAACCGGGGTAAATGCGGGCACTGCAAATTGGTGGAAGCTATTCATAATTCCACCGCAAAATGCGACTAATGCAATAAAAAAGATATATGGAAAAGTAATGCGCAGCAAATCAGCTGTGAGTTGAAATTGTTGTGCGTCATCGGCAAAGCCTGGGGCGAACAGGTAGACCAGTGCGGGCGCAAAGATCATACCTAGCAGGGCCAATATCAATAAAAAGCCGCCGAGCGTGCCCGCTACGTGATCGACTAAATCTTTCAGAGCCGCTTTATCGTGTTTTTCTTTGTATTCAGAGAACACGGGCACAAAGGCCAGTGAAAATGCGCCTTCGCCGAAGAGGCGGCGCATAAAATTTGGAATTTTGAAGGCAACCAGAAAAGCGTCCGTGCCACCCGAAGCACCAAAAAACGTGGCTATCGTGATGTCACGTAATAAGCCAAAAACTCTGGATAAAAGCGTCATGCCACCTACGGTAAAGGTGGATCGCAGTAGTTTTTTGCTCAGGATGTTCTCCAAAATAGATTGATGGCGAGATTGTACCTGTTACGCGCGTTTTTCTAAAGGCAGGTGTCGTTACAATCCTCCGATAATGACGATAATTTATATTGACAAAGCCCGCAAAAACAGGCATCCTACGCGCTCTTTTTTCAAGATGGTTTAGAACAGTGGCAAACACAGCTTCAGCAAAAAAACGCGCCAGACAGGCAGAGATACATCGCTCACGTAATGTAGGCGTACGTTCAATGATGCGCACATGCATTAAGAAAGTTTATTACGCGATTGAAGCAGGTGATAAAGCTGCCGCAGAAGCCGCTTATAAAATCGCAGCGCCGGTTATTGACCGTGTAGCAGGTAAAGGTCTAATTCACGCCAATAAAGCGGCTCGTCATAAGAGCCGTATGAATAACAATATTCGTTCAATGGCATGATTTACATTGTCACTTTTTAAAAGTGACAATGAATAAAAAAGCCAGGCTGATGATAAAACATCAGCCTGGCTTTTTTTGTGGGTGTGTCGGTCTGTTTGCTGACGTTTTAAAAACCTAAAGTCAAAAGATTGAACCGCAGAGGCGCAGAGAAAATCTAAATATTTGTTTATAGCGCCGAAGGCGCTATAAACAAAAATACAACTCTGCGCCTCCGCGTCTCTGCGGTTCAAGTTTTTAAATATTTTGACGTTGTTTTGAGTTGTGAGTCGACTGTCAGAATAGTGTATTTATCGACGACGACGTGATTGTATGCCGAAAAGAGCGATTAGACCGGAGCTGAATAACCAAATTGCAGCGGGCACCGGAACTTCATTGATCGTCATATTATCGATGCTGGGCCAGAAGCCATTAACGTTAGGTAATACACCTGGTGCGAAAAAAGTGAGCTGAGTTATATCTGCCGTTTCAACACTGACGGTTAGCCAATTGTCCCAACTTGTGTAATTGGTTAAATCAACCTTGGTTTCCCATACGGTTTCACCGAGTGTATTCAACGCGGCAATATCGATAAAGCCAATATTTTCACTGTTTGAGGTGAAATCTAACCAGGGCCTAGCGTTCATCTCAAAGCTGTTGACATAAGTCGCAGCTGAGAAAGTGATGTAATCATCAAAGTTGAAGCTGTCATTCCATAAGTGACCACCACCTGTGTCGTCCCACTTCATTTCACCGCCTAGTGTCACGCCTAAATTGTTGGCGTCATTAAAGTCCAGCAGTTCTGCCTGAGCAGAGTTGCAAGCCAGGCCGCTTAAGGCTGTCAGTGTGATTGTCGGGATTATATGTAGGTATTTGTGCACGGTTTTATCCTTTAAATTTATTTGCAAACAGGCAAATTGAAAACATCTATAGTGTGGATTTGGTGCAATTAGTTGAATCTATTACAGTAAGTATAGTGCAATTGTTATGCCACTATATAAAAAACTATAAATAACAATGAGATAGTGGGCGATGCTTTATCAGCTGCCATAAAACTGTAAAAAATACCTTAAAATAACGTAAATACATGGTTAAATAATAATCAATTATAAGCTGTTTTGCAAGATAATCGACAAAATTTTGTTATTTTCGTGTACCGAGGAGAGTAAATGAGCTTATAGGAGTGCTAGATTGTCTCGATGAATCAGCTCGGCATCGTCTAAATAGCCAAGTATCGACTCTATTTGTTCGCTGGATTGCCCCATGATTTTCCGGCTTTCTTCGCTGTTGTAATTGATTAAACCACGGGCAATTTCATTTCCCTTGTTATCAAAGCAGCTAACGACTTCGCCACGTTGGAAACTACCCTCGATTCGGCTGACGCCGACCGCTAATAAACTAACTCCCGATTTCTGGATAGCTTTGCTGGCACCCGCATCCAGATGGAGCTGACCCGATATTTTTAGCTGATTAGCTAACCATTGTTTGCGGGCAGTCATGGGTTCATTGTCTGCGGTTAGGAGTGTGCCTATCGCGTCACCCTGTGCGATTTTTTGCAAAACATTGTCTTCTGAGCCACAGGCGATAATCGTTGTGGTGCCAGAGCGCGCGGCACATTGTGCCGCCGTTATCTTGGTTCGCATGCCACCCTGACCCAATGCGCCACTATCGCCAGCCATGGCGGTGAGTTCATGGTTGCTGGCAGTGGATTGTGATATGAGTTTTGCCTCATCGTTATAGCGAGGGTCTTTGTCATACAAGCCTTGCTGGTCGGTCAGGATGATCAGTGTATCGGCTTCGACCAGGTTGCTGACGAGTGCGCCCAGAGTATCGTTATCACCAAATCGAATTTCGTCAGTTGCGACAGTATCATTTTCATTGATGATAGGAATGGCGCCAAGTTTTAACAGTGTTTTGAGTGTGCTGCGGGCATTAAGGTAGCGTTGGCGATGGCTTAGATCGTCATGTGTCAGTAGCACTTGTGCGGTGTGAATGTTGTGTTTTTTAAAGCAGCTTGCAAAGTGTTGTATCAGGCCCATTTGACCTAGTGCGGCGACGGCCTGTAATTCGTGTAGGGCGTGTGGACGTTTGTCCCAGCCGATTCTAGCCATGCCTTCTGCGACCGCGCCGGAAGATACCAATAGTATTTCTTTGCCGGATTCGCGTAATGTCGCAATCTGTTCAGCCCATGACTGTATCGCCTGTTGATTCAGTCCGCGACCATCATCGGTAATAAGTGAGCTGCCAATTTTAATAACCCAGCGGGTGGACTCGGCAACGGCTTTTCGTGTTGTAGCTTGCATGGTTGTCGCGTCCGTTGTCATCAGTGAGTTCTAGTTTTCCTGTTCGTGCTCTATTTTAGAATAAGGATTATCTTCGTCATCCAGACGCTGTTCCTGTTCGGCTTCTCGATTGGTTTCGAGTTGTTTCATGATATCGAAAGCCAGCGTCTCTGTGCCGGTTTTGCTTATGGCAGAAATGACGTGAACCGGCCCTTTCCAGTTTAATCGCTGGATAATATCGTCCTTTTTGGCTTTTAATTCTTCTTTGTCTAGCAGGTCGGCTTTATTTAATACCAGCCAGCGCGGTTTTTGAGCCAGCTCATGGCTGTAATTATCTAGTTCATTAATAATGGTATTGGCTTCATCAACCGGGTCACTGCCGTCAAAGGGCGCCAGGTCAACGATATGAAGTAAAACCTGTGTACGAGACAGATGCTTTAAAAACTGGATGCCCAGTCCGGCACCTTCAGATGCACCCTCGATGATGCCGGGTATATCAGCAATCACAAAACTTTGGTTCATGCCAACACGCACTACGCCCAGGTTAGGGAATAGCGTGGTAAACGGATAATTCGCCACTTTGGGTTTCGCTGCTGAAACTGAACGGATAAAGGTCGATTTGCCAGCATTGGGTAAACCCAGCAAGCCAACATCCGCCAGTACTTTTAATTCCAGACGCAAATTGCGACGTTCGCCATCAGAGCCTGGCGTACATTTTCTTGGCGCTTGATTGATTGAGCTTTTGTAGCGTGCATTGCCCAGGCCGTGAAAGCCGCCTTGCGCCACTTTAATTTTTTGATCGTGTTTTGTGATGTCACCGATGAGCTCATCAATATCATCATCGTATATTAAAGTGCCGATTGGAACCTGAATGAGGAGGTCATCACCACCCGGCCCTGTCAATTGTTGGCCACCACCACGAATACCCGATGCGGCAGTATAGGTTCGGACGTGTCGAAAATCAGCCAGGGTATTAATGTCGTGATCGCCCACCAGATAAACGCTGCCACCATCGCCGCCATCGCCGCCGTCCGGGCCACCATACTGAATGAATTTTTCACGACGAAAGCTGACCACACCGGTTCCACCATCACCGGCTATGACATTTATGGTTGCTTCATCGACAAAACGCATGGTTAATCTCTATAAAATAATTTTCGTTAGTTTAACTTAAAACTGTCGTTGCGAGCACAGTGCGAGAGTCTTCTTAGGCACTCGTTCCCATGCTCTGCGTGGGAATGCGTAGGTCACTATCAATTTGCCCTTATCGTCCGTGCTATCCAACTAGCAGGTTTCCACGCGGGAGCCTGGGGGCCAGTAACACTAAAAAACATGACGTTGACGGGAAAGTTAAGCCAATAAAAAAGCCCCGTGCGGGGCTTTTTATCTAACCGCATTGATTCAGTAAGCTCTAGCTTGCTGGTGTCACGCCCGCTTCTACTACACTAATTGTCTTGCGGTTAAGTGGGCCACGTATTTCAAAAATAACGTGACCGTCTGATTTAGCAAACAAAGTGTGGTCACGACCCATGCCTACGTTAACGCCTGCGTGGAATTTAGTGCCGCGCTGACGTACCAGAATGTTACCTGCAAGTACGGTCTGACCGCCAAATTTCTTTACGCCAAGTCGTTTCGCCTGGGAATCGCGTCCGTTTTTGGTACTACCGGCTGCTTTTTTATGTGCCATTGTTCAATGCTCCTAAGCGGAAATACCAGTCACTTCAATTTCAGTGTAATACTGACGATGACCGGTTCTCTTTTGATGATGTTTACGACGTCTGAATTTCATGATTTCGACTTTTTTAGCGCGACCATGAGATTTGATTGTTGCCGTGACTTTACCGCCATCGACATAAGGTGCGCCGATGTTGATGTTATCACCGTCAGCAATGAGAAGGACTTTGTCTAAATCGACAGAAGCGCCTTCTTCAGCGTCCAGTTTTTCAATGCGACATACGTCGCCTTTAGCTAATTTGTATTGTTTGCCACCAGTACTGATTACAGCGTACATGGGTGTTCTCCGAAATATCGTGACAGAAAGGGCGCGAATTATACGTGTTAAAAGCTATTCTGACAAGAGATATTTATGATAATTAATCAGTGTTGCCCCTGGAATATAATGAGATTGGCTTGACCTTGTGGCGCTGACTACATAGGATTCGCATTCCTTAGTATTATATGGTCTGCCAGGCGAGAGAGTTTGGCAGATTCCCCTGCTAGACGCTTGTTGTAAAGCCAAGTGTATAACCAAGTGAATGTATTGTGTCTGAAGTAGAAAGTAACTCTGTTGAAGAAGCGCTGAAAGAGTCGGCACTGAGTTTTGATGATGTCATCTCGCGCTGTCAGTCTGATATGCAGGCGATTGATCAGGTGATTCATTTACGTTTGAGTTCTGATGTCGCACTGGTGAACCAGCTGAGTCATTATATAGTGAACTCCGGTGGTAAGCGTCTGCGCCCCTTAATTACCATGTTGGCGGCAAAAGTATTTTCCTATCAAGGGGATAAGCACTATCTGATGGCAGCAATCATCGAATTCATCCATACCGCAACATTACTGCATGATGACGTGGTCGATGAATCTGATTTGCGTCGCGGTAATGAAACAGCCAATGCGATGTTTGGCAATGCAGCCAGCGTATTGGTGGGGGATTTTCTCTATTCGCGCGCGTTTGAGATGATGGTGGATGTGGACGATATGCGCGTGATGAAACTACTCGCGACCACCACCAATGTGATTGCCGAAGGTGAAGTGATGCAATTGATGAATGTGCATGATGCTGAGACCACGGAAGAAAAATATCTGGAAGTGATTTATTGTAAAACGGCTCGATTATTTGAAGCGGCGACTCAGCTAGGCGCTATTCTTTGTAATCGTAATGAAGCTGAAGAACGTGCCATGGCAGATTACGGTCGATACCTCGGCACGGCATTTCAATTAATCGATGATGTCATGGATTACAGTTCAGACAGTGAGACCATGGGGAAAAATGTGGGTGATGACCTGGCTGAAGGTAAACCCACCTTGCCTTTGATTTACGCGATTCAACAGGGAACGGCGGATCAGGTAGTATTGATTAAAGCGGCCATAGAAAAAGGCGGTTATGATCAAATTGATGAAGTGCAGGCCATCATTCAGCAGACCGGCGCGCTGGAATACACCGAACAGATGGCGCAGAAGCAAGCGCAATTGGCGATTAATGCCTTAGCCGGTTTACCTGATTCAGAATATAAAACAGATTTAGAGAATATCGCTCGGTTGTCTGTGCATCGTAGTCATTAATTAAAGTCAAAAGCTTGAACCGCAGATTAGGGCAGGACGCCCGTAACTAGAATAATGCAGGAGCAATTATCGAGACGCAGAGAAAAGTTGGTTATTGTTGATGTACATGAACTTCGTCATTCCGGCATGACAGTCTTTTATAATCGTACATTTTACTCCGCGCCCTGCGGTTCAAATGACTAATTTAGCTTCAACTTTGCTAGAATGCACGTCTTAAATAATATTTAGTTTAAAAAGGTTCCGTGGTGACAAAAGGCACGTTATATGTAATTTCAGCTGCATCGGGAGCAGGTAAGACTTCATTGGTTAGTGCAGTGCTGGATCAGGTGCCTGGTATTGAGGTGTCTGTTTCACACACCACAAGAGCGCCACGTGAAGGTGAAGTGGATGGTGTAAACTATCACTTCATTGATAGTGGTCGTTTTCAGACAATGATTGAGGCGGGTGATTTTTTTGAGTCTGCCTCAGTATTTGGTAATATGTATGGCACCTCGCGGCAACATATTCAGGAACAGCTGTTAAAAGGTAAAGATGTCATCCTGGAGATTGACTGGCAGGGTGCGCGGCAGATCAGGCAGCTGATGGCTGACTGCAAATCGATTTACATCGTACCACCTTCGATCGCAACCTTACGTGAACGATTAACCACACGTGGACAGGATGACGAAGCAGTAATTGATAAGCGTATGCATGAGGCGGTTAGTGAAATGTCGCATTACGCAGAATTTGAATACCTGGTCGTCAATGATGAATTTGATGAAGCGCGCGATAATCTAGCCGCTATAATACTGGGTGAGCGCATGTTGCTAGAGCATCAGCAGCACAAGTATGCCGAGTTGTTGGCGGAATTATTATGAGCGCCACAATAATTATTTAACGAGAAAATTGTACGATATATTACCCGTCATTCCTGAATGTTTTTATCGGGAATCTAGTCACGTTGAGAATGCTGGATAGTATTTTTGGTATTTATTGTTGTGCAAAATACTCAATGTGTTTAAAACTTTAACTTATAGAATATCTGGAGAAATAAATATGGCACGTCTAACAGTAGAAGATTGCCTTGATAACGTAGAGAATCGATTTGAGTTGGTACTGGTTGCATCGCAACGTGCACGCCAATTAGCCATGGGCGCGGAACCTTTGGTGCCAGAAGACAATGACAAGCCAACCGTTATGGCGCTACGTGAAATTGCAGAGAACCTGATTAATAAAGCCATTTTGGAAGCGCCTGAAGAAACGCCGATGGAAGACATCGAAGCAATGATTGAAGGCGATCTTTCTGTCGAGCTGGAAAATAACCTGAAAGATCAGCTTTCAGCAAACTTGAAAGATAGTTAATCGCCTTCCTCTATACATCCCTTCTCCCTATAGGAGAAGGGATTGCTTCAGTAAATTCGATGCGCGAATCTTATGCCGTCTAGTCAGTTTAATCTTTATTTTTTAAGTGCGTAAGTGCGGCACTTGTCATAACATAAGCTTATGAATGACAGTGATGTGCAAAAAGATATAGCGTTGAATGGGCGCCACGCAGATAATGAGGAGCGTTTTTTAATCTCTGATCTCTGTGACCTGATTTCCTCTTATATGAATCAGGAGCAGGTAAAAGAGGTTTACAACGCTTACCTGTTTGGTGCGCAGGCGCATGAAGGCCAGCATCGCGTATCAGGTGAGCCCTATATTTATCACCCTATCGCGGTCGCGCGCATTCTTGCGCAGATGCACATGGATGTTAAAAGCATCGTTGCTTCCATCTTGCACGATGTTCTCGAAGATACACCTGCAACCCGAAAATTAATCGAGCGCGAGTTTGGTCAGGATGTCGCCCACCTGGTGGATGGCGTAAGCAAGCTGACGCATATCAAATTTAAAAACAAAATCGAACAGCAAGCGGAAAATATTCAAAAAGTGTTGCTGGCGATGGCGAAAGATATTCGCGTCATCATGATTAAGCTGGCGGATCGTTTGCACAATATGCGTACCCTGGGTGCGCTAAATCCAGAGAAGCGTCGACGCATCGCACAGGAAACGCTGGAAATTTATATTCCTATCGCCAATCGTCTGGGTATTTTCACTATTCGGCATGAGTTGGAAAATCTGGTATTTAAAGCGATGCATCCCGTACGTTACCGTGTGCTGGAGCATGCTGTAAATAAGGCCGGCGGTCATCGTAAAGAGTTGATTGACAAAATTAATCAGGCGCTAGGTTCGCGATTAGTCGAGCTGGAAATTGAAGCAACCATTGTCTCTCGCAAAAAACATTTGTTTAGCGTGTATAACAAGATGCGTGATAAGCGTCTGCCTTTTAGTAAAATTCTCGATGTTTACGCACTTCGTGTACTGACCGACACGGTTGATGATAGTTACCGTGTATTGGGTATTGTGCACAACTTGTTCAAACCTATACCTGGACGGTTTAAAGATTATATTGCGATACCAAAAAGTAACGGTTACCAGTCGTTACATACAGCGTTGTATGGTCCCCATGGCATCCCCATGGAAGTGCAGATTCGAACCGATGAAATGGACAAGCTCGCCGAAAGTGGTATTGCCGCACATTGGTTATACAAAGCGCCTGATGAAAAAGGTGAAATCGTTGCGCATGCTCGAGCGCGTGACTGGCTAACCGGTATTCTGGAGATGCAGCAAACTGCAGGCGATTCGCTGGAGTTTCTGGAAAACGTTAAAGTCGATTTATTCCATGATGAAGTTTATGTCTATACACCTGATGGCGACATCATGAAGCTACCGAGAAATGCCACACCGGTTGATTTCGCCTATGCCGTGCATACCGATATCGGCAACCGTTGTGTGGCAGCAAAACTGGATCATAGTTTTGCGCCATTAAATACACCGTTATACAGTGGTCAGACCGTTGAAATTGTCACCTCGCCCGGGTCACGTCCGAATGCGGCGTGGCTGAATTACGTAGTGACGGCAAAGGCCAGAAGTAATATTCGTAACTACCTGAAAAACATGCAGGCGGATGAGGCGATGTCACAAGGGCGCCGTTTGTTAGAACGATGTTTAAAACCACTGGGTGTTCGACTGGATGATATAAAAGAAAAGGATATCGATACCGTCCTCAAAGAGTATGGTTTCAGTGACATAAGTGAATTGTTAGAAGATGTTGGTTTGGGAAATCGTCCACCGAGTTTGGTCGTGCGTCGATTAGTGCCTGAGCGAATTTCAGATGGTGAGTCCGAAGAAACCAAAGAGATGCAGTCACAATCTGCGCTGGCAATAAGTGGTACCGAGGGCATGGTGGTGACCTACGGTCGTTGTTGCCACCCGATTCCAGGCGATCATATTGTCGCGAAACTTAGTAAAGGGCGTGGCATTGTGGTGCACCGTGCAGGTTGTAAAAATCTGGAAGCCACAAGTAAACGTAAACGTCCAGATAATTACATCGATGTGCATTGGTCGGAAGATGCCAGCGGCGAGTTCAGTTGTGAAATTAAACTGGAAATCGAAAATAAACTAGGCTTGTTAGCAAGAACCGCTACCGTTATTTCCGACTGCGGCGGTGACATAGAAAATGTTACTATGGAAGATCGTGATGGTTTCTCTATGAACCTGTTGTACTTGCTAAAAGTTTCAGATAGAAAACATCTAGCGACCTTAATGCGCCGTTTGCGTCGAATTACTTATGTGATGCGCATTATGCGTATGTAAGGAACCACTACATAATAAGCAATAGAGATAGAGAGTAAAATGGCAAAAGAAATTATATCAACGGATAAAGCGCCACAGGCAATCGGTACTTATTCTCAGGCGGTTAAAGTAGGCACTACTGTTTACCTGTCTGGCCAGATTCCACTGATACCTGAAACCATGGAAATGGTTGAAGGTGATATCAAATCACAAATTCATCGTGTTTTTCAAAATTTACAAGCGGTCGCTAATGCGGCTGGCGGTAATCTTTCTGATATCGTTAAACTCAATATCTTTTTGACGGACTTATCAAATTTTCCACAAGTTAATGAGGTTATGGCGGAGTACTTTCAGCAGCCTTATCCAGCGCGTGCAGCGCTAGGCATTCGCGCCTTACCTAAAGATGCGAGTGTTGAAATGGATGCCATCCTCGAACTTGATGACTAGTGATGCCAGATGGTGACCTCCAAATGAGTGCCCTTAGTGTCTAAAGAGAAAAAACGCGTCATTCCCGAGTGTTTTTATCGGGAATCCAGAGGTTTTAAACTTTTGATAGCACTGGATCCCCGACATAGTCATTCGGGGATGACAATAAAAAATACAGTGGAGTAGTTATATCAATGGATGATATAAAGAACGAAAGCTACGAATATCAATCTGTTCAGATATTAAACGGTGTCGGTCCTGCCGTTGCAGAAAAATTAAAAAAACTCGAAATATATAATATTCAAGATGTGTTGTTTCATTTGCCGATGCGCTATGAAGACAGAACCAGTGTGACGGCAATCGGGTCATTGCAGCTGGGGCAGCGCGCATTAATCGAAGGCACAATTGATCACAGTGAAATTAAATTTGGTGGTCGTGGTCGCCGAAGTTTGTTGTGCCATCTTTCGGATAACACAGGTGCGGTTGTTTTACGGTTTTTTCATTTTAATAAAGCGCAACAAAATAATCTTAGCGTAGGAAAAACTTTGCGATGTTTCGGTGAAGCAAGGCGGGGTGCGACAAGGCTGGAAATGGCTCATCCGGAATACAAGGTTGTTCAACCCGGTGAAGCAGTTATCGATCAATCACTCACGCCTATCTATCCTAAAACTGATGGTGTGCACCAAACCTTACTAAAAAAAATCTCGGATCAGGTATTAGAAAAAATCAATCAAGGATTTTTAATGGACTGGTTGCCTGAATCGGTAGTGCAAAAGAAAAATTTTCCAGATTTAACCAGTGCTTTATCCAAAGTTCATCGGCCAGATAAAAACGCTAATGTATTTGCACTAAATGAATGCAAAACGAAAATGCAACAGCGTTTAATTTTTGAAGAACTGGTGGCGCATCAGCTAAGTTTTTTACAGGCGCGCCATGAAATAAAAAAAATAAAGGCTATGCCATTACCGGTTACTAAAAAAGACTACGCGAAGTTCATCGAGTGTTTGTCTTTTGAATTAACCATGGCACAAGAAAAAGTTATCGCAGAAATATTTTCTGACATCGATAAAAATCATCCGATGTTGAGGTTGGTACAAGGTGATGTGGGTTCGGGTAAAACCGTGGTTGCGGCAGCGGCAGCGATGGCTGTTATCAATGCTGGTCATCAGATTGCCATCATGGCGCCAACAGAAATTTTGGCCGATCAGCATCGGGTAAATTTTACCGAATGGTTTAATGAAGATGTCTGCCTGTTACTGACAGGAAAAGATAAAGGGTCGGCTCGCCAGCAAAAGTTGGAAAAAATACTTTCCGGTGAAGCACAGATAATCATTGGCACACATGCCTTGTTTCAGAATGATGTCGAATTCAATCAATTGGTAATGCTGGTAGTTGATGAGCAACATCGATTTGGCGTGCATCAGAGGCTGTCACTTCGCGAGAAGGGAAGTTTCAAAGGTGATGCAAAGACCAAAAAGAACAATATTGCACCCCACCAACTAATCATGACGGCAACGCCAATTCCAAGAAGTTTGGCAATGACCGCTTATGCCGATCTGGATTATTCGGTGATAGATGAATTGCCGAAGGGGCGAAAACCGGTAACGACCGTCGTGGTTTCGACGGCGCGCAGAGAAGAAGTCATGCAACGTATCAAAAAAGCATGCGAAAAAGGTGAGCAGGCTTATTGGGTATGTACGCTGGTCGAAGAGTCAGATGTGTTGCAATGTCAGGCAGCAGAAGTTGCTGCCGAGCAGTTAACGTTAGAGCTGAAAAATGTACGTGTCGGTCTGGTTCATGGTCGTATGAAGCCACAGGAAAAACAACAGATTATTGGTCAATTTAAAAATAAAGACATCGATTTATTGGTGGCGACCACGGTCATTGAGGTGGGTGTGGATGTGCCTAATGCCTCATTGATGGTGATTGAGAATGCCGAACGACTAGGGTTGGCACAGTTGCATCAGTTGCGAGGGCGTGTGGGACGCGGTGGCAAGCAAAGTGCCTGTGTTCTTATGTATCAGCCACCTTTGTCCGAGCAGGGAAAGCAACGCATGAGTATTCTGCGAGAGACGAATGATGGTTTTAAAATATCAGAAAAAGACCTGCAGCTGAGAGGGCCAGGTGAGGTATTAGGCACCCGGCAAACAGGCCTGATGCAAATGCGCATTGCCGACATTGTTCGTGATGAACCCTTGTTTGATGAAGTTAAAAAGACAGCTGAGAATCTTCTTGAGCATCATCCAGAATCAGTAAAGCCATTAGTGAGGCGTTGGTTGGGTAAAGCGGACCGGTTTGTGAATGTATAGTTTTTTACCATTTTTCTGTCCTTTAAAAGTAAAGTCAAAAGATTGAACCGCAGATTAGGGCAGGACGCCCGTAACTAGAATAATGCAGGAGCAATTATCGAGACGCTGAGGCGCAGAGAAAATAATTGATTGTTGTTGGGGTACGAACTTCGCCTTTCCGGCATTGCAGTGTTTTTATCATCAGTATTTTTTCTCCGCGCCTCAGCGCCTCTGCGGTTCAAGTCTTTAAGTTATTAACTACCATAACTAATGTCCTGAAAACATAGCTTTTCTCGATGAATAGGCTATTTTTTAATTAATATTGACCTAATTTTCTCATCGATAAAATAATGATCCCGCAAACTGAAGCTCCAGATATCCATTCGACTGAAGTCGTCTCAGCCATGACAGGCGAATCTGTCTCGCCTCAGGATGAACGTATTCTGCAGACGCAAATTATCCGTTTAATTACAGGCTCAGGTTTTAGTAATGTTGCGGGTATCGCGATGGCATTTATCTGGGTGGGTCTGATATGGAATGATTTGCCGCAAGAGATTCTCATTGTCTGGTTAGGCGTGATGTCATTGTTGTTTTTTTACCGCTTCAGTTCGCACTACTTCAAGTTGTATTCTGATGAAAGTAAATTGCCCATCGATAAATATGTGGTACGACGATGGTATCTGGTTTCCGTATTTCTGACGGGGGCGGGTTGGGGTATTACATCGATGTTGATGTTTCCCTTCAATGAGCTGCATCAAATTGTGTTGGCATTTATCCTTGTCGGTGTATCGGCATCGGGTGTCTCTTATTCTTCGGTAGCCTGGGTGTATTACGGTTTTGTCGGTAGTGCATTGTTACCGTTAATGTTTCGTTTGTTTTATGCCGGTGGAGAAGTTTATTACGCATTATCGGCGATGACCTTGTTCTTTTTAGGTGTGATGATTATGGCGGTGCATCGTATGTATAAATCTTCGGTAACCGAATTAAAATTATCTTATAAAAATGAAACCTTGATAAAAGGGCTAACCAAAGCCAGTACCCATTTAGAGAGTTTAAATGATAATTTAAAAGACGAAATTGATCACGGTAAAAAAATAGGAGAGCAACTAAAAATTGCTAAAGATCGTGCAGAGAAGATGAGCCAGGCAAAAGGTGAGTTTTTAGCAAACATGAGTCATGAGATTCGCACCCCTATGAATGGTGTTATTGGTACGCTTCAGTTACTGGAGGATACCAGTCTGAGTCCTGAGCAAAAAGAGTTTGTTGATACCGCGCATAAATCTGCCGATGCTTTGTTGGCTATATTGAATGATATTCTTGATCTGTCAAAAATTGAAGCAGGTAAGTTAAGTTTTGAAAATATTGCTTTTGACTTGAGTCAAATTATTAACGACATCGTTGTTTTGTACTCATTAAAGGCAGAGCAGCAAGGTGTTTTTATGTCGCAGGAATTTGATAGTGCGCTACCCGGCGCGTTAATGGGTGATCCGACCCGCATACGCCAAATTATCGTCAACCTGGTATCCAACGCGTTGAAGTTTACTGATAAAGGTGAAGTAAAAATTGGAGTCGATGTGATTAGTTCAAAAGCGAATCACGTTGATCTGAAAGTATCCGTTTCTGACACAGGTATAGGTATTCCTCAGGGGGCTCAACAAACCTTATTTAATGCATTCACTCAGGCGGATGGCTCAACGACTAGAAAATATGGTGGAACCGGTTTAGGTTTGGCAATCGTGAGCCAGCTTGTTGAGATGATGGACGGCGAATTGGGTGTCGATAGTGTGGAAGGGGAAGGGGCAACATTCTGGTTTACGGCAACATTCCAGTGCACGGATACCGTTGTCGATGTGGTTACTGAAAGTATCGTTAGCAATGAGGTAACCGTATTAAATGCAAAAATATTATTGGTGGAGGATAATCCCATCAATCAGATGGTCGCACAAAAAATGTTGGAAAAACTGGGCCTGAAAGCCGAGCAGGCAAACAACGGTGTCGAAGCGCTTAAGTTATTAGGTGAGCAAGCTTATGACCTGGTTTTGATGGATTGCCAGATGCCGGAAATGGATGGGTTTGATGCCACTCGCGAGATTCGTAAACTGGAAATTAAATCGATTAACCAGAATGTATTGCCCATCGTTGCAATGACAGCAAACGTGATGTCAGGTGACCGTGAACGCTGTCTTGAAGTGGGCATGGATGATTACATTGGTAAACCTGTGCAGCGTGACCAGTTGGAGTCTGTGCTTCGAAAATGGTTGGTGTAATTACGCTGCTTTTTACACGAGTGTCTAAAATACTCGTTTCGCGTTAAAATACCGCTCCGTTCGTTAACCGCACTTACTTGCCGTGAAATCCAAACAACGCTGGTATCAGCGCCATCAACTTTTTAATCAATCGATACAGCCTGTTTTAATTCCCTGGTTATTTGATGCCTCTTCGCTGACTGCGCGAGTGCTCGCCCTGTGTGGTAAAGATTTTTCTGTGCGAGTACTTTCACAAAACTGGCAAAAGATAGGCTCTGAAGAGTCGTCGGCCATGTTATTGCCGTATGCACACTCCGCATTGGTTAGGCAGGTATTATTGTGTTGTGGTGATAAGCCTCTAATCTATGCGAAAACCGTTATTCCTGTAGCGACTGTTCGAGGTGCGCAGCGACGTTACGCCAATATGGGAAACCGGCCTTTAGGTGAAATGTTATTTGCTGACAGAACCATGCGTCGTGAAACTGTTCATGTGGCAAAGCTAACGAAAACGCATATAGCTAATCAGTATGTGAATGGTGATGAGGATGTATGGGGAAGACGTTCAGTGTTTCGAGTATCCGGTAAACCCATTCTGGTGAGTGAGTATTTTTTACCGGAACTGTTAAAAAAGTGATAACTATGCAGGTGTGAATAAACTCACACCTACATTGCTCATAATTATTTTTTTATTTCAGTAATCCTGGTAATGGTAATTTGTGTGGTCGGTGCATCTTTCGCAAAAGGTCCACCTGGACCAGTTGGAACGCGTGAGATTGCGCCCGCAATGTTTTCACCTTCAACGACTTTACCAAATACGGTATAGCCCCAGCCGCGCATTGATTTTGCTGTGTGATCTAAAAATGCATTATCAGCCGTGTTGATAAAAAACTGATTGGTTGCAGAGTGAGGAGCACCGGTGCGTGCCATGGCAATCGTGTATTTCAAATTCTTTAAGCCATTGTCCGCTTCGTTTTGAACAGGATCTTTTGTAGCAATTTTTTTATAGTCAGGGGTAAAGCCGCCACCTTGATTCATAAAGTTTTTAATCACACGATGGAATATAGTGCCATCATAGGTGCCTGCATTGACGTATGCTAAAAAGTTTTCTACTGATTTTGGCGCTTTTTCTGGATACAGCTCAAAAACCATGGTGCCTTTGCTGGTTTCGACTTTAACTTTTGGGTTGTCCGCATGCGCAAGTTGAATTTGAAATGAGAGTGCCAGTGTTGCCAGGCCGAGCATTAATTTTTTGAATGTCATGTTGTCGTCTTCTTGTTTAATTTAAGTGTGTGGAATTTAGCTGAAAAATGTGTTTTTGTCAGCTTAAAAAAATATCATGATATGACGATTCCTGTCACTCCTGAGTGTTTTTGTCGGGAATTTAGACTACTGTACAGCAGCTGGGTCGCCGACAAAAGTGCTCAGGGATGACAGTAAACTTGAGCAGTCACTAACGATTAGCCCGTCATAGTCGCTTTACGCGATAGCTGTGTTTTATTGATACCAATGGAGCGCAAGAATAAAGTGACCAGTTCATTGCTGAGTTCTTGCAGGCTGAGGTCTTCGAGTCGGTCATGGGGTTGCAGGCATTTTTGTATTAATGCCTCTCTTACCATGCCTTGAAACATTAAGGCAGCGCTCAATATGGTTCTTTCTCTATTGGGAACATCATAGGGAAGGTGCTCGTTTAAGCCAAACTCGATGTAATCGGTAAAGCTTTTCCAGCGATTCTGGAAAAAAGCCAGTGTTGCAGGGTTGCCTTCAAGTAGGCTGTGTAGCTCTATACGAAGTATGTCTGGGTTGTCGGCAATGCTTTTGATGTAGACCTGTGTCATGCCGGCTAGCGCATCTTCAAAGCGCGTACCATGATTGACGATGGTATCAACATAACTTTGACGTTGTTGTGAAAACTTATCCAGAACCGCCGCGTATAGTGCGTGTTTGGAATCAAAATGTCGGTACAGTATTGCTGGGCTAACGCTTACGGCGCGAGCAATTTCATCAATTGAAACGCCGTGAAATCCTTTGCTAGCAAAAAGACCCTGAGCCGCAGTGAGGATAGTTTCTCTGCGCTCAGGGCCTGAAAGTCGATGACTCAACTTTATAGTCCGTTAATAATTCGTTATCGGGCTTATGCCGCTTTTTGAATCATGAAGACAAATTTACCGTCTTCTTCGCCGCTTGATTTTAGCTCGTTACCAGTTTGCTTACAAAAAGCTTCGAAGTCTTTTACAGAGCCTGGGTCAGTCGCAACAATTTTTAATGTTTGGCCTGCATCTAGTGCTGCGATCGCTTTTTTAGCGCGTAGGATAGGAAGTGGGCAGTTTAAACCGCTAGCATCTAATTCTGAATCAAAGTCACTCATAGTGATCTCCTAATTTAGTTTGTGGTTTTGCCAGACTTTATTCTGGCGAATGTTTATTTATATAAGTAAACGTTTACTAACATATGAAATTAAGATGTGAATGTCAAGCAAAATTAGACTAATTCAGGACTTTTTGGACCAAAAAAAGGCCAATGCAAAGCCACTCAGGTTGTGCCAGATACTGAGCACAGCCCCGGTAGCGCGGCTGTTGCGCTAAAATGCTTGATTACCAGTGCGGCTTCATGGCATGACGGTATATTGCAAAATCAACCGATTGATGATGAGCCTGAGCATCGATAATGCGCGTCGAAAGTCATCTATGTTTAATGTTAAGCCCATGCTGAACATGATAACGGTGAGCAGCGGCATGTTGCTTAAGTAAGTGCTATTCGGGTTAGGTATATAAAATACCAGAGTGGATAAAGCGATTGCCTAGATTAGGAACAGGCGAATGAATATGGCTATGTTATTGGTATCTAGTGGTTAATTAAATATCGAGATGTAACGTATCGTCGATAATGGATAAAGGCAATGACTTTAATGCCTCACCCACACATGGGCCGGCTATGCATTCACCTGAATCAATCATAAACAAAGCATCGTGTGTGGCGCACTGAATAAGCGCCTTATCAAGATCAAGAAATTGGTTCTCCTGCCATTCCAATGTGGCACCGGTATGAGGGCAATCGTTGTAATAAGCAAAAAAACCACCGTCTTTATGAACTACAAAAATAGATTGGGTTTTGCGTTTAATTTTAAGTTCGAAGCCCTTACTGCCGGGGTCTTCAATATCGCTGGTTTTGCAAAGAATATGTGACATAACGTGTGGTAGAGTATCTCAAAAACACGTAAGTATATCGTAATCAGTTTGATGGATGCTATTCAAAATGAGTTCTATGGAAACAAATGAAATATTGTTAATCGTATTGTTAATTTTGGCGGCAATAAATATTGCTATTAGCCTGATTAATAAAACGGGTGCCGAAGTGAAGTCCAAAATAGACGGGCTTTCATCAATGATGTCTGCGTTCGGTATAACATTAGAAAGAACAGAAAAATCGATTAAAGATGAATTTCAAAGGAGTCGAGCGGAATTTAACGATACCTCAAAATTAAATAGAGATGAGCTAACAAATTCACTGAATAGCTTTAGTGAGCAATACTCTAAAAGTGTGAAAGAGTTAAATGAATTGTTAACTAATAAATTTACTGTGATGACCGATCAGCAAAGAGAATTTAATAAAAATACAAACGATGAAAATAGAACTAACAGGGAAGAGTTGAGTAAATCACTGGAGTCATTCGAAGCAAAATTTATTGAAATGACCAAGGAATTAAATGAATTGTTAAGGCAGAAGTTTAATGATTTTTCTGAACGACAAACTGAAGTGAATAAACAAGCAACGGAAAGTGTTAAAGAAGTGAAATTGTCAGTAGAAAATCAGTTGAAAGAAATTCGTGAAGACAATAAAACACAATTAGATGCAATGCGTAAAACAGTCGATGAAAAATTGCAAAAAACTTTAAATGAAAGGCTCAGCCAGTCTTTTGAAACGGTTGGTAAGCAGCTGTTGTCAGTGCAGCAAGGGCTAGGTGAAATGAAAACACTAGCGACAGACGTGGGTGGGCTTAAAAAAGTTTTAAGTAATGTTAAATTGCGGGGTGGTATTGGTGAGGTTCAGCTTGAAATGTTATTGGAGCAAATACTTGCGCCAGAACAATATGAAGCAAATGTGAAGACGAAAAAGAGTAGTTCTGATTTGGTCGAATTTGCTATTAAATTCCCCGGGGGCGATGATTCGACTGTTTGGTTACCTATTGACGCAAAATTCCCCAAAGATATTTATGAGCAATTGCTCGAATCTTATGAGCAAGGGGACAGTGAAGTAATAAAAATTGCGCGTAAGAAGATGGAAACAACTATCAAAAAAATGGCAAAAGATATCAGTGATAAATATCTGGATCCTCCATATACAACAGATTTTGGTATTATGTTTTTGCCATTTGAGAGTATTTATGCAGAAGTGACAAGGAATTCAGAGCTCCTTGAAAGCTTGAGGCATGATTATAATATAACGGTCGCTGGGCCAACAAATCTGGCTGTGATCTTAAACGGATTTTACATGGGTTTTAAAACACTGGCGATTGAAAAAAGAAGTAGTGAAGTATGGCAGGTGTTAGGCTCAGTTAAGAGAGAATTTGATAATTTTGGCGGCATGATGGATAAAGCGCAAAAAAATATTCAAACAGGTTTGAATCAACTTGATGATGTCATGGGTGTGAGGACAAGAGCTATACAAAGAAAACTAAAGAATGTCGAAACATTAACGGATGCGGCTTCAAAAACTCCTCCTCCTGAGCTAGAAAAAACTAGCCTTACGATTGAAGGTTCTGAAAAATAATAGATGATCATATCGAAATATAGATTATTAAACAGGTGATGATTTGACAAATTCATTCTCCTCCGCGTCACGCGCCTTAATCGTTTCTGCGGCAGTCATTATTGTCATCGCTGGTTTGAAACAATCAGCACCACTCATCGTTCCTTTCTTGTTGTCTGTATTTATTGCGGTAATAAGTTTCCCCTTAATGTGTAAGTTACAACTCGTCGGTATACCGAAGGGTTTGTCTTTATTTATAGTGATACTTATTGTTTTTTCTATTGGTGTCGGTGTAACACTGTTGGTCGGGAGTTCGATAACCGACTTCAGTCGAATGTTACCGGTCTATCAGGAAAAAATTTCAGTGCAATGGATTCAGGTTTTGCAATGGTTGAGTAATTATGGGATTCCAGTCGGCGAAACCTTAAAGAGTGTTATTAATCCGGGTGCTGCTATGAGCCTGGTGTCGTCAATTTTAAAAGGATTTGGTAATGTTCTGGCCGATTCTTTTTTAATTATTTTGACAGTTATATTCATATTAATTGAAGCCGCAGGTTTAACGCAGAAATTTTTATCGTTGAACAAAGATCCGGTTATCGATGGCGGTGACGACGTGCAGGTCTTTTCTCAGGTATTCGTTGAGAAGGTTAGAAACTATATGAGCATGAAGACCATCATCAGCATGATTACTGGTTTAGTTATCGGCATCGCGTTGTGGGTGATTGGTGTTGACTATCCTGTATTGTGGGGCGTGCTTGCTTTCATGTTGAATTTCGTGCCAAACATCGGTTCGATTATTGCTGCTGTTCCAGCCGTTATGTTAACGATTGTACAACTGGGTATTTCGCAAGCTCTATTGGTTGCAGGTGTTTATGTTGTGGTCAATATTATTGTAGGAAGCGTGATAGAGCCGAAATACATGGGTAAGGGCTTGGGGCTATCTACATTGGTGGTTTTTGTTTCTCTGGTATTTTGGGGCTGGGTATTAGGCCCTGTCGGTATGCTGTTATCGGTTCCTTTGACGATTACCTTGAAGCTGGCGTTGGACAGTAAACCTGAAACGTTATGGCTAGGGCACCTGCTAGGGCCGGTTGAAGAGTAGATATATGCAGCAGAAGATAATCGGGTTTCATCAGGATGAGTTTCAGCATTGGGTGGCTGATTTGGCGTGTGGACATACTCAGCACGTGCGTCACGACCCGCCCTGGCAAGAGCGACCGTGGGTGATTACCGAGCAGGGTCGACAGGAAAAAATAGGTTATAAATTAGATTGTGTAGATTGTGACAAGTTGAATGTTGAAACCAGTGCTTAGAACTCTTCCATCTCAACAAAGGCGACAGCAATACCATCATCGGTACAACGAACGATAATGGCATCTTTTTCGGTATTAGTATCACCGGTTAGTGGGTCAGTGTATTTAATGTTGACGACCTCTCCTAGCGGATAGTGATCTGGATTGTCTAATCGCATAAACAGGCCACCTTCGCTGATATCACGTGTTACAACGGTACGCGTGCTATCTTCAAGGTAGCTGAGTGCGACTTCTGTCTTTACATCAGATCGTTCAAACTGGCGTTGATTTTTAGACATTAGGTGCCTGCTGAAAAGAATTATTAGTACAATAATAGTCCTAACGTAAAAAAATGCTAGGGCTAACCTGTTTAAATTAGTAATCTATCCCCATTCGTGTATTGAGTATTTTATGTGTCACTTTCAAAAGTTTTGTTTCATTATTTCACTTTTTATGTATCCAGCCGTCTCCGTGCTAGCGTCAGATCTGGGTCGAGAAAAGAGACTGGCTGATGAAGTAGTGGGTGAATATTTGACGATGTATATGCCGAAATGGATTACCCTGCTGTGTTAAAAATGGCAGAGCAGCGTTGGCAGTGGATGCAGACTTTATAGTAATACATGGAATATTCAATGAAAAATAACAAGGTGACAGGTCAGTTTGAGCTGTTAAAACAAAAAAGATTTTTACCTTTTTTTATCACGCAGTTTTTAGGTGCGCTCAACGATAATATCTTTAAGAATGCATTAATCATATTGATTGCTTTTCAAGGCGCTGAGTTGATAGAAGGTGATGCCGATTTACTCATCAATGCTGCCGCGGCTTTATTTATTCTTCCTTTCTTTTTGTTTTCAGCCACTGCAGGTCAATGGATAGACAAGTACGAAAAATCAAAATCCATACGGCTCATCAAGTTGTTGGAAATCATTATTATGCTGATAGCCGCTTTCGCATTTAATCAGGGTTATATTTATTTGTTGATTGCTTTACTGTTTTTTATGGGCGCACAATCAACATTTTTTGGGCCGGCAAAATACAGTTATATACCGCAGCATCTTAAAGTGGTTGAGTTGGTTGAAGGCAATGCGCTGGTGCAAATGGGAACCTTTATTGCTATTTTGGTGGGAACGATAGTGGGGGGTGTTCTAATTGCTGAAGAACAAGGGCGACAATATGTTGCGTATTGTATTGTCTTCTTTGCTGTTCTTGGATATCTGTCGAGTCGGTTTATACCGTTGACACCCTCATTAAATGAAGGCCTGAAAATAAACTGGAATGTATTCAGTGAGACTTATCGAAATATTAAATTTCTTAAAACGAATCGAACCGTTTTTCTTTCGATACTGGGAATTTCGTGGTTCTGGTTTTTGGGTGCGACCTATCTGGTGCAGTTGCCTAACTATACAAAAACGGTATTAGGCGGCAACGAACAGGTCGTTACATTATTGCTTACTTTATTTACTATCGGCATCGGCACCGGATCTTTGTTGTGTAACTGGTTGTCAGGAAAAAAGATCGAGATTGGTTTGGTGCCATTTGGCTCTATTGGTCTCACCGTATTTGGTATTGATTTATATTTCTCGCAACCGGAAACTGTAGCTACAACCGTTTTAGGCATTGCAGAATTTTTATCGACTGATTACCTACGCTTAATTGTTGATGTTGTAATGACAGGTTTATTTGGTGGTTTGTACATCGTGCCGCTGATGGCAATGGTGCAGCAGCGTTCACAAGCAGAGCACCTGTCTCGAGTGATTGCTGGTAATAATATTATTAATTCCTTACTAATGGTTCTGTCTGCCATTATTGCAATAGTTGTTTTATCCTCTGGTTTTTCAATTGCGCAATTGTTTTTATTTGTCGCTGTACTCAATGCGCTGGTTGCTATTTATATCTATACCTTAGTGCCAGAATTCTTGATGCGTTTCATGGTTTGGTTATTGATTCATAGTATTTATCATGTGCGCACAAAAGGTCTGGATAATATTCCTGATGAAGGGCCGATGGTGCTGGTGTGTAATCATGTCAGTTTTGTCGATGCGTTGATTATAGGCGGTTGCATAAGACGTCCTGTTCGTTTTGTTATGTACTATAAAGTTTATAACCTTCCTATATTAAATTTTGTATTTCGAACGGCAAAGACGATTTCGATTGCCGGTAAATATGAGAATGAAACTTTATTGAATAAAGCATTTGACGATATCGACGAGGCATTGTCAGATGGCGATGTGGTATGCATCTTCCCGGAAGGTAAATTAACGGCGGATGGAGAGATGAATACGTTTCGTGATGGTGTTGAGCGAATTATAAATCGTCAGGCAGTACCGGTTGTTCCAATGGCATTGCAGGGTTTATGGGGGAGTGCGTTTAGTCGACAAAAATCAAATATTTTTTATCGCTTATTTAAGGGTTTTAAATCTAGTATTGGATTGGTTGTTGGTGAGCGGGTTGAGGCGAGGGATGTTTCGGCTGCAATGTTGCAGGAGAAGGTTTCTGCTTTGTATGGTGATTCTTTGTAGGTGTGAATTTATTTGCACGAATATTTTTTTATTTTTAACCTGATTTTTTTGTTTGCCTATCCAGCTATTGGGGCGAGTCCCACAATGCCTGAGTAAGAAAATATAAGAACTGTATGGAGCGCCAATACAACTAGCTGGGAATTCAAACCCCAAGCAAAGCGTAAGAAATAAATTGTAGAAATAAAAAAGCCACCTTAAAGGTGGCTTTTTAACAGGCAAAAATTAAGAAAAAATCTTAAACTTTACCCATGCAGCCAAAACTCTTAATAAACGGACCAGCCATGCGCGGATCGGAGATCATTGCTTTGAAATCACCGGTTTTAAATTTTAATTTACCGGTTGTAAAAGCAAGGCCTAAGCCCGTCATGCCGATTTCTTTATTTAGCCATTTGTCCCAGTTTTTTTGTTCTGCACGCATATCCCAACTTAAGTCGCGACCGTCGTAAGCGCCAGCTTCTTCTACTTTACCGTTTACTACATTAATAAAACCTATGCAGGTATCTTCTTTGGGGTAACCGTAACCGATGACAGAGTTAAAATTAATTTTTGCTAATGCATCAGCCAGAGCGGGTTCAGCATTCCACTTTTCCTGAAAACTTTTCATCCAGGTGTCGTCAAATAAAGTCATTGTTGTATCTCCGAATTCTTTTAGCGCGTGACGCTTATGTATTTCAGCCGTATAAACATGAAGTTGTGCCATGTTTATCTTTAGTCTAAGCGGCGTGTGTTTTTATTATTATTCGTTACTACCGCAAAAATCGATGGGGATAATAACATAAGCAGAAGTATATCGAAAGGGATAGTCCTCTCTAGTTAAAAGGGAGTGTATTTAATAGTGTGTTTTGTTAAAGCTACTTTAACTCAAGGGATATGGCGTTGATTCCGTTCTGTTTTAATTGTTTTTGGCTTTTGTAAAGTTGTTGTTTGTTTTTGTAAGGGCCTGTTCTAACACGATGCCAGGTTTGATTGTTAATAGACACGTGTTGGATGCTGGCTTCTAAGCCTAAAAATGCAATATTGGCTTTTAGTTTTTCGGCATCACTAAGATTTTGAAATGAACCAAGTTGTAATACATATTTTTTTGAAGCAAAGGTTGAAGTGCCGGCGTTATTGGGTTGTGTATTATTTGTGTTTTCTGGCGGCCGTGTTTCACTTTCGGGAATAAGCACTTCAAGTTCGGGTAGTAATGTGTAGAAATTAAATTTTTGTTCTTTCTTCACCGGGACTGTTTTCTTTTTATTGGTGTTCTTTTCAGCGGTGCTCTTTTTTGTCTGTTTTAATTTTTCCAGCTCGACTTGTACAGCGCTACCGAAATTATTGGTGTTTTCTGGTTGTTTATCGAGGTAAATGATAAATGCGACAAATAAACCAATAGCGAGGCCGGATAATAACCAGACATAACCGGGTAGCGATTTTTTGTGTTTACGCGTGGCGCGGGATTTGTAATCAGCGGGCATATTTTTATTACATCTTTTCAGGTGCGCTAACACCCAATAATGTCAGTCCATTACGTAGAATATGTCGAGTGGCGATAATCAAATTTAAGCGTGCGTCACGTATATTATTGTCATCAATGATAAATTGATGTGCGTTGTAATAAGAATGTAATAAATTAGCCAGCTCGCGCAAGTAATGTACCAGTAAATGCGGTTCGGCATTAAACGCCGATTTATTTACGGTGTCGGCATAGGCATCGAGTTTACTGATAAGTTCGGTCTCGTGTTTTTCAGTTAGTAACTCGAGATTTTGTAAGCCGTTATCGGCGTCGTGCGTCAGTTGCTTCTCGGGTAACTGAGACAGTACACTGCAAATTCTGGCGTGTGCATACTGGATGTAATACACCGGGTTGTCATTGCTCTGTGATTTTGCCAGATCTAAATCAAAGTCCATGTGCTGTTCACATTTGCGCATCACATAAAAGAAACGCGCCGCATCTTTTCCGACTTCTTCGCGTAATTCTCTTAGCGTGACGAAGGAGCCTGAGCGAGTAGACATTTGTACACGTTCACCATTGCGATAAAGATTGGCAAATTGCACCAGTAAAATATCGAGTTTGTTTTCATCTCGGCCCAGCGCTGTTAGTGCCGCTTTAACACGTGGCACGTAACCGTGATGATCAGCACCCCAAATGTTGATTACACGTTGATAACCTCGATCAAATTTATCTAAATGATAAGCGATGTCCGACGCAAAATAAGTGCCCTGTCCATTGTCACGAATGACAACACGATCTTTTTCATCACCGAAGGCGGTCGAACGAAACCATAACGCGCCTTTTTCTTCATAAATGTGACCGGCTGTTTTTAATTTATCGACAGCATCGTTAATCAGGTTGCGATCGGCCAGCGACTGTTCTGAATACCATGTTTCATAGTGTACACCGAAGCCTTCCAGATCTTCGCGGATATCGTTGAGGATAGAATTCAGTCCGGCTGAAAATACGTGGTGGTAGCCGTCTTCACCGAGTAGCGTTTTTGCGCGTTCAATAAGGGCATCAATATGGACTTCTTTGTCACCACCATCGGGTTCATCAGCAGGAATATCCCGCATTACAGTATTGGTATCGTGAGCGAAGCTGTCGCCGTGCTGCTTTTTTATCACGCGGGCAATATCGTATATGTAAGCTTCACTCTTATAGCCGTTACTGGGAAAGGGAATGTCGATACCATTTTCCTGCAGGTAGCGTAACCAGATGCTGGTTGCCAAAATATTCATCTGCCGGCCGGCATCGTTAACATAATATTCACAATCAACGTCGAAACCAACGGCACGCATCAATGAAGCTAATGTCGCACCGTATGCCGCACCACGACCATGCCCGACATGTAAGGGGCCTGTTGGGTTAGCTGAAACAAATTCGATTTGTACTTTTTCATTGTTGGCAACATTGCTGCGTCCAAAGGTGTCTCCCTGGTTCAAAATGTCTTTGATAACACTTAAGGTACTTTCTTGAGCCAGAAAAAAATTGATGAAACCAGGGCCAGCAATCTCGACTTTGTTGATTGCATCGCTTTTGCCAAGCGTGTCGATTATCGCCTGCGCGACATCACGTGGCGGTTTGCCCGCCTGTTTTGCTAGCATCATAGCGATGTTACAGGTGAAGTCACCGTGTGACGCATCTTTGGTCCGGGTAATCTGCAGAGCGGGTTTGGTTTCGATCAGACCATTGCTTATGAGCTGGTCTAGCGCCTGATTGAGTAATGATTCGATGGATTCTTTCACGGGTGTTTCTTTCTTCTAATTTTGAAATTTTATGGGATGCGATTATACGTGATATTGTCATTCCCGAATGCTTTTATCGGGAATGACAGTTAATAGTGTGAATTTTGTTTAAAAAGTATCATACGGATCGACATCGATTGACCAACGCACTTTACGGGCCGATCGAAGTTGCTGTAACTGTGGTGGTAAAACGCTTAATAATTTATGCAGGTTTTTACGGTGTTTCGATTGCAGCATGAGTTGATAGCGAAATCGACCGGCCCGTCGTTCCATAGGGGCCGGTATTGGGCCAAAAAGATCCAGTCCCTCTACCGCATATTGTTTGGCTAGTGCTAAGGCGTCGGTTAAAAATGCTTGTGCTGATTCGACTTCGACTGATTCACAACGCAGCAACACCAGATGGTGAATCGGTGGTAGACCGGCTGCGCGGCGCTCGGAGAGTGCCGCCTGAGTAAATGACGGATAACCTTTATGCAATAAAGTCTGTAAGAGAGGATGGTCGGGGTGGTGGGTTTGTATCAATACCTCACCCGATTTTTCAGCGCGACCGGCGCGTCCCGAAACCTGCGTAATTAACTGAGCCAGATGCTCTGAAGCACGAAAGTCGGCACTGAAAAGTGCCTGGTCGGTATCGAGCACGCAAACCAGCGTGATGTTTGGAAAATCGTGACCTTTTGCCAACATCTGTGTGCCGACCAGAATGCCGGATTCGCCACTTCGTGCCTTTTCCAGCTTTTCCTGCAGGCTGCCTTTATTGCGAGTGGTATCACGATCAATTCGATTGACGTGGGTGTCGGGGAATTGCGCTTGTAAAAACTGTTCTATGCGTTCGGTGCCCGATCCGATGGCTACTATATTGGTACTGCCACATTCTTCGCATTGCTGTGGTGCAGGGCGTTGTGCACCGCAATGGTGGCAGTGCAGTTGATTGCGACGTTTGTGAAACGTCATGTGCGCATCGCATCGCTGGCAATTTGTGGTCCAGCCACAGTCGTGGCACATCAACAGTGGGGCAAAACCGCGACGGTTGATAAATAATAAGATTTGACCATTTTGATTGAGATGTTTTTTGATACGGGTAAGCAGCGTTTCGGCCATGCCCTCATGTAATTTCTGGTTGCACAGATTAACCAGCTCAACTTTAGGCAAGGGCTTTTTATTGGCGCGTTTCCTTAAAAAATGCTGTTCATAACGATGTTCATTTATATTGTTCAAGCTTTCTAACGAGGGTGTGGCGGAGCCTAAGACGACTGGAATGTTTTTGTTTCTCGCCCGCAATATGGCGAGGTCACGTGCGTTATAGCGAAAGCCATCCTGTTGTTTGTAACTGCCATCGTGTTCTTCATCGATGATAATTAGGCCCAACTCGGGAATGGGCGTGAAGATGGATGAGCGCGTACCGATAATTATCTGCGCCTGATTTTTCATGGCTGCGTGCCAGGCAGCGTAGCGTTGTTTTTCATTCATCGCAGAATGTAGCATGACGATAGAGGTTTGCAGCCGTTCCAGAAAGCGCTGGGTTAATTGCGGGGTAAGCCCGATCTCGGGTACCATAACGAGAATCTGTTTTTTGTTTGCCAGCATCGATTGACATAACGCCAGGTAGACTTCGGTTTTGCCGCTGCCGGTAATGCCATTGATTACATGCACGGCATGTTGATTGCCGTGTGCCTCAATTCGTTGAACGGCTTCAATCTGTTCGGAATTTAGTTTGGTTTCATCGAGCGGACTTCGTTTTGCTCCATTCTTGTTAAGTGTTAATAATGCGGGCTTCTCAAAGCGTTCAATCAATTGTTTTTCCAGCAAAGCTTTAATCGGTGCCCGCCAGTTTGAAGTGAGTGAATTTAATGCATCTGCATCTAAACCATCGTTATCAATGCTATCCGGCAGTATATTATCCAGTAACAATTGATAGAGTTGCTGTTGTTTAGGTGCACGTTTGAGTGTGACTAAGGTATCTTCAACGGGTGACGATTGCACTGGATTAAGATGCCAATATTCGTTTAATACAGGTGTGGCGTCATCATGATTACGCAGATAAACCGGTAGCGCAGTCTGCAACACTTCCCCCATAGGGTGGGCGTAATAACGTGCCGCCCAGAAAAGTATCGCCAGGATGTCATCACTGATTAGACTGCAATTATCAAGAACATCGATAACCGACTTAAGCTTGTTTGCCGGAACATCTGTGTTCTGAGTTTGTTCGATAATGATGCCGATTAATTTTTGTCGTCCAAATGGTACTCGGACGCGGGTGCCCGGTTGAATGCGTCGATTTGGTGTTTCATCGAGCAAATTAAGGGGTAAACGGTAATCAAACGTTTTATAGAGAGGGCAAGGAATAGCGACGTTAACGATACAATATTGAGGCATGTCGAATGGAAGGGGCGTGTTTGTATCGCTGCTTAGTGGTTAAAGAAGAGCTGATTCTACTGCAAAATAAGGTCTAGCTTGCGGAAATTGATTAAACCCTTGGATTATCTTGTGGATAAGTATGGCGTTTACTGATTCTATCTGTGGATAAGTCTGTGGAAAAAATATCTACCAGAAAAAAATAATTATGGCTAGTCTTTTATTTACATTATTAGTAATTATTTTTATCGCTAGTTAAGTCTTTTAATTACAGGTGGTTATGAATAATGGCTCTATAATAATAGTGTTAAAATTATGCTTGACCGATGAATAAATTTATGTTTTTAAGGGTGTGCATAAGTCTTTCCTGTTGCACTGCGTGTGAGCCTTATTTAATGTAATAACTTAATAATTATTCTAGCTTATCTATGGTAAGTCATTAAATTCATATAAAAAAGACGAGTTACGCACAAAAGCTGTGGATAACTTTGTGGAAAAGAAAATAATGTGGTCGCTTTTTTGCTATAAAAGTAGCATATTTGTTAGTTTGGTTATTTTTTAACCATAATAAAATTATTCAATAAATACAGTAAGTTATATATTAGATTTGACGACAAGCGTGTTGATAAACAGTTCTTGATAGAAAAAATATTAGTATATTAGATGCTTGTAATTTACTTGTGTAAAACTCGCTATTTTTTACGAATTTAACAGCAACTTAGTGCATAAAACAGCTGTTTAATAGAATAGCCGTGGTAAATTGCAAAAAAACAATCAAAGTGAGATCGTCATGGCGCAATGGGAAAATATTGTTCAGCATATTGAAGAAGTGACAGGTAATCATTTTTCAATCAAACAGACACAAAGTCTGTCAGGTGGAAGTATTAATGCGGCTTATATGTTGTCAGGCGAAAACGGGCAGCAATATTTCGTCAAGACGAATCAGCCTGATAGAAAAGACATGTTTGCTGCTGAAGTTGAAGGTCTAGTAGAGCTGGCAGAAAGTAATGCTTTAAAAGTGCCAAAACCAGTCTGTTTTGGCAGTAGTTCCAATCAAAGTTATATCGTAATGGAATACCTGTTTTTAAAAGGTCTGGCCGACCCAGTGCTATTAGGTGAACAACTCGCTTCAATGCACAAAGTGACGGCAGATCAGTTTGGTTGGCGAATTAATAACACTATAGGTGCAACGCCTCAACCGAATGCATGGCAGAGTGATTGGGTCGAGTTCTGGTGTAAGCAGCGACTAGGATATCAACTCGAGCTTGCGGCGAAAAATGGCTACGGTGGTGAATTGCAGGTGCTGGGGGAAAAACTGCTACTCAATATGCATAAGCTGTTTGAAGGGCGAAATATAAAGCCGTCCATGCTTCATGGGGATTTATGGGGTGGTAATGTGGCAGGTCTAGCAGATGGCACACCAGTAATTTTTGATCCGGCTTTTTATTATGGTGACAGGGAGACGGATCTGGCTATGACCTATGTGTTTGGTGGGTTTACGGCTGATTTTTATGCTGCATATCAGTATGCGTTTCCATTGGATGATGGGTTTGAGGTTCGTAAGGTCTTTTATAATATTTATCATATTATTAATCATTTGAATTTGTTTGGTGGGGGGTATCGTGAGCAGGCGGTTGATATGATGGGTAGAGTTTTAGCTGAGATTTGATTTTTTGTCTGAGTTTTTGTTTCCTCTTTCTATGTAGGTTTGAATAAATTGTCTGGAATAATTTATCGCGTCAGCCCCGCAGGGGTGAGGTATAGGGGTATGCCGAATAATTCATTCGCACGAGCATGTTTGAATTTTCAGCTAATGGGGTTGGTGTTCATACAGTTTGTTCTGTTTTTTGTTTCTAAAAATAATAATGAAGAAAAGCTAAGGTATTTTCCGGTTTGGTCGAAACGTTATTGGGGTGCGCTTATTTTAATGAGTGCTTAGTTATTTTTGACGTATGGATTACATAACGAACCGTAATGAAACTTTTTGAAACATTAAAGGTGTCAACTAAAAATAGTGTTGCCAAACAAATGCATCGGCAACATAAAGTTATGTCACGGTTGATAGAGCGAAAGGATCTTGATCCTTGTGATATGCAGCCAATCTTTGATGGATTGATGCAAGCAGCATATGAAGGTCTGGGCGTTACCAGAATCAGTATCTGGTTGTACAATGATGATTGCAGCAAAATACTTTGTGCCGGTGCCTATTCTGCCTCAGATGGTTTTCATGATGTTTTTGATGAAGTTTTAATTTCAGATTGCCCTGATTATTTTAACGCTATTGAATCGGGTGTCGTCGTACAAAATCAAAATATTGAAAATGACGCAAAAATAAATGAACTGATAACGATTGGTTTTATTCCAAAGAATACCGATGCATTGCTGCATCTACCTATTTGGTTAGACGGTGAAAAAACTGGCTGCTTTTGTTGCGAACAAGTTGACCAGTCGTATCATTGGACGCAAACCGATCAGGCGTTTGTTCGTTTTGTTTCGCATCACGTTACTATGGCGATGGAAAATTGTCGGCGTAATAAAACAGAACAGCTTTTAAAAGAATCTGAGCGGCGCTATGAGCTTGCTGTCAAAGGATCAAGTGATGGTTTGTGGGACTGGGATTTGTCCAGCAACAGGATGTATCAATCCACTCAGTTTAAAAAACTTTTAGGTTATCAAGATGGTGAATTGAAAGGTGAGGTTGATTTTCTAATAGCGCATATACATCCTGATGATAAACGTCGAGCCAGAGTTGCACTGGACGCACATTTGATAGATGAGGATATGGACTACGAAGACGAATTTCGATTGCAGTTAAAAACTGGAGAGTATCGTTGGTTTCGTTGCAGGGGAAATGCTCTACGTGATGAAAGAGGGAAGCCCTACCGTATTTCAGGGTCAATTACAGATGTCGATGAATTTAAGTATGTGCAGCGTAGTTTGAATCGTTTTAAAAATACTTTAGGTGAAGTGTCTGAGAATATTTTCATGTTTGATCCCGATTCCATGAAATATTTTTACGTAAACAAAAGTGCGATACGTGATTGGGGGTATACGGAAACCGAGCTTTTGGAAATGTCGCCGCTTGATATTAAGATGGATAATGATGAGGAGAAATTTAACTCATTACTGGATAAGATTAAACTAAGTGCATCGCTATCACTAAATTATGAGACTATTTATTTGCGTAAAGATGGTGAAAAAGTTGATGTGGAAGTGAATTTGAAATACATCAGTCCAGAAAATGCGCCACCACGTTTTGTCGGGATTGTGCGTAATATTTCACAACGTAAGCTAGCTGATATAGAAAATTATATTCAACGCACTATGCTCGAAAATATTTCTGAAGTACAGGACGCGTTTATTTCAAGCGAGGCTCGTATTCCTGACTTCGCAAAATTACTGAATGTCATTCTCGATATTACTGAAAGTGAATTTGGTCTTGTCGGTGAAATTTTTTATCCTAAAAATGATTCGCCATATATTAAATGCCGTTATATTGCCGGCGTCTGGCAAGATTTAGAATCGCAAAATAGTGGGTTGGAAAATAACGGTGAGTTTAGAGATTTTGATACCTTGCTTGGAAAGGTAATCGAGAGTGGTGATTCTGTTATTGAAAACGATGTAGAAAACAATGCGATTGCTACCGGGTTTCCGCAGGAATTTCCTGCTCTTGAATCTTATATGGGAATCCCGCTTAAACTGGGCGATAAGTTAATCGGGATTATCGGTATCGCTAATCGAAAAGAAGGTTATAGTGAAGAAATGACGCGTCAGTTGCAGCCACTGTTGTCAACGTGTGCAAATTTACTCGACGCAGAGCGAGTCGAAATATTGCGAAACGCTATGGAGACAGATTTAGTTAAAGCGAAAGAAGAAGCGGAACGGGCAAACTTAACAAAGTCTGAATTTTTATCCTGTATGAGTCATGAATTACGTACGCCGCTAAACGCCATTATGGGGTTTTCACAGTTATTAAAGTTAGACTCGCAACTGACGGAAAAACAGAAAAAACACTCGGGTGTTATCTACAGTGCCGGCAGTTTGTTGTTAGAACTTATTAATGATGTTCTCGATCTTGCTAAAATTGAATCGAATCATGTTGATCTTTCGACTGAGGCCGTTCCTTTAGGTGGTTTATTGAAAGAGTGTTTTCGATTTATTAAACCCATGGCAGAAAAACGGGGTATCAACCTAATTTTTAATAATGATTCAACAACGAGTGTGAACGCTGAAAATGTTTGGGTGCTGGCGGATAATACGCGTTTTAAACAGGTGCTATTGAATTTGCTTAGTAATGCGATTAAGTACAACAAAGAGTCGGGTAGTGTGATTGTTACTTGTGGGGTGGGGCAGCATGGCATGCACAGGATATCTATTGAAGACAGTGGTCGAGGTATAACGCCCGAAAACATGGAAAAGTTGTTCCAGCCGTTTAACCGATTAGGTGAGCAGCAGGGTGATACGGAAGGAACGGGAATCGGCCTGGTCATCACTCGAAAATTAATAGAATTAATGGGTGGTTCTATACATGTGGAAAGTGAATATGGTCGTGGGTCAGCGTTTATTATCGATATACCTGTTGCCGATGTAGATGTATCGCGATGTGAGCAATCTTATGAAGGCGCTCAAATCGATACTGATGAACTATGCAGAAAGTATCGCATCCTTGTTGCTGAAGACAATTTAATTAATCAGGAGTTAATCACGTTACAGTTGCATTCACTTGGGTATGCCTCCGCCGTGGTGAATAATGGTAATGAAGCCTTTGCTGAATTGCAGGAGCATGACTACGATATTTTGCTGACCGATATTCATATGCCAGGAATGGATGGTCATGAGTTGACGCGAGCAATTCGGGAATCGAAGTACGAGCGAATAAAAAATATAACAATAATTGCCATAACAGCCAATGCGGCAAACAATGAAGCAGAAAACTGTTTAGCTAGTGGCATGAATGATTACCTGTCAAAGCCGATTGATCGTGATGATCTTAAAAGTAAACTTGATCGTTGGTTAACCCTTGTCGATACAAATGTAGTCGAGCTGGACTCGAATGAATCTGCTGCAGAAGTATTGCCTGTATGCAAATCAGATGCGGTTATTGATATGAGCCAACTGGTTCGTTATATCGGTGAAGACGTGACTAAGCATAAACATTTTTTTGGCTTGTTTTTAAAAACGATGCCCAAATCAATCAATGCCTTGCACGTTGCGTATCGCGAACAGTCGTTGGCTGATATTGAATTTTATAGTCACAAGATAAAATCATCCGCGCATACTTTGGGTGTGACCGGCCTGTCACTACTCTGTCAGCAACTTGAGTTGGGTGCGGAAAATGCAGAGTGGGATAAAATTGAGGCAGCTATGTCTAAACTTGATGTGACAGTATCGGCAGTTGATAGCAGTATTCATGCTTACCTGAATGCTTTTGGTAGCCTTGCAGATCACGTGTGTTTGCATCAGACCTTGCCAGGTCCGCCAAGCTGGAAGTGATCGGTACTGTGCCTCAGTAGTCGGTTTCAGGTTGATGGTTTTTGGAGCGAGACAGGTTCTCTGTACCCCATAGAGGCCTCGTTAACTTGTTATCTTTATGATAAAAGTCTAGCCTATGGGCCGCCAGTTTTTTGGTCGGCTGCAAAGGAATAATTTTTCCGATATAATAAGCAAGGTTTTTTCTACACCCATTATTTATACACTAGGCTATCGCCTGATTTCTTGATAATGATTGGCGCCAATTCTATTTCTGAGTATTCTAGCTAAAGGTAAGCCATCTGAAATGTGAACTGGGTCATGGTTTTTTCTTTTCATTGAGAATATATTTTAAATATTAAGACGACCAATTATGGAGAATTATCTTATGTCTTTTAAATTAATCAATCAGCCGCTACTGAATTCTCGAAATGCAGTAGAGAGGTTAATGCTGGCGACAACATTGTGCATAGGTTTATTATGCTTTGTTCTTTCTCAACCTGTTGGGGCAACGCCTGTTGGCGCGGATGATTTTCGTATCTCTAGCACCGGGCCAGATGGTGATACTGATTATGGCGCCACTTCTTCAGATGTAGCCTACAATGCGACCAATAATGAATACCTGATAATCTGGCTCAGCAATGATGATGTGTTGGGTATTAACCGTGCTGAAACGGAAGTATTTGGAAAAATTATCAATGCTGACACAGCTGCAGTGGTTGTCGATGATTTTCGTATTTCAACCATGGGGCCGGATGGCGATGGATTGTTTAGTGTGACCAACCCTGTTGTTGCCTGGAATGCAACAGATAATGAATATGCGGTAGTGTGGCAGGGTGAAGACGATGTCGGTACTCTGGTACAGGATGAGATTGAAATTTTTGCACAGCGCATAGCTGATGACGGCACGGTACTGCTAGCAAATGATTTACGTGTTTCTGATATGGGTACCGATGGCTTAACGACTTTTAATGCGTTTTCACCGGCTATTGCCTGGAACTCTCAAAGCAATGAATACCTGGTTGTCTGGTCTGGCTACGATGTTTCCAATGGTAGTTCTATTCTACGTAATATTTTTAGCCAGCGACTGGCGGCAAATCTTAGCGAGCTGGGTACAGATAGCCTCGTTTCTGTTAGCACAGGTGGTTTTGTCGATGGCTTTATTGATGCAAAAGCGCCCGCTATTGCTTATAACGCGACCGACAATGAATATTTAGTTGCCTGGCAAGGCCGTGGTAGTTTGCCTTTGATAACGGAACTCGAAATATTTGTACAGCGTCTGAATGGCGCAGGCGTTGTTCTTGAGGCTAACGATATTCGCATCTCCGATATGGGGCCGAATAATGACTCACTTTATGGTGTTGTTAACCCCGCGGTAGCGTGGAACGCCACGGATAACGAATATTTTGTTGTCTGGACAGGTGAGGATAACATTGATGGGTTGGTTAATAATGAGTTTGAAGTGTTTGGACAGCGTCTTGACGCTAATGCTGTTGAACTGGGTGCTAATGATATACGCCTGTCTCATATGGGGCCAGATACTAATACCACGTTTGTTGCCAGAAATCCTGATATCAGCTGGAGTAGCGTAGACAACCAGTATTTTCTTGTCTGGCATGGTGACGATAATAGTGGAGAACTGGTTGCACAGGAATTTGAGATTTATGGTCGTCGTTTAAATGCCGATGGCTCATTTATAGAGGCGGACCAGGTGCGTCTATCCAGCATGGGAGATGATGGTATTGCGTCTATGGATGCCAGTCGAGCGGCTGTGGCTTATAACTCAACCCAAAATCAGTATCTGACTGTATGGGATGGACGTGATAATACGCCACCACTGGCGGCTACGGGTGAGCTTGAAATTTTTGCTCAGGGTTTTGCCAGTTCTGTATTCAACCCTGCTATTTTACGTTTTTCAGCCGCCCAGTATAGCGGCGAAGAAAATACGGGTAGCATTATTATTAATGTGAATCGTATTGGTGATACCACGAATGCAGTGAGCGTAGATTATGCCAGCAGTGATGGTAGTGCCAACGCTCCAGTCGATTACACGGTGGCAAGTGGTAGTTTGAGTTTCGCTATAGGCGAAACCAGCAAGAACTTTACGGTAACGGTTAATACTGATGACGCTATCGAAGGTGATGAAACGGTTCTACTGGCGTTGAGCGCACCTGTAGCGACGAGTGGTGTAGTGAATCTTGATGCCACTCAAAGTGATGTTGTATTAACGATTGTGGATAGTACGTTGGCGGATGATGTGTTACCAGGAGATACTGGAGATACAGATAACGCGCCCTCAAGTGGTGGCGGTGGTGGTGGGCTATCTGTATTGTGGCTTCTGTTGTTGATTACGTTAAAACGTTTGAGGTCATTTCAGATTCAGACTACCGTAAAAATAGGATCAATGAATTAGTTGAACAGCGGGAGATAACAAGAAGAGGTGAGCATTACTGTTCCAACTAACGAAGATTATTATATTATGGCATTACCACGTGCAGATAATAATGGCAGTGTCGATTCAGGACTTGTGCGTTTGCTTGCGCCTTGATTAACTTTAGCCTGAATTCTCAGTTGAGCGCACTAAGCGTTTGCGTGGACTTTTGTGGTTCAACTGAATAATTCAGGTTTAATAATCCTGGGATAATGGTGGCTTAGTACAGTTTGTATGAAGTGATTCAAAAGGTTTTCTTCGCTTAGTTCAGTATCTTCAATAACCGGTAGTTTGGTATAAGTTTCACACAAATGTTTTGCAAATATACCGCGACTGGTTTCTGTTACGCGTAAACCATTTATAAAAATAGGTGTGCTATTTAAACCGCAACTGGGTGACCGACTTTTAAAAATAAAACCGGACAGATGATTAAGTTCGCCAGGCTTTGTTTCGCAATAATTTTGCATGATGTCGGTAACATCAATTGAAGGGTCGTCGCGGCCAGTGAGTTTTGGGTTTTTTATTTCACCAGTAAGTTGTACTGCTGGGCGCGGAATACTTAAACCGGCTTCGACTTCGGGGCAAACAGGAATGAGTTGAAATACTTTGCCAAGCCTTTCGATAACAATAATATTGGCTTTTGATTTGCCATCGTAGCGCACTGCATCGCCGAGCAAGCAACGGCTGACGCCGACCAGTGGTTTCTTGTTTTTTATTGAAATGCTATTTATTTCTTCGCGCCCATATCAAGTGCGCGTTGTCGAGACTTACCGGCTTTTACTGCTAGCTCACCTGCGTCCCAACCAGGCATGGTTTCTGGCCAGCCGAACATATGTGCGGTTAGTACTTCACATAAAGCCGTTATGTGTTCGTCGCCATCATTCAGGCAAGGAATGTAATTAAAATTTTCACCACCGGCTTCAATGAATAGTGCTTTATTCTCCATTTGAATTTCTTCCAGCGTTTCTAAGCAGTCGGAGGCAAAGCCGGGGCAGATGATGTCGATGTTTTTTATATTTTCTGCGGGCAGCTCTTGCAGAGTAACGCTGCAATAAGGCTCTAACCAAGGTTCGCGGCCGAAGCGTGATTGAAAAACAACGTTCCATTCGCTTTCGTTTAGAGCTAGTTTATCGGCGACTAGTCTTGCTGTTTTCTGGCAGTGGCAAAAGTAAGGGTCGCCATTGTCAACGTAACGTTGCGGGATACCGTGGAATGAAAATAATAATAAGTCGCCGCGAGAATTATTTCGCCATTGTTTTTTAATGCTGTTTGCCAATGCCTCAATATATTTTGGATGGTCATGATAATGATTAATCATGCGTAGATCAGGCAGCCAGCGCCAGTCTTTGAGTACGTTGGTTACCTGGTCGAAAACCGCAGCGGTAGTGGTGGCCGAATATTGTGGATACAGTGGTAAAATCAGTAGACGACGTGCACCTGCTTTGCGTAGTCCGTGCAGGGCATTTTTAATTGATGGCTTGCCATACGTCATTGCCATATCAACAATCACGTGACCACGAAAACGCGCTTCCAGCTTTTTTTGAATGGATTGTGTTTGTAGCCTTGTGAAATGAATTAATGGTGAGCCGTTTTCTGTCCAGACTTTTTGATATGACTTTGCCGCGCGCGAAGGGCGAAGTCGTAAAATAATACCGTGTAGCGCAAACCACCAGATGAATCGGTTGGTCTCGACTACGCGTGGATCGGCTAAAAATTGTGCCAGATATTTTCGTACCGAGGAGGACGTTGGCGCATCAGGCGAGCCTAAATTGACCAGGAGAATGCCTAGTTTTTCCTGTGGGCCGTGTTGGTAGCTGATTTTTTCTGACACGTTTTATTTGGGTGGTTAGATGAGATGGTTAGATTATTGTATGAAGAGTGACAGATTTGGTGGCGATGCTCAAGCCAAATCACACGATAAGCCCCATTCTATTTGAGAAATAATGTAATATATCGCCCATTATTTTTGTAGAATTTTCGGGAGTTCCCCCATGCCCATTAGGCTGGTTGTACCAAATGAAATTGCACCGGGTGAAAGACGCATCGCGCTGTCGCCTGATGTGGCTAAAAAATTAACCGCTAAAGGTGTCCATATTGCCCTGCAGCAGGGCGCGGCATTGTCATCTTACGTTAAAGATGAAGACTTTACAGATGTAGAAATTGTGGCCGATGCGGGCGCACTGTATAAAAATGCTGACCTGATATTTAAAGTCATGCCGCCGACGCTGGACGAGTTAAATCAGATGAATGACGGCTGTACCGTGGTTGGTTTTATGGTGCCAGGCAAGAATGCCGAAATGATGCAGTTGATGTGTGATAAAAAAATCACCTCCCTCGCGATGGAGCTGGTGCCGCGTATTACTCGTGCGCAATCCATGGATGCCTTATCTTCACAGGCTTCAATAGCCGGTTATATGGGTGTATTGATGGGCGCGCAACTCGCGCCGGTTTTCTTCCCGATGTTAACTACGGCAGCGGGTACCATTCGTCCGGCTAAAGTTCTGGTCATTGGTGTCGGTGTTGCCGGATTGCAGGCTATTGCAACAGCAAAACGTTTAGGCGCTATCGTCGAAGCATATGATGTGCGAAGTGCGACGCGTGAGCAGGTTGAATCTTTAGGCGCAAAATTTGTTGATACCGGTGTCAGTGCGGATGGTGAAGGTGGTTACGCGCGTGAATTGACCGATGATGAAAAACAACAGCAGCAGGATGTACTGGCGAAACATATCGCCATGGCCGATGTGATAGTGAGTACGGCAGCTATTCCAGGTCGGCCTTCTCCTAAAATTATTTCTGAAGCAATGGTTGAAGATATGAAGACCGGTTCGGTCATTGTTGATCTGGCATCGGAGGGTGGCGGTAACTGTGAGTTGACTAAACCTGGTGAAACATTTGAATACAAAGACCGTGTCACCATTCATGGTCCATTAAATGTGGCGGGTGAGTTACCGATTCATGCTAGTGAGATGTACGCTAAAAACTTATTTAATCTGGTTTCACCGTTTATTAGCGAAGACGGAGATTTAGAACTGGATTTTGAAGATGATGTGATTGCCGGTTGTGTATTGACCCGTGATGGCGCAATCGTTCATGAGCAATATAAAGGTTAAATTATGATTGAAGGTTTACCTGCGTTATACATATTTATGCTTTCGGCGTTTACCGGTTATGAAGTGATTAGCCGTGTTCCGGTTATTTTGCATACCCCATTAATGTCCGGCTCAAACTTTATTCACGGCATCGTACTGGTGGGCGCCATGATCGTGATGGGCAGTGCGGAAGGTACGTTGGAGTTAACCATCGGTTTCATCGCGGTTGCGATGGCAGCGGGTAATGCTGTCGGTGGTTATGTGGCTACGGTTCGGATGCTGGAAATGTTCCAGACCAAACCAAAAGATAAGGAGGCATCGTCATGAACTATATTATTGACGCGGTTTATTTCCTTACAGCAGCGGTATTTATTATCGGCTTGAAACAGATGTCATCACCCGTTACCGCGCATCGCGGTATCGTCTGGGCGGGTATCGCTATGGTGGTTGCATCGTTAGCAACATTTGGCGCGCCATCGATTAGCCTTGAAGTGACCAGTATCAATTTGCAATTAATGATTGTGGCGATTGTTGCCGGTTCGACCGTGGCATACATTTCAGCGAAACGTGTTGCCATGACCGATATGCCGCAAATGATTGCGATGTATAACGGTATGGGTGGTGGTGCGGCAGCAGCAATTGCGGCTGTTGAACTGGTTAAGTTGTCGGCGGGTGCTGAATCACATGGTTTGACCATTCAGATTTTAGCGGTACTGGGTGCGGTGATCGGTGCGGTTTCATTTTCAGGTTCAGCCGTGGCATTTGCCAAACTACAGGGCATAATGAAAAAGACATTACGTCTGCCACTGCATCAAGTCATTAATATCGGCTTACTCATTGCGGTCTGTGTGTATGGTTATTTTGTGGCAACTGGCGCGCCGGTTGAGTTTGAACACGTTATGATTTTCTTCGTATTAGCTATCGTGCTTGGCGTGATGGTGACGCTGCCAATAGGTGGTGCTGATATGCCGGTTGTTATTTCATTATTTAATGCGTTAACAGGTTTGGCCGTTGCCTTTGAAGGTTTTGTGTTAAATAACGCGGCGATGATTATTGCTGGTACGGTTGTGGGTTCTTCTGGTACTTTACTGACTCAATTGATGGCGAAAGCGATGAATCGTCCCATTTCAAACGTGCTATTCAGTAGTTTTGGTAGTGATGGTGGTGCGGCTGTAGAAGAAGATATCGAAGGCAGCATGAAAGAAATTCAGGCTAACGATGCCGCGATTATGATGGCTTACGGTCAGAAAGTGATTATTGTGCCGGGTTACGGTATGGCTGTGGCACAGGCGCAACATAAGTTAAAAGAGATGGGTGATCTTCTCGAAGCGCGCGGTATTGATGTTAAATATGCCATTCACCCGGTAGCCGGTCGTATGCCGGGGCATATGAATGTTCTGCTGGCTGAAGCGGGTGTCGATTATGATAATATTCTTGACTTGGAAGAGATTAATCCAGAGTTCCCGACAGCAGACGTCGCATTGGTCATCGGTGCAAACGATGTGGTTAATCCGGTGGCCCGCACAAATCCAGATAGCCCGATATACGGCATGCCAATTTTGGATGCGGATAAAGCGCAGAATGTTATCGTCATCAAGCGTGGTAAGGGTGCAGGCTTCTCGGGCATCGAGAATCACCTGTTCTACGCAGATAATACGCAGATGTTGTACGGCGATGGGCAGAAAGCGGTAGCGGAATTAATTGCTGGTATAAAACAATTGTAGATATCAAAGTGCTGCTTATATTTAGGTGAATAAAAAAGCCTCGACAATGTCGAGGCTTTTTTGTGATTGAACTAATGTACTAGGTTCTAGTGTTGTAGACACGGTGAGTGCAATAACAATGTGTTTTTCAAATGCAGCCATCATCGGATAGCATTGTTTTTAATTTTATGACAAATTTTTTTAAATTGAGGTAAATCTTTGGTAATAAGCATTAAGAAGCACAAGGTCAAAAGATAACCGCAGAGACGCGGAGGCGCAGAGTCAATATTATTTATAACGCTTCGACACAATAAAAAAACAGGTTCTTCTCTCCGCCTCCGCGGTGGATGTTTTTTTATACTCTCCGTTTCGGTTGTTTGTTTATAAAAATAATTTTTACATCTAAATTAAGGGCATAAATGTGGTTACCAAGTGTAGAGGCAACAAATATGCCAGGAAAGCCATTGCTTGTTGTTTTCTTTGTTTTCAATAGTTTATAATAATTTATAGATTTTTTGCCCCTGATAAATGATGCGTGAGTGGTCCATGCCAGTGCAGGGAGAAAAATTATGGTGCATATTTACAAAATAGCCTTTTTTTAAAATTTCTTTTGTAAATGTTTGCCATTCGAATACAATCAATACCTAAAGCCAATAGCAGGGGAAAAGCATGAGAACAATTTTGGTATTAAATGCCAAGGGTGGTTGCGGAAAAAGTACGATAGCGACCAATCTGGCAAGTTACTTCGCTTATGAAATGGAAAAGAAAGTGGTGCTGGCTGACTACGACCCCCAGGAATCCAGCCTCGCCTGGCTGGAAGCGCGCGATGAAAAGTGGCCTTACATTCAGGGTGTCGCCGCACACAAAGTTCCACTAAATATTGATAAAGATACGGATTACCTGATTATGGATGCGCCCGCCCGTGTTCATGGTAAAGAGCTTACCCAGTTAATGCGTAAGGTTGAAACGGTCATATTTCCGGTTCTGCCTTCCCCTATCGATATGCGTGCGGCGACTAAATACATGGCAGAAGTGCAAAAGAACGGTCGTGTCTTGCGTAAAGAAGTCAAAATCGGTGTGATTGCCAATCGTGTGCGCGAGAACACACTTATATTTTCTGATTTGTATGACTTTATTAAAGCCATGAAAATTCCTTATATTGCGACCCTGCGTGATACGCAAAATTATATTCACGCTGAAGAACGGGGTGTAGGTATCTTTGAAATGGCACCATCGCGTGTCTACCAGGATTTGGAAGACTGGGAGCCATTGACCAAGTGGTTGCGTAGTAAGCGTAGCCAGCCTTAACGACTTATTCACCACAGAGGCACAGAGTACGCAGAGAATAAACAGGTTGTAGCGGCTGCGGCACTACAAATCAAAGGATTTTCCTCTGTGCTCTCTGCGCCTCTGTGGTTAAATATTTTATGTTTATTGCCAAAGATTTATCTCAATTTAAAAAACTGTTTGTATCAAAACTAAAAAATATATTGTCCGACGATGAGTTGGGTGCATACATTTTAGTGTTGGCGAATAGTCTGCAAGACGATTATTTAAAAAATGAGCTTCGTATTGATTTAAAAAATAATTTTAACGCGTTAAGAAAAAGTTATTTAGCAGGTTCGTTAAAAGCAACTCAAGATGACCTGAATGTATTTGAAAAATTGCTGAATATGGACGTCGATGATTTACCTGTTTGGCAATCAAGAATGGAAGGTAACTGGTCAATCGTATTTAATATAATGCGACAGCTACGTCCTGCTCGTGCTTCTTCGCAGGTTTTAAACTCGATAATACAGCCGTTCGATGGTGATAAATTTCACTTCAATAAACCTTTCCTGAAACCTGAGATTTTATGGGAGGGTGACTACGCAGAAAAAAACGTGCGTGTTTTATATAATAAATTTCCCTTTTCTGATTATCATTTAATTATCGTGGTTTCACCTGAGTTAAATCGTGCGCAGGTACTTGATGAGGACATGCATCATTTTATTTATTCCCTGGTACAAAATGAAAGTGAAACATTGCCGGGATTAGGTGTGGGTTTTAATAGTCTGGCAGCTGGCGCTTCGGTTAATCATTTGCACTTTCAGGGGTTTATTCAAGAGCAGGATTTTGCGATTGAAATTATGGATGAAAGTATTTTTCCATTAAATGTAAGTTGTCACACCGATAGTGAATTGGCGTGGGGAGAGATAGCTTTATTAATGCAAAACGACATTGCTTTTAATTGTCTGTACCTGAAAGGGAAGTGTTATATCGTACCGAGAAACTACCAGGGACGCGTGAATTTGCCAGAGTGGCTGGACGGGGCTGGCTGGATTGATGTGGCGGGTGTAATGACTGTTTCTGATGAAAAAACGTTTAATGATCTTGGTGGTGTAGCGATTGGGCAAGCGTTGTCTTTATTAAATGTAGCGCAAAATAATTAGAGTTGTTTTAATCATTATCAGAAAGTGGAAAATCACGCTAATTTTAATTTCAGTTCCGCTTGGGCTGTTGTTGATGCTGCCTGTCATTATAAATAATACTGACTTAAATCAATTCAGGTCATTTATAGAAAACAGAGTAACTGAAAATACGGGGCGCCAACTTAAGATAAATGGCGACCTGAAAATGAATCTCTCGTTGCACCCTTCCTTAAAAGTAGAAAAAGTTACTTTTGGTAATTCACCCTGGAGTGAACAACCGGAGATGGTGTCGGTCGGCTTGTTGTCACTGCAAATTGACCTGATGTCATTATTTGACGAGCAACTTGTTTTTGAAGAGTTGCTATTAAAGGAAGTGGTGCTGCGAGTTGAAAAAAATAGTGCAGGGCGGGGGAACTGGCAGCTTGGTGTGTCTGATGGTGTAGAAGAGCAAGAAAGGTTGGTGGCGGCTGATCAGGAATTATTTGATATGCCACTAGCGCCGGTTTTCAGGTATGTAAGGTTTGATGAAGTCGGCATCCAGTATAGCGATGTTAGTAAAAAGATAGAAACGGATATTGATATTGAAGTGCTGGATTTATCCAATCACGTTATAAATGAACCGTTTACTTTTAATGTAAACGGCTTAATCAATGGCCGCCCATTTGATGTTTTAGGTGAAGCGGGGCTTCAGTCAGGTGATGGTGTAAATGAAGAGAGCGCCCCCCTCGTCGTTAAGCTTGATGTTAACGTGCTTGATATGGCTTTGACCGCCACTGGAGAAATAAAGCAACCAATTATTAATGGCGGTATTGATATCGATGTATCGTTAATAGCTAAAGATTTAAACAAGTCCTTTGTGCTAGCGACGGGGCAATCGCTCAATCAGTATTTTGTCAATGTTGATCAGGTTATCCCACTTCGGTTTTCATCAAAACTTTCTAATCTGGAAGGTGACTACGAATTAAATGATATCAAATTAAAGCTGGCAGATAGTGATCTTAAAGGTAAAGCGTCATTAAAGTTAAGTTCTGAGCGACCTAAGTTGCTTGCGTCTATCAACTCGAAAAAAATCAATATAGACAGGGTGTTGAAAAAAATAACCAAGCGCAATGGAATTGATAAAAAAGCAACATTCGGAATTCCTGAGATTGATCTTGATTTTAGTTGGCTAAAAAACTTTGATGCGGATATTCGATATGTCGCCAATCAAATTCTGGTTGATGGGTTTGTGCCAGAGGCAGTTTTACTGAATGCCACGTTAAATAGGGGGCGGCTACAGGTTGAACAATTTGATTTTAGTATGGGCGAGGCTTTATTTCGCAGTCGTTTATCTATCGATGGGCGAAAAATAAAACCTGTAATTGAGGCGATGGCCGAAGTTGAAGGATTGAATTTGTTATTTTTGGATAAATATCTCGATATGTCTGCCCTGCAACAAGGCAGATTGAATGCAGATATTAATATTAAAAGTGTGGGTGAAAATGTTAAATCATTGATTATGAACTTGAGGGGAAGCTCTCAGTTTCAATTAGAGCAGTTACGTTTGATTCAGACTTTTAATCGCAGAAAATATAATATTTACATTGAGGCATTAGAGCTGAATTTTGCAGATATGGATTCACCCGTATTGTTGTCTCTGAGTGGCAATGTAAATAAGGAAAAAGTTGTGATGTCAGGGGCGTTGCTTACTATGGAATCGCTACTCAATAACAGAGATACATATTTTTCCGTTAAAGCAAATGCATTTAAGACGAATTTGTTTGCTGATATTGTTATAGCGGCACCCATTTTGTTAGATGAAATTGATGCTGATTTTTCAATATCTATGCCTTCGTTAGCAAGCAGTTTTGATAATGTCTTAAAAATTTTTCCTGGAGCAAAACTCGATCATGAAGTTCCTGAATTGCAGGCTAGTGTCAATGCTCAATTAAATATTTCAAAAAATAGTGTTATCGCAAAAAATATTAAAATATTAATCGGTAAAAGTGATTTGCAAGGCGAAGCTGCTGTTGATGTGAGTGAGGAAAAAATATTTATATCATTAGATTTGTCTAGCGGCATGATTGATATTAATTCATTGTTCCCTGCTATGAATGGTCGAGTTTCTGAACAAGGTAAATCGATAAAAGGTAATAAGTTATTTTCAACTGAGCCATTACCGTCTCTAATTTTTCTTGAAAGGTTTAATTCGAAAGTGAGGTATCGATTGGCAAAGTTGATGCTAAATGATGAAAGTGTAAAAAATATTTCATTTGACATGGTAGTGAATGATGGGATTGTTCACGTTAAACCACTTAAGTTAGATTTTGAAAAAGGATCAATAAATACTAATTTAATTCTGAGTGATGATAATGGCTTTCGTTTTCAGCTGAGTAGCAAAATTCGAAGACTTGATTACGATAAATTGATGGTGCTTTTAGCAGTGGGTGAAATTGCCAGGGGTGATCTCGATGCCGATATTAATTTACAAAGTGTTGGTAATTCTATTAGTGAGCTGATGGCAAACCTGGATGGGCAAGTCAGAGTAACAAGCGAAGGCGGTAGCATAGATGTGGGCGCTATGCGCTTACTATCAAAAGACGTCAGTTCCTTAATTCCCTTTACTGATAAAAGCGATAGGCAAAGAATTCGGTGTGCAGTGGCGCAATTTAATATTAATGATGGTGTAGCAAAAACACATGCATTAGTTCTGGATACCGGTATTGTATCGGCACTAGGTTCAGGTGAAATCAATTTTGCTACCGAGGAAGTAAATTTGTATGTCGCACCAAGAACGAAACGGACATCAGTGATGAAGCTTGCCCTTGTGCCACTTGATATTAGAGGCTCTCTCATGTTGCCAGCAATCACACCCAATGTCGCTGGCAGTACTCTTAGCACAACCAATACAGCCATGCACATCGGCTTGGCCGTTGCTACAGGGGGCATAACACTTTTAGCTGAAGACCTGACTAATAAATTATGGCAACAGTTTATTGATGATACCGATTATTGCGCGCTCGCATTAGCAGGTGAAAAAGTTGTACCAGCTCTTACCAAGCTAAAAGGCGATAATGTTGTGGCTGATGAAGATGGAGCAGACGAAGGGTCTGTCGAAGAACTGGATGATGACGAGTTCTAGTTAGTTTTATTGGGCAACTGTAGATGTTCCCCGTTTTCAATGTTATCAATAGTCCACTCACCAACGCTGTAACGAATTAATCGTAGTGTAGGAAAGCCGATAGCGGCAGTCATTCGCCTCACTTGTCGATTGCGCCCTTCAGATATGGAAAGCGCTATCCAGGACGTGGGGATGTTTTTACGTTCACGAATCGGTGGATTACGCGGCCATAGAATTTCAGGTTCGGTAATGATTTTTGTTTTTGCCGGTCGGGTTAAACCATCTTTTAGCTTTACACCTTTTTGTAATTGGGTAATAGCGTCTTTAGTTATTTCGCCTTCAACCTGCACCCAGTAGGTTTTAGTCATTTTATTCTTTGGGTCGGTGATTTTGTTTTGTAGCTTACCGTCGTCTGTGAGCACGACTAAACCTTCGCTATCACGATCGAGCCTGCCAGCAGCGTAGACATTTTTTTGTTTAATGTAATTGGCGAGAGTGGTACGTCCCTGCTCATCGGTAAATTGACAGAGCACGTCGAAGGGTTTATTGAAAAGTATAATCATATTGAATGGTTTATATTAAAAAATAATGTTCTATTTTCGACTTTTTGGGGTGGTTGAAAGATTTAAAAGCTTGAACCGCAGAGACGCTGAGGCGCGGAGAAGAACTTAGTATTGCTATACGCGCCGTAGGCGCTGTATAACAATAAAAACCTCCGCGCCTCAGCGTCTCTGCGGTTCAAGCTTTTGATTTTATTTTTGAATACATGAAAGTGGTGGTAGGTTCAATTCCATCAAGCAGGTTGTAAATTATACCAGCGCTCACGTCGTCCTCTCGCGGCATCGAGACGGTTGAACATGGTTATCATCGCGTCTTCATTTATGCCATGCCAGCGTAAATCATTTTTAGGTCCTTTGAATTCAGCGTCAGTAACAATGGTGGTGAGCTGTTTAGTCATTGGTAAAATATGTTGATGTTGTTCCACTAACATTTGTATGCGTTTTGAACCGCGAAATTTCATTTCAGAAATTTTTTCAACATTTTCCATAATGTGCTCAACGCTGGGGTATTTTTTTAGCAGGTTCGATGCCATTTTGTAACCGATGCCAGGTATGCCCGGAATGTTATCGACTTTATCGCCAGCTAATGCCAATAAATCCGCAATCTGTTCTGGTTTTACGCCAAAGTTTTTTTCGACATCTTTATAATGCAAAATTTTATTGCGTGCGTAATCCCACCATACGTCACCCGGACGGAGTAGTTGCGCAAGATCTTTGTCAGCACTAAGTATGGTTATCTTAAACCCATCTGCTCGTAGACGTGTTGCCAACGTGCCGATGATATCGTCACCTTCATACCGGTTGCTGGAAAAATCGGCAATGCCGGCGGCGCGACAAAAATCACGACAGTGTTTGAACTGGCTTTTTAATTCGATCGGAGCCGGGGGACGGTTAGCTTTGTATTCCGGAAAAATTTCACGTCGGTATGAGTCCGTCTGTTTGGCATCAAAGGCACAGGCGATATATTCAGGTTGTTCCAGTTCCAGTAGTTCGCGCAAGAACTCGGTAAAACCGTAAACGGCGTTGCTGGGATTGCCCTCGCTATCGACGATGCTTTCATCGTAAACATGCCAGCCGCGAAAGATGTAAATGCTGCTATCAACCAGATAAGCGTGTTTGTTTTTGGTAGTATTGTCTGACATACGTGGGGCATTCTACGCGACTAAACGATTTTGTTGTAGCACTCAGGGGCGAGTTGGAAAATGGTTGATCAGGCGAAAAGGTTATTTTTAAAGCAGGGGTTATCAGGTCTGAGTGTTTGTGGCGTGGGTGCTATCTGGTCGGGGGCATTGTTGGGTGGAGTTCAGGACCAAAAATTACAATTGTTACCCGCAGATGAAAATGGCCTGCGGTTATTGCCAGGATTGCAGTCACGCGTGCTAGCAAGGTCGGGTGAGTCAGTGAAAGGCGGTCAGCACTATGAATGGCATAATTCGCCGGATGGCGGCGCATGTTTTGCAGCTGACGATGGTGGCTGGATTTATGTGTCGAACAGCGAGGTTTTGTTTTTGGGCGGTGTCGGTGCCATCGTGTTTGCAGCGGACGGAAAAATTGTGGATGCTTATTCCATACTGAAGCACACCAGTCGTAATTGTTCAGGTGGGGCAACGCCGTGGGGCAGCTGGCTATCTTGTGAAGAGGTCAACGCTGGCAGGGTTTGGGAATGTGACCCTGCTGGTCAGAAAGAAGCCGTGGTTCGGCCAGCGTTAGGTGTTTTTAATCATGAAGCGGTGGCTGTCGATGAGCTTTCTCAGTGTCTGTATTTAACTGAGGACAAAAAAGATGGCTGCCTGTATCGCTTTATTGCCGATCAACAACAAAAAAACGGTTTTCCCGATTTATCTTCTGGTCGATTGGAAGTGGCGACCATGACGAAGAATAATGCAGGATCCGGAGAAGGTGTTTTGAGCTGGCAGTCAATACCGGATCCATCTGCGAAGCGGCTGGAAACGCGTTATCAGGTGCCAGAAGCGAAAAAGTTTAATGGCGGTGAAGGTATCGCTTATTTTGATGGGAGAATAATTTTCACCACAAAAGGTGATAACCGTGTTTGGTCTTACGATACATATGCTAAAGAAATTGACATTTTGTACGATATTAAGGATACGTTAACGCCTATTTTAAGCGGTGTGGATAATGTCACGGTCTCGCAGCAAGGTGATATCTATGTCGCAGAAGACGGCGGTGATTTACAAATTGTGGTCATCGCTGATAATGGTGTAATCTTTCCGGTCGCCCAACTGGAGGGGCATGATGATTCTGAGATTGCTGGATTAGCATTCAGCCCAGATGGAAAGCGGCTGTACTTTAGTTCGCAGCGTGGCACAAATGGATCACCGGAAGGAGGTATTACCTATGAAATCCGAGGGTTTTGAAATCCAGCAACTATAATTGAGAAGGTTCTCACAAAAATACGCTATATAAAAGTGAATTATCGTTGTAAAATTTGCCTTTTAAATTGCCTTAAAATGAAATAACTAAATATGTCAGGAATAGCAAAAAAAGCCGTTATCGAATTATCAAAGAAAGGCAGCCGCCTGTTTCGTAGCGGACAGCTGGAAGAAGCAGAAAAAGTTTATCTGGAAGCTAAAGAAATTGATGAAGATAATCCCTATGTGCTTTCGGGTCTGGGCGATGTTTATCGCAAGCTCAATCGATTTGAAGACTCGGGTGCGCAATACGATGCGGTACTGAAAAAAGACAATAATAATATTTTTGCATTACGGGGTGCCGGTGATGCACGTCGTGGTATGAAGCAACCGCTACAGGCCATCCCATTCTGGTTGCGTTATCTTGAAATTAATGAAAAAGATAGCCATGTCATGGTGCGTATTGCTGATGCATATCACAAACTCGATGACAGTGAGAGTGCCATCGACTTTTATGAGCAATCATTGGTCATCAAGCCTTACGACCCTTTTGCGCTTTTGGGTTTGGGTAATGTTTATTACGCCCAGCATGATGATGAGCGTGCACTGGATTGTTTCGAAAAACTATTAGCTAAAAACACTTCACACAATGTTGTGCTGATGACCATGATTGGTAATATTTATCGTCGCCGAAAAGAGTTCGACCGCGCCATGGATCATTATGAAAATGCACTGGAGCTGGATCCTAAAAACAACTTTGCTTTGTTTGGCATGGGTGACTGTTTCCGTGGTCAACTAAATATGGAAAAAGCGGTTTACTGGTGGGAAAAAATTCTTGATCAGGAGCCAGATAATCAATCACTCTGGACACGTGTTGGTGATGCGCTGTTGTCATTAAATCGATTTGACGAGGCGGTTAAACATTATCATTCCAGCCTTAAAGTTGATCATGATCTTTATGCTCTGCTGGGATTAGCGCGTGTTGCTAATAAGCAGGGTGATTATGATAAGGCCTGTTATCACTGTGAGCAGGCGCTGGAAGTCGATAAAGATAATATCCGTGCCCTGGAAGAACTGGCGCGTATTTGTGATACCGCGGGATACACTGAAAAGGCACAGGACGCGCGCGATCGTATTCCGCAGTAGCGTTTTCCTCCGCTGTTTTTGATTGAGCCTTAACGTTATATGACTCACCTTGTAATCATCAGTGCGCTTATCGCCGTTGTCGGTCTGGCGTTTACTGTTACCGGTGTTAAACGATTATTTCAGCGACGTTTTGTAAATGGCATCGGTTTGGAATTTTCCGGTTTAATTTTTCTTGCGCTGGCGGCATCATCATTTCTACTGGCATCTAATTTGTATACCTATCAACGTCTGGTTTATGAGCAGGCGGTGGCAGAAATCTCGTTTCAACAACTTTCCCAGCAGGAATTTCAAGCCGATATCATGGCGCTGGATTCTCCGTTTCAGCAAACAGTTAATCTTAAAGGAGACGAATGGCAGCTGGATGCGCAGGTTTTGTCATGGCAGGGTGCCGCCACATTAATGGGGCTGGATGCGAATTATCGATTGCATCGAATTTCCGGGCGATACATTGATATTCTTCAAGAGCAAAATGCGCCAAGGAGCGTCTACTCCTTAATAAAGAAACCGGCATATATCGAAGATGACCGATTTGACCTGTGGCAGTTCGCTCACGAACACCAAAGTTGGTTGCAGTGGATTGACGCTGCCTATGGTAGCGCGGTTTTCCTGCCAATGACGGATGGTGCAAAGTATAAAATTTCAATAAGCCGAACCGGCCTGATTGCCCGCCCTGCGAATGATAAAGCGCGTAAAGCGGTTAGTCGGTGGATTGGTTTGTAAAACCAAATTAAAAAATTGAACCGCAGAGGCGCTGAGACGCAGAGGGAAACCGTTTGTTTTGTGATGCGCCGCAGACGCGACACAAAAAGAAAAAACTCAGCGTCTCAGCGCCTCTGCGGTTCAGCTTTTTAAAAGGTTACTCTCGTTCCCATGTTCTGCGCCTCTGTGGTAAATCCTGGTTATTTTCGTATAGCCCTAAATTAATACAGTTTATTTCCTGATAAACGCCTATAATGCGCCCCTTTTTCCCTATTTAAGAGAATTACCGTGTCCGCAAAAATTCGCAATATTGCCATTATCGCCCACGTCGACCATGGCAAAACCACACTGGTTGATAAATTATTAGAGCAGTCAGGTACGCTGGATGAGCGTAAAGCTCCCGGCGAGCGCATCATGGACTCTAATGATCAGGAGAAAGAGCGTGGTATTACCATCACTTCAAAAAACACAGCGATTGAGTGGAATGATTACCATATCAATATCGTAGACACACCGGGACACGCCGATTTTGGTGGTGAAGTAGAACGTGTGCTTTCTATGGTTGATTCGGTTTTGCTGTTGGTTGATGCCGTTGATGGCCCGATGCCACAGACACGTTTTGTTACCCAGAAAGCATTCGCCATGGGTTTTACTCCAGTTGTTGTTATTAACAAAATTGACCGTGAAGGTGCCGATCCTCATCGTGCTTTGGATTTAACGTTTGACCTGTTTGACAAGCTGGGTGCAACCGATGAGCAGTTGGACTTTCCAGTTGTTTATGCCTCGGCTATTAATGGTTACGCAGGTTTAGATGTGGAAGGTTTGACCAGTGGTGATATGACGCCATTATTTGAAGCGATTATTGAGCATGTTCCAACGCCAGAAGTTGATCCGGAAGGCACCTTCCAGTTGCAAATATCAACGCTGGATTACAACAGCTACGTGGGCATTATTGGTATCGGTCGTATTGCACGAGGTTCAGTTAAAACCAATATGGCAGTAAAAATTATTGGTGATGACGGCAAGGAGCGCGGTGGTCGTATCGGTCAGGTATTGGGTTTCCATGGTTTAGAGCGAGTTGAAACAGATGAAGCGTTTGCTGGTGATATCGTTGCTATAACCGGTATCGATCCACTTTCTATTTCCGACACCATCTGTGATCCCAATGTCGTCGAAGCATTGGCGCCAATGACGGTTGATGAGCCGACGATTAGTATGACGTTCCAGGCTAATTCATCGCCGTTCTCTGGTCAGGAAGGTAAGTACGTGACCAGTCGAAATATCTGGGATCGTCTGCAACAGGAATTAAAGCATAACGTGGCATTGCGTGTAGAGCAGGTGGAAGGCGATAAATACAAAGTTTCGGGTCGTGGCGAATTACACCTTTCTGTACTAATTGAAACCATGCGCCGTGAAAATTTCGAACTGGCTGTGGGTCGCCCAGAAGTTATCGTTCACGAAGAAGATGGCGTGATGGTTGAGCCGTATGAAGAGCTAACTGCGGATATTGAAATTGAGCATCAAGGCGCAGTAATGGAAGCACTCGGTATTCGTAAAGCAGACCTGAAGGACATGGTTCAAGATGGTAAGGGTCGTGTTAGATTAGATTTCATTATTCCTGCACGTGGCCTGATCGGTTTCAGAACCGAATACCTTTCTATGACACGTGGTACTGGCTTGTTATATAGCGTATTTGATCATTATGGCCCTGCTGTAAAAGACGATATTGGTCAGCGTCCGAACGGTGTGCTGGTATCCAATGCACGCGGTAAAGCCGTTGCGTATTCGCTGTGCCCTCTACAGGAGCGCGGTAAGTTACTGGTTGGTAATGCTGAAGAAATTTACGAAGGACAAATTGTTGGTATTCATTCGCGTGATAATGATTTAGTGGTTAATCCTATTAAACCTAAGCCATTAACTAACGTGCGTGCTTCTGGTACGGATGAAGCGTTGACTTTGTCGCCGCATATTCAGTATACGCTTGAGCAAGCTTTAGAGTTTATTGATGACGATGAGCTAGTAGAAGTGACACCAGAGAATATTCGTATTCGTAAGAAGATTCTTACTGAAAGCGCACGTAAGAGCTCGGGTCGCGGTAAGAAGAAATAAGTTTGCTTGTTAGTTAGCTTATTAATGAAAAAGCCCGGCTTGCTCGGGCTTTTTCATTTCATGCTCCTGCGTGGGCATGGCGGCAGGAATTTGTACCTGCATGCTGTCATCCCCGAATGTTTTTATCGGGGGTCCAGTGTTTGTACGAAACGTATGGTTCTGGATTCCCGATAAAAACATTCGGGAATGACGGTTATATTGTTTTTGGTTTTTTAAACTGAGACTAACTAATAAATAACTGCCCCTTCAGTAAACCCATTACCCGTCACACGATCATATTCAGAATCCTTCTGAGCATATTTTCGCACAATCGAATTCCCAATCCCATTCAACATTCGCGACATCTGACGACAGTTGCGTTGTGCTTGAACACCTTTAAACGCTTCATCAATTTCCCTCGCTGCCAATAAACCATGGTTGCCATGATTTAATTCATGCTGAGTCAGGGCTTTGTTAAATTTATTAAAAATTTCAATCGTTTGAGCATCGGTCACGTATTCGCTTAAGGCGGGCAGAGTATGGATCACACGAACATTAACCTGGCTACTTTGAAGCAGGCAGCCTTGGGGTGAAGGCGTGGTTTGGTATTTCCAGTCGATGTACCAGTCGGTATGGCCATTGAACGAGCTGTTACCTTGGCGGATGGGTGAATGTCGCATCAACTCGGGTTTTATTTCACTGGCAGTGCGCGGTGAAATAACATAATACTTGTATTCGATGCTCTCATTTGTGCTGGCAAAGGCATTCAAATTGGTGAGTAGTAGCAAAAAGCTAAAAATAATTTTCATAAGCGATGTTTCGTTTGTAAATGATGACTGAACTGCCAGATGGGTAAAATATCGAGTCATATTGCGTTATTTGTCTGCTGGGTGCAATTCGCTATTTAGTGGGATATTTTGGGTGAAAATTAGCTAATTGTGTTCGCAGATGGATTCTCTCGAACTAATTATTGTTTTTGCCCGTTTAGGCCCACATTTTTGCCTGATTTTACTGTATAATTCGCCGGCTAATTTAATCCCAATAGTGGTCTGTGAGCTTTGTCGCTAACCGCCGGATTAAACAACTTTTTCAATCATTTAACGCATATTTCATGAGATATGCACTCAGGGTAGTAGAGCCATGGCAGACGTAGACTTAAGTAAATACAGAAATATCGGCATTTTCGCCCACGTGGACGCCGGTAAAACCACGACTACAGAACGTATTCTGAAGCTGACCGGTAAAATTCATAAAACCGGTGAAGTACATGACGGTGAAGCAACTACTGATTTCATGGAACAGGAACAGGAACGTGGTATTACTATTCAGTCAGCGGCGACTAGCTGTGAGTGGAACGGTCACCGTTTAAACATCATCGACACACCGGGGCACGTTGACTTCACTATCGAAGTTTATCGTTCATTGAAAGTACTGGATGGCGGCATTGGCGTATTCTGTGGTTCAGGTGGTGTTGAGCCTCAATCTGAAACCAACTGGCGTTATGCGAATGAGTCAGAAGTTTCTCGTGTTATCTTCGTTAACAAATTAGACCGTATTGGTGCTGATTTTTACCGTGTAACCAAACAGGTAGAAGACGTACTGGGTGCGGTTCCTCTGGTTATGGTTCTGCCTATCGGCATCGAAGACGAGTTCAAAGGCTGTGTTGATCTATTGACACGCAAAGCATGGATATGGGACGACGACAGTGATACGACGGCTTACCGTATTGAAGAGCCACCTGCTGACATGGCAGATGCAGTCGAAGAGTGGCGTGAAAAATTAATCGAAACGGCTGTTGAGCAAGATGATGATGTAATGGAAGTGTACCTTGATGGTACAGAGCCACCCATGGAAGACATCAAGCGCTGTATCCGCAAGGGTACATTAACTATGGACTTCTTCCCGACTTACTGTGGTTCTGCTTTCAAAGACAAAGGCGTGCAGATGGTTCTGGATGCGGCTGTTGATTACCTGCCTGATCCAACTGAAGTTAAACCTCAACCTGAAGTGGATATGGAAGGTAACGAGACAGGTGAATATGCAATTGTTGATCCGGACAAGCCATTACGCGCACTGGCATTCAAAATTATGGATGACCGTTTCGGTGCCTTAACTTTCGTTCGAGTCTATTCAGGTCGTATGGATAAAGGTATGACTGTACTAAATACCTTTACAGGCAAAACCGAACGTATCGGTCGCATGGTAGAGATGCATGCTGATGAGCGTATCGAGTTAAGTGGCGCGCAAGCAGGCGACATTATTGCGGTTGTTGGTATGAAAAACGTACAGACTGGTCACACATTATGTGACGAGAAAAAACCTGCAACATTAGAGCCAATGGTTTTCCCTGATCCTGTTATTTCAATCTCTATTTCACCTAACGACAAAGGCGCTTCTGAGAAGCTGGGTATCGCATTAGGCAAGATGATTAAAGAAGATCCATCATTCCGTGTTGAAACAGATGAAGATTCTGGCGAGACCATCCTTAAAGGTATGGGTGAATTACACCTTGATATTAAGGTTGATATCCTCAAACGTACTCACGGTATTGATGCAACTATCGGTAAACCACAGGTGGCTTATCGTGAGACTATCACGCAGAAGACTGAAGATTCTTACACGCATAAGAAACAGTCTGGTGGTTCAGGTCAGTTTGGTAAAATCGACTACATTATCGAACCAGGCGAGCCGGGTTCTGGCTATGAGTTTGAGTCAAAAGTAACCGGTGGTAACGTACCACGCGAATTCTGGCCTGCCATTGAAAAAGGTTTCAGGGGTATGTCAGAAAAAGGCGTATTAGCTGGTTTCCCATGTTTAGACTGGAAAGTAACTTTGATGGACGGTGCATTCCATGCAGTAGATTCATCGGCAGTCGCATTTGAATTAGCGTCTAAAGCGGCTTACCGTCAGACGATGCCTAAAGCGGGTCCTCAGTTGATGGAGCCGATTATGAAAGTTGATGTATACACACCAGAAGATCACGTGGGTGATGTGATTGGTGACCTTAACCGTCGCCGTGGCATGATTAAATCTCAGGAAGCGAATGCAAACGGTGTTCGCATCAAAGCAGAATGCCCACTGAGTGAAATGTTTGGTTACATTGGTTCACTGCGTACCATGACTTCAGGTCGTGGTCAGTTCTCTATGGAATTCCTGCATTACGTAGCAGCACCTAGAAACGTTTCTGAAGATGTAATTAAAGAGGTGAAAGAGCGCGAAGCGGCGGCAGCTAAGTAGCCCTGTTTTACGTTACAAAAAAAGCCGACTCTTGAGTCGGCTTTTTTGTGTTTGTATCATTATTTTTGCTTAAGTTACCTCTCGTTCCCACGCAGAGCATGGGAACGAGAGGTAACCATTCATCCCTGATTAGTATTCGGGGGTGATGGGGAGTACTTAATCAATAAGCGTAACCAGCTCATTAATCAACTGATCAATATGCTCATGTGTATGTTTAGCCGAAAGCGTAATGCGTAAACGTGAAGTGCCCTCCGGTACTGTCGGTGGGCGAATGGCGGTCACCAAAAAACCACGTTCAAACAAGGCCTGACTAATCTGCAAGGTTTCATAATCATCGCCAATAATAATGGGTTGTATTGCAGTAAAGCTGTCTTCGATTGGCAAAGAAGATTCCAGGCAACAATTTCGAAAGTATGAAATATTATTATTTAAATTATTGAGATGTCGTGATTCATTTTGAATAATATGCAAGCTGTAACGTGTCGCTTCTGCAATGGCAGCTGGCATGGCAGTGGTATAAATATAGGTGCGCGATTTTTGAATAATAGTTTCAATAAGCTCTTCACTGCCGGCGATAAATGCACCCGCAGTACCCATTGCTTTGCCGAGTGTCGCCATATAGATTGGCACATCGTTTCCATCTAAAGAAAAATGCTGTAAACAGCCTTTGCCCGTTTCACCTAATGTGCCAAAACCATGGGCATCATCAACCATTAACCAGCTTTTATTTTTTTTGCATAACTTCGACAGAGCGGGCAGCTCTGCAACATCGCCATCCATGCTGAAAACGCCGTCGGTTAAAACCAGCTTTTCAGACGCACTATCAGTTTTTTTAAATTTTTGTTTTAAGTTGGCAACGTCATTATGTAAATATCGTTGTAAACGCGCACCACTAATTCGGCCACCGTCGATTAGCGAAGCATGATTTAATCGATCCTCAAAAACGTAATCACCTTTTTCGACCAGTGCCTGGCATAAGCCCAAATTAGCCATGTAACCAGTAGAAAATAAAATTGCCCGCGGGTAACCGGTAAATTCTGCCAGTTCTTCTTCTAGTTGATGGTGGACAATAGAGTGGCCGTTAACTAAATGTGCGGCGCCACTGCCGACACCAAAGTCGTGGATTGCATCGATGGTGGCCTGTTTGATTTGTGCGTTATTGGCAAGCCCCAGATAGTCGTTACTGCAAAAACTAATAACCTCATGGTTATCAATTTTCATCTCAATTTGTTGCGGGCTTTTTGTTATACGGCGAGTACGATAACGATGTTGTTTCTTTCTCTCGTTGAGCGCTTTTTTAAGTTTGTTATTAAGTGCTTTCAAGAGAAAAGGTAATAATTAACCGCAAGCGCAGCTCGCTTGTTTGGTTTCTTTTTCACTTTTTCCTTCACGGGCATTAATGCCTAACTTCGCAAACAACTGCAGGTCGTGATTTTCATCAGGGTTGTCCGTTGTTAATAAGCGGTCGCCATAAAATATGGAGTTGGCGCCTGCAAAAAAGCACAGTGCCTGAGTTTCATCTGACATCTCAGTTCGCCCAGCTGATAAGCGCACCACTGATTCAGGCATCATGATACGTGCCACAGCGATACTGCGAACAAAGTCCAACGCTTCAATTTCATCAACACCGTGTAAAGGTGTACCTTCTACCTGAACCAGCATGTTCATCGGTACACTTTCCGGGTGTTGTGGCAGGTTGGCTAACTGTTGAAGCAGTGAAATACGATCGGTTTGTTTTTCACCCATGCCAAGAATGCCGCCACTGCAGACATTGATATCGGCATTGCGAACGTGCTCCAGCGTATCCAGACGGTCTTGGTAGGTGCGGGTGGTAATAATGTCACCGTAATATTCAGGTGAAGTATCCAGATTGTGGTTGTAATAGTCTAAACCGGCTTTTTTTAGTCGTTGTGTTTGTTCATCTGTCAGCATGCCTAGAGTGACGCAGGTCTCCATTTCTAATGCTTTAACGGCAATCACCATATCAATGACTTTATCCAGGTTTTTATCTGTCGGGTTGCGCCAGGCAGCGCCCATGCAGAAACGGCTGGCACCATTTTGTTTAGCAATACGGGCTTTTTCAATCACTTCGTCCAGTGGCAATAAACGCTCACGCTCGACTTCAGCGTCATTTTTCGCGCTCTGAGAGCAATAGCCACAATCTTCAGGACAGGCACCGGTTTTAATGCTTAATAAGGTACTGATCTGAACCTGGTTAGGGTTAAAGTTTTCACGATGGATGGATTGCGCCTTAAATAACAGATCGTTAAAGGGCAGGTCGAACAAGACAGATATCTCTTGTTTTGACCAGTTATTGCGTATTTCTGACATAGTGCCTGACTTCATTTATAGGGGTTATAATGGACATATCTTACACTACAAGGATGTGTAGCAAAAATGGAACTTGCATCTAAAATACTATCCCGGCTCTTTCCCTCACGCTGCATATTGTGCAGTCAGGCAGTCGATTCATCGGTTAAAAATAAAGCCGTTGAGTTATGTCTGCATTGTTATAACAAACAACCATTTAATAGCATCTGCTGCATACAGTGTGCTTTGCCGCTAGCCGATAATAGTACTAATACCTTATGTGGACGATGCATTCAGAAACAACCTGACTATGACTACGCGCATAGTATTTTTCGCTACGAGGGAGATATCGTAAGATTAGTTCATCAATTGAAATTCTCGGAAAAAATAACCTACGCAAGCAGTATTGGTGAGATGCTGTTATCAGCATATGATATAGCGGATGTTTTAAAAACAGAAGTACCAGATTGTTTGTTGCCTGTACCATTACATCCAGCAAGACTAAAGCAACGCGGATTTAATCAGTCAATTGAAATTGCACGTATTTTGAGTAAGGAGCGGAGTTTGCCTATTGAGTTAAGCGCGATTGTCCGGAAACGATCAACCACATCGCAAACAGGCTTGAATGCTAAACAACGACAGACCAATATAAAAGGCGCATTTGAACTGGTAAGTAAATTGCCATACAGACATGTGCTAATAATAGATGATGTCGTGACAACCGGTTCAACGGTCAATGAACTTGCCCACTTACTCAAAAAAAATAATATCGAACGTGTAGGGGTTTTAAGTATTGCCCGTGCGCCAGTTAAAAATTAACTGTATATTAGGGAAGAGAAGGTTAAAGATGCAGTTTTTAATTAGCACACGATAGATATCGTGCTTCTACATCTAGAAATAAGATATCTATCCCTATAAATTATTGGCATATATAATGATGTCGCCTACTTAATAATTATGTTTATTAAAATGGAAAAATAAATGCCAGGAAAATATCCAGATAAAATTAAATCCTTACCTCTTTTTGACGGTCGCTTTGACGCATACAAACTTGAAGCAAAAAATAGTGATGTATTATTCGCATCTTACCCAGCAGGAACATCTATTCCTCCGCATAAACATAATACTGATAATCATGGTGTGATTACTCGAGGTGAATTAATACTCACGATGAATGGCGCAACAAAAAAAGTTGGCACTGGCGAGTGGTATCATGTACCAGCCAATATTGAACATTCTGCTGAGTTTAAAGTTGAAACTGATGAGATTGAGTTTTGGTTCAATGAAAATACATAACAAGCACTCAAAATTGACTCCGGAAACACGCACTTTTTTGCAAAGAGCGTAAAAAAATCGCCTGTTTCCTCCGCAACTTAGCTTGGCATTACAGGGCACTTGGCAGTTAAATAAAGACAGAGTACTGAATTTAAATATAAATTTAGCAATTAAACATAACTCTACATAAGGTTTGGCTTACGCGTCTGTAGTTGACCAACAATACGCGCCTATCTAAATCGAAATTTTTATAAGTGCCTACCCTGGACGTTATGTCTCTGTGAGCTATTAACATAATGTTTAAGTCATCAGATAATCCATTTTTTACAGGTAATAAAAACAAGGAAAATTATATTAATTAATGTTTATAATTACTCAGAAAAAAAATTATAGAAAAAGGAATAAAATATGCCAGATAAATACTTCGCAACAGGTCATTGTTTATGTGGAGATATAGAATATACAGTTTCTTCAGACCCAGTTCGTATGGGTCAGTGTCATTGTGACGATTGTCAAAGAAGCACAGGGACAGGTCATGCTTCTAATGCTTTTTTTAAAAAAGAAACTGTTAATATCAAAGGCGAAACAAGTAGCTATGAATCTAAAACAGATACGGGTTCAATAATTACCCGCTACTTTTGTCCTAAGTGCGGTAGTCGTCTTTTTGGCACGAGCAATGTAGCTACAAATATTATTAGTATTTCAGCAGGCACTTTAAATGACAGTTCTTGGTTTAAAGCCAATGCTATTGTGTATGGCAAAAGAAGGCCTAAATGGGATATTATGGCAAAGGATATTCTAAGTTTTAAAGAAATGCCTCCTGCAGCACCTAAGTAGTAATTAATAAATAAATTAAAAGCTATTGAATATAGACTCATTGGAATGGCAATGTATCTATACGAGGAAGGTATATGGATAAAAATGAAACTATTCTTTTCGACAAAGAGAATGCTTCTTCGTATGATATTGAGAGCGTTTAAAATTCTGTGTCAGGTTAATTTAAATTTCCAGCACGCCATCTAAGCGACCTTCAAATAAGAACGCTCTATCTTTCCGTTTAAGCGTGGTGTTGCCGGCTTGATATAAACATGCTGCATTTCTAGGTCAGCAACGTGCTAGTGAAATTTGGTTTGAAATTCGTGACCATTATCAGTTCGGATGGTTTTGATTCTGAATGGGAATTTTCAATCACATAGTTAATAAAATTAATCGCACTTGCCTGTGTATGTCGTTCATAAATTTTGAGTGCTCGAATGCGTGTGCAGTCGTCAATAGCAGTGTATTAAAATCGTTTGATACGGGTTCCTTTTTTATCTTTAAAAAATAAGAACTTAACATCTACTTGAACGTGGTGGCCTGGTACTTGATGAGCCTCATAGGCGCGTTTCCATGTGTAAAAAATTTTCCGGCAGATACCAAAATAGCGACACGTCTTTGATATGTTCCCGATCTCTTTTACGTAATTTAAAACCTTCAACTTTCTAGAGATATCATACTGCTCTTTTCGGTTCATTATTCTCTACTTCTTAAATAGGCTAATAACAGTATAAACTGTCTACCTAAGTCGAGATTTTTATACAGTTTAAAGCATCACTTGCTTTGTGTTCGCAAAACGTGCCACTTTAAATTTCCGCTGAGCTAGGCGTTGGCTGTCCAAGTTCTCCATATAAAATCTACTATTTTTGTCACACCCTCATCTTTATATGTGTCTAATTAAGAGTCAGATAAATAGACATAACTTACACACTATGAGGAAAAAAATGAAAATACATACTGCCGTTGGTCAATATAAAGCATCGCCAGAAACATTATTTAATCTGTTAAGCAAAGAGGAAAACTTACCTAAATGGGCAACAAAGTTTTGCGCCTCTATCGAAAAACGCCAAAATGACTACATCTTAACCACTACAAATGGACAGGAGTTGTTTTTTAAAATTGAGAGCAATGCTAAGACGGGTACTATTGATATGGCGGCTGGCCCAAACAAAGAAATGATGTGGGGCGGCCCCCATAGAGTTGCCAGTGACAACATGGGGGGCAGTTTGTTTATTTTTACTCACATTCAAGCCCCAGGGCAGCCTGATGAAGAATTTGAAGCGGGTTGTAAAGGGCTTGCAGAAGAATTTGAAGTTATTCGTTCGTTGGTAGAATAGCACTAAAAGCATTGCTCTTAAGTGAGGGCAATGCTACATGTTTGGAGATTATATGAATTTAGAAAAACTAGTCCATCAAGCAATTGGCGGTGATAAATCAGCTTTGGAGGGCGTGATAGCCTCTGTCCAAGATGATTTATATTATTTAGCCTTGAGAATGCTGGCTAACCCTGATGATGCAAGAGATGCAACACAAGAAATATTAATTAAAATCATTACAAAATTATCAACTTTTAAGTTTCAAAGTCAATTTAAAACATGGGCTTATCGAATTGCTGTTAATTACTTAATATCTGAAAAGAAAATACTCAGTAAAGATCCTGGATTAACATTTGATATTTATAAAGCTGACCTAGAAAATGATTTGCAAGATCCTGCAGAATTAAAGAGTCTCCCTGAATATCCTATTATGCTTAATGAATTACGTATATCCTGCACTATTGCAATGCTTCTCTGTTTAAATTCATCTCATCGAATGGCTTACATACTTGGGGACATATACGAGCTAGAGCATCAGGAAGCCAGTGATATTCTGGCTATAACAAAAAATAATTTTAGAAAGCAGCTATCGAGAGCAAGAAAAAAAGTAATCAGTTTTACTGCTAACAACTGCGGATTAGTAAGTGATTGTGCAAAATGCAGTTGTGAAAAAAAAATAACAGGGGCAATTAGCCGGCAACGAGTCCAATCTAAACATATTCGTTTTGCTAATAAAAATGTCGAGCCGTATTTAGAGATAAAAAATATCATTCGAGAAACACAAAATAATCTCAGAGCGTTAACGCTACAGAATTCAATTACTCGCTATAAATGCCCAATAAAGCTTGGTGATATAATTGAATCATTAGTTGTTGAGGGCACTTCATTGGAGTATAAAAACAGCTAACAAATTGCCGGTGAGCAAAGCGTTAGTTATTAAAACAATGAATATATGGAGCATTAGCAACAGAACCCGTCAATCCATTTATAGGTGTAAATAGGTCAACGGTGCTTGGATTAAATAAAAATGCTGATGGAAAGTTGTTAGATTTAAGTACCGTTGCCGGCACGGTATTCATTTTTATTCCACTTGCTACACATGTGCAAAATTCTTATCGTTTTAATCGTATAAAGTGCCCAGTGCAATGATAGCTAACAATTGGCCCAATCTAAGCCTATAACCACATATTTTTGAAATTTAAATTAAATAATTTATTTTTTCATTGTTGACTCTTCCGAAAATCTTCCACAGGGACGCCACCGACTCCCCAATCTTCCATGTCAACCTCATCGATTACCACAAACGTTGTTGCGGGTGTTTTGTCGAGCACGCGAACCAGAAGGTCTGTCGTCCCTTTTATAAGTTCAGCCTTTTGCTCTGGCGTTGTTCCTTCTCGTGTTATTTTAATATTTACGTAGGGCATTTATAGTTCCTCAAAGTTTGATATATAAAAATATTTTGTAAGTCTTTTAATTCATTCAACAGTATCGTAATGAAAAACTTTTGAAATAATCTGCCATTTTTTTTCTACGAAAATCAGCGTCAAAAAATCTGTGAAAAATTTCGTTTCGATAGAACATTCTACACGTGCATGTGCCGCTACTGGGCCTGCAAACGCCACTGACAATATCCGATCATTTCGTTGTTCGCCACGACTGGCCGGTGATGGGCGTTTATCAACAATCGAAAAGTATTCGTCCATATTAAGGTGGAACATGGTGCCATCTGTGGCGCAGACATAATGCGCTTGCGGATGAAATACCTCCGCAAGCATAGAAGTATCGCTGTTATATAATCCATCGAAATAGTTTGATATAACATTCGTAACTGCTACAAATTCTGTACCCATGCCTTGTTTCCTATTGGCATTCATTAATTCAGTAGCCCCTCAGTACGCATTGCTTCTTGAACCTTTTCCCGACCGGCAACACGCTTGGAAAAAGCGGCAATTTTAGGCCATTTATCCAGGCCGATACCTGTCGGTGTTGCCCAACCCGAAACAACGAAAAAATAAGCATCAGCGACTGAAAAGTTGTCGCCTAAAAGATATTTTCGTCCATCGCTAAAGATCAGTTCAAAATGATCCATCTTTATTTCAACATTTTTTTTAGCGTTTTGTTTTTCTTCATCGGAAGCATCCGCGCTAAAAAACGGTCCAAAAGCTTTATGTAATTCTGATGAAGTAAAATTCAGGTGTTCCTGTAAGTGAGCACGCTCCAGTGTTCCTGGTTTAGGTGCAAGTCCTGCGCTAGGATTTTGATCCGCAAGATACTGAAGTACAGCAGCACCTTCTGTTAAAAATTGGCCTGTGTCAGTGCTTAGGACAGGAACATATCCTTTTGGGTTTATTTTAGTAAAATCGGCACCGGATTCGGTCACCTGTTTGTCTGTATCAACGCTTTCGATTTCAAAATCTTTGCCGATTTCTTTTAATATAATGTGTGATGCGAGTGAGCAGGCGCCGGGCTTGTAATACAACTTCATTTTTATATCTCCTTCGTTAAGTTAAGTAAGTTAAAACATTCTACGCAGAGTTGGTTACTTTTGTATACCTGCTGTGGTAAAGTTACTTAAATCTGTAGTTACCATTAAGTAACTACAAAAGAGAGGTATGATGCTTCCAAGAAGGAAAAATAAGGTAGAACTTCCGCCAGAGGAATGCCCGTTACATCGATGCATGGGTGTTATAGGCGGACGATGGGCTCCCGCAATTATCTGGTATTTAAGCCAGGGCCCCAGACGCTTTAGTGAGTTAAAAGATGATGTTCAGGGTATTTCAGCGAAAGTATTAACGACACGCCTGAAAAAGCTGGAAGCAGATGGTGTTATAAATCGTGAGGTAATGCCAACGTCGCCCCCGTCAGTTGAATACAGTTTGACTGAGTTGGGTTCAGAATTAAAGCCCGCGATAGAAGCTATTGTTGCTGTAGGGCATAAGCTAAAAGAAACAAACAACCCATAATCCTAAGTTCGCGGAGCACTACAAAATGTTATTAAGTAAATTTCATAAATTATCTCATATTACAATTGAGATAAATGAGTGTAAGGATTAACCTTGTATCATGCTAACCGAAAGTGTCGCCTAACAATTGCATGCGCATGGGCCGCAAAAATCATCGTATCGGTTAGCTGAATCGTTAAAAATTAAAGTTAATGTACCATCAGATGTGTGGTGATACGTTAATAGTGAATATCTACATTCGGGAGAAAGATATGCGTTTGACTGGATTACTTGTGACTGTTGCTGTGTTGGGTTATGTGGCTTACACCTATCTTGGGGCTTCATCCGAATCTTCAGTTGAAGGTGTTAATGCAACACCGGCTGAATATACCGATAGGACAAAGAAAAGTGTTGATGCATTGAACGAGGTTTTGAAAAAACAGCGACAACAGCTAGAAGGCGCTAAGTGATAAGTTCCAGTTATTACTCGCCGTCTTTAACCTTATTCTGCTAGCAGTTAGGTATTCATTCATCTCGTCTTGATCTTTAAATACATTCATGCCATCCAATGCCTTAATGATTTCAAAAACTTTTTTAATTTGAGGTTGCAGGTTTACCAGAAGAAACTTTCCACCATTGTTGTTCATGATTTTTTTAGTTTTAAATATTACGCGTAAGCCAGCACTGCTTAGAAAATCTAAATTTTTAAAATCGATGATAGTGATAATAACCGATTCATTGATTTCATCATCGATACGTTGTTGTAGTTCGGGTACGGTATTGCTATCCAGGCTACCGGCAATTGAAATACGTTTGCCATTGTTTGCTTCAGGGCTAATGTTTATTTCTAATGACATCGTTTTCTCCGGTTGAATTATTCTTTAGTGATATTTTGAATAGTATAATGCTTTGTGATAGTAAATATATTGCGCTCGTTAATTCTATTGTATTTCTGATTATCGGTCAGGGATTTTATTAGATGGATACCCATGCCGCCCTCACAGTGGTCGTCCGTTTCGATCGAGGGTGTACAACCGACTAATGGGTTGAATGCTCGACCGGTGTCGATGAAGGTTATATTGATGCTGTTTTCTGTGTGCCAGAGTTCTATGGTTATTTTATGTGTTTCGTTTTCTGGGTAAGCGTAATTAACGATATTGATAAATATTTCTTCGCTAACAAGGCGTAGGTCCTTGAGAAGGATTTCAGGAATGTTTTGTGCACTAGTATAACTGCCTATGAATTTTGTCAGTGCATCACTATCCGCTGATGAATTATCTATGATTATTTTCTGTTTATTCATATCGAATAATCATTAACGTTATATCGTCGAATTGTTCGGTGTCTGCCGCAAAGCCATCGACACTTTTCATAAAGTCTGAGAAAGAAAATAGTTGGTACTTAATACAGCGACAAATACCAATGTGCCGAGTGAAACGATCCATAGGCTTAGGCGTGTCGAGAGGCTTTGAAAGCGATTTTTATTAATGCTTATAGTCATCAAGATACACTTTAGTCTGTTCTGGTGAAATAAGACAATTAAAAAAAATTACTGAAGAATTTACTCGAAATTTTAAAACAACATACGGACAGGTGATTGGCGGGCTACGTCAGTTAAGTTTGTCTTTTGTTACCAAAGCTAAAACCTTCTCTCAGCAAGTAAGCAATCTAGCTGTATTTCGTGCGGTGCTGAATTTTCAGTGACCCGTTTTCGGAGTAGGGGTCGGTTATGATAACGGTGACTACATTGGTGTCACATCTGTAACAACGGACTATGTGCGCGAGTGTTATATCGCCGTTGCAAACTGGTAGTCGAGTAATACACCTATGAATAAAACCATGCCGAACCAGTTGTTGTTTAAAAAAGCCTGAAAACATTTTTCACGCTTTCTGTCTTTAATTAAATATTGCTGATAGATAGCAAACAATGTGGCAGCAGCTACGCCCAGATAATAAAAACCACTCAATTCTGCGCGATGACCAATAAGTATCAAGTCAAAAATAAGTAGTGCCTGAATTGCTGCAATAATTAATTTATCCTGGTTGCCAAATAAAATCGCTGTCGATTTAACACCAATCTTTATGTCATCATCGTAATCAACCATGGCGTACATGGTGTCATAAGCGGTTGCCCATAAAATGGTAGCAAGAAATATCAGCCAGGTAATGGCTGTTACTTCGTTCGCTTGAGCGGCGTAAGCCATCGGCGCCGACCAGCCAAATGCCGCGCCGAGGTGCACCTGAGGCAAATAGTGATAACGTTTCATAAAGGGATAACTGACCGCGAGTAATACGCCAATAAAAGACATGATGACTGTCAGTGTGTTCATGAACAACACTAAGGTAAACGCGAGTAGACTTAATGTGGCAAAAACAATCAGTGCTTCTTTAGGCGTAATTGTACCGGCGACTAGCGGGCGCTGAGTGGTGCGTTTTACTTTGCCATCAATATCTCGATCAGCGTAGTCATTTATCGCGCAACCTGCTGAGCGCATCAAGATAACGCCGAAAACAAAAACAAGCAATACCAGTGGATCGGGGAAACCTTCAGCAGCAATCCATAGCGCAATGAGTGTCGGCCAGAGCAGGAGTAGGATACCAATCGGTTTATCAACACGTGTTAACTGTGCGTAAAGCACTGCTTTTTTATAAGGCAGACTTTGTTGAATGATAGCGTAGCGTTTTTCAGTGCCTGTTTTTAACTCACCGATTTTATTGCTCGCTTTCTTATACCGGATTTCAAGAAAGTCGAATATAGGGTGTGTGGCAAGATAATCGACGAAGTTATCAATCTGCTTTAATATTTTTTCGATAAGTTTAATAAGGAGCCATGAGACGGCTTTTATCTGATCAGACATGACGCCAAATAACTCTTTCAGAAAGGTGTAGCTGTTCTGGCCGAAATGTACTATTTTCGGCAATAATGTCGAAATAAACGCTGAATTGAGTGGAGATTTGGCCATCGAAGTAATTTTACCTGATTCAGATCGCTAACAGCGTAATCAGTGATATAGTTTTTATATTAATCATTAATAATGAGTATGCACATGCAAAATATACGTTCTTTTGAAAATCATAATCCCGATATTAGTGACACAGCCTTTGTTGATGATAGCGCTATTATCACGGGTAACGTGGTATTAGGCGAAGACAGTTCGGTCTGGCCATGTTGCTCGGTTCGTGGTGATATCCATTCGATCACCATTGGTAAACGATCCAACATTCAGGATGGCAGTATTTTACATGTTACTCACGACAGTGAATATGCGCCTGGTGGCTTTAAACTAGTTGTCGGTGACGATGTGACTGTTGGACATAATGTGGTCTTACATGCCTGCACGGTCGAAGATTTATGTTTGATTGGTATGGGCTCAGTCGTTCTGGATGGAGCGGTTGTGCAATCCGGTGCAATGGTAGGGGCAGGTAGCCTGGTGCCACCCAAAAGAGTGTTGGAAGGGGGGTATATGTGGCTAGGTAGCCCGGTTAAACAGGTGCGTGAACTTAGCGAAAAAGAAAAATCCTTTCTTAAATATTCTGCACAGCAATACGTAAAACTTAAAAATCGTCATGCTAGTTGAGTATTTTAGATAGCTTATAAATTAATTATAATGTAACGATTTGTAAGCCAGTCGTGATTTTATTTCCAATTTGTGTACTATAATTTATGCTCGAAGTTCTGTAACCCATTGATTAGTTGGAACAAGTCTAGGAGATCATGGATAAAGACACAGCAACAAATATTATTGATTTAAACCGGAATCTCCAGCAAAAGGAGACCGAGATTGAATTATTGCAGCAAACTTTTACCGAAATCGGCAGTGAGCTTGATCTCGACAAAGTTTTTCAAATCGTGTCTGAACGGGCGCGTGAACTAATCAGTGCCGATACCTTACTCATTCCCTTGCTCGACGATAATTGTGCCACGTATACCTATCGTGGTGGTTCGGGTAAAAATTCTAAAGAAATAGTCGGCGAATCCCTGCCAATAGAATTCGGTGTCTGTGGCTGGGTGTGGAAACATGAAAGACCGTGGTGGCAGGGCATGCTGGATGAGCTCAGCCCCGAAGAAAAAAACCGCTGGGAAAAAGAAGTGGGCAATATGATATTGGTGCCGCTACAGGGAAAGCGACACTTCCTGGGAGGCATCGCGGGTTTAAACAAAACCGGTGGTGGAAGCTTCGATAAAAAAGATTTAAACCTTCTACAGCTCTTTGCCAGTATTGTTTCCGTTGCCATAGAAAATGCCATGGCAGTAAACAGTATGGAAGCATCACACAAATTAAATGAAGATTATCGTTATCGCCTTGAGATAGTGAATAAACAGTTGGTGGAAAGTAGTAAAGAGCTGGAATATCTTTCTCTGTTTGACTCAGTTACGGCCTTACCCAATCGCACCTTATTATATGACCGCTTGTCCAGAGAAATATCAGAAGTCGAACGCCAAAATAGTACGGTCGGTATTTTGTTGATTGATATAGACAGTTTTAAAGAGTTTAACGATGCATTAGGGCATGACCGTGGTGACGATTTATTGAATAAAATCGCGCGTCGCTTCGAAGAAAGTATTAGTAATGTTGAGACACTGGCCAGGCTGGGAGGAGATGAATTTATTGTTCTATTGCCAGGTCAAGATCTTTCACAAGTAAAGCAACGTGCTGAACAATTTATTCGCAGATTAAAAAATGAATTTGTCATTGGTCAGCAAAATATTGTTGTTGGTGCCAGCATTGGTGTTGCAGTGTATCCAGAGCATGGTAATTCAATTAGCCAGCTTTTAAGTCATGCTGATCTTGCAATGCATGAGGCGAAGAGTAATAAACTAGATATCTGTGTTTATAATCCTGAAAATGATCATTCTGCTAAAAGTCTTCTGGCGATGATTACTGATATACGTAATTCTCTTGAGAAAAAACAATTTAGATTACACTATCAGCCTAAAGTTGATGCGGTGAGTGGGCGAGTGGTGGCAGTAGAGGCTTTAGGTCGCTGGACCAGTAAGCGACACGGCGAAGTGCCACCTAGCATTTTCATTAGTGTGCTAGAAGATAACAGCCTTATTGATGAATACACCTATTGGGCTATCGAGACTGCTTTGCTACAGGCAAAAGAGTGGAAAGGACAGTTCGGTGTAATGCGTGTAGCGGTAAATCTTTCTCCACAAACTTTGATGCACCCAATGTTTAAAGAAAACATAGATAAAATTATCAAAACAAATAAAGATGGCAAGTTACTCACTTTTGAAATTACCGAAAATTTATTCTTATCAGAATTTGATCGATTAGCCAATGTACTGCAACATGTTTGTGCACTGGGTGTAGAATTATCTATCGATGATTACGGGACGGGTTACTCTTCATTGAGTCGTTTAAGGCGGTTGCCTGTTAGTGAATTAAAAATTGATCAGTCGTTTATTAAAGCCATGGTCGACAATAAAGATGATCAAGCCGTAGTGCATTCAACAATTGAGCTGGCTCACAATCTAGGGTTGTCCGTTGTTGCAGAAGGGGTTGAAACTCAGGCTGCGCTTGATCTTCTGATTTTGCTTGGTTGCGATGTAGTGCAGGGTTATTTGGTCAGCAAACCCTTGCCTCAAAATGAGGTTGATGATTTTATACAATTAAGAAACGGTGGTTAGTAAAACGATAAGCAAATTACTTAACTAGTTTTTCATGTCGTAATCCAGAGCGCATATCCAAATTAGGGATAATATTGTTCTCGACCAGAAGTGCTCGTACTTTTGCATGGTCGTTTGTTTAAATTATTGATTATTAATGGCTATTACTATTAAAGTTTTCTTAATGCTTGCCCAAAAACGAATTTAATAGAGTGGGTTAAGAAATGTTTAAGAAAGATTGGCTATCATTACAGTACCGAAAAATCATATCTTGAAACATATTATGAAAAAATTTATATCAGCCAGTTTGTTCGCTTTATTACTGTTAATGCAAAATAGCTATGCTGCCGTTAGTCAGGCGCCTGATATCGACCTTCCCGGTGTCAATGGAAGTGTTAGTTTAGCGCAGTTTAAAGGTAAAGTTGTTTATCTGGATTTCTGGGCATCATGGTGTAAACCCTGTAAAAATTCTTTCCCCTGGTTGCATAGTCTTAAAGAAAATTTTGCTGCTCAAGGATTTGAAGTGGTGGCTATTAACCTTGATAAAGACCGAGCATTAGCTGATGCGTTTCTCAAGGTCATGGATGTGAACTTTACCGTTGCGTTCGATGAGAGTGGCGATACTGCATCGCGATATAAGTTGAAAGGTATGCCAAGTAGTTACCTGATTGGAAGAGATGGTAAACTTTATGCCTCACACATTGGTTTTAGAGAAAAAGATAAAGCAAAGTTGGAGCAGGGTATAAAACAGCTGCTCTCTAAATAGGCGAGATAATGATGAACCGATTACTTTTGATTTTTTATATTGTATTCCTGACGGGTTGCAGCTCTATGGGAGTGGAACCCTGGGAGCGCGATTTGCTGGCAAAAGATTCAATGCAGCCTGTGCCGCATTATTTTGATAACTATTTTGATGAACATATCTATTTCAGTAAAGAGGCCTCAAGTGGTGGTCAAGGTGTAGGTGGAGGCGGTTGCGGATGCAATTAACAAAAATTAGTGGAAAATTAAGTGTCGCTTCATGCGCTTTACTACAGATTACTAGCCCGGTTGCTCAGGCTGAAGAATGGGATATCGATTCTTCATTTTTGTATTACTCAGAAAGTGATGGTCGAGTAAGTGCCTTTGAGCCAGCAATTAGGGCAGAAATTGATCTGGGTGAAGAAGAGTATGTGAATTTTCAGATAGTCATAGATTCCCTTACCGGTGCGACGCCCAACGGTGCGCACAAGTCCACGGTTGCACAAACCTTCACTAATCCATCTGGAAATGGTGAGTATACGGTCAATCCGGGTGAGTTGCCCTTAAGTGACACGTTCAGAGATACGCGTGTTGCCATTACTGGCGAATGGGAAAAACCGATTAATCGTTTATCGAGTGTTCTTTTAGGTACGACCCTGTCTACTGAAATTGATTACACATCTTTAGGGATTAGTGCAACATATAAGCGCTACTTGAATAATAAAAATACGACACTTTCTGCTGGTGCAGCTTTTACCTTTGATAGTATTAAACCGATAGGCGATATCCCTCTGGGTTTAAATCCGATGCGAAGAGGTGGCAGTGACCAGCAGCGTGATGGTGCCAGTGATACTAGGACAACAACTGATGTATTAATTGGTGTAACCCAGATATTAAGTCGTAATTCATTGGTACAGTTTAATTTTACCCATGGCACGTCTTCGGGTTATCACAACGATTATAACAAGGTATTAACGATTATAGATCCCATCACAAATGAACCGCTGGTTGGTGCCTGGTTAGGTGCAGATGATTTGCCATATCTATTTGAGCAACGCCCTGATTCACGGACCCGAGATATTATTTTTGTACGCGGTGTGCATCATTTGACTGAGGATGTAATTAATCTTTCATATCGTTTTTTCACGGATGATTGGGGTATTGATTCACATACATTGGACTTCAGGTATCGCTACGAATTGAATTCAACGCAGTACATACAGCCGCACATTCGGTATTACACACAGAGCGCAGCGGATTTTTATCGGCATGATTTGGTGCAGGGAACGGATATAGATGCCAGCGGAAATGTGAATGTTGACTATGCGAGTAGTGATTACCGTATCGGTGCGTTCGATAGTATGACCTATGGTTTGTCGTATGGTAAGAAGTTATCAGAAAATAGTGAATTCACGATACGTGCTGAATTTATGCAACAAAAAATTGATACATCAAATGTACCCAGAGCGGGCGAAGAAACGCCGGACTTAGACGCGATTATCTTGCAAGCAGGTTATTCGTTCACCTGGTAAATAATACAGGTCGAGAAGCTAGGGCTAAATCGACCTGTATTATTTATTTAGCTGCTCAATAACAATCTTAATTGTTTGATAACTGCGGATGTTTCCGGCCTGACATTGCGCCAGATAAAAAACGACTCGGCTGCTTGCTCGACCAGCATGCCTAAGCCATCAAAAACATGTGATGCATTACTCTTGGTTGACCACAGCATAAAGGGTGTGGCTTGAGCAGCGTACATCATGTCGTAACTATTGCTGTTTTTTCTAAAAATTGTTTTAGGTAATGGTGGAAGGTCACCTTGTAAACTCGCTGAGGTGCCGTTGATGATGATGTCGAAATCACGATCATTAATTTCATCTAAGCCGCAACCATCAATATTTCCGAGGTCAGTAAAATCTTCAGCTAATTGCACGGCTTTTTGTTTTGTTCGATTAGCAATTAAAAGCGAGGTTGGTTTTTTTTCAAGTATTGCTTCTAGTACACCACGCACTGCACCACCTGCGCCGATAATTAATATATCTTTATCGGATAATTCAATGTGATGGTTTTGCATTAAATCTCGCACTAAACCAACACCGTCGGTAGTGTCACCATATAGTGTGCCATCTCGCTGTATCATTAAGGTGTTGACAGCTCCTGCACGTTGCGCGCGATCACTGCGTTGTGTGGCACACGCCCAGGCATCTTCTTTGAACGGTACGGTGATATTAAGACCTTTGCCGTTGTTTTGGATAAAGTCGTTCACTGCTTTATTGAATTGGCCAAGTTCGGCGAGTTCGGCTGTATAAGTTAGCGATTGATTTGTTTGCTGTGCAAACAGCTTGTGTATCTGTGGCGATTTACTGTGTTTAATGGGATTGCCAAAAACAGCGTAACGATCCAGTTCAACATTCATTGTTATTGGTTTTCTTGTTTAAGCCATTGTGCGACTGTTTTTGCGTAATACGTAAGTATGCCATCTGCGCCTGCACGTTTGAAACCGAGCAGGCTTTCCATGACGGTTGCTTTTTCATCTAACCAACCGTTTTGTGCGGCTGCTTTTAACATGGCGTATTCACCACTGACCTGATAAACATAAGTTGGTATCGCGAATTCATCTTTTACGCGACGCACGATGTCGAGATAAGGCATACCCGGTTTAACCATAAACATGTCTGCCCCTTCTTCGATATCCAGTTTGACCTCATGCAGGGCTTCATCGGAATTGGCGGGATCCATCTGGTAACTATTTTTATCGCTGCCACCCGATTTAGATGCCAGGTTTTTAGCCGAGCCCACTGCATCTCGAAAAGGGCCGTAAAAACTAGAAGCATATTTAGCAGAGTACGAAAGGATGCGTGTGTGGATAAAATTACTGACTTCGAGCGCTTCGCGAATAGCACCAATACGTCCGTCCATCATGTCAGAAGGGGCGACGACATCTGCACCCGCTTCTGCGTGTGATAAAGCTTGCTTCACTAACACTTCAACAGTTTCGTCGTTTAGTACATAACCGGTATCGTCGATCAATCCATCTTGTCCATGAAGGGTGAATGGGTCGAGGGCTACATCGGTGATAACGCCCAGTTCGGGTAGGGCTTTTTTTAATTCGCGGACGGCTGTCTGTGCCAAACCATCAGGATTGTAAGCTTCGGTTGCATCGTCTGATTTTTTATTTTGTGATACCACCGGAAAAAGTGCGATGGCAGGGATGCCTAAATCAAAACATTCTTTGGCTTCAATCAAAAGCTGGTCGATACTAACGCGTTCAATATCTGGCATGGAATCGATGGTCTCACGTTTGTTACTACCCTCGATAACAAACATAGGGTAGATGAGATCATTGCTGGTCACCGTATTTTCACGCATTAATCGACGAGAAAAATCACAGCGCCGCATTCGACGCATGCGAGTTGCTGAATACTGTCCGGTTTTTGCCAAAATGTAACTCCATAAATTTAATATCAGGATAGCGGGTATTGTAACAGACCGCTTATAGGGTGGATAATACGGTTCCTATTGAATCTGGAAGAATGATAATGAAAAAAATGACAGGAACGATAATATTGGCAGTGACATTGCTTTTTTCGATTTTTACGAGTTCTGCTGAGACGAAAATCAGTGGTGTATATAAGCAAACGGTTGATAAATCTGTATCAGATGTTTACGACAAGGTATACAAAAGTCTGGAAGACGCGCGATTTTTTGTCGTGTTCGAGCCCAATATCGGGGCTAATCTAGCGCGATTTTCAAAGAAGTGGGGCGACGATTACAATCAAAATAATCTCTCAGAAATTCGCAGTATGGTCTTCTGTAATGGCTGGTACGCCAATAAAGTCAGTAATCAGGATCCTGATATGCTCGGTTTTTGTCCCTTGCACCTGACGCTTATCGAGCGTGATGGTAAAACTACCGTATTATTTAATCGCCCAACTGCTATTGCTCAAAATAGTCCGGCTAAAGAACTGCTTAGCAAAATAGAGTCAGATGTAATCGAGGCTATCCAGGGTGGTTTTGCAGATTAACGATAAGCGAAATCATGATTGTTTTAAATGTGCCTAACAGAAAAACTTAGGAGCAGGCGGAACTTTTTCCCCGGTAAGTATTCCAACTCGTTATCCACGATTTTGTCCTGCAGAATTTGATGGAAATTGTAGTGTTTAATTAAATAAATTTCTCAGGAGAGAATGATGAAAAAAATGACAACTTTTGCAGCATCGGCTGCTATCGCGGCAACTTTTGTTGCCACCGGTGCAAATGCATCTGAAAATCCATTTGGTATGCAAGAGCTTAGCGCTGGTTATGATGTCGCAATGTCAACATCTGAAGGCATGTGCGGCGAAGGCAAATGCGGTGGTGATAAAGGCAAAGAAGGTAAGTGTGGCGAAGATAAAAGCGGCGGCGATAAAGGCAAAGAAGGCAAGTGTGGTGAAGGTAAATGCGGCGGTGATAAAGCCAAGTAAGGTGAAGGTTAATGTGGCGCTAAATTAGCATTTTCCACGTGAAATACAAAAAAGCCGGCTTTTGCCGGCTTTTTTGATGCCGATAATCTCTCTAGACTAGTATTTTCAACTTAAATTGCTATAAATACTGTATCAATTGTGATCAAAATTCAGGGTACTGGCAGCTTTAAGTCTTAAAGTTTTTGTGCCCTTGCCAGCCGCAATTCCAGCGAATTGCTCATTTAATCTTTGGGGAAAATGCATGTCTGATAGCGTAACAAAACAACGTGTGCTCATTGTTGAAGAATCTGCCACGTTGCGGTATATGCTTGGAAAGTCGTTGCAAAAACAAGGTTACGAGCTAATCAGCGCAAACAGTTTTGAGTCGGCGATAGCATCTTTGCAATCTAGCCGGCAACAATTACACGCAATTCTGATTGGTTGGCCCAATTACGAATACTTTGGCGAGTCCAAACAATTGCTCGTCATCCTCGATCGTGAGCCTTATAGCGAAGTTCCCGTAATCCTGTTATCCAATGATGCAAAGCTCGATTTACTCAACTGGATGAGTACACGTAAAAAGACAGCGCTCGTGCCCTGGGAAAATTATCAGGAAGTGGTTTCTTCACTGGAAACCATGCTTAATCCAGAGTCACGTGAGCCAGTCATTGAGCAACGTAAAGTATATCGTGATGAACGGAGGATAAAAGTTTTATTTGTCGACGACTCCAAAAGTATCCGGGTTTATTATCAGCGTTTGCTCGAGCGAAATGACTATACGGTAATAACGGCAAGTTCAGTTGAAGAGGCATACGCTATCGCTACAGCAGAAAAAATTGATATCGCCATTGTCGATTATTTTATGCCTAAACAGAATGGCTACGTACTCTGTCAAAAATTGCGCGATAATCCTAAAACCTCAGAAATTCGTACAGCTGTTATTACGGGCACCTATCTCGATTCAGTTATACGCGATTGCCTGCAGGCAGGTGCAATAGAATGCATGTTTAAAAATGAAGCAGAAGAATTATTTTTGGCGCGCTTATCAGGTATGCGTCGCTTTATCGAAGTTCAGAGTTCTATCGAACAGCAACGTGAAAATTTAGCAGCCATTTTAGAATCAGTAGGCGAAGGTGTTTATGGCGTAGATAAAGAAGGTCGGGTAACTTTTATGAACCCAGCCGCGTTAAAGGTCCTGGGCCTACATGATGTTAAATCGTTATTAGGTGTGAATGCTGATGAAGCATTCCATGTGCTTAAAGAAAGTACAGGTGATGATTTACTAAAAAATGCTTATCATACAGGCGACCAGTTAAATGGCTGGGAAACGAAATTTCGTCATCAGAATGGAAAAGAAATTCCTGTTGACTGTACCTTATATCCTCTGATGGTGAGCGATAAGAAGGAAGGTTCAGTTATCGCTTTTCGTGATATATCCGAACGAAAAATGATGGAAGAAAAACTACGTTGGCAAGCAACGCATGACCATTTAACGGGTTTGTATAACCGGCGTTATTTTGAAAGCTGCCTGGAAAAAGAACTGGGTAATGTTAAACGCTCGGGCATTATGAGTGCGGTGGTATATCTTGATTTGGATCGTTTTAAATATGTTAATGATACCGCTGGCCATGAAGTTGGTGATCAGCTCCTTGTCGATTTAAGTCAAGAAGTGAATAAACAATTGCGACGCCATGATATTGCTGCACGAATTGGTGGCGATGAGTTTGCTGTCATCCTTAAAAATGTCGATGAAAGTTTAGCGATTAATATTGCAGATGAAATCAGAAAATCACTTTCTAATTTACGTGCACACCATGAAGATAAAACGTATCACGTAAATGCAAGTTTTGGTGTGGCATTAATGGATTCCCCCGAAATAACAGCGGGAGACGTAATGGCCAATGCTGATATTGCCTGCCATATATCAAAACGTTTGGGGCGTAATCAAACGCATCTTTATGAAAAAGAGAGTGACGAACGCAATGTTATGGGTAGTGAGTTAGGCTGGTCGACTCGAATTAAAGAAGCGTTAGAAAAGGATGATTTTGTATTGCACTACCAACCAATTTTGCGCATGGAAGATATTGATCTTGTTAATCTTCCAGCACAAGATGGTGTGCTCTGGCAGCGACATTTAAATGATGTTGACAAAATATATAGCTATGAAGTCCTCGTTCGTATGGTTGGTAAGGAGGGTGAGATACATTATCCTGATAGCTTTATCCCAACAGCAGAACGTTTTAATTTAATGACTGATATTGATATGTGGGTGTTAGAAAATGCGCTTCAGGAAGTGGTTGCTACTGGCGTTTCCAGTAAAGAAATTCGCTTATCAATCAATATATCGGGTAACACAGTAGATAGTGATGATTCATTGGAGAAAATTAAGTCATTAATAGAAAGGTATGACATTAATCCTCAATCACTAACCTTTGAAGTAACAGAAACCTGTGCTATTTCTAACCTTGAAGATGCAAATGATTTTATCAGTGAATTGAGAAAAATGGGTTGCCGTTTCTCACTCGATGATTTTGGTTCGGGGTTCTGTTCTTTTTCACAGTTGAAAAATTTGCCTACAGATTTTGTAAAAATCGATGGTCAGTTTGTTAAGAGCATGGCTAGGGGTGCGACTGATAGAGCAATTGTAACAGCAATGAATGATGTCGCACATTCGCTTGGTCGATATACGGTTGCGGAATATGTTGAAAGCCCCGAGATAGTCAGGCTATTAAAGATATGTGGGGTCGATAAAGTACAGGGAAACTATATTTCAGTTCCATTGGAAGAGTTACCAAATAATAACGTGGTTAAGCTGAAGCAGACTAACGTTTGAGTTAGATTATATGTCATATAAAGTGGGCTCAGTCTCGAATGGCACTTACTCAAGCAACACACTGTTATTTCGGTATGGCGAACTTGGTAATAAAAATTTTCTTAAGTAAGAACCATTTGGCTCAGTGCACTATTGTGTATATATTTGAAATCGATATATGTGCTTCTGTTTAATGTTAGTGCTGATAAAAGTTATTAGACCCAGTTTTTTGGTTTTAAATAATAATCGTATAATTTGGCTTCGTCAGTGTTTTTAGAAATTTGTTTATTGTATTCAAAATGTACAACGGGAGGCAATGACATCAAAATTGATTCAGTGCGTCCGCCTGTCTGCAAACCGAACAAAGTGCCGCGGTCATAGACCAAATTGAATTCTACATAGCGTCCACGGCGGTACAATTGAAAGTCACGTTGTTGCTCAGTGTATGTATCATTTTTTCTGTTTTGTACGATAGGCAGATATGCTTTGGTGTAGTGGTCGCCAACACTTTGCATAAAGGCAAAACTTTTTTCGAATCCTTCTTCGTTTAAATCATCAAAGAACAGGCCGCCGATGCCACGTTGTTCATCACGGTGTTTGATATAGAAATAATCATCACACCAGGTTTTGTACTTATTGTATGCCTCACTACCAAACGGTTCGCAAGCTTGCCTGGCAACTGTGTGCCAATGTATGCAGTCTTCATCGTTGCCATAATAAGGGGTTAGGTCAAAACCGCCGCCGAACCACCAGACAGGATCTTCACCTTTTTTGGTGGCAATAAAAAACCGTACATTGGCATGTGATGTCGGAATTTTTGGATTGTGTGGGTGTATTACCAGAGAAACGCCCATCGCTTGAAATTTTCGACCGGCTAGTTCCGGGCGGTGCGCTGTGGCAGAAGTGGGGAGTTTGTCACCCGTTACGTGAGAAAAATTAACACCTGCCTGTTCGAAAATAGCACCGTTACTGAGTACGCGTGTTATGCCGCCACCATTGCCTGACTCACGTTGCCATTCATCGATGATAAAGCTTTCTTTTCCGTCTTCTTTTGCAAGTGCGTTACAGATGTTTTCCTGCAATGTAATTAGATAGGCTTTTACGGTTGCTATATCAGGTTGATTGTTTGTGTTCATGGGCTTTTATATTATTCTCGTAAAATGCGATTATCGCATAGGCGAATTATTTTTGAAGGTCTGGCAGTTAACTTTTCGTTTGTTGCGAGATTGTAATTGAGCGTATTGCCAAAATATTTTCGTATTTCAAGATTGTTTGTTGCAGGTTTTTTTCCTGAAAGGTTTGCGCTAGTTGAGATAATGGCATGACCGAGTGCATTGCATAATTTTTTTACAATATCATTTTGGCTGATGCGAACAGTCAAGGTGTTTGCATTATCGGTTAGCCAGGCGGGTGCTAGTGAGCTTGCCTCGGTGATCCAGCTTGTCGATTCAGGTGTGTTTTCGATTAGGTTTTGTTGCTCTTTGTTGATTTCGATTAAAGGTGCGATTTGATCGAAATGCCCCACTAACAAAATAAATTGTTTGTTAAGTGGGCGTCGTTTGATTGCGTTTAAGTTTTCAACTGCGTCAGCATTGTAAGGGTCGCAGCCCAGACCGTAAATGGTGTCTGTAGGGTAGGCGATGATGCCACCGTGTTTTATCTGTTGCGCGGCAAGGCGAATAGAAAAATCACTGGGCACAGAAAATTACTCTTTAGTGGTCTTTTTCTTAGCGGCTTTTTTCTTTACAGTTTTTTTCTTAGCTGTCTTTTTCTTGACGGTTTTCTTTTTGCTGGTTTTTTTCTTGGTAGTCTTTTTCTTTACGACCTTTTTCTTTGCGGCTTTTTTCTTTTTGCCACGACGGAATGGCGCAGCCGCCAGTAATTCTTCACATTCCTTTTGAGTTAGAGATTTAGGTTCTTTATCTTTTGGAATTTTGGCGTTTTTTATGCCGTCAGTGATGTACGGGCCCCAGCGACCATTTAATACTTCGATATCGGTACCCGGGAAATCTTTGATGTGTTTATTGGCATCAAATTCTTTTTTCGCTTTAACCAGCTCCATTGCCTGTTCATGGGTGATGTTGTAAGGATCAATGTCTTTGTCCTGATATTCTTTATTGATCGATACAAATTTACTGGCGTATTTCACATAGGGGCCGAAACGACCGTAGTTGGTCGATAATACTTCGCCTTCTGGTGTTTCGCCCAGGTCACGTGGTAACTGTAACAGGAAGTAAACATCGTCCATGGTGATGTCTGCCATTTTTTGCCCGGGACGTAAGCTGGCAAAACGCGGCTTATCTTCATCGTCTTTATCACCAATTTGTACGAACGGACCATAAGGGCCCATGCGAACCGAGATGGGTTTGCCAGATTCTTCGTCGGTTCCAATATGACGTGATTGTGCAACATCCGCACGGCTGACGTTTTCTTCTATATGGTCAACACGTTCCTTGAACGGTGACCAGAATTTTTCCAGCAACGGTACCCAGTCATGTTCACCGCGCGCGATGCAGTCTAATTCATCCTCCAGATCGGCAGTAAATTCGTAATCCACATACTTGGAAAAATACTCAGTTAAAAAGCCATTAACAATTCGACCGATGTCGGTTGGGGTAAAACGGCGACTTTCGAGTTCTGCATAATTTCGGTTAACCAGTGTCGAAATAATACTGGCATATGTTGATGGACGGCCGATGCCGAACTCTTCCAGTGTTTTAACCAAACTGGCTTCGGTGAAGCGTGGTGGTGGTTCAGTAAAGTGTTGTTCGTTTCTAATTTCAAGCAGGTCGATGGTTTCGCCTTCGCTTAATTCAGGTAACAATTTTTCTTTGCTGTCATCGGGTTTGTCGTCAGATTTAGCATCGTCACTGCTTTCCATATAGACGGACATGAAACCAGGGAATTTAATGGTTGAACCGGATGCGCGGAAACTGTTGCCGTCGCCACACCCTAGTTCGACGCTGACGGTATCTAAAGTAGCGTGAATCATTTGACACGCCATAGTGCGTTTCCAGATTAATTCGTAAAGTGCAAATTGGTCTGGCTTTAACTTGTCTTTTATTTCTTCTGGTGTGTGACGTACCGATGTTGGGCGGATGGCTTCGTGAGCTTCCTGTGCGTTCTTTGACTTGTTTTTAAACACACGTTTTTCGTCGGGTAGATTATCTTTTCCGTAACGTTCGCTAATCAATCCACGAATTTCATCAATGGCTTCATCGGCAAGATGCAATGAGTCGGTACGCATGTAGGTAATCAGGCCAACGGTTTCACCACCGATATCGATGCCTTCATATAAATTCTGTGCTGTGCGCATGGTGCGCTGTGTCGAGAAACGCAGTTTTCTGGCGGCTTCCTGTTGCATCGTTGAGGTGGTAAAAGGCGCAGATGGGTTGCGTTTTCTTTCTTTCTTCTCAACTTTGTTTACGTTTAATTTGCCGTTGGCTGCTTTTGATAAGGTGTCTCTTGCAGCCGTTGCAGTGTCAGCATCGGTGATACTGAACTGTTTCATTTTTTCGTTATTATAGATGTGCAATCTGCTCAAAAATTGAGACTTTCCTTTAGCGACATCCGCTTCGATGGTCCAGTATTCTTTGGGGTCGAAAGCTTCGATGGCTAATTCGCGCTCAACGATTAAGCGTAAAGCTGGGCTTTGTACACGTCCTGCAGAAAGACCGCGTTGTACTTTTTTCCATAATAATGGTGATAAATTGAAGCCAACTAAGTAGTCCAGTGCGCGTCGTGTTTGTTGCGCATTGATTAAATCGGTCGATAATTCACCGGGATTGTTTATGGCTTCCTGGATTGCGCGCTTAGTCACTTCGTTGAACGCGACGCGATGAACAGCTTTGCCTTCCAGTAATTCTTTTTCTTTTAGCAATTCGTATAGGTGCCATGATATAGCTTCTCCCTCGCGGTCTTGGTCAGTCGCGAGATAGAGCGTGTCGGCTTTCTTTAGGAATTTGATGATTTTATCGACGTGTTTTTCATTTCTTTCGATAATTTGATACTTCATCGAAAAGCCATTTTCGGTGTCGATAGCGTCAGCTTTGGGAATAAGGTCACGCACGTGACCATACGAAGCCAGAACTTTAAAGTCTTTGCCTAAATATTTTTCAATGGTTTTCGCCTTTGCGGGCGACTCTACGATAACAAGGTTTTTGCTCATACTAATTTACTGCGCCTAATCTATTTATTGTTTGTCGGGATGAGATAAGGTTAGTGAAGAAAATCGATCGTTTCATCGAAAACAAAATCTTCCATTAAAGCGAGTGCATTTTCTTCACCTGGATGTGAGTGTAGCACTATCATAATAATCCACTTAAGTTGCTCAGCATCGAGTGGATGCCCTAAAGCGATAACCCGATCGAGTATTAATTCACGTGTTATCGGTGTCAGTATATTCGTCTGTTCGAGAAAGTTTAAAAAGCCGATACTTTCCAGGCTAATCAGTTCTTTTTCTTCCTCGCTGTATATACGTGTACTGGTCTCTTTTACCGTGATTGATTGGTCTTTCTCACGTAGTTCAGCCAAATCTTCCAGCCAGTCAAACGCCTGGTTAATATCGTGGTTGTGAAAACCCATTTCTTCAAGACGTAGTTGAATGCTGTCGCGTTCATCGGTGACACGACTGTTTTCATCTTGTGTGTCATCGTCCAGGTAGCGTTCGAATAGAAACATTAAAACGTCGACCACAGATTGTTTAATTATCATTCAATAAATCTCGTTATACATGTGCATGTTTTGATAAATAACGCTGAAAAAAGACAGAGTATAGAGTGTCTGTTCAGGATATTTACAAAAATACTGTTTTTAAATTGTCACGTTTGTATATCGACCATTCTGGCAGACAACAACGTCTTCTAGCTCTAAAATCAGTAACATAGAAGCAATTTCAGCCGCGCTAAACTGACTACTAAGCACCAGTTCATCAATGCTTGCAGGCTCATAAGCGAGGCATTTGAGCAGTTTTTGGTGATCCGGGTCAAGTGCCTGTTGATGATCTTTTGGATTTTCCGGGGTACTTTGTTCGGATTTTTGGGGGTAGGAAGGAGTGGCGAGCTGCGAAATATTTAATTCTTCCAGTATGTCTTTGGCAGTTTCAACCAGTTTGGCACCTTGACGGATGAGTTGGTGGCAACCTCTGGCCATGGGGTTATGGATAGAACCCGGAATAGCAAAAACCTCGCTGTTTTGTTCCATCGCGTAGCGCGCGGTGATGAGTGAGCCACTTTTATACGCCGCTTCTACCACCAACGTTCCCAGTGAGAGCGCGCTGATTAATCGATTTCTGCGTGGAAATAAACCCCGTCGTGGCTGGATGCCAATTGGCATCTCCGAAATCACCGCACCATTTTCGGTAATTTTTTGTGCCAGTTGCTGGTGTTTGGCTGGATAAATAATATCCAGACCATGCGCGACGACGGCGATGGTGCCTGCAAGTCCGAGTAATGCACCCTCGTGGCTGGCGCCATCAATGCCATCAGCCAGCCCGCTGGTGATGGTGATGCCTGCGTCGGATAGGTGAGTGGCAAAGTTTTTTGCGGTATTGCGACCGGCCGCAGTCGGATTTCGCGAGCCCACCATGGCCAATTGTGGTTGTTGCAGATAGTCAATGTCGCCTCTTACATATAATAGGGGCGGGGCATCGTTTAACTGTTTTAGCCTGGTCGGATAGGCGGCATCATTTAGTGTGAGAATATGGTGGTCTTCAGTTTCAAGCCAGGCGAGGTCAGCGCTGATATCGGGTGTGGTCTGGCTGGTCAGTGCATTGATGGCTTCTGCGCTAACATTGGCGGCTGACAACTGTTTATGGCTGGCCGTGAGTACAGCTTCGACGTGACCAAAATGATTGAGTAAGGTATGGAAAGTGGTGTTGCCAACGCCTGGCGTGAGTCGGAGTGTTAGCCAGCTAGCAATTGAATCCTGATTGACAGGTCTGTTTTTGGTTTCTGCGTCCATTGCAGATTAGTTTCCCTGTTGTGTTGTGGCGTTGTTTGCCTGAATAATCATCCATGAATTTTACACGATATCTAGTTACGATATTTAGTTAGAGTCGCCTTAATCTTAAAACTTAGGCCTATAGACGAAATCATCTCGATGAATGACTCGTCGTGATTCCAGTGTTAAGGCGTAACTCACCCGGTCGAATGTTTTGAATATCATAATCAGACCACTGCGTTCGTTAGGTAATTTGATTTCTTTGCTGCGACGAATATCGAGATGGTCACGGACGATGCCGCCCTGGGTAAAAGTGGCGAGTAAGTGCCCAACTTCCATGCCATCACGCTCGCCTTTGTTGATAACGACAATCTGGTATTGCGCCACGCCAAATAATGCATCATATAGTGAGATTATTTGGGCTTTAACTTTGCGATCAGGAATGTGTGGGAAAAATAGGTTTTCCAGTTTGCTTTTATCTTCTGGAAGCAGGCGGTCACCAATTAAGATTTCACGTTCACTGAAGGTGATATCTCCTGAAGCAGGGTCATCGTAAGTGGTGACATGAAGATCGCCAGTATATTTTGCTTCGTAACCCAATAGTTCATCTGTCTGTGGATCGCGGAGAGCATCGCCTGGTCGGAATATAGAGAAGCGAACGCGTTCTTTATCAATTTCACCACGGATGTAAACACGGTCACCATCACTCAAAATCAAATGTTTTTCATCACTGGCAATAATGCGTGGCGCTTGCTCCAGTTGCTCTTTTGTCACAATCCGAGGTTTGGTTAAAAATTGGCGGATAGCATCACCTGGAATACTGGGGATGCTGGCCTGTAATGATTTGCTTCGTACGGTCGGGCTGAGTTTTTTAACAGGTAGACCACCTGCAGCACTGTCTTTTTGTACGGCTTTATGTTGCGCGTCATTGACCAAAATTTGAGGCTGACCATTGACATAAACCAGCGTTAAAACATCACCTGGGAAGATTAGGTGAGGGTTGGTAATCTGATTGTTCTTTTGCCATATCTCAGGCCAGTACCACGGATCTTGCAGGAATAAGTTGGAAATGCCCCATAGCGTATCGCCTTTTTTAACCGTGTATTGGCGAGGGTGAGCGGCTTTGACGCGAATCTCTTTTTTCGGCGTAACGGTTTCTTCAGCAGCGACGATTTTTCCACTTTGAACTGATTCTTCAGCGGCAACGGGACGTGTTTCAGATGAGCTGCAACCGGTGATGGACGCAGTCATGACGCTGAGTAGCCCTAAAAGTATGAAAAAGGGTACAATAATAGGTGTCTTGGGAGTATTCGAGTTATTCATTTTTATTTTTATTCCCCGGCCTGGCTGCACGTAAGCGCCCTGGAGTTTTTGATTTTATTGGTTCTGGTTTTATAACCCATGTTTTACTAACAAGTATTAGCCATTATGGGTCGTAATTTTTCTACTATTCTCAATGGTTTAGTAGGTAAACTTCAATTACAAAAGCAGGTTTTTCACTGAGTGTAGCAGAAATAATAATGGACGTGCCAATTAGCAGTATATTGAACGGCATTTCTCCCTATAAAATAGGGTAACTTTTAAAGCGGTTAAGCAGCAATAGATATGGCAATACTGGATATTTTACATTTTCCCGATAAACGTCTTCGTACCGTGGCTAAACCGGTAAAAGAGATTGATGATTCCATCAGGAAACTAGTCGATGATATGTTTGAAACCATGTATCTGGCGCCGGGAGTTGGACTGGCGGCAACACAGGTCAATGTGCATCAGCAGATTATTGTTATCGATGTGTCTGAGGATAAAAATCAGCCCATATGTTTGATCAATCCTGAGATTATTGAGGAAGAAGGCATGGAAAGTTGCGATGAAGGCTGCTTGTCTGTGCCGGATATCTACGAAAAAGTTGAGCGTGCTGAAAAAGTGACGGTAAAAGCTATGGATCAAAATGGTGATGAGTACACATTACAGGCTGACGAAATGTTATCGGTGTGTATTCAGCACGAAATTGATCATTTAAAAGGGAAATTGTTTGTTGATTATTTGTCCCCCCTTAAATTACAACGCATTAAAAAGCGTTTGTTAAAGCAACAACGTGAAGAAAGCCGTCAGGCTGCGGGTTAGTTTTTTCTAATCAGCGTTGCCCTGATATTCAACTGATATAACGAGAACCGGTAATCTATAGTGAGTCATCCCTTGCGCATCATTTATGCTGGCACGCCGGATTTTTCTGTTGCTGCCTTACAGGCACTAATCGAATCATCTTATGAGGTGGTTGCCGTTTATACGCAGCCAGATCGCCCTGCGGGAAGGGGGCGAGGACTGCAGGCTTCACCTGTGAAAGAAAAAGCGCTGGAATATTCCATTTCGGTGTATCAACCGGAATCACTAAAAGATCCGCAGGCGCAATCAGAATTAAAAGCGATCGACGCAGACTTGATGATAGTGACGGCTTACGGTTTGTTGTTGCCCACTGCTGTGCTCAATGCTCCGCGTTTGGGTTGTATTAATATCCACGCTTCATTACTACCACGCTGGCGCGGTGCGGCGCCAATTCAGCGCGCCATTTTAGCGGGAGATAAAAAAACAGGCGTGACTATCATGCAGATGGATGAAGGCTTAGATACAGGCGATACGCTCGCTGTTTCTGAGTGCGACATAACAGTGGATGATACCGGTTCAAGTTTGCACGATAAGCTGATGGTGTTGGGTGCGCAAACATTGTTATCCGTTCTGCCAGCAATAGCAGATCAAACCCAGCCTAAATTAAAACAGAAGGATGCGGATGCTTGTTATGCTTCAAAACTGGATAAAGCCGAAGCTAAAATTGACTGGTCTGGTGCAGCTGTGGAAATTCAACGAGCGATACAGGCTTATAATTCATGGCCAGTGGCATATTGTTCATATCTAAAAAAAGATAAACCGGCCAAGTTGCGTCTCTGGTCAGCCCATGTGCTTGAAAACGATTCGAGTCACTCTAAAGAAGAAAGGGGAAAAGTCATCGCAGAATCAGCACAAGGTATCGATGTTGTAACCGGGAGAGGGGTTATCCGTATTACTCGTTTGCAGGCAGAAGGAAAACGCCAAATGTCGGTAGCTGATTTTCTTAATGCTAGTTCTTTGCTTGGCCAGGTTTTAAGTTGATATTGTGAGTAATTCATCCAAACAATCTCATCAGCTTGTGAATAAAAAAAACAAACAGGGTAAAGCTAAGGTTAGCGTTGCCAGACAAGCCGCTTTAAAAACGTTAAAGCAGGTTTTTAGTGGGCAATCGCTATCAGCGATACAGGCGCGAACCATCGATTCGCTCGAAGACAAACGTGATCGTGGTTTAGCAAATGAAATTGTGAATGGTGTATTGCGTTGGCGTTGGCAGTTAGAGTTTTTTACTTCGAAGCTATTAGCTAAAGCGTTAAAGAAAAAAGACATCGACGTGCAACTAATTTTATTGATGGCGCTGTATGAGTTAAAAGAATGCCGGACGCCCGACTACGCCATTATCAATGATGCGGTTGAGCTTTCAAGGAAGGTCGGCAAGAAATGGGCAGCGGGGTTGGTCAATGCTGTGTTACGTCGTTTCACTCGCGAAAAAGAAGTGTTGGTCGAATCGATGAGGGATGGTCAGGCTATCTACTCCCATCCACGCTGGATATTGGAAAAGGTAAAAGCAGACTGGCCTAAAAACTGGCAGCAAATATTAGATGCAAATAATCAACGCCCCGCTTTCTGGTTGCGTGTGAATCAAAAACAATATCAGTCCGAAGACTATCAAAAACTTCTTACCGAAAACGATATTGAGTCACAGATTTCAGCATTTCCAAATCAGGTTGCGGCTAGTGCATTAAAGTTAAGTCAGGGGCTTGATGTCCGTACCTTGCCCGGTTTTGCTGATGGTGCGGTATCGGTACAGGATGTTGGTGCGCAACTGGCAGCCGAGTTACTAGAGGTTTCTGGAAGTAAGCAGGTGTTAGATCTGTGCGCTGCGCCCGGTGGAAAAACTTGCCACTTACTTGAGCGTTATGACGAAATCGAAAAGGTCATCGCCGTTGAAATTGAAGAGTCGAGAGTGGCGCGAGTTAGTGAGAATCTGCAGCGTCTGCAGTTCGAATCACGTGTAGAACTGATTGTGTCTGATGCAAGCGAGTATCAGGAGTGGTGGAGCGGTGAAAAATTCGAACGGATATTAATCGATGCGCCGTGCTCAGCCAGTGGTGTTATTCGGCGTCATCCGGATATCAAAACCTTGCGGCGTGAGTCCGATATAACATCGTTAGTTGAGGTGCAGGCAAGTATTCTGAATGCGGCGTGGCAGATGCTAGCACCGGGCGGCGAGTTATTGTACGTGACCTGTTCGATTTTCAAAGATGAGAATCAGAATCAAATTCAGGCCTTTTTATCACACAACAACAATGCAACAGAAACAAAGATTGATGCCGACTGGGGTCAGGTCTGTGAGTATGGTCGTCAATTATTGCCGGGTGAGTTTGATGCGGATGGTTTTTACTATTGCAGGTTAAAGAAATTATCAGCTGAAAAATAAGAATGATAAGCGTAAACTCCGGTTCATTAGAGCGCTGAGGTAAAATCAGGCTCATCGATGAAGTGCAAATAAAAATCAGGGCAGCAAATAAGCTTACGTATCAGACATGAATATTATTATTTTAGGAGCGGGTCAGGTTGGCTCAAGCGTCGCTGAAAATTTGTCCTCAGAAGCCAATGATATAACTCTGGTTGACTCCAATGCCGTCCTGCTAAACGATTTAAGAGATCGGTTTGATATTCAAACCGTTGTTGGGCATGCCTCGCACCCCGATGTACTAAAAAAAGCCGGTATCAGTGATGCTGACATGCTGATTGCGGTGACCAATAGTGATGAAACCAATATCGTTGCCTGTCAGGTCGCACACAGTTTGTTTCATACACCTACCAAAATCGCCCGAGTGCGCTCTCAGGAATTTCTGAAATACAAAGAACTGTTTAACGATAATGATTTGCCGATTGATGTATTGATTAGCCCTGAACAATTAATTTCTGAACATATACAACGTCTGATTGAATATCCTGGTGCCTTGCAAGTATTAGATTTTGCCAATGGTCGAGCAAGACTGGTCGGTGTTAAAGCCTACTATGGTGGGCCCTTAGTTGGACATGAAATTGCCGATTTAAGAAAACATATGCCAGGTGTTGATTCACGTGTGGCGGCTATTTTTCGACGTGGTAAAGGCATTGTTCCTGACGGGCATCAGGTAATCGAAGCCGATGACGAAGTATTTTTTATCGCTGCAAAAAAAGATATCCGTGCGGTAATGGCAGAGCTTCGAAAGTTGGATAAACCCATCAAAAGAATTATGCTCGCCGGTGGCGGTAACATAGGAAAACGCCTTGCGTTAGCATTGGAAAGTAAATACAACGTTAAGATTCTTGAACGAAATGTCGATTGTGCAGAAGACTTATCGTGTGACCTGAATAAGGCCATTGTATTACTCGGTGATACTGCAGATGAAGACCTGTTGATAGAAGAAAATATCGATCAGATGGATGTGTTCTGTGCCTTGACCAACGATGACGAAGCCAATATTTTGTCTTCTATGTTAGCGAAACGTCTGGGTGCACGAAAAGTGATGTCACTGATTAATCGTCATGCCTACATTGACTTGATGGAGAGTGAGGGCACTATCGATGTCGCTATATCACCGCAACAAATTACCATTAGTGGTTTGCTTGCGCATGTACGCCGTGGTGATGTGGTAGCGGTGCATTCATTACGCCGTGGTGCTGCCGAGGCCATTGAAGCGATTGCTCATGGTGACAGTGCAAACTCTAAAGTAGTTGGTAAGGCCGTCGAAGATATTAAATTACCAGCGGGTACGACTATCGGTGCCCTTATCCGTGGTGACGAAGTCATTATGGCGCATCACGATATCGTGATTCAGAATGAAGACCACCTAATTTTATTTTTGCTAGACAAAACTAAATTTAATGCTGTTGAAAAACTATTCCAGGTCGGCGTGACTTTCTTTTAATGCACTTCGCTGCCATACAACGCATCATGGGATTATTCCTGATGCTCTTCAGTCTCACTTTGTTACCCCCCGTGGTTATCGATCTTCTTTATCAGGAAGGTGCAGCGCGCGCTTTTTTTTATAGTTACCTTGTTTTGTTGTGTATTGGTTTTTTATTATTTATACCGGTAAGAAATAAAACCAGTGATCTTCGTCTGCGAGATGGTTTTGTTGTTGTTGTTTTATTTTGGTTAGTTTTAGGTGTCGCGGGTGCCATGCCTTTTTATCTCTATGAGAATTTAGATATAAGTATTGCTGACGCATTGTTCGAATCCATTTCCGGTTTAACCACGACTGGTGCCACAGTACTAGTCGGGCTAGATAATTTGCCGCATAGTATTTTATTTTATCGACAGGAGTTACAGTGGCTGGGTGGTATGGGTATTATCGTGCTGGCTGTTGCGGTTATGCCGATGTTAGGTATCGGTGGCATGCAGTTATATAAAGCTGAAGCACCTGGCCCGGTTAAAGATAGTAAATTAACGCCACGCATTGCTGAAACAGCAAAAGCCCTTTGGTATATTTATCTTGGATTGACCGTCGCGTGCGCTTTAGCTTATTGGCTGGCAGGGATGAGCTTATTCGATGCAGTAGGCCATAGTTTTTCTACGGTAGCGATTGGTGGTTTTTCTACACACGATGCTAGTCTGGGATACTTTGATAATCAGGCTATCGAAATTGTAGCGATAGTATTTATGTTTCTCGGCGCTATAAATTTTGCATTGCATTTTTCGGTGGTGCGCTCAAAAAGCCTAATGCCCTATCTACGTGATTCAGAATTTAAGCTATACGCCAGCTTGTTAATTATAATTTCGTCACTTTGCATCTACGTTTTGTATACACAATCGGTCTATCACGATTTTTCCAGTGCATTTCGTGAAGCATTGTTTCATACTGTTTCGATAGCGACGACATCAGGTTTTGTTACTTCAGACTATGCAAGTTGGCCAGTCTTTATCCCGGTATTGTTATTGTTCGCCAGCTTTATCGGTGGCTGCGCTGGTTCGACAGGTGGTGGTATTAAAGTTATTCGTGTATTGCTGTTAATTAAGCAGGGTCAACGTGAAATTATACGATTAATTCACCCTAATGCGCAGGTCACAGTTAAGGTTGGCAAACAACCGGTTAAAAATTCGATCATTGATGCTGTCTGGGGTTTCTTTGCTGCCTATGTTGCGCTGTTCGCATTGATGATGCTGATATTAATGTTTAACGGACTAGATCAAATTACAGCCTTTTCTGCAGTGGCAGCGACCATTAATAACCTGGGTCCCGGTTTGGGTGAGGTGAGTGCTAATTACGCTAGCCTGTCTGAATTCAATAAATTGCTCTTATGTTTTTCCATGTTGCTTGGGCGTCTTGAAATATTTACCCTGTTAGTGTTGTTGACACCTGCCTTTTGGCGAAAGTAATAATCACTGAATGAACCATGCCTGTTCAAAACTCCAATCGGGATAAATACTGTTTTAGGGCAAGCCTGTTGCACCCGCGTTATTGGGCAACATGGGTGGGGCTGTTTGTGTTCTTTTTGCTAACCCTGTTGCCAATGCGTTTTACTGACTGGTTGGGTCGCTGTTTAGGTAGTATCGCATTAAGAAAAAATATTAAACGATTCAATATTGTGAAAACCAATCTCACCTTATGTTTTCCAGATAAAGAAGAAGCTGAAATTAATCGTATGGTCGACGAACATTTCAAGGCGCAATATCGAAGTCTGGTACATTATTTTTTATTGTGGTGGCGACCAATCAGTGTGGTTAGAAAAAAAATAAAAACCAACGGTTTTGAAAAAATCACTCAATTTCAGTCGCAGGGTAAAAATGTAATAATCATGCTGCCACATAGTGTAGGTTTAGAGTTCGCAGTGGCTGCAATTTCGATGGATCATGCTTCAATCGGTCTATATAAGTCGATGCGTAATTCGGTCATTGACTGGGTGGTGGCAAACGGCAGAATTAGATTTGGCAGAGTGAATGATGCAAAGTTATTTACTCGAGAAGATGGCCTGAGACCTTTGATACGTGAGACGCGAGCAGGTAAAGTGCTAGTCTATCTGGCAGATGAGGATATGGGGCGAAGAAATTCGATTTTTGTTCCCTTCTACGGTGTTCAGAAGGCAACGATACCCGTGTTGGGCCGGCTGGCGAAAGCCTGTGATGCGGTAGTCCTACCCTGCGTTACCTGCTATGACGCACGCAATAAACATTACACGATAAGCTTGCTTGATGAGATAGAAAACATGCCCAGTGGCGATGACGAAAAAAATAGTTTGGTAATGAACAAATCTATCGAACAAGTGATTGATTACTGCCCGACTCAATACCTATGGACATTGAGATATTTTCGAACACGTCCACAAGGAGAGGCTTCACTCTATGAATAGACAACCCATTTTAATTAAGCCGCTGGCTATAAACGGTCTATTGCCTGAAGAAAAATCTTTACCTGCAAAGCGCACGGAAAAAAAATTATTTAAAGAACTGAAGCATAAGACGGGTGAAGCCATACTGCTTTACAATATGATCGAAGATGGCGATAAAGTGATGGTGTGTGTCTCAGGTGGCAAAGACAGTTACGCGATGTTGGAACTGTTATTGGCCTTGCAGAAGAAAGCCCCCATCAGTTTTGAAATTGTCGCAGTGAATCTTGACCAGAAACAACCCGGATTTCCTGAAGAAATATTGCCGGCGTATTTAAGTAGCCTGAGTATTGATTATCACATCATTGAGCAGGACACGTACAGCATCGTCAAAGAAAAAACGCCGGAAGGAAAAACCACCTGTGGATTATGCTCACGCTTGCGACGCGGCATCTTGTATTCCTTTGCAGAAAAAATCGGGGCGACTAAGATAGCTTTAGGGCACCATCAAAATGACATCATCGAAACATTTTTTTTAAATATGTTCTTTAATGCAAAATTGAAAGCCATGCCACCTAAGCTGTTAAGTGATAATAAAAAACATGTGGTGATTCGACCGCTGGCATTATGCAAAGAGAGTGACATCGCCGCTTACGCAGAAATAAAAAAATATCCGATTATTCCCTGTAATCTCTGTGGTTCGCAGAAAAATTTGCAACGACAGGTGGTGAAAGAAATGATTCGGCAATGGGAACAGGAAAGCCCCGGACGATCTGAAATGATATTGAAAAGTTTACAGGATATTGTTCCATCTCATCTGGCTGACAATGAGTGGTATGATTTTAAAAGTTGTCAAACAGTGGTTAATGTGGATACTAAATGAGAGTGAAAGGGATATGATTGAAAGAGAAATATATCAAGATGGTTTGCTGGTGGTTACCCGATGCAGTGGTGTGTTAAGTGCAGAAGAGTTAATTCAGAGCGCGCACTGGATGGTTAAAAATTATGGTGGTGATATTAAGCCGGGTTTCAGTCAAGTTTTTGATGCACTGGGTGTTAATGCTGATGCCATCTCGGAAGAAGACATTCATCACGTTGCACATATAAATCTGAATCAGGGTCACCATCGTCTAGGGTTTTCGATGGCGATATTGGCTGTAAAGCCCTACCCATTGGCATTAGCCAAGTTGCATAAATTGCTGTCAGCGGCCTCAGGGATAAATGTGGAATTATTCAGTGATATCGAAACCGCTTACAAATGGTTGAAGATGAATAATATGAATTCTGAAATTCAATTGCTTGATAAGGAAGCCGTTGGGTATTAGATAGTGATGAGGTTTGACGGCTTTAGCCTGAATGCAGAATATGTATTTTTGATATCATTTGGGTGTTTGTTATCGACTCTTAGCGGACAGTCAGAAACAACGTAAAAAGATTTTAAAAACTTGAACCGCAGAGGCGCTGAGAAAATAAATACGATTATAAAAGCATTGTCATACCGGCATGTTTTTAGCCGGTATCCACGTCTAAGACTTGCACTAGCCTGATAGATGGATTCCGGCTAAAAACATGCCGGAATGACGAAGTGCGTTCACACCAATAACAATCGATTTTTCTCTGCGTCTCGACAATTGCTCCTGCATTATTCTAGTTACGGGCGTCCTGCCCTAATCAGCGTCTCTGGGGTTCAAGCTTTTGACTTTAATTCTTGATCTCGTTCCCACGCTCCTGCGTGGTAACGCATAGGGCAGTAGATACACTCGCTTTTCGGTAATACGGCAGGCTGTCTATGTGAATATTGGTTTTGGCGTAATACTTACACCCCTCTAAACACTACATATTTCCAAGCAGGCGCGTGGGAACGAGATATTCAAAAAATTAGCAACCTTTTTTATTTCTGTTATCGACTCTTAGCGGACAGTCAGAAACAACGTAAAAAGATTTTAAAAACTTGAACCGCAGAGGCGCTGAGAAAATAAATACGATTATAAAAGCATTATCATACCGGCATGTTTTTAGCCGGCATCCACGTCTAAGACTTGCACTAGCCTGATAGATGGATTCCGGCTAAAAACATGCCGGTATGACGAAGTGCGTTCACACCAATAACAATCAACTTTTCTCTGCGGTTCAAGCTTTTAATCTTTAAACGTCAGCAAATGGCTGGTTTCAGAAGTTTAAGACTACGTTCACACAGACAATCCACATCGTTTTCCATGGCGATAACCGATATATCCTTTATCTTTGACCATAAAAAAACCCCAACATATAGTTGGGGTTTCCAGGTCCATGCTTGGTGATGAGCCTCGCGCTATAGCTTATCCTTAGAATTCCAGTCCACTGGAAGTGAAAATCCGTGTAAACTCTGTCTTCCTTAGTCCTTTTCCTTGTTAAGTCCTAAAAGCTACCTATATCCATATGTCCATTTACGGCTCGTTCCCTTTGTCCCTGATGATTATTATGGCTAACTGGGTCGGGTTTTACCATCAGCGAAAACTGGAAGAGTGTGTAGGGAAATTCCTACAACAATTTTTATTCATTCTTAATCTTGATAACTGGCTTGACGTCAAAAGTTTCATAACTCTATGATTGCATTGATACAAAGAGTTAAAACTGCATCGGTTACAGTGGCTGGTGAGAAGATTGCGCAGATCGATCAAGGGTTGCTGGTACTGCTGGGTGTAGAAAAAAAGGATGACCATGCCTCGATTGTGAAACTGGCTGAGAAAATTTTAAAATACCGTGTATTTTCAGATAACGAAGATAAAATGAACCTCAGTGTCATGGATGTACGTGGGTCTGTTTTGATGGTGCCGCAATTTACCCTGGCCGCTGACACACACAAAGGATTGAGGCCCAGTTTTTCAAGTGCGGCAAATCCTGAAAAAGGATTCGCGCTGTTTAACCAACTTATTGATATAATGCGTGTAAAAGGCGAGTCATTGGCTGAAAATTTACCCGAAAACTGGTTGCAGACCGGCAAATTTGGTGCTGATATGGCAGTGGAACTGCTTAATGATGGGCCGGTAACATTTAATTTAACGACTTAGTAAAGAATAACGGGAGAAATAATGGCTCAGCGTCAGGCAAGTGTTGAACGAAATACACTGGAAACACAGATTCAGGTAAAAGTTAATCTGGATGGGTCAGGTGAATGTAATCTTGATACCGGCGTCCCTTTTCTCGAGCACATGCTTGATCAGGTGGCGCGTCATGGCCTGATTGATCTTGAGATTACAGCTAAAGGCGATCTGCACATCGATGCGCACCACACGGTCGAAGATATAGGTATAACGCTGGGGCAAGCTGTTTCACAGGCTTTAGGCGATAAAAAAGGCATCGTGCGATACGGTCATGCTTACGTTCCTCTGGATGAAGCCTTGTCACGCGTGGTTATCGATTTTTCCGGTCGTCCGGGACTGGAGTATAACGTTAAATTTTTGCGTTCCAGTATTGGTGATTTTGATGTTGACCTGTTTCACGAATTTTTCCAGGGTTTTATCAACCACGCCAATGTCACATTACATATCGATAATTTAAAAGGTGACAATGCTCATCATATTGCAGAAACCATATTTAAAGCATTTGGTCGTGCTGTGCGTATGGCGCTGGCAGCTGATCCGCGTATGCAAGGTGTAATGCCGAGTACCAAAGGCACATTATAATAGTGTAACGAGTTTTGATTTCATGAGTTCAATAGTTGCTGTCGTTGATTACGGCATGGGTAATTTACGTTCTGTCTCGAAGGCGTTGGAGCACGTGGTTGCCGATAATCAAAAAGTTATCGTCAGCTCGGATGCAGACGAAATCGCCAATGCAGAACGTATCGTCTTTCCTGGGCAGGGTGCGGCGCGTGATTGCATGCAGCAGTTAAAAGATTTAAAACTGGATGAAGTGGTATTGCAGGCCGCCAGTGAGAAACCCTTTCTAGGCATTTGTATGGGCATGCAAGTATTGATGACGCACAGTGAAGAAAATCAGGGTATAAACTGTATGAATCTTTATGCGGGTGAGGTGCGTGCTTTCGCTGATGACAAGTTGCGCTCGCAAATGCAATATTTGAAAGTACCGCATATGGGCTGGAATAAAGTCTCGCACAAACAGTCGCATCCATTATGGCAGGGCATACCGGATAATAACCGTTTTTATTTTGTGCACAGTTATTACATTGATCCGGATGATAAGTCATTAACCGCCGGCACCACGGATTACGGCATCGATTTTGTATCCGTGATTGCAAGAGAAAATGTTTTTGCCGCACAGTTTCACCCTGAAAAAAGTGCGCACGATGGTTTACAATTACTTAAGAACTTTTGCCATTGGAATGGGCAAGCGTAGAATTACTGCTTAAGAGCTAAAACCCAAGAATTAAAACTGAAGCAACGAGATAAATCTGGCTATGTTATTAATACCTGCAATTGATTTAAAAGAAGGACAATGTGTGCGTCTGCGTCAGGGCGACATGAATGAGAGCACTGTATTTTCTGATGATCCGGTCGCCATGGCTGGGCAATGGGTGGAAGCCGGTGCTCGCCGCTTGCACATTGTTGATCTAGACGGTGCTTTTGCTGGCAAACCTGTTAACGCGAATGTGATACATGATATTGCAGCGGCTTATCCGGATTTGAAAATTCAGCTGGGCGGTGGTATTCGTGACGAAGATACTATTGCTGCTTATCTTGATGCTGGTGTTAACTACTTAATCGTAGGTACTAAAGCGGTGAACGAACCACATTTTATTGCAGAAATCTGTGCCGAGTTTCCAACACACATCATCGTTGGGCTGGATGCAAAAGACGGCAAAGTGGCGGTTGATGGTTGGTCAAAATTATCCAAACACGATGTGATTGATATGGCTAAACGGTTTGAAGATGATGGGGTAGAAGCCATCGTTTATACCGACATCTCTCGTGACGGTATGATGAAAGGCGTGAATGTCGAAGCGACGGTAAAGATGGCGCAAGCGATTAAAATTCCGGTTATTGCATCGGGTGGCATTACCAATATGGATGATATTAAAGCTTTAAGTAAAGTAGCAGATGAAGGCATCATGGGTGCCATTACCGGTCGTGCTATTTACGAAGGCACTATCGATTTAAAAGAGGCGCAAGCCTGGTTAGATGCGCAATAGATTTTCAGCAACAAACTTTAAAAATATATTTCACCACAGAGGCACAGAGGGCACGGAGAAAAACAATTTATTGGAAAATCGAGCCTGCGGCTCGAAAAATAAATTAACTCTGTGCCTCTGTGGTGAAAAAAGCTTTTAGCGTAGAGTATTAAAAATGGCATTAGCAAAACGAATTATTCCCTGTCTTGATGTTGATAACGGTCGCGTAGTAAAAGGCGTAAAGTTTGTCGATATTCGTGATGCCGGTAATCCTGTCGAGGTGGCACGGCGCTACGATAAAGAAGGCGCGGATGAAATTACATTTCTTGATATCACCGCCAGCTCAGATAATCGTGAGACCATTGTTCATGTGGTTGAAGAAGTCGCGAATGAAGTTTTTATTCCATTAACGGTCGGTGGGGGAATTCGCTCGGTTGATGATGTTCGCCGGATGCTCAATGCGGGTGCTGATAAAGTTGCGATAAATACAGCCGCTGTTTTTAATCCTGAGTTCGTTCGTGAAGCGTCGGATAAAGTCGGTTCGCAATGTATTGTGGTTGCCATCGATGCAAAAAAAGTCAGTCAGGAGGGCGAGGCGTTACGCTGGGAAATATTTACCCACGGAGGTCGCAAGTCCACTGGCCTCGATGCTATTGAGTGGGCGAAAAAAATGGTTGAATTTGGCGCCGGTGAAATCTTGTTGACCAGTATGGATAGAGACGGCACCAAGATCGGATTTGATCTGCCATTAACACGTGCTATTTCTGAAGGCGTTTCTGTTCCCGTCATCGCATCGGGTGGTGTCGGTAATCTCGATCATCTTGCCGATGGTGTTACCAAAGGTTTGGCCGATGCCGTATTGGCCGCCAGTATTTTTCACTTTGCCGAATACACCATACAGGAAGCCAAACAACATATGGCAGACCACGGTATCGAGATGCGCCTATAATGAATTGGCTAGACGAGATTCGTTTTGATGAAAACGGTCTAATTCCCGCCATTGCACAGGATGCCAGCAGTGGAAAAATTCTGATGATGGCATGGATGAACCGAGAATCCTTGCAGTTAACGGCGGATAAAAAAGAAGCAGTTTACTGGTCACGTTCCAGAGCAAAACTCTGGCACAAAGGCGAAGAATCGGGTCATACGCAAAAAGTGGTGGATATCCGTTTTGACTGTGACGAAGACGTTATCCTGATAAAAGTGGAACAACAGGGTGGCATTGCCTGTCATACTGGGCGAGAGAGCTGTTTTTATCGTCAGCTGCAGGGCGAAAAATGGGTCGAAGTCGAGCAAGTGATTAAAGATCCAAAAGACATATATAAATAAAAAGATGAATAATTCAGAAATACTGGCTCAACTCACTGAAATACTGGAACAGCGCAAAGGGGCTGCGCCTGATACATCTTACGTGGCAAGCCTGTATGATAAGGGATTAGATGCTATCCTTAAAAAGGTTGGTGAAGAAGCGACCGAGACCGTGATGGCCGCAAAAGACGGTAATCGAGATAAACTGGTTTATGAGATTGCGGATCTCTGGTTTCATACTATGGTATTGATGGCGGATCAGGGTTTGTCGTCGGATGATGTTTTACAAGAGTTGGCACGTCGCTTTGGTGTATCGGGACATGAAGAAAAAGCGGCTCGGAAGTGAATAAAAGAATCTTGTTGTATTGATTTGTTACAGCAAGAAATTAAAATAATCAGATGTCTGATTATTATATAAAAGATAGAGAGTAAAGATTATGGGTATTAGTGTTTGGCAATTATTGATTTTATTGGCTGTTGTGATTCTGATCTTTGGCACCAAAAAATTAAAAAACGTGGGTGGTGATTTAGGTTCTGCAATCAAGAGTTTTAAAAGTGCAGTGACGACGGGCGATGATGATGCGGCGCAACAAAATAAAGTTGAGCAGGCATCTGATAATACAGCAAAGTCTGAGTCCGTTAAAAAAGAAGATAACGTTTAAATAAACAACGTTAACAACCTCATTTACACTTTGAGGTTGTTGTTCACTTACACCGCAATATGTTCGATATAGGCTTCTGGGAAATCCTCCTTATTCTAGTGTTGGCTCTGGTCGTAATCGGCCCGGAGCGTTTGCCCGGTGCTGCACGACAGGCAGGTTTTTTTGTCGGTAAAGCCCGCCGTTATATAGAAGGGGTGCGCAGTGAAGTTGAATCAGAACTCGATATCGGTGAATTCAAACGCATGTTGCATAATCAGGAAGTGCAGATTAATGAATTGCAGCAACAGCTAAAATCCGGTATAGATGATATTAAACCTGATGTGTCGGCATCTGATATTTTAACCGACACTGCTTCTCATTCTTTTTACGATGAAGCTGTTGAAAACAACGAAGAAACTGAAGCATCACCAACCAGTGATGAAAAAGAAACGCCTGTGGTTAAGGAACCTCTGAACAAGTCATGAATCGACATCTTGTGATTAAACTGTTCGACCCGGACTTATCCAGAGGTTCCTCAAGTAGCATCAGTAAGCATATCCAGTAGATACATGGCAGAGCAAGAACCGAAAAAGGAAAAAAACGAACGCGAACAGACCCTGATGGATCATCTGATTGAATTGCGTGACCGTCTATTGCGCATGGTGTTAGCGATTCTTATTGTTTTCGTTGCACTGTTTGCTTTTTCTGAAGATATTTTTACCATTGCGGCAAAACCCCTGTTAGCTTTAATGCCGGAAGGCACATCGATGATTGCGACGGGTGTAACCTCACCCTTTTTAGTGCCGTTTAAGCTGGTACTGTTGTTATCGGTTCTATTGACCATTCCCTATTTGTTACATCAGATGTGGGCGTTTATCGCGCCGGGTTTGTATCGTCACGAAAAACGCATGGCCACACCGTTGCTGATTTCCAGTGTGATTTTATTTTATTGCGGCATTGCTTTCGCTTACTTCGTTATTTTCCCTATTTTGTTTGGTTTCTTTATCGGCATTGCACCAGAGGGTGTCGCCGTGATGACCGATATCGGGCAGTACCTGGATTTTATTATCGCTATCTTTTTGGCTTTTGGTATTGCCTTTGAAGTTCCTGTTGCCACATTTTTGGTTATCGCTGCCGGTGTGACTACAGTTGATAAGCTGGCTGACAAGCGCCCGTATATTATCATCGGTGCTTTTTTTATCGGTATGTTACTGACGCCGCCGGATGTGATTTCGCAGTCACTGTTAGCCATTCCAATTTGGTTATTATTTGAACTAGGTTTGATTGCTTCACGACTCTTCCTCAAAAAGAAAGTAAAAGAAGAGGTCATTATGGAAAATGATGAGTTCACTTTGGTCGAGGAAAAATCAGCAGATTTTGCCGGCGATATTCCACCGGATGATCATGATGAAGAAGGTAATTCACTCAGTGAAGATGAGATGGAAAAACTTTTTGATGAGGCGGAGGCTGAAGAGGAAGAAAATAATCAAGATGACGATGTTGAAGATAGCAGTTCAACAGACGAGTCAGATAAAAAATCCTGAAAACACTCTCAATAGTGTAAAATAGCGTGCTAAATACAAACACTTAAAAGAAGAGAAGGGCAGAGAGCTCTTATGGTCGATAGAAGCGTCCCCCGAAAACCCACCCTCCTAATCATTCTGGATGGCGTTGGTGTTAACCCAAGTCGAATTAATAATGCAATGCAAGAAGCGGAGACTCCGCGTCTGGATGAATATTTTTCAAGAAATTCTCATACCACATTAGATGCCTGTGGCAGCTCGGTGGGTTTACCTGATGGCCAGATGGGTAACTCAGAAGTAGGGCATATGACTTTGGGCAGTGGCACGGTCATCCGACAGGATCTGGTTCGTATCAATGACGAAATCGAAAGCGGCGAGTTTTTTACCAATGCAGCTTTAGTGGCGGCGGTTGAAGATGCTGCTGCCAATGAGCGTCCTTTGCATCTGGTTGGTCTAACTTCTAACGGCGGTGTGCATAGTCATATTACCCACCTGCTGGCCTTAATAAAATTATGTTCCGATAGCAAAGTTAAACCCATCGTGCATATCACCGCAGACGGTCGTGATACAGCACAGATGTCGGCCCTTACCTTTTTACCTGAAATTGAAAGTGCGCTGGAAGATGCGGGTGGTAGCATTGCCACTGTGTGTGGTCGTTATTATTCGATGGATAGAGATAACCGTTGGGATCGTACTGAGCTTGCCTGGCAGGCAATGGTAAACGGTAAAGGCAGAACGGCAGAAACAGCGCATTACGCAATTGAAGCTGCGTATGCTAACAATGAAACCGACGAGTTTATTATTCCTACCGTGTTGGATAATGCTGAACTAATTCGATCGGATGACAATGTTATCTTTTTTAATTTTCGTAATGATCGATCACGCCAGTTAACGGCGGTATTAAGTCAAGATCATTTCGACGGTTTTGATACTGGTGATTTTTCCGGCGCACAGGTTACCTGCCTGACAGAATACGACCCAGAGTTTTTGTTGCCTATTGGTTATGCACCGGAACGGCCACAGGCAACTGTTGCGTCTGTCGTCAGCCGCGCTGGTTATAAGCAGATGCATTGCGCTGAAACTGAAAAATATGCACATGTAACCTACTTTTTTAACGGTGGAAAAAAGAAACCTTTTGCTGGTGAAGATCATGTCATGGTGCATTCACCTGATGTGGCAACCTACGATTTACAGCCTGAAATGAGTGCCGCTGGTGTCGCCGATAAAGTTATCGAAGGTCTGCAATCGGGCGATTACGGTTTTATTATGGTGAATTTTGCTAATGGTGATATGGTCGGCCATACCGCGATTCGCGAAGCGGTAATAAAAGCCGTAGAAGCATTAGATAAAGAAGTCGGTCGCGTACTGGATGCAGCAAAAGAAACCGGATTCTCAGTGATACTAACCGCTGATCATGGTAACTGTGATGAGATGGTTGACCCTGTCACGCAGGAGCCGCATACACAACACACACTTTATCCTGTACCTTGCATGGTCATCGATGAGTCTAACTGGCATCTACGGCCGGGTTGTGATTTAAGTGCCGTCGCACCAACAGTGTTACAGTTGATGGGCTTGCAGCAACCGCCATCAATGACGGGTAAGTCACTGCTGCTTTGTGAATATTAATTTTTTTGTCTAAGTTATAGGTCTGAAAACGAGCATTTTCTGACGTTTTAAAAACGTAAAGTCAAAAAATTGAACCGCAGAGACGCGGAGGCGCAGAGAAAACCTAAGTGTTTGTTTATGGCGCCGAAGGCGGCGCTATAAACAAAAATGTAACTCTGCGTCTCCGCGCCTCTGCGGTAAAAGTTTCTAACGCTTTTGACTGTCTGCTCTGAGTCGACAACAGACACTGAAAGTTAGCCACAGCTCACACCTGTACCACCCAATCCGCAATAACCATTGGGGTTTTTCGCCAGATACTGCTGGTGATAATCTTCCGCATAATAAAATTCAGGGGCATCAATAATTTCTGTTGTGATGTTTCCGTAATTTTCCTGTGATAATTTTTGTTGAAAACTCTTGTAAGAGTTTTCTGCTGCTTTGTGTTGTTCATCATCAAAAACATAAATACCCGAACGGTATTGCGTGCCACGGTCATTTCCCTGTTGCATGCCCTGTGTCGGGTTATGTGATTCCCAGAAAGTCTTGAGTAATGTGTCGATATTGATTTTATCGGGATCATAAACCACTAGCACCACTTCGTTGTGCCCGGTCATACCGCTGCAAACCTCTTGATAAGTCGGATTGGGTGTATGACCTGCAGCGTAACCGACAGCCGTGCTATAGACGCCATCAAGTGACCAGAATTTACGTTCAACGCCCCAGAAGCAGCCCATTCCAAAAACAATTTGTTTGAGATTTTCGCTAAAAGGTGGTTGCAGTGTATTACCATTCACGTAGTGTTTGTCTGGTACGGACATAGGTGTTTCACGACCCGCAAGCGCATTTTCTATCGTTGGTATATTTTGTAAGCTCATGTCTTTTCTCTTTGTTGTGGCATGCTGGCTTACACTAAGTCTCTAAGTGTTTTATCACTAACAGAGTCAGCGATTGCGCTTTCTAGCGATAGGATAATTTCTTCAACTTGCTGTGCTGTATCAATATCATCTGGGTGTAACTGGTGAGCTTCCTCGGCACTTCTAACCGATGCCAATATCGATTTAATCTTGATGTTTTCAAGAGACTGGCTTGGTAGATAGTGTTGATTATTTTTGCCAGACGTCGTTATCAAATCATTTGATTGCAGTGCCGAAATAACAATCATTAATGCTGGTTCAGATATTTTTGTCTTTTTTGCCAATGTTTTTAATGTCCAGGCTTGTTCATTGCTGTGAAAATTTATTGCAATGAGTTGCATAACAGTGAGTGCTAATTTTTCTCTTAAGCGACAGCTTAAACGTATGATTTGTGATTTATCAGAAATTCGATCTGGGTTTTGGTGATAATAAGATATTGATGCGCCCGTTAAAATAATTAGCCAGCTAATATAAATCCACAGCATGAATATAATCATGATGGCAAAGCCAGAATAGATTGCCGTGTAGTTTGTAGAATCAACAATGAAAGCGCTGAACAACGCACCGATTGCTTTCCATAGTATCGTAGCGATTACCGCACCATATACGGCAGATTTAAAACGTACTTTGGTATTAGGTATAAGAATGTATATTAGAGTAAACGAAAGAATGGTGAGAATGTAAGGAATAATCTCGCCGATAAGTAACAGCATGGTGCCAAAAGGTTCGATGGCAGAAATTTTATCAATAACAGCAGATGAATTAAATGAGGCGGTAATGCCGACAGCAGTAAATAATAAGAGTGGGCCAATTAAAATGACGCTTAAATAATTACTGAATCGTTGAAAAACATTGCGTGTGACGGTAATGCGCCAAGTGAAGTTAAAAGCGCTTTCAATCTTTTTAACGAGTGATAAAACGGTAATAATTAAAAATAGTAAACCGAGTGAGCCGAGGACGCCTACCTTCATATTGTCGACGAATGATATTATTTGCTGGCTAACCTGTATGCCTTTTTCACCCAATGGCTCCATTAAGTTTATCAAGGCAGGCTCGAGTTGATTGTGTGCACCAAAACCTTTTAATACGGAAAAGCTGACGGCAAGTAAAGGCACTAAAGATAATAATGTAGTGTAGACCAGTCCCATCGAGCGAAGTGAAGGTAACCCACCGCTTAGGTCGCGTATCGTGCCATAAAAAATTCTTAATGCCTGTGTCAGATGAGATTGAAACCAGTTCTGCTCATCCTGTTTGGCCTTCCAAAGGCATTCGGTGATTTTATTTTGAATATTATTTATCATAATGATATTGATTGGTGTTATTTAGCTATCTCACGTTGTTGCAGACGCCAGCTCTGATAGTCATCCGTTTTTTTGTAGCCTTCTCTGTTAACGTAATCCAGCACGCCCCATAAGCGATTGAAATGAGTGACAGAGTCAACGCGAATAATCTCTTTTCCTGTAGGGTCGAAGAAGATAATACTGGGTGCATAAAGTAAATTGAGTGATTTTGCCCATTCTTTTGCTGTTGTTTTTTTGCCAGCGGGTGTCGTGAGTGGTGTATCTGTCCACATGTTGAGTTGAACAACATTCATTTGTTCGAGTTCATATATCGTTTGGTCTTTAGAAAGTGGCTCACTGTGCAGTAAATCGCAGGTATGGCAATTACCCTGTTCAAAAAACACGGCGAGCGGTTTTTTGTTGTCTAACGTTTGTGTAAGATTAAATGGTTTCTCCATAAAAAAATCGCGCTCGTTTAAGCCGCCTAACAGAAAAAATTCACCGAGGTTTGCGCGTTCAAAATATTCTGCAAAGGTTTCCTGTTTGTAAAACATTTCTGTTACATATTGCAGTGCGGCACGAAATTTATAGGGTGGATAAAAACCACGCAGTCGAAACACAGGTGTACCTTCGCTATCGTAGAAAACCAGTGAAGGTGTAAAATTTACTTTATAGTGTAACGATAATTCGCGCTCAGTATACTGCTTCCCATCTGTGTCGATAACATCATCGATACCCCATATGTCGAAGGCGACGACATCGTAATGTTTTTGTAAGTAATTCACAATGTCGGTATCAGATAGGCTGGTTTTAAAAAATTGGGCACAGTAGGCGCAGCGTTTCTGACCGAAATAAGTGATAATGCCTTTTTTACCTGCTTTTTTTGCTTCTTTAAGGTCGTCGTTTAAATCGCCGAGAGAGAGTTTGAACCAGTCTGGATAGGTGAGTTCTTCTTCCAGTTGGGTATCTTCAAAAATGAGGTCTGAATCAACATTTTTCGGCTCGCCTGGGGTTGCGGCAAGTGCCGTAAAAGAAAATAATAACAATATGTAGAACAGATTCGATTTATTAAACATTATTAAATGACTTCCACTGTAAACGCTATATTTTTATTATATGACAAATGACCATAAAAAAACTGAATCTCACAGTCAAGTTCAGATGCCAGCGCCAGACGTTTTAATGTTAATGGCTAGCCACTGTACCTACTGTGGACCGATGAAAATTATATTATCAGACTTGAAAGCACAGGGTGGTATTAACGAACTGAAGATACTCAATATTGAAGAAAATCCTGAACTAGTGGCGGAATTAGGTGTGCGTAGCGTACCATGGCTACAAATTGGACCGTTTGAACTACAGGGGGCGAGAACCAGAAAAGAGCTGGAATTGTGGTTGCAGCGAGCCGCCAGTTTTGAGGGGGTGAGTGAGTATTTTTCAGAAGTATTAGCAGAAGGAAAAATTGATTATGCCAATAAATTGATTCAGCGCCACCCGGAAACGCTTAACAATATCATCGATTTGATGGCTGATGCTGATGCGAAGATAAATGTACGGCTGGGGGTAGGGGTTATCATCGAAGAGCTAGCGGAGTCTGAAAAATTTAAAACAGTTATCCCGCGTCTAATAGAGTATCTGTCTCATGCTGATGCCCGTGTCAGGGGTGACGCCTGTCATTATCTTTCGCTGACGAAAGACAGGTCATATGTCACGATTATTGAAAAGATGCTGGCTGATGAAAGCGAAGAAGTAAGAGAGATTGCACAGGATAGTCTGGACGACCTGCGAAATCTGTAAGAACTATTCCAGCCATTCAACAAGATAATAAATAAACTGACCTTCTGATGATTTTGAAGGTCCACTGACGCGTGCGGCAAACAGTTTGTTCTCAGGGTCTGCATCATCAAGTGCATCTGCAGCACATGGTTTTATATCAACGCAGCTGGCAGCAAATCGATTTCGGCTGCGCTTAGGCACATAAATGACGGCATATTCCAGGTTGGAGCTTTTGGATTCGGGATCCGTAGGTACCATGCCACGCATATCAGATTACATCAGTGATGATTGAGTCTATCGACATACGCCATGCCAATTGCTGAAACAACGAAGGTTAGATGTATGAGAACAAACCACTTTAATTGCTCTGTATCATAGGTGTGCGCATTCATGAATATTTTTAAAAGGTGGATGGATGAGATTGCGACGATAGATGCGGCTACTTTCTGTTTTAATGAACCTGCATCCATTTTGCCTAGCCAGCTAAGTTTCTCATCGCCTTCATTTAAGTCTATGGCAGAAACAAAATTTTCATAACCACTGAGCATGACCATAACGATTAGTCCACCGACCAGTGATAGGTCAATCAAGCTCAAAAGTATTAAAACAAGGTCTGTTTCGCTGGTGGAGAAAATCAGCGGCAAGGTATGGATGACTTCCTGAAAGAACTTGATGCCTAGAATGAGCAGGCCAAAACTTAGTCCAAGATAAATTGGGGCTAATAACCAGCGGCTTGCGTATAAAAATTTTTCTGCGATAGATTCCATGGTTTTAATTGTTTCGTTTCAAAAGACGGGTGAATTATAATAAATAATGCCCGTTTACGCTGAATTAATTCGAGTATTAGTACCGGTTCCTTCTCCCTTTGGGAAAAGGTTAGGATGAGGGGGCTTTCGGTAAAACTCTCACCTCGACCCTGTCCCAGAGGGAGTAGGGAAGTCTTATTCCTTCAGTAGCTGTTTTATCTCGGGTTCCAGTGTATTAACAGCGCCAAAAGAAACTTTTTTGAGTAAGCCCTCTTTATCAATAAGGATACTCGACGGGGTGCCCTGTAAGCGGTACATCTCAAACGTGAGCGCATTGTATGTTTTTAACTTCAGATAGGATTCAGCTTGTTTTATGATGCCTTCTCTACGATTATCATCCCAGTCATTCTGATAAAAATCAGGAACCTGGCTTAGAATAAATTGATCGATTTTTTCTTGTGTTACCTCGTCTTCATTTTTAATAAGCTTGTCCATGGCGACGCTGACAGGGATGGTGTAGGGCAATTTGTCATTGATAAGAAAGTCTGCTTTGCTCAGTTGTGATAATGGGTCGCCCTGAACTTCGCCATGTTGTAGAAGACGTTGCAGGTTATTCAATGTATTATGCTCAAAATGTTCGAAAGCCGTGGCGATGACGAAAGTCTTTAAACCTTGAGTCTCATAGGTTTCATGCAACCGGATTACTTCGGGTAGAGCATGGATGAAACAACCAGGGCAATTGACCTGGATAACCTCGATAAGCACCACCTGACCGATTAATTCGGTAAGGGGTGGCTCAGAACCTTGAGCCCAGCATTCGATTTCAGGTTGTGGTGCAAATATTTCGAGCGTGGCAGTCATATTAAATTAAATGCGTAGTGTAGGAACCATTGGATAATAACTTATTAAAGCAGGATTATACGGATTTAACGCCTGAGACTATACTGGCGGCCGTCGATTCATTAGGTTATGAAACCAGTGGTCGCATGTTGGCATTAAACAGTTACGAAAATCGGGTTTATCGCTGCGAGCTAGAACAGGGCGACGCCATCATAACCAAATTTTACCGACCTGGCCGCTGGAGTGATGAAGCGCTTCAGGAAGAGCATCAGTTTTCGCTGGATTTGGCCGCACAGGAAATACCGGTTGTTGCGCCCATCATTAAAGAAAACAAAACGAAATTTGAATTTGAAGGTTACCGTTTTTCAATCTTCCCTTTGCGCGGTGGCCGCTGGCCGGATTTAGAATCCAGGGATGATCTGAACTGGATGGGCCGTTTTATTGCGCGTATTCATAATGTTGGTAGGGCTTCAACCTTCGAACATCGACATAAAATTGAAATAAACAGAATGGGTAATGAGCCTGCGAATTATTTGCAGAAAAATGGTTTTATCCCAGGCTATCTGGAAGTGGCATATCAAACCTTAGTGGATGATTTATTGATTCAAATTCAGGCGGCGTTTGATCGTTGTGGTCAATACCAGAGTATTCGTCTGCATGGTGACTGTCATCGAAGTAATGTTTTGTGGACTGATGATGGCCCCCACTTCGTCGATTTGGATGACTGTTGTAATGGTCCGGCAATTCAGGATCTTTGGATGTTATTGTCAGGCGAGCGTGAGGAGATGACTGAACAATTATGTGACCTGTTGGAAGGTTACGAAGAATTTGCCACACTGGAACTTAATGAGTTGCATTTGATTGAAGCACTACGAAGTTTACGCATGATGCACTATGCCGCCTGGTTAGCTCGACGTTGGAGTGACCCCGCTTTTCCTTTAGCCTTTCCATGGTTTAATACCAGTCAGTACTGGGAGCAACACGTATTAGAATTGCGTGAACAATTATCAAGATTGCATGAACCCGTGTTGGTTGTGTAAAAAATTAGAGAGTAATAAATATGAAAATTAGTATCATCAGCGGTAGTCATCGTAATCCGTCACAAAGCGAAAAAGTTGCACGACATCTTGAAAAAACATTAAGCAAAAATTTTGATGATATTAATCCATGGGTTTACGCACTCGCTGATAATCCTCTACCGCTGTGGGATCAAACGCTGTGGGAAGATAATGAAGAATGGAATAAACGATTAGCACCACTCAAGAAACAGTTAACCGAGAGTGATGCATTTATTGTTATCGCTCCGGAATGGCATGGACAGGTGCCGGCAGGATTAAAAAATTTCTTTTTGATGTTTAACCGCTTTGAACTGGGGCATAAGCCTGCATTAATTGTAACGGTTTCATCGGCTGATGGAGGTGCATATCCGGTTGCCGAGCTTCGCATGAGTAGTTATAAAAATAATCGTATTTGTTATATACCGGAACAGTTGATATTGAGAAACGTAGAAAAAATTCTTAATGAAAAAGCAGAAGACAATGATACTGATGCAGACGGTTATTTTAAAGAACGTATCATTTGGACATTGGAAATTTTGAAAGGTTATGCCATTGCGCTTAAGTCTATGCGTGAATCAACAGAAATTCATCATGATAAATTTGGAAATGGTATGTGAAGTTCTTTCGAAGACCAAATCAGGTGCCAGGCAATCATCAATATTTCCGGGCAGGCAGCAGACTTTTGATATATATCAAGATTGATGTGGTTGAATCAGTATAGTCTCCTATAACCATAAATAGTTAGGGGATAAAATATGCTGCAAGGTGATGACAAAATTATTTTAACGAATATAGCCAAGGTTGTTGGACTACTGGTTGTGATTATGATTACATTAATTATCGTGGCGAGCCATATCGGAGCTGATCTGTAGGCTGCTGATTCATAAGCAGGTTATTCGTAGATCGGGTTATTCGTCGATAGATTATAATGGTCTGATTATGGATAAAGTTGCATTAGCCATTACACTTTTTGTTGTTCTTGTCTGTGCCGTCATCGCGTTTCTGCGGGTGTATTACGGTAACCAGCCTTGGACGCTCTAACCTAAGTCAGTTCACTAATCTTGCAAAAATAGCGTTATTTAGGTAGGGTAGACGCCCTTTTTTTTAAAATACCCACTGAATAATTATGCAAATCGAATCCAATGCCATTGTCACCCTTCATTACACACTGACTGATAATGAAGGTGAAATTATTGATCAATCTGAAGACGGTAGTTTTCTGTACCTGCATGGCGCCATGAATATTATCCCTGGTCTGGAAAATGCCTTAACCGGTAAAGTAGCGGGTGATGAATTTACAGTAAAAGTTTCACCCGAAGAAGGTTACGGTGAAAAAGATGAGCAGCGTATACAGGTCGTGCCAAAAAAGATGTTTGATAATGTCGATGAGATTAAACCTGGTGTTCAGTTTCATGCACAGGACCCTGATGGTAATGATGTTGTGGTTACGGTCGTCGAGGTGCAAGAGGAAGCAGTAGTGATAGATGGTAATCACGCGTTAGCCGGTGTGGAATTAAACTTTGCGGTTAAAGTGGTAGATGTACGCAAAGCATCAGAAGAAGAAATTTCACATGGTCATGTGCACGGCGAACATGGGCATCAGCACTAAGTAGTGTTTGACTGGTTGGCGTTTAGAACTAAGTCAATAACATTTCACCGCAGAGTAGAGCCGCAGAGTACAGAAGGCGTGAAGAAAAGTTGACTCTACTCTAGTCGAAAGTAGCTTAAATACTTACTGATTCGTTTGACTCAGGCGTTACCCGTATCCAAAAAGTCGATTATGTGCTGAATAACCTGTTGGTCGCGAACAATACGACGGTGTCCTAATCCCTGCGTTTTAATAAATTTGGCGCCAGGCCAGGCATGCGCTATTTTTTCGCTGCTGTGCCATGAAATCTCTGCATCATTTTCATCATGGATAATAAGTGTTTCACAGGTCATTTTTTTTGCATTGTTTTCCGTATCAAGCAGGTCGCGGGTTATGTGACCGTGAGTCGCATATGACTGACGCTCCATCGCCTGTAGTACGCTGCCAGGAAGTTGTAGTACTTGCTGGAAATTATCGAGGATGATTTGAAAGTTATTAGGCGGGCAAATTAGCGCTGCCCGATCTATTTTTAATCCCAGTGACATAGCAAATGTCAGAATCATTCCGCCGAAGGAGTGTGTGATGGCGGCATCAAAATCACCGTATTGTTTGTTGAGTGCAAATACCACATCGGTGATTTCAAGTACGCTGGTTTGTTTGCCCGGCGTATTACCGTGAGCGGGCCCATCAAAACTGATTACCTGATAACCGAGTTGTGTCAGTTGCTCCAGATAGTTTGCAATCTGGCTGCCGCGCCCAGTCCAGCCGTGAATGAACAACAATGTGGCTTTGGGTTCTATGGTTTCATGTTGCCAAAGATAAACAGCAACTTCGATCTTATTGACTTCGATAAATTCTTTTTTAGCTGATTCTAATGCGGATAGTTCATAGGCCGGTGTTTTGTATCGTGTCGTGGTGAACCATAACTGGTACGCGCGATTGCCAAAATAGTCAGGGAAAACGGGACCTAATGTGTTGTACATCAATCGTAAGAGACGGAGTACAAATGGAACGCTGACTTTTTTGCTATTGCTGTCCGATTTTTTCATATGATAAAATGTCGATACTGAAATTTTAATAGATAATTATTTAACATTATCACAGGTTAGACACATGTTATCAGATGAACAATTACACCAGTTATATTATAAAAAAGATTCAGGTATACACGGCGACGGCTTATTCGCACGTGAGACCTTCAAAGAGGGTGATTACATGGGTGAATATGATGGCCCGATGGTGATTGAAAATGATTCACACGTATTGTGGGTAGAAAAGTATGATGCTGTTTGGGTTGGGCGCGATGGAAAAAATTTATTGCGTTACATTAATCACAGTAGCCAACCGCATGCTGAGTTTGTCGGATTTGAATTATTTGCATTACGTGATATCAAGCCAGACGATGAAATAACGATTGATTATGGCGAAGAGCCGTAGTTGAAAATTACTTAAAAAAGAGCGCCTCTGCGTTTCAAAATTTTTCTTTAAATGTTTGCAGTTAGCTAAGCAAATGAACTTGCTGGCTCTTTAAAATGAAGCAGTTTTTTGCAATAGTTACAATAATACTTAAATCGTTTTTTATTGATTTTATTATGTCGTATCGAACTTAACTGGTGTTCTCGGCAGCTACATTGATAAGTAAAAGACGATAATTTTTTTTGTGGAATCCCGGTTAGATCGTAGTCTGCAGTGACGGCGGCATCAGCATTGAAGTCCAGCATGATTGTTTTCCATTCTTCGCCATGTGGTTTGATATTGTTCAAACCATAAATAATGTCACTTATATAATGCGCTACTTCATGAGGCACGGTGCTATTAAAGCTGTCTTCAAAGTACTTTGAAAAAATATAAGGATTGTAACGAATTTCTCTGTTGTATTGGCCCAGGTGATAACTCACCCGATACATACCAGAAGTGCGGCCTTTTAAATTGAAGATAATATCCAGTGGTTTGTTTTTAATATTATAGAGTTTAACTGCTTGCGCTATATAGGCATGAGTCTGGTCAATGACCAGTTGTTGTTTTTCTTTTGTTAAAGGCTGGATTAGAGCCGGTGATTCATTCATCTGTATGCTCTACGCTCTAGACATGAATTCACGTGTTTCAGTATTGATCTTAATTAACTCACCCGGTGTTAAATATTCAGGCACTTGCACCACTAGTCCTGTTGAAAGGGTAGCCGGTTTTGTTCTGGCAGAAGAGGAAGCCGCTTTCATAGCAGGCGCACACTCGCTAATTTCCAGTGACAGGGTTGCGGGTAGTTCAATACCAAGTAGTTCTTCGTCACTAATCAGTGCGCTTAGACCCTCCATGCCGTCATAAAGAAAAAACATCTCGTCTCTTAAGCTGTCAGTAGCTAGTGTAAATTGATCATAATTTTCGCTGTCCATAAAGGTGTAGCTGTCGTTATCATGAAATAAAATCTGTACGGCGCGACGTGCGACATCAATTTGCTGTACCACTTCATCGCCTTTAAAGCTGCGTTCGAATTTTTGCCCGCTATTAATGTCGCTGCCGACCATTTTGTATAGTGTGCTACCACCACGAGAATGAGGTGATTGTACGAAAATACTTTTAATCAATACTTTTTTACCATCCTGTTCGATGATCATGCCTTTTTTAATCTCGTTTGCTTTCATAGTGCTATTATTGTCTGAATGATTATTGTCATTATTATGAGCGATTTTTAATGCGGGTTAAACATTTATTTATTCCAGATAGTGAAATTTTCATGACGGCTGTCCGTTCTCAAGGGGCAGGTGGCCAAAATGTGAATAAGGTTTCCACAGCCATACATCTTAAATTTGATATCCGTGCTTCTAGCTTGCCCTTTGTGGTAAAGCAAAAATTGCTACAGCTGAATGATCAGCGAGTAACGAAGGAAGGGGTATTTGTTGTTAAGTCGCAACAGACGCGTAGTCAGTTAATGAATAAAGAGCAGGCATTAGCCAGGCTTCAATCTTTTATATCGCAGGCATTGATTACAAGAAAAGTCAGGAAAAAAACTCGCCCAACTAAATCATCACAACGAAAAAGACTGGATGCTAAAACCAAACGTGGGCAGTTGAAAAAATCTCGCGGGCAGTTGGAATAATTACTTTAACAGGCTCGAGCCTAAATGTTCAGTCAGGAAAAGGCGTTCAGGAATTTTATCTTTAATCTTTTCATGTAACTCAGGCAGGCGCGACCAATGTAAGCCCTGCTTGTGATGGTGTGCGGTGTGATAACCCAGGTTACCGGTTAGCAGATTATAGATAGGGCTCATGATGTTATAAGATGCTTCAAAATCATTATCAACATCCAATCCAGAATGGTGACCGTAAGTGACCCAGGCGGTAAATAGCAGACTGACCATCATCGGTATTATAAATACGAACAAGGTAGGCATGGGCTGATACCAGAACATCATCGACAGTAACACTATGGTTACCGCTGTCGCAGCTAAAAATACTTTGAACGGACGCGGGTGTTTTTTGCCAACTTGATAACCACGGTAATAGGCGGTTAGCGCAACATTCAGCGAATACTCGAGTCGTCCCATGTTCTTGCCGTTTTTACGTTTCCAGCGACTTTCATCCTTACTTTGATCAAGGTAGTGGTGATGGTGACCAAGTACATGATGTAACACCCATAACTTGGAAGTTGCGCCGGTTTGTAAGGCATACATCTGTTCGAGTATACGATTGAGAAAGGCGTTGTTAAATGTAGGGGTGTGTTGATGATGATGGTTCCAGGCGCAGATAATGCCTTTTGGCCAGATCATCACCAGTAAATATGCTGCCAGCAGCCAAATATTGTCGAGTAGAAAATACGCGACGATATCTAATGCGAAAAATAGGGAAATGACAAGGACAGGGATGCGATCTTCGCGGTATCTAAATAGCTTCATCATGGTGCTAACGGGCAGTGGTAGTGCTCTTAATTAAATTTAACGTATCTTAATATACTTAAGTGGATTATAGAAGAATCAATGCGTAATTCTATAGGTGATGGAATAACTGCTCAGAGTTATTTGAAAAGTAATTAACCAATTGATTTTTAATGCTATTTACTTGTTCGGTTTGGTAAGGTACGGTTGGCACAGCCCCCCAAACAGGTGCTGGCCAGCTGGCATCATCAATAAATCGTGCAATATGATGGATATGAAGCTGTGGCACGACATTTCCCAATGCAGCAACATTGAGCTTATCGGGATTAAAAACCTGTTCCAGGCAACGACTGAGAAACATAGATTCAGCCATGAATTGCTGCTGATCTTCGTTTGATAGTTGGTGAATTTCTTTCAAGTTCTCGCGGTTCGGTAACAGGATAAACCAGGGGTAATTTGAATCATTAAGTAATAACAATGTGCACAGGCTGAATTCACCGAGCACGATGCAGTCTTTTTCAAGTTGTGGATGTAACTTTATCATGTGTGGTTTATCCATTTAATAAATAGTTTAGTATGGCGTGAAGCAAAGCAGGAAACAACAGGGTAATTATTATGGCTAACTGGCTGGCAAGTGAAATAATCGAAAAAATACAGTGGAATGAGCGTTTGTTTTCACTGCGTATTCAATCTGAGTTTAAAGATTTTGTGGCCGGGCAATTTGTTCGTGTGGCATTGGATATCGACGGTGAGCGTGTGGCAAGACCTTATTCATTGGTAAATAAGCCGGGCGATGACTATTTAGAGATCTATTTTAATATTGTACCCGAAGGCCCATTATCACCGCCCCTGGCAGAGTTAGAGGTTGGCGATGAGATATTCGTTACCGATAAAGCAAATGGTTTTTTAACGGTAGATGAAGTGCCAGAATGTAAATACCTGTGGTTATTGGCAACGGGTACGGGAGTGGGGCCATTTCTTTCTACACTGAAAAGTGAAAAAGTGTGGCAGCGTTTCGAAAAAGTGATTTTGGGTTATTCGGTGCGTGATGAGTCTGAGTTGTCATATCGTGAACAAATTGCCGAAATAGAAAGCTTGCATGGCGAGCAGTTTTGTTTCGTGCCTTTTGTCACGCGTGAAAAAATTGAGAGTGCAATGACGCAGCGCATTCCAGTGTGTATTAAAAATGGTTCTTTTGAAGAGCTTGCTGGAATCATCATGGATGAAAACTCGCACATTATGATGTGTGGCAATTCAGCGATGTTAACCAGCGTGACGGAAATTCTTGAAACAAGAGGTTTGCGTAAACATCGACGTCGTGAACCTGGGCATATTACGACTGAAAAATACCATTAATAAATAGTGAATTTTAAAATGAGTGTCAGTGAACATCACTGGTTTTGTTTTTGACTATTCTCTATTCATTGTTTTCAAACATTTTCCTCAAGAAAATGTTTGAAGTTGTGCGCATCAATAATCTGCGTGCCATCACAATTAAACTGCATTCTGACGATGCCCTGAACGATGCACATTGTTATATTTCGTAAGTAATATTCTTCGATATCGCGTAGTGTTCTTACCGTACTTAATACTTTGGATATGTTTTCAGGTTCCAAAGGTAGCCAGTGCTGTGAGCGTCGGTTTAAGATGTTTTGCCAATAGCCAGGAATGTTCTGGTAGTGTTTGCTGGCGCGCAAAGCGGTATATAATTCGCGCATCAATTCGACTTTATCATTGTAATCAATGAGGGGAAAGTGGCGATTAATATAGTCGGTATCGGCAATTTTTTCAGCATCGTGAATCTCCTGGCGCAATGGATCGAAGACTGAATTGGTACGAATTTCGCCACTATTAAAACCAACAAATATTCGATAGATTCCGCGATTGAGCATGATATCTTCAAGATTAGGCTCAAGCTGATCAAATAAACTGTCGACTTTACTGTCGTAGCGTTTTCTGAGAGGCGCGCTTTCACGTAGAGAAGGATCGCCTTTGATACCTATTAGTACCTGTTCAGAATTAAGCCCAGCTGCGCTGACGATACTCTCTTGCAGGATGATTTGTTCTAATTGATCTTCTTCTGAGTCATTCACGTTTGTATTAAGTACCACTTGTATGGGGCTAATAATTTCAGGATATACAGATGCTTGACCGGGCTATTTGTATCGAATATTAACGTTGAGCGTTTAAAACGACTATAATATGCGAAACACTATGACAATTGGATGAAATTTTTGTCAGAAGAATTGGATAATACAGCAATTGTCCCGTAGGTCATTGATTTTTCTGGTTTAACTGGTTATTAAAATATTATGTATGAAGCGTTCTACGGCTTTAAGGAAAAGCCGTTTTCTATGTTGCCCGATCCGGGGTTTCTGTATTTAAGTAAGAAGCACCAAGCAGCACTTACTTTGCTTGAATACGGGCTGCTCAATCACGTGGGGTTTTGCGTCATTAGTGGCGAAGCAGGGGCGGGCAAAACAACCATCTTGCGTGCTTTGCTGGAGCGTGTTGCAGATGATGTAACCGTAGGCTTAATTACCAATACTCACCAGTCATTTGGTGGTTTGCTCGATTGGGTGCTCTCTGCATTTGATCTTCACCAGCCGAATCTAACCCATGTGGAAATGCATCAGATATTTATGGAATATCTGATAGAAGAATATGCCAATGGACATACCGTTTTATTGATTGTTGATGAAGCGCAGAACATGAAAGCCGATGCTTTAGAAGAGCTGCGCATGTTGTCCAATGTGAACTCTGAGAAAGATCAGCTGATGCAGGTTGTTCTGGCTGGTCAGCCGGCACTAAAAGAAACATTACGTAAACCCGATTTGATGCAGTTCGCACAACGCATCGCTGTGGATTATCACCTGGATGCACTCAATGTTGTCGAGACCTGTGGTTATATCCAGCATCGCTTAAAGACCGCGGGTGCAGAAAAAGATGTATTTGCCCCCGCAGCTTGTGAGCGTATCCATACCTACAGTGGCGGCACGCCAAGACTTATTAACCTCTTATGTGAAACCGTATTAGTGTATGGATTTGCTGATCAACAAGATCAAATTGACGTTGGTCTTGTTGATGAAATGGTACAGGAACGAATGAAAGATAGCGTGGTGCCAATTGTTAATCGTGATGCAGCCGAACACGATAACAAAGAAGCGACTAAAGCACTGCTAAAAGATTTCCCCTGGATTGAAGTTAAAGACAAAAAACCTAAACCGGCAAAGGCTAAAAAAGAAGTTGAAACTGAACCTGAGGCCGAGAAACCAGTATCGGCTGCTTCTTCTACAGATAGAGGCAAACAAAAAAGTACAGTAAAAACTGAAGCGAAACCAGAATCGAAGTCTGAATCTGTAAAAGCAGCTGTATCACAAAAACCCGTGCCGCCTACCGTTGTGCCAGAAGAAAAAGGGACGAAACAACAGTTGATTAAATTCGGATCGATAGCGTTTGTGATTGCTATATTGTTAATCGGTGTTGCGTTGTTTTTGAATGGAAAAGAAGATTCGTCCGGAGTAATCGCTGTCGACGAAACTGGAAATACGGTAGAAGAGCAAGTGTCAAATCGGGCCATGTTGGAGCTGCAGAAAAAACGTGAGCAAGAAGAGGTGCGCCTAAAACAGTTGAAGCAAGAAGCGGAGGCGCTACAAAAAGAGCGTGAAGCCGCTGAAGTAAAAATAGAAGAAGAAAAGCAGGCTAAGAAAAAAGCCGCCACCGCTGCTGCTCTTGCTGCCAGACAAGCAGAAAATAAGCGATTGACCGCTGAAAAGAAACGCGTTGCTAAGGCAAAAGAGCGCGATCGTAAAGCGAAACAGCGAGATGCAAAAGCAAAAACAGATGCCGATCGTTTAAAGCGTGAGAGAGCAGAACTGGAAGAAGATCGTCAAGTTATGAAGGCGCGTCTGGAAGAAGAAAATCGTATCAAGCAAGCAGAAAATACACGACGATTAGAACAGGAATGGCAGGAAAGACAACGCCAGCAGCAACTCGCACAAGAACAGGCTATAGCAAAAGCACGTGCAGAAAGACAAGCTGAGCTGGAAGCGCGTGCTAAAGCCGAAGCAGAAAGTAAAACATCCGAATGCAGTGGGCCAACGGCAAGATTTAAAGCGAGTTGTCGTTAATTTCTATTTTTCCTGGTTTGGGCATAATGTGAATTCTGCTTATAGCTATACGCAGTCATTTGAAATTACAGTTAAAGACTTGAACCGCAGAGACGCGAGGGCGCAGAGAAAAGACAAGGTTTGTTGGTATGTACCTACATAGTTGTTAGGCGTCAACAATATCCAGTTTTCCTCTGCGTCTCTGCGGTTCAATATTTTTACTTTTCTTTAACAAAATGACTAATGTCGGTTCCCATTCTAAGAATATGCCAGCTAATAAACCCATTTTATTATCCATCGTTGAATTAGGCGGCTATCCTGACTTTTCCCCTCTTTACGAAGCGGCTGGTTTTGAAGTGGTAAAAACAGATAGCGTGCGAAAGGCGGTTAAGTTGATTCGACAGCATAAACCGACTGTTATGGTGGCTGAGTTTAATTTCCAATCTGATTTTCGAGATCGAACCAGCAGCCTGGAAACCATTTTATCGAGTACACAGGGTATTGTTGATGCCAACATGATCGTATTCTATGAAAAAGAGTTTGCACCGCAGTATCAACGTTTTCTGCAGTCATTTGATGTGGCAAGTTCAATGATTTTTCCTATTAATGAAGAACAGCTACGTCAGACATTAACGGGTATATCCCATAAGTTAGGGTCAATTTAACGTTAATACCCTGCATTTTGCGTGTTTCCAATGCTGTTAAAATGCTGTAAAAAGTCCACTCATTTTATGTATTAAAACTTACCTCAAGGGTTTTCCCTATGCCAAGCAAAAAAGAACTCGATAATATGTTGATTGACAGTTCGTCACCCGATCAATCTAAACAAGATATCCAGAAGTATCTGGACAAAAAACAGGCGGCATACGATGAGTTGGAAGCCAACGCAACGCCTGTGGATAGAGCGCGTTTACAGCTGGATGTTGCTGAGGCATTAGTGGGTGTAGGTAGAGCAGACGAATCCTGGGAAAAGGCGCGCTCTGCGTTGGATACCTTTATCGAGCTGGAAAATTGGCAAGACGCAGTAGAGAGCTGTGATGTGTTGTATCAAAGTGCGCAGCCGGCTTCGATGGTCGCATTGGCACACGGTGTGTGGTTATCGGTGACTTATCCGGTGGATCCTACGTTGACCGTTAATATGCTTAACTATGTCATTGATGAAACGCCTACGAATGCTGATGGTGCAGCTATTGCTGCGGTGACGGCTCACTATATTGCTGATGTGCGAGCTGAAGCGGATCAGCATAAGAGCCTGACTTTTTTGACTAAGCAGCTGCTGGCGAATGTAGCGAAAGAGCATTCAAAGGTAGAGGATCAGGACGGAATAAATGCCTGGATGGAACGTTTGGAGCTGCTTGATCCTGATGTGTTCCTGCCTCGATTGGCATTGGTTTTAGGTGCAATCGTGCCCGCTGATGACTGGTGGTTTGATCGTAAAGCGTTGCGGGAAAAAATTCCTCAGTAAAGTCAAAAGCTTGAACCGCAGAGACGCGAAGGCGCAGAGTTTTATTTTGTTAATAGCGCCTATGGCACTATTAACAAATATAAGATTTTCTCTGCGCCTCTGCGGTTCAAGTATTTTAGATCTTTTGACTGCCACAAAGAGTCATTGCTAAAGGTTGTGACTTGTTTTACAAGTGAGCTTAATCTTCCAGCGAAAGTTCGCTGGTATCTGGTACATCCGCTTTCTTAACGGGTTCAGGGTTCTCAATCATATCGGCCCCGGCTTCAGCTAGTGTTACACCTGAAAGTTCTTCGATTTCTTGCACCGGTTTGGTGGCTGGGTTTTCGATTACATTGACGCCGACTTCAGCCATGCTGATATCACTAATATCGTCGATCGCTTGCGCAGGGACTATAACGGGATTTTCGATGACATCGACACCCGCTTCAGCCATGGAGATGTCACTGATATCATCAATTTTTTGAGCGGGGACTTCTACCAGATTTTCAGTGAAATCAGCACCAACTGGCGCAACGGATATATCGCCAGTATCAATAGCCGGTGTTTCAGGTGACGGTGATGATTTTGATGCAGAAGTTTCTTCCGTTGCATCACAGGCTTCCAGTTTGACAACTAAGCCAACATTCTCTAATGCTGTTACGTATTTTTTAGCAGCTTCAGCATTAATTTTTCCTTTGATTACTTTTCGGCCGCCGGCAAAATAAGGCGCAAGTTTGTTTGCATCGGTTTTAAAGAGTGTGGCCATGTTTTGCATGACCGTTTCTTTGTCCTTGCCGGCTTGTAAGATGCCGAAGAAAACAACATCAAACTGTTCGTCATTCATTGTCTATTCCTATCGCTGCGCTATTAGCCCACTACGTATACAAGTGTAGACGAAAAGATGAATATTATTGACGGGTATCTCTAGTCTTTTTTTGGCTTGTTGAACTGTACGACCTGAGATGTTTTGACTTCATCAGCGTAACGAGGGCGTGCGTTCATTTCCTGTCCGCCGGCTTCTTCTATGATCTCTTTTTCGCGTGACGTGATAAGCATAAAGCAGTGTTTTAGATCTTCGGTGGTCTGCGGCGAAAGCGGAGCAGGGCGACCCGGTTTAGGCGTGGTATCACGAACCACGGCAGAGAGTACCTGTCGCACAGTACTTAGAATTTGATGTTCTTTGGAATGATATTTTGTACTCATAATGTGATGTTTTCGTATAGGGTGGCTAACGGTATAATCGACCAAATTGCAATAAGCTGCCGAGCCAGAATATAATGTTTGAAGTGGGTAGTTTAACAAATTTCACATATAAGTCGCCGGATAAACGCAACAGAGAGAGTGTTATATGCCGTATTATGTTTTTAAGATGAGCTCGCCTGAGGGTATGGAGCTGGTAAAAAATCTGGAATTGATCGGTGATTATGAATCATTTCGTGACGCGAAAAATTTCGCAAAAAGCCAGCGTGCGGAGCTTGATAGCGCTGACACAACACAAATAAAAGTGATGTTTGCCGATAATCAACTATTGGCAGAAGAGCAGTTAATGATACATAGAGAACAGCCGATTGTTATGGAGCACGAAAAATAATTAATCAGAGTTGCCCTAGTTACAACGAACTGGCATCTGTCCGCTGTGTTTTTGAAAAAGCCTTAACCAGTCATCAAGCGAAGTGCCCCTTGTCTAAGCATTTTTGTCTGGCTGATAGAGAAGGCTATTCTTGCGAAGATGTCTCTTTGTCGTCTAAATGTCGCCAATTTCTGGCATTATTGCGTAAAAAATCATTATTTGCTCTTAAGTTGAAAGAAATAGATGGCCAGTTGCCGCACAACATGGAAATTCGTGTGCAGGTGGGTGGTATTTCTGGGACGGCCGAAAACGGCAGCGCTAAATTTTTACGTCGAGCGTGAAATTGTTGCAAATAACTAAAGTAACGTTGTACACAGATTGTTCCTTTACCCTGTGGGTAACTCTGTGGATTAAAATTTGGTCTAGGATCTATGTGAATAATTGAAAATGCACGCACGAATTTAGTTGTTAAATTGGAGTTAATAAAACTACATATAAATCATATTATTAAAGAATGTTTATAAAGTTAAAAGTTATAAATATACAGTTAACTTCCTGTTTAATTGTTGGCTTACTATATCTTGTGTCTTGTGTATAACTCAAACACAATGAAAAGTTTCTTAATTGTCAGCACAGCGTTTATTTAATCGCGTTTCGAGCTTCTTTTTGAGAGACCGCGCCATAAGGTGTGTCTCTAATCATATCGTGAACGTGCATGCGGTATTTGACGAAATCAACGGGATTATCAAAATGTAAAAACGGGTTACCTTGGCACTGACTTTCCATAGTATCAGTGGGAGATTGGGGGGCGTAGTTATGCCCGGGATGCAAGATTGTTTCAGCGGATAATGACGATTTCATTTTTTTCAGGGTTTGAAACATCACCTCCGGATCGCTACCTGCAAGATCACAGCGACCACAGCCAAATACAAACATAGTGTCACCCGCAATTAAATCGTTACCGACGTGATAACACGCTGAGCCGGGTGTGTGACCGGGCGTGTGCATAATATTAATCTGACTTTTACCAATCGAAATTTGATTACCACCGTGGTGTAGTACTGGTGCAGTTAGATTAGCGCCCCAGAATTTTGCTTCGGGTTTGAGTAAGTGTACTTTTGCGTCACTGTGCTCCAAAGTCTGTTGTAAGCCGTTAATATGGTCATTATGGCTGTGGGTGAGCAAGATATCGGTTATCTGTATGCCTTTGTTATCAGCATAATCGAGCATCTTTTCGACTTCCCATGCCGGGTCAACAATAGCAGCGGTATCGGTTTCATGGTCGTGGATAAGGTAGATGAAATTTTCCATTGGCCCCAATTCCATGCTGTGGATGGTGTGGGAATTTGTCTTGTCTGTCATGCAACACTCCAAATAAATTTTATTTATCGAAAACTTGGTTATAATCACCTTCAGTTGGATTATACCTGCGACATATTAAAGTGTGTGACACACTTCTACTATTTCGTTATTGGGTACTGGTATATTAAATGATTCCAAAAAATAAGAGCATATAGAGTAAATGAAACCGTCGACTCAAGAGCACGACAAACTGTTATTGTCTCGCCTGCAACTGTTTAGAAATGTGGATATGGAAAATCCTGCATTGCTCGATTTACTTGACTTATGTGAATACCGTACGCTAGCTGCGGGTGAAGTTATTCTTTCGACTCAGGAAGAAAATCATTATTTATTTATCTTAATGAAAGGCCGCTTGGTCATTCAGCTTAGTGCGCATGAAGACATTCCTCTGGCTACGGTTGAGCCGGGTGAGTGTGTCGGTGAAATGTCGATTATCGATAGTCGGATTCCCTCCGCGCAGGTGAGCGCTTCAGAAGAGACTTTCGTATTGGTAATTGAACAGGATATTCTCTGGCGTATGGTCAGTGTTTCCCATGAGATTGCGCGAAATCTACTGTACATTATGTCTGAACGCGTACGTTATAGTAACCTGGTTATTGCGGATAGTCTGGAGATGCAACGTAAGTATCAGCGTTATGCCTCGACCGATGCGCTAACCGGATTACACAATCGTGGTTGGTTAGATGACGCATTTGATCGTGAAATTAAACGCAGTGAACGAGATCAGTTACCGTTAGCTTTAATTATGATCGATGTCGATGACTTTAAAAATTATAATGATGCCTACGGACACCTTGCTGGCGATAAAGTATTGGTGAGTGTAGCCGAAGCTATTCGATCACCGTTAAGACCTAATGACCTTATTGCTCGATTTGGTGGTGAAGAGTTTGTTGTGTTGCTGCCCGAAACCACAGTCGGTAATGCCAAGATTATTGCAGAACGTTTACGCAAGCGCGTCAGTGAATCTGATCCTGGCGAGTTAGACGGTACGGATCTACCTAAAGTCACTATATCGCTAGGTATTGCGGGTCGTCAGTCAGGTTATATGCTGGATATGATGATAGCCGCTGCTGATGTCGCGATGTATCATGCTAAGCGCAGTGGTAAGAATCGCATCGAAATTGCTTCTGAAATTCCTGTCGATAAATAGTGGACTCTAAAAACGCTTCACGCCCGATGCTTGGTGTGGGTGTTCTAGTCTGGCGAAATAAAAAATTATTACTCGGTAAACGTTTGCTGAATACAAGTCTGCTAAAGGCAGGGCAGGAAAATCAAAATTTCTGTTGGCAATTTCCGGGTGGTCATCTTGAAAATAATGAATCTACGATAGAATGTGCACAACGCGAAGTGCGTGAAGAGACAGGGCTGGAGATAATGGCCATGCGTCACATCGGTATGACTAATAAAACTTTTTCAGTGGCAGGGCGTCAATACATAACGTTACTGGTGTCCAGTGAATATAGATCAGGTGAAGTAAAAACATTGGAACCGGAAAAATGTGCGGGATGGCAATGGTTTGATTATCGGCAGCTACCGGCGCCTTTATTTGAGCCGATTAATTTGTTCCTGACTCAATCTTTAGGTGTGACAGCTACCAGGCCACAGGTTGATTTGTATGTGATGCATGAAGCGGCGAGCGAATTGTCGGATACGCCATCAGGCGAGCATAAATAAAGTCAGTTAAGCCAATATCTATATTTTCACATGCGGCCAGAAAATTACGTCTGATGGCGGCTAAATCGCTCTGCTTGAACTTAATAATAGCTGGATTCTTAAGTTGATTAGAGTTTGCTTTTTCAGTGCGGCCAGCACAGAGACCAAAGCCGTGTTGAATGTTCCAGTTCAGGGTTTGAATCCGGCCGAGTTTTTTGATGCTCAACTTAAAGTTAACCGGCATATTTTCATGTATTTCGACAATTAAATTCATTTCCCGACATGTGAACCAGCGTTTATTCAGACTATGAATTGTCGGACTTATGGGTAATATTTCATGCAGTGTCATAATAAGATTGTTCCTTGTTGAGGGCACGCAGAGAACGTGAGCGATTAGACGTAAGCAATTAATAGGGGTGCCCTTTAATTAATTTGAATTAATTTGTGATAAAAGTTTTATTGAGCTGCTTTTTTATCTTCTTTGAGCTAATAATAAGTGATGGAAACAATAACTTCTGTGAACTGTCTCTACTAAAAAGGTGCATGTTTTTCTAAAGGTGTGAAATGGCTCAAAAAAATACAACAGGCATGGCAGAACTGTGGAACAGCTCAAGTTTTTACGGGGAGAGTGCTGCCTGGCTTGAGTCCATGTATGAGACTTATATCAGTCAGCCTGACCAGCTAGATGATAAGTGGCGTGAGTACTTCGATGGCATCGCTATTACTGAGCAAAGTAAAACTAATGGAAAGACGGACAACGGTGCAAAAGGTGCAGCAATGCGCAATTCGCATCGTGAAACATCGCCTCGCGAAATGCATGATTATTTTATTCAATATGCTCAGCAAAAACACGCGCGAGGATTTGTTACAGAGACCAGTTACGATCATGAAAAAAAACAGGTCCAGGTTTTACAGCTGATTAATGCATTTCGATTTCGTGGTCACCAGATGGCTAATCTCAACCCATTAGGTGGATGTCGTGAATCGGAGGTGGCGGAACTAGAGCTGGATTATCACGGATTAAACGAAGGCGACCTGGATAGAACGTTCGAAACCGGTTCGCTGGTTGGTTCTGAGTCATTGTCGTTAAGAGCCATTTGTCAGATTATTCAAGATACCTATTGCGGTACCATCGGTACTGAATATATGCATATCATGGAAACCGGTGAAAAACGTTGGCTACAGCAACGCCTGGAAACTGCGTGTGGTAATGCAAATCTCAATGAAATCGAAAAAATAAATATTCTTCAACAGCTAACAGTTGCGGAAGGACTGGAACGTTACCTGCATTCAAAATATGTTGGTCAAAAGCGGTTCTCTCTCGAAGGGGGGGAGTCGCTTATTCCATTGCTAGATGAACTGGTGCAATACGCGGGTTCTCAAAAAGTAAAAGAAATCGTAATCGGAATGGCACATCGCGGACGATTAAATGTGCTGGTTAATATATTAGGCAAAACACCCCATGAATTATTCAGTGAATTTGAAGGCACGAAAGAAGTCAGTGAGTTAACCGGTGACGTGAAATACCACCTGGGTTTTTCATCTGATATGGATTCTCCCGGCGGGCCTGTTCATCTTGCTCTGGCATTTAATCCATCACATCTTGAAATCGTTGCACCCGTGGTTGAAGGTTCAGTACGTGCTCGACAGTGGCGGCGAGGTGACCGCGAAGGAAACGAAGTTATTCCCGTGCAGATTCATGGTGATGCGGCTTTTTCAGGACAGGGTGTGGTAATGGAAACATTGCAGATGTCACAGTCTCGGGGATACATGACGCATGGCACAGTGCATATCATTATTAATAATCAAATCGGTTTTACTACCAGCGCACAACAGGATGCGCGTTCGACTTATTATTGTACAGATATTGCGAAAATGGTGGGTGCGCCTATCTTTCATGTTAATGCGGATGACCCAGAAGCGGTTGTTATGGTGACACGTATTGCACTGGAGTTTCGTAACAAGTTTAAAAAAGACGTTGTTATCGATATGGTTTGCTATCGTCGGCATGGCCACAATGAAGCAGATGAGCCCTCTGCTACCCAACCGATGATGTATAAAAAAATTCGTGCGCTGGAGAGTACGCGTTCAATTTATGCAAAACGAATCGTTGAAAATGACGTGCTTACGCAACAGCAATGCGACAACATGGCGCAAGGTGTGCGTGAAATTCTGGAGTCTGGAGAATGCGTTGTTCCACACAAACTTCCGGATTCCGAAGCGGATCAGTCAACACGTGTAAGTTGGATGCCATATATTGCTGACTTGATTTTGAAAGATGTGGATACCACGGTGTCGCTTAAAAAATTGCGTGAAGTTGCAAAAGGTATGAATTTTGTGCCACCCGATTTTCAGTTACAGCCGCGTGTTGAAAAAATTATTATTGACCGAAATAAAATGACTGCGGGTGCATTGTCCATCGATTGGGGCTATGCCGAACTGATGGCATATGGCACTCTGTTGAGTGATGGTTATTCTGTTCGGCTATCAGGGCAAGATAGTGGTCGCGGTACTTTTTTTCATCGTCATGCCGTTTTGCATAATCAGACCGATGGTAGTTCTTTTGTCCCACTAAGAGAGTTGGGCAGTGATAAACACAATTTTCGAGTGTTCGATTCATTGTTATCCGAAGTGGCTGTTTTAGGTTTTGAGTACGGATTTTCTACCACCGAACCGGAAACCATGGTGTTGTGGGAAGCGCAGTTCGGCGATTTTGCCAATGGTGCACAGGTGGTGATTGACCAATTTATATCTGCCGGTGAACATAAGTGGGGGCGTGCCAGTGGTTTGGTCATGTTGTTACCGCATGGGTTTGAAGGTCAGGGCGCAGAACATTCCTCTGCCAGATTAGAACGTTATCTGCAATTATGCTCGGTGCATAATATGCAGGTATGTGTACCCAGTACGCCGGCGCAAATGTTTCACTTGTTAAGACGACAGATGGTGCGAAAGTGTCGAAAGCCACTAATCATTATGACACCAAAGAGTTTGTTACGTCATAAGTTGTGTGTGAGCACACTTGACGATTTAACCAACGGGCAATTTAGTTGGGTGCTTCCAGAGATTGACGAAATAAAAACTGAAACAGTAAAACGTGTTGTCATTTGTAGTGGAAAAATTTACTACGAATTATTAGAGGCACGTCGTTTAAATCGAATATATGATATTGCGCTGCTGCGCATCGAGCAAATTTATCCTTTCCCTGGTGATGTTCTCGATAAATTATTGGCGCAATACAGCAATACCAATGAACTAATCTGGTGTCAGGAAGAACCAAAGAATCAGGGTGGCTGGGATTTTAGTAAACTGCGTATTCCTGCTTTTATAAACGCACGTTGGCAATTAGGTTTTGCAGGAAGAGAGCCATCGTCGGCACCTGCTGTCGGTTCTGCGAAGCTGCACGCATTAGAACAACAAAAAATAATTGATGCCGCTTTAGAGATCCTCTAAATATTTCGGAAAAATAATATGAGTATAGAAATTAAAGTTCCTGAATTGCCCGAGTCTGTCGCAGATGCGGTAATCGCAAGTTGGTATAAGCAGGTTGGTGAATCCATCAATGTGGATGAAGTGCTGGTTGATCTGGAAACCGATAAAGTTATTCTGGAAGTGCCAAGTATAAAACAGGGTGTGATTAAAGAAATTTTATTTTCCGTTGGTGATACGGTAACAGCTGGACAGTTGCTGGCAGTTATTGATGTGTCCGATAAAACGGTTGCGGCAATCTCAGATAATAATTCAAATAAAAATAACAAAACAAATGGTTCATCAACTGTTGTGAGTGCAGCGATGAGCCCATCAGTAAGAAAATTAATCGCAGAGTCAGCTGTGGATGAAAGTCAATTAGTCGGTAGCGGTAAAAACGGGCGAATCCTGAAGCAGGACGTAGAGAAATTAATAGCTAATAAAACAGAGGCAAATAGTGAAGCGCCGGGTAGTCAGAGACAAAACATTACAGTAGGCGAGCAGCAAGTCGCATCAGGCGAACGACTGGAACGACGTGTGCCGATGACACGGTTGCGTGCGCGTATTGCTGAGCGTTTATTACAGTCTCAGCAACAGGCTGCCATATTGACGACCTTTAATGAAGTTAATATGAAACCGGTCATGGAATTGCGTTCTCGTTATAAAGATTTATTTGAAAAAAAATACGGCGTGCGTTTAGGTTTTATGTCGTTTTTTGTTCGCGCCTGTGTCGAAGCATTAAAACAATTCCCAGAAATTAATGCCTCGATTGATGGTAATGACATCGTCTACCATGGATTCTATGATATTGGTGTTGCGGTCTCGGGTCCTAATGGACTGGTGGTGCCGGTATTACGTGATGTGGATATTCAATCCATTGCAGAAGTCGAACAATCCATTATCGCCTATGCCAATAAAGCCAAAGAAAACAGTTTAACCATCGAAGATATTTCCGGTGGTACGTTTACTATTTCGAATGGCGGTGTGTTTGGCTCCATGTTATCAACACCCATACTAAATCCGCCGCAGAGCGCCATCCTCGGCATGCATAACATTACCGAACGCGCGATGGTGATTGAGAGTGAAGTCATAGTATTACCAATGATGTATTTAGCTTTATCTTATGATCATCGCCTGGTCGATGGTAAAAGTGCCGTGCAATTTTTGGTGACAGTAAAACAATTGTTAGAAGATCCATCACGTATGTTGATAGGGGTGTAGTGATGTTAAAAGAACACGTTTGGGATGTTGTTGTTATCGGCGCCGGGCCTGCCGGTTATGTAGCAGCTATCCGTTGCGCACAGCTGGGTTTGAAAACTGTTTGTGTTGACGAGTGGTTAAATCATAAAGGCGAGTCATCACTGGGCGGAACTTGTTTAAATGTTGGATGTATTCCGTCAAAAGCATTGCTGGAATCGTCTCATTTATATCAGCAGGCAACGTCAGAATTTGATCAGCATGGCATCTCAATAAGTTCACTGGGTATCGACATCAAAACCATGCAATCTCGAAAAGCACAGGTAGTCAGTGATTTAACACAAGGTATCTTGTCTTTATTTAAAGCCAATAACGTTGAGATAATTTCTGGGCGAGCAAAAATTATTGCACACGATACCATCGAAATCATCAGCCGAAAAACACGTAAAAAATTTGATGAATTAAAAACAAAAAACATTATCATTGCGACCGGATCGTCACCGGTGCGTTTGCAGCAGGCAGTGTTAAAAGACAATTACATCGTTGATTCAGCAGGTGCGTTAGAACTAGACGAAGTGCCGAAACGTCTGGGCATCATCGGTGCGGGTGCAATCGGTCTTGAGCTGGGTAGTGTTTGGTCACGTTTAGGTTCAGAAGTGGTTTTACTGGAAGCCATGAAAGATTTTTTACCGATGGCAGATAAAAAACTAGCAGCGTTAGCAAAGCGTAGTTTTAACAAACAGTCATTGGATATACGACTTAATTCCAGACTGGTTTCGGCCGAAGTGAAAAACAAAAAAGTACATATCGTGTATGAAGATACCGGGCCTAAAAAACTGGGCGAAAAAAAGGAAACTTTTGACAAATTAATTATTGCAGTAGGCAGAAAGCCAAACAGCGACAGAGTCTTTGGTGAAGAGTTAGGTATTGAAAAAGATGAACGTTGCTTCATTTTGGTTGATGAAAACTGCCAAACCAGCGTGCCCAATATTTATGCCATTGGCGATATCGTACGTGGCCCCATGTTGGCACACAAAGGATCCGAAGAAGGTATTATGGTAGCGGAGTTGATTGCAGGCAAGCAGGCATCCGTTAATTATGATCTTATACCTGCCGTTATTTATACCCATCCTGAGGTGGCATGGGCGGGTAAAACAGAAGATGAATGTAAGTCTGCCGGCATCAAAGTAAAAGTGGGTAGCTTTCCTTTTCTTGCCAGTGGTCGAGCTCGAGCTATGGCTGAGACTGAAGGCCTGGTAAAAATCATTGCCGATGCTGAAACCGATCGCGTAATCGGTGTACATATTTTTTCCGTACAGGCATCCGAATTAATCGCACAAGCAGTGTTGATGATGGATATGCAAGCCACAGCCGAAGATATTGCCTTAACCATGTTTGCGCATCCGACATTGTCCGAAGCGATGCATGAGGCAGCACTGTCAGTGCATAAGCAGGCGATACACATAAAAAATTAAAGAATATTTGAACCGCAGAGGCGCTGAGACGCACAACTAAAGCAACCTCTGTGTCTCTGCGGTAAAAAAACTTCTAAATATTTCTAATATTGTGATTTAATGGGCGATAAAAAATCATTATCAAATTGATGAGATAAAAAATGAATTTACATGAATATCAAGCCAAGCAGATTTTTGCACAGTATGGCATGCCGGTTCCCAATAATCAGGCCGTCGAATCAATCGATGGTGTTGCCGATGCATTAAAAAAACTTGCAGGCGATCGTTGGGTCGTTAAAGCGCAAGTCCACGCCGGTGGTCGGGGTAAAGCGGGCGGGGTGAAATTAGTCGATTCTGCAGATGCTGTGACACAGGCAGTGAAAGCTATGCTGGGGACTAATCTGGTTACCTATCAAACCGATGCACAAGGCCAACCGGTTAATCAGGTGCTAATCGAAGAAATAAGCAATATTAAAAATGAACTCTATCTCGGAGCCGTTATAGATCGTGCCTCACAACGTGTCGTCATTATGGCGTCAACCGAAGGCGGTATGGAAATAGAAAAAGTGGCGGCTGAAACACCAGAGAAAATATTAAAAACAACGATTAATCCATTAACCGGTCTGCAACCTTATCAATCACGAGAATTAGCTTTTGGTCTGGGTCTGGAAGGCGATCAAATAAAACAGTTTGCCGTTTTGTTAAATGGCTTCGCAAAAATGTTTATCGAAAAAGATTTAAGTCTGGTAGAAATTAATCCACTGGTTGTTACCGAAGAAGGCCAGTTGATTTGTCTGGATGGAAAAATCAATATTGATGATAATGCCATGTATCGCCAAAAAGAAGTTTTAGCGATGCGTGATGAAACGCAGGAAAATGAACGTGAAAATCGCGCTAAAGAGTGGGATCTAAATTATATTTCACTCGATGGTGATATCGGTTGCATGGTTAACGGAGCGGGTTTGGCAATGGCAACCATGGATTTAATCAAGCTCTGTGGTGGCGAACCCGCTAACTTTTTAGATGTCGGTGGCGGCGCAACAAAAGAACGCGTGACTGAAGCGTTTAAAATTATTTTATCGGATAGCAATGTAAAAGGTATTCTGGTGAATATCTTTGGTGGCATTGTGCGTTGTGATCTGATTGCAGAAGGTATTATCGGTGCGGTAGAAGAAGTGCATGTAAACGTGCCGGTCGTGGTCAGATTGGAAGGTAATAATGCCGAGCGGGGTAGTCAGTTATTGTCAGATAGCGATGTAAATATTATTGCCGCAAATGACTTAACGGATGCTGCTAATAAAATCGTAATGGAAGTTCAGAAAAAACAATGAGCGTATTAATAAACAAAAACACAAAAGTTATCTGCCAGGGATTTACTGGTAAACAAGGCACCTTTCATTCTGAACAGGCAATCGCATATGGTACCAATATGGTCGGTGGTGTAACCCCGGGTAAAGGCGGTCAGACACATTTAGAGCTTCCTGTATTTAATACAGTAAAAGAAGCAGTTAATGAGGCCGGTGCCAATGCCAGTGTTATTTATGTGCCGGCGCCATTTTGTAAAGATTCAATATTAGAAGCTATTGACGCAGGTATTGAATTAATCGTATGTATTACAGAAGGCATTCCGACATTAGATATGTTACAAGTAAAAATAGTAGCCGAAAGTGCCGGTGCTCGTATTATAGGCCCAAACTGTCCCGGTATTATCACCCCCGGTGAATGTAAGATAGGCATTATGCCGGGTGAGATTCATCTGCCGGGTAAAGTTGGTGTGGTTTCGCGCTCGGGTACATTAACTTACGAAGCGGTTAAACAAACCACTGATCCTGGTTTTGGACAGAGCACCTGTATCGGTATTGGTGGTGACCCTATTCCCGGCACCAGTTTTATTGATTGTTTACAATTATTCGAAAATGATCCGCAAACCGAAGCCATCTTAATGGTAGGTGAAATTGGCGGTAGTGCTGAAGAAGAAGCGGCTGAATTTATTCAGTCAGAAGTTAGTAAACCAGTCACTGCTTTTATCGCAGGTGGTACCGCGCCGAAAGGAAAACGCATGGGGCATGCCGGCGCGATTATTGCGGGTGGTAAAGGTACCGCTGCTGAGAAGTTTGCTGCGTTGGAGAAGGTAGGCGTACATACTGTTCGTTCGCCAGCAGAGTTGGGTAAAGGCGTGGCAGAAGCGACAGGTTGGTAGTGTAGGATGTTGTTGGGGGAGAGCTGCTTCTGTTACCGGTCAGAAACGGGCGTTCAGAGAATCAAAGTCAAAAGCTATGAACCGCAGAGACGCTGAGGCGCAGAGAAAAGCTTAAGTATTTGTTATTAATGTGAACGCACTTCGTCATTCCGGCATGTTTTTAGCCGGAATCCATCTATCAGGCAAGTGCAAGTCTTAGACGTAGATACCGGCTAGAAACATGCCGGTATGACAACACTTTTATAATCGTATTTATTTTCTCTGCGTCTCAGCGTCTCGATAATTGCTCCTGCATTATTCTACTTACGGGCGTCCTGCCCTAATCTGTGGTTCAATCTTTTAATATTTTTTTCTCGTTCCCATGCTCTGCGTGGGAATGCATAGGGTAAAGTGTAAAAAATTATCTATTTAGCGCCTGTGTTGGCAAATAGAAGGTTCCCACGCTGGAGCATGGGAACCAGGACTGTTATTAAGTGCCATGTTTTTTTAACCACTGCACTACCTGAGACATAACATAAGCATGTGTTGTTTTATCAGACAACAAATGGTCGGTATTTTCCAAATGAATTAACTCTGTTTCGCCACCCAGCCACCGTTCAATTTCACTGGCATCGTCTTCACTGACCAGTGCATCATTTCTTACATTAAAAATCAAAACAGAATTTTTTAAACCAGCGAGGCGTGCCTGCATATCCCACTTTTTTACATCATCTATAAACTGAGGGTTAATATCATAAAGTTTTCCGGCTACTTCAAAACTGGATGGAATATTTTGTTCGAGTAAGGTTAAAGCCTGACCGAAATGGTGTAACACATGCGCAGGTTGGCTAGGGGATGCGATAGTAATAACTCGTTTTATTTCCAGTGCATCAATTGCCGCGGCTAGTGAACTGGTGCCGCCAAGGCTATGGCCGATTAAAATTTCTGGTGTTTCGTAATTCTCACTTAAAAATTGAATGGCAGCATGTATATCAGCAACGGTGGTTGAAAAATTACATTCTGCAAAATCGCCTTCACTTTCACCCAATCCAGAAAAATCAAAACGTAAAACAGCGTAACCTTGTTGCGCAAGTAAACGGCTACTTCTGTACGCAGTTAGAATATCTTTAGTGCAGGTGAAGCAATGACTAAAAATGATAAATGCTTTGGGTGTTTCGTCAGGCATCTCCAGCCGGGCATCTAATCGGTTTCCATTGCTGCCAATAAAAGATGTTTTTATACTTTTTGTTTTATTCATATGATGTTAGTTTAGTTGGGAATTTAACTCATGGGTGCCAATGTTATGACAACAGGAACGAACGAAGATTGTTTGCCAAAAGGAAAAATCCCCGTCATACGAGTGCCTGCTCGTCCTGCCGATCAAAATCCCGGTGGCAGTATTTTTGGTGGTTGGATTATGTCCTATGTCGATATTGCGGGCAGCATTCCGGCGCTGGATCGGGTGCGAGGTCCGGTGGTAACGCGAGCGGTTGATTCTTTTGAGTTTAAAAAACCGGTTTTCGTGGGTGATTTGATTAGTTGTTACGCCGATATCGTTTCAGAAGGGCGAACATCCATGAAAGTGAAAGTAGTCGTGTTTGCCGAGCGGATGAGAAAAGGCGAAATATCCTGCATAAAAGTTACCGAAGCCACACTGACCTACGTAGCAATTGATGAAAATCGTCGACCTAAAACGTTTTCCTAAATATAAAAAACACTACCACTTGTCGTTTAAAGTGATGAAATAATCTCTGTTATTCCCGAATGTTTTTATCGGGAATCCAATATCTTTAAATGGCTGGATTCCTGATAAAAACATTCGAGGATGACGGTATGATTGGTCTGTATCTGTCTTTTTGTAAGACATTATTGAATTCTATTGAATAAATAACGGTTTTTACTAATTAATCAGGCAGAAAGATAGACTATCAATCGCGGTTATGTTAAAAAATTGAAAAGGTTTTTGCTTGCACCTCTAGGCTCATAAAAATCGGCATCTAAGTTGATTTGGCTGATTTTTTTAAGCAGAGCTAACTATAAAGTAAAGGGATGAGAGTGGTGTTTTTGCCGCTGGATTTGTTCTAGTAGATACAAAGCTTTTATAATTTATCGTTGCGCTTTATTATTGTAATTCGTAACACTATTTCCATCATAATTTTAGATCGTAGTCCTACATAAAAATCGAGGTAATAGGAAATGATAACCAAAAAAAATCAATATTTAAAACTGACCGGGGCGGTTCTGGCCTGTGCAGTTATTTCAGCGTGTAGTTCTGATAATACAGGTAGCTCTCTAAATAGCGGCACAGCCAGCAGTGGTGATGCGGATGTGAGTCAATTTGTCAGTATTGGTGATTCGTTAACTGCGGGTTTTGCTGATGGTGCACTTTACCTCCTGGGGCAAACAAACTCTTTTCCGAATATCCTCGCACAACAGTTTGCTGATGCAGATGGTGTCGCTGTTAATTTCACGCAACCTTTAGCTGCGACAAATTTTGGCGGATTTTTGATAAACGGAAATCCTGCTTTTCTTTTAAATCGGTTAGTTTTAAACACCGAGACTCAAAGTCCAGAACGTTTAGCTGGCGCTCCAACCGAAGACGTATTGACTAGTGGGCTGAATGGTACAGCCTTCAATAATATGGGCGTACCAGGTGCAAAATCGTTTGATCTACCAGCGCCAGGTTTTGGTAATCCAGTTGGTTTGCCTTCAGCCGCAAATCCATACTTTACGCGCTTTGCTATAGATCCTGCTACTTCTTCAATTGTTGATGATGCAGCCGCGCAAGCACCATCATTCTATACACTATGGATTGGTAACAATGATGTGCTAGGATTTGCTACATCTGGTGGTGATGGTACTAATCCTATAACGCCTACAGGTACTTTTGATGTTTCTTATAGTGCAATTGTTGGGGCAATGACTGTTGCAAATCCAGCTGTTCAAGGGGTGCTAATCAATATTCCTGATGTCAGTACGATTCCTTTTTTTACCACGGTTCCTTTTAATCCTGTGCCATTAGATCAAGCGTCAGCAGATGGTCTTAATGCAGCTTTTGCAGCATATAATGCAGGTGTTCAATCGTTTGTTGGTGTAGCAGGTTTAACTCAGGAGGAAGCCGATGCAAGAACAATTGCCTTTGTCGCGGGAGAGCAAAATGCACTTCTTATTTTGGATGAAGGCTTAATTGATTTAAGTGTAATTAGTCCACCTGCAACATCACCGCTTATAAATATGAGACAAGCAACAGCGGAAGATTTAATCGTTCTGCCTGCCAGTGCAAAAATTGGTGAGCTGGTTGATGAAAATGATGATCCCCTGGATCCAGCATCGCCAAGATGGGGTGTCAGTGGACCTCTAACAGATGCTGATGTTCTTACAGCGACTGAGGTCGGTTTGATTAATGTTGCCAGAACTGCATTTAATGCCACAATCAAAGCAACTGCAGATGCTGATGATAATCTGGCATTTTTTGACGCGGCAGCAGTTATGGCTGAACTACAAGCATCAGGTATTGATTTTGGAACCGGTTCTGTCAATTCAAACTTTGTTACGGGTGGTGCTTTTGGTCTTGATGGTGTGCACCCAACAGGCCGTGGTTACGCCGTTATAGCAAACGAAATTATCGATGTAATCAACACAGAGTTTAACGCCAATGTATTTAAAGTTGATCCAACTGATTTCCCTACAATCTTTTTAAAATAGAAGTTTATACATAGAAGTATCGTCTCTATAAAAACAGGTAAAAATTCGAATGAATAATAAAATAAGAAACGTTTTTAAAAAATCACTGCTTGCGGTTAGTATTGCAAGTGTCTCTTCAATGTCACAGGCGGGCTCTTTTGGACTGATTGAAAATAGCGCCAGTGGTCAGGGTTCGGCTTTTGCCGGTGCTTCGGCATTGGGTGAAGATGCCAGTACGGTTTATTTCAATCCGGCAGCTATGACCCGGTTGTCAGGTTCGCAAATGGTTGTTGCCGGACACGTTATCTTACCTGACGCAGAATTCAAAAATAACGGTTCAACCGATGCGCTGGGTGGCACTTTAACAGGTGCAAATTCAACAACGGATTCAATCGGTGTTGTTCCGAACTTTTATTATGTGACTGAACTGGAGAATGATGTCTATTTCGGTGTTGGCGTGACTGTGCCATTTGGTCTTGCAACAGACTATGATGAAGGTTGGGTTGGTCGTTACCACGCCTTGCTTAGTGAAATAACCAGTATCAATATTAATCCTTCGATTGCGTGGAAAGCGACAAGCAAAGTATCAGTTGGTTTTGGTTTGAGCATTCAGTATATGGAATTGGAATTAAGCAATAATCTCGATTCAGCTCTGGTTTGTAGTGCCCTTGCAGGGCAATTAGGTGGTGCGGGACCAGGTTGTGGTACCTTGTCGCCAAACACAGCAACGACTGATAGTAAAGTTACATTAGATGGGGATTCGCTTGAGATTGGCTGGAATGCGGGTGTGTTAATCGATATCAATGATAAAAATCGTGTTGGTATCTCTTATCGCTCGGCGATTAAACATAACGTAAAAGGCGATGCGAAATATGATCTTGACCCAACATTGCAGGCCGAAACCGATTTCTTTACAGGCGCAACCGGTTTTAATATCGTACAAGACACATCATTAACTGCTGTTGCTGAATTGCCTGAGACTTTCTCAATTAGTTATGTCAGTGAAATCGACTCACAGTGGACAGTTTTAGCAGATTGGACCTGGACAAGTTGGAGTAATCTGGATGTGATTACAATTAATCAGAAAGGTGGTGTGCCAGGACAGGAGTCTGTATTAGATCTCGCTTATGCTAATACTAACCGTTATTCCGTTGGTGTGAATTATCAGTATGATAATAAATTAGTCTATCGTGCAGGTGTGGCTTTAGATGAAACACCGATTCGTTCGACTGAGCAAACCACAGCAAGAATTCCGGGTAACGATCGTACTTGGTTAAGCTTTGGTGCAGGTTACGATTTATCAAGTACCTGGACAATCGATGTCGGTTACTCACATCTGTTTATCAGTGATACCGACATTAACAGTAATACGGGGTCATCATCTTCAGGTGCTACGTTAGTGGGTACGTATGAATCAACGGTTGATATCTTCAGTGTGCAAGCAAACTATAATTTCTAACAGTATTTTTTAAGAAATAAATCAAGCCCTCTCCGGAGGGCTTTTTTATGCCCCTGGATGGCGGCGTGGCTATTCGCGTTCCCACGCTCCTGCGTGGGAACGCGATAAAGAGAGAGTTATAAGTCAGATACAAGCAATGGTCTTACTTAAACCTTTGAACACGTCGTCGCGTTTCAGGATGTGATGAAATATAACTTTCAACTTCAGAGTCTCCATCTGTTTCGGTAATACGCTCTAAAATACTAGCAAAGTGTTCCAGTGCTATATTATTATCTGACATATACTGGTATGCAAAATCATCTGCTTCTGTTTCAAATGTTCTGGAATATTTTGAATTAATTAGAACGGTTGGTAATGCGACCAGAATAGATGAGGTTGAAAAAGGATCACCAGTAATGGTGGCAATGAGTACTGCAATAGCAGAGCTTTGAATGGCCATGCGAGTCGAGTGATGATGGATTAGATGACCGATTTCATGTGCGAGTATAGAGACTAATTCATCATCATTCTCACTTACATCAACTAACCCATCGGTTATAACGATAATACCTGAAGGTAAAGCGAAAGCATTAGCACCAATTTTTTCACTATGGCGAAAAATAAGTGTGTAGTCATTGCTGATATTGATGTCATTTTGCATTTGACTAAATCGATCAAGCAATCGATTTTTTGTGCTTTCATCAAGTTGTGATGGATTGAATACAATTCGATCCAGTGTTTCTAGTGTGCCGTGACCTAGTTTTTTTTGCACAGATTCTGGGATGTTGTTAGCTATGGCAGTGGCAGCAGTAGGGATGGCATAGGTGATCATTGCCCAGGTAAAAAACACCGTGAAAATAACAGCAGTGACGACATAGGTAATTCTGTCTTCTAATGCAAAAATAATAGCAGGAAGCAAATGGGCTTTGTGTTTTTTTAAAAACGCATCAACCATATCATTATCATCAATATGACAGGTAGAGTTATCAGGTAACGTTATTATTCTCGGCGTATTGCCTAGTCGAGAACTGAATTTCACATCTTTATAGTAGTACGGTGTCTGGTGATCCTGATGGCTGAGAAGTAGATGACCATCATCATAAAACTGAATATTAATTTCAGTTGAATGCGCCGATTTACCATCAAAATAACTAGCGATAGAGTTCATATTGGTGACTAGTCTAAGCGGGTGTTTTTATTTTAGAATCCGAGGTCCACATCAAATGCGTCCGCAAATTCGCCACCCGTTGCTTTCACCTGTTTGGATTCATTTGCGATGAAATTATTTATATCACCTTTTGCAATAAAGGTAACGTGTTCGGCTCGGTACTTTGCTAAACGTATTTTAGCCCATGGAATAAGTAGACCAAGGCTAATAAGAGAAGCAATAATGTTGACAAAATGTAGCATAAACATATCACGTACCCGTAATGTGCTTTCAAATTCGTGGGAGTCTAAGTAGGTATTATTGTAAACAAGATTAGCTGTTCGTGTTTGTATGTAAACCCAAATAAGGATATAAAAAGCTAAAACGATAATTGAAGGTAGTGCGCTGGCAAGTGTTGCCATGTTTGGATCAATATCTGGTCCAGCCGAAATCTGTTGCGGAAGCTTGTTTGATTCGGTTGGGTCGTTAGACTGTGGTATTTCGACTTGAGGTATATCGAATTGCGGCTCAACCACTTGCGATTCCAAAGTGGCAGGATTGTCTGTTAATGGTGTTTCGTTCATTGCAGCATGATACGCTGGTATTGCAATAGCAACGGCAATGCCAATAATTGGGATAATGAAAATCTTTAAATAAATCCTGAAGTAATCCCAGGTTGTGGCTGTTATAGAAAACTTCGATAGACCAAAGTAGCTATTTTCTATGGAAAATTGATTAAGTCGTTTAGTGAAATAAGGAAAGGCCATGCCTAATGTGATAACTGTTAATATAGATAGTCCAATTAAAACTAAAACGGCTTCCGCTAGTTTTCCATCAAAGTTGAATCGTATATTCCGATAAGCAGAATTTCGTGTATTGAACTGTAGTGATTTAATGACGATCCACGGTAATGCGATCATGTAAACAATAATAAATGCAAATTCAAGTAAGGGTAGAAACTGCACGCTTGCCGCATAAAGAAGGATAACGCCGAGTACAATCAGGCGGCCTTGAAGGATTATTAATGGGTCGGCAAGATAGCTAAAGCTTGATCCGTTCAGCGTGGTGTTGCTGTAAAAATAACGTTTGGTTCTAACTTTAGCCCAGGCTGAGTAGATACCTAATGTTAAAATGGAAAGTGCAATATTGACAATCCATATCTTAAAATACTCTAATGCTTTTCCGTGAAACTGAAAAGGAATGTCGCGACTTTCTTCGATGCTATCCATAGAATTCCCGTGCCTGTTTTTATTGTTTCAATATATTATTCCAACAGGAGTATAGAAGAAAAACCGTATCATTCAATTCATTCGAAGTTTCTTGGTAATCTGGTTATTGTGTTCAATAATATGGTGTTGCTGTAGCCAGGACTGTGCATCTTCGGCATCGTTTTCAAACCAGGCTCTACTTGAACCTAATCTAAAGGAATACCCCCATGCATCCATGTCGGCTAACATGCGTGGTGCTTTCATTTCTGGAATGAAGTTAGACAATAAAATTTGTAAGTAACAAACACTGTCTTCTTCAATGGCTGTTTTTCCACCTGCATCTGTGTCCAGAGTTTTTCTACGTTTTGTATCCATGCAAATATAGTGGCAGGTTTCATGAAGGGCGGAATGGACAGGCGTATCGTTTCGGATGTAAAGGGTGTCACCAATCAGACCGGCTTCGGGCGGTTGCCAGAAACTGCCGGGGATGGGGAGGTCGGTATCGATGACAGTTAGCGACATGCCGTAATCAGCAATTAAAGATTGCAGGTTATGGAGATCGATGTTTTTGCAAAGAAGAACGGTCATAAATATATGCTAAGTGTTTTTATATATCTCGTTCCCATGCTCTGCGTGGGAATGCACAGGTTTAAAGTGTTGTAATATCTACTTAGAAAAATTAACTCGTTTTATATGTACGCTTTAGTGGTTTGTTTGGGGGCATACTTGTTTGTTGCCCTATGCATTCCCACGCAGAGCATGGGAGCGAGGCTTTTATAAGTAGTTGTGTTTTTTAAACTCTTCAAGCATGGTATTTAATGCAATAGCGCGATGGCTTAGGGTATTTTTTACATCAAGTGGTAATTCGCCACCGGAACAATTATGCGTTGGCACATAAAATATAGGATCATAACCAAAACCACAATCACCCTGAGGTGCTTCTAAGATACGGCCTTCCCAACTGCCTTGTGTAATAATCGGAACGGGATCAGTGTGCGAACGCATGAAAACAATTAAACATTGGTAGCGAGCAGTGCGCTCTGCTTCAGCAACACTGGTAAGTTCTTTCAGCATTAAATTATTGTTATCTTCATCGCTGGCATTTGCACCGGCGTAACGTGCGGAATAAACACCGGGTCGGGCATTGAGGGCATCGACTTCAATGCCTGAGTCATCAGAGATGGCCGGTAGACCAGTAACCTCGGCGGCGTGTCGTGCTTTGATAATCGCATTCTCGACAAAAGTGGTGCCGGTTTCAGGAACTTCTGGTACGTTTAAATCTGATTGTGAAATCACTTCAATACCACTGTCAGCAAACAGTTTATTAATTTCACGAACCTTGCCGGCGTTGCCACTAGCAAGAACAATTTTTGTAATTTTATTCATAGCGTTAACTCTCTATTGCAGACTGCTGTGCAACAAATAATTCTTTAATGCCTTTTTCAGCCAGCTCTAACATGCTATTGAGTTCATTCTTACTATAAGGATGACCTTCAGCTGTGCCCTGTACTTCGATGAAACCGTTATCACTATTCATGACGACATTCATATCGGTTTCGGCATTGGAATCTTCAGCATAATCCAGATCGAGCACCGGTGTGCCGTTATAGATGCCAACAGATACAGAAGCAATTTGATGATTCAGTGGGTTTTTGCTAATGGCTTTTTTATCGAGTAGATGCTGTATGGCATCATTGAGTGCAACCCATGCACCGGTAATGCTAGCGGTGCGTGTGCCGCCGTCTGCCTGAATGACATCACAGTCCAGGCTGATGGTGTTTTCACCCAGTATTTCGAGATCGATTCCTGCACGAAGTGCGCGACCAATCAAACGTTGAATTTCCATAGTGCGGCCGCCTTGTTTACCACTGGATGCTTCGCGACGCATGCGCGAACCGGTCGAGCGCGGCAGCATGCCATATTCAGCAGTCACCCATCCTTGACCTTTGCCACGCAGGAAGCCGGGCACTCTTTCTTCAACACTGGCAGTGCAAATGACTTTAGTGTCGCCAAATTCAACCAGTACTGAACCTTCAGCGTGCTTAGTGTAGTTACGGGTAATACGGATGGCACGCATCTCATCGGGTTGGCGGTTACTTGGACGCATAGTGTTAATCTCTTATGGGAATCAAATTATTTAAGTGCGCGTATTATACATGTTAGTTGTTCTAAACTCCCTCTCCTTCTGGGAGACGACTACAAGGATGTAGTCGTTAGGGCGACGCAGGAAGCTAAAGCCGAGGGTTAGGGTGGGGGGGTATCGAAAACACCCTCATCTTAACCTTCTAGGCAATTGCCCCTGCATTGCTCTACCACAGGCATCCATGTCGGAGTCTACCAAAGGGAGATGGGACAACAACGTGATAGACTATCTTAGATTTAACACTAAATACTTGGGAAAAAGGTTAATCCAAATGACAAGAAGCATGACCGCATTTGCACGTACCGAACAGAGTCTGGAATCAGGTGAGCTAGTCTGGGAAGTGCGAAGCGTGAACCATCGTTACCTTGAGTTGCATTTTAAAATTCCCGAAAATTTTCGAGCTCATGAAGTGCGTTATCGTGAGTTGTTACAGAAACGTCTCAATCGCGGTAAGGTGGAATGTCATCTGCGTTTTAATAGCCGTGCGCAGCAATCCGAAAGTATAAACGTCAATTCCGTTCAGGCAAAAGCGTTAGTCCATGCCTGTCAGGAAATAAATGATTTACTGCACCAGCCATCTGAAGTGGATCCCATGGAAATATTGCAATGGCCGGGTGTGGTGCAGGAATCAAAACCGGATATGAAACCTATCCTGGACGCGAGTGAAGAAGCGTTAAATCACGCGATTGATGACCTGCTTGCCAATCGTGAACGCGAAGGTGCGCGTATGCGCGAACTAATTCTGCAACGTTGCAATGCGATTCAAACTATCGTGAATCAGGCACGAGAAAATATGCCCGAGATTCAGGCGCGCTATCAGAAAAAACTACGTGAGCGTCTGGATACGTTAAATATCGAAGTTAATTCAGATCGGTTGGAGCAGGAGTTGGTTCATCTAGCGCAGAAGATGGACGTTGATGAAGAGCTGGATAGACTAGACAGTCACTTAAAAGAAATAGGCGAAATTCTAGATCGCGATGAAGCGGTTGGTCGTCGCCTGGATTTTTTAATGCAGGAGTTAAATCGCGAAGCCAATACGCTGGGATCAAAATCGGCGGATATCACCAGTACCAATGCATCAGTAGAATTAAAAGTTTTAATTGAGCAGATGCGTGAGCAGATTCAAAACATAGAATGATGAATATTAGAATGCCTTCCATGGCATGCAGGAATTCTTTCAGTCAGCTATGACAAGCTTAGAAAACGAACTGAGTTTGCATGAACAGTTCGTCTAGCTGAAAAAGTGGGTGGTAAATATATAGATGCAACACCTGCTAATGCAGTTTCAGGGAAATATCCGTTGTCACGTTTCCTCTATGTCTACGTGAACAAACACCCGAATAAAGAGTTATCACCGCTGGAGAAAGAGTTTGTTAAATTAATCCTTTCACAAGAAGGGCAGAGTGTCGTAATTAAGGATGGTTATATTCCGCTACCGGCTAAAGTGGTTGAGAAATATTTGAATCAAATTTAACCTGATTAGTATCTATAGTGAAAAAAGCCGGAGAAAATATTAATTTTCTCCGGCTTTTTTATTGGCCATACTTCGATACTCGAATGACTGACTCTTCAGATATTCGACTATGCGTTAGAAAGAGTAATAAATCACTTATTCTTCTTTGATGCCCAATAGCTCTAATTCAAAAATCAGAGTCGAGTTAGCTTCAATCAACTCGCTGCGTTTAGTTGCGCCATAAGCCAAATCAGAAGGAATAAACAGCTGCCATTTGTCACCGACATGCATCAGTTGTAAAGCTTCTGTCCAACCTTTGATTACGCCTTTAACCGGGAATGAAGCGGGTGTGTTACGTTTATACGAACTGTCAAATTCACGGCCATCAATTAATGTGCCTTTGTAGTGCGTGGTGACGGTATCACTAGCTTTCGGCATTTTGCCGTCACCGGTGCTTAGTACTTTATATTGCAGGCCACTGTCAGTTGTAATAACCCCTTCCTTTTTTCCGTTCTCTTCCAGAAAGGTTTTGCCGGTAGCCAGATTGGTGGCAGCAGATTCAGTTTGTTTTTTAACCATGGCATCACGCAATTCTGCGGTGAACTGTGTTTTAGCTTCGAGGCGTTGTTCATCGTTGATAGCATACTCACTATCGTTGAAGGCGTCTGTCATACCCTGATTCAGTGCCGGCACGTCTAGCTCAATGCCTTGTTGTTTCAGGCGAGAAGCAATATCGACACCATAGCTATAACTGGCTTTTTGTTGTATTGTTTCCAGCATTACCTTGCTGTCACTGTCGCCCTCATTGCCGCAGGCATACAGGCTTGCTGCGACAAAAATGGTGCCGCTGATTCGAATAATGTTTTTCATGTTGTTTCCTGATATTTAAAAGTGTTGGCAATTTATCAGCTCAACTAGAGAACTTCAAGTCATCATGTGCGTATGCTAAGGCAGTGATAACAGCTATATTTAGCTATGAACTTACTAATTCACTTAGTGTCTACGTGACACGTTATAAAGTATCTGGAGACCATAACCCCATGTTTAGAACTGTTTTATTAAACCTTATCTTTATTCCTGCCATTTTTAGTTCAGTTATAGTGTCGGTCGCAAACGCGGGCATTCCTGCCTTTGTAGAAGGTCAGCCTATCCCTAGTCTGGCGCCGATGATAGAAAAAACACGCCCTGCCGTGGTGAATATTGCCACTCGCGGTTCGGTGGATATTCAAAATCATCCCTTATTGAATGACCCCTTATTTCGTCGGTTTTTTAAAGGATTTGAGAACCTACCGCAGCGCAAAGAAGTAAAAAGCCTGGGCTCTGGTGTCATCATCGACGCCGATGCCGGTCATATCGTAACTAACTTTCATGTTATCGATGGTGCGGATGAAATTGCCGTTACGCTCCATGACGGGCAACAGCTGGAAGCCACCATTGTAGGTTCCGATCCGGAAGCCGATGTGGCGATATTAAAAGTTGAACACGACAACCTGACGCATATTCCTTTTGCCGATTCGTCCAAATTACGCGTCGGTGACTTCACCGTAGCAATCGGCAATCCCTTTGGTTTGGGGCAGACGGTGACCTCGGGTATTATCAGTGCCTTAGGTCGTACCGGTCTGGGTATCGAAGGTTATGAAGATTTTATTCAGACCGATGCCTCAATCAACCCCGGTAATTCGGGTGGCGCGTTGGTGAATTTGCGTGGTGAGTTAGTCGGTATCAATACCGCGATATTGGCTTCAGGTGGCACTGGTAATGTGGGTATCGGTTTTGCGATTCCCATTAACATGGTGCGTGAATTAACGAATCAAATTATCGAGTACGGTGAAGTTCGCCGTGGCATGTTGGGCGTTATCATGCAAAATTTGACACCTGAACTGGCAAAAGCTTTTGGTTTGGACCTGCATCAGGGTGTAGTTATTTCTCAGGTCGTCGAAGATTCGGCTGCCAGTAAAGCGGGTTTGCAGGCAGGTGATGTCGTTGCTGAAATAAACGATGTGCCGGTAAAGAGTGCCTCTGCTATGCGTAATATGGTTGGTTTGATGCGAGTCGGTGCAAAGATGGATATCACGGTTTTGCGTGATGGCGATAAAAAGAATTTAACCGCCTACATCGAAGATGAAATTGAACAAGCGGTCGCGGGTGAAAAATTAAATCCACGCTTAAGTGGCGCATCATTTGAAAGTCATGATGAAGCTGGGAATAAATACCTGGTGGTGGCTGAGGTTTCTCGAGGTAGTGCTGCCTGGAATGCGCGTTTACGAAAAGGTGATTTAATTTTATCGGTTAATCGCGCACCGGTTAAAAGTCTGGCCGATTTGAAAAAAATGGTGAAATTTAGCGACAAACAAATTCTGTTTAATGTGCAGCGTGGGCAAACGGCTTTGTTTATTCTTATTCAATAATATTAGATGTATTAGTTCAATACTTGGATCGGTAGTTGAGAATATTGAAAATAAATTAACCACAGAGGCGCAGAGAAAAACATTTTTATTGTTAAACAGGCCATAGGTGCGCTAAACAATAACAAAACGCTGCGTTCTCTGTGTCTCTGTGGTAAAAGTTTTTGACTTTATTGCTGAACAATATTATTCACTTAGTTGTAATGTCATTGTGTACCCAACGTTCACCTTTTTCCGTTACTTCCTTTTTCCAGAAGGGCGCGTGAGATTTTAACTCTTCCATCAGATAACGGCAGGCATCAAAAGCTTGTGCGCGGTGTGCCGACCAGGCAACGGTGAGCACAATGGGTTCACCAGGAAGTATATCGCCAAAGCGGTGAACCACCAGACAATCATCTAGATCGAACTTTTCACAACTCCGGGTACAAAGCGTGTCCAGAAAATGTTGTGTCATTTTCGGATAATGTTCGAGTGTCATGTGAGTGACCGACTCATCAATATTGAAGTCGCGCATGGTGCCGATAAAACTGGCGGTTGCGCCGTAGTGACCTGATTGTAAATGTTGTTGCTGAAACTGCTGGATTTCGTCCCAGGGGTTAAACACTTTATCTAAAAGAATCGCAGGCATATTGATTAGCCACCAGTGACGGGCGGAAAGAAAGCCACTTCATCACCATCGTTGACAGTAGTATCGGGTTTAACGTATTCCATATTAATGGCACACAAGGTGTTATTTGGCATGGCGATGTCGCCACAGACTTTTGTCCAGACATGGCTGATTGTTTGCGGCGATTCAAATTCCAGCTCGATTTGCTGTTTGCCAAGCAACTCACGCAAGCTGGCAAAGAATTGTACGTTGATACTCATGGAATAATTGTAACGATTTATTCTTCTCAGGTCATGAATAAAATCATATTGTTGCAGGGAGCCCCGTTGTGTATAAAGAAATTCGAACCTAAAACTGGCATAATAATGAATTAAATAAGGCTTCAAGTTAGCGAGATAGCATTATGTCAGATGATGACCAGCTCAGTCATTTCAACCAACGTGGCGAAGCTCACATGGTTGATGTCGGCGATAAAGTCCTCACGCAACGAATTGCCGTTGCCGAAGGATATATTCAAATGCAGTCTGATACCCTGCAGCGCATTCTTCAGGGTGAGCATAAAAAAGGGGATGTATTGGGTGTGGCGCGTATTGCAGGTGTTATGGCAGCGAAAAAGACGTCCGACTTGATACCACTTTGTCACCCACTGGCGCTGACGCATGTTGATATACAATTGAATGTTGATGAAAAAAGTCAGCGCGTTCATTGTGTGGCTGAGGTTAAAACATCCGGACAAACCGGTGTGGAAATGGAAGCATTGACGGCGGTGCAGATCACTTTATTGACCATTTATGATATGTGTAAAGCCATGGATCGTGGAATGTCGATGAGTGATATTGGTCTGGTGAGCAAGACTGGCGGCAAGTCAGGCAGCTGGCATAAGTAATGAAAAATAGTAACGGGAAAAAATAACAGGAAAAAACATGAAAATTTTTAAAATAGTTTCTATTGTAGTCGCGGTAGCACTCGTGGCATTACTCGCATTTGTGGCAACATTTGATGCCAATAACTATAAGCCCGAAATTATCGAGCAAGTTGAAAAGGCAACGGGTCGAAGTTTTACTATCGATGGAGATATTAATTTATCCGTTTTCCCCTGGGTAGGTTTAAAAGTTGAAGATGTCGCACTCGGAAACGAAAAAGGATTTAGCGCATCAAACTTTGCTGCGATCAAACAACTGGATGTGAAAATAAATGTGTTGCCATTACTTAAAAAAGAAGTGCAAATTAATACCATTCGTTTGCATGGGCTCAATGTGTCGCTGGAAGTGACTGCTGATAAAAAAAATAACTGGTCGAGTCTGACAAAAGCGGATGAATTAGCAGAAAACAATGAGAGTAAGTCTACTGACGAAATAAATGAAAATATCGATCAATCGGCAGATGTTTCGTCAGACGAGTCACCGTTGCAATCGCTGAAGGTAGAAGGTTTTGAATTTGTGGACGCGACCATTCGTTATGATGACCGAAGCAGTCAAACCACTGCAACCGTTTCAGCGCTTAATCTGACGACCAGTGCAATTGCATTTGATGAAGAAGTAGAAATTGATTTTGGTGCGCGTATCGAAAGCAATCAACCACAAATTGATACACAACTAAAATTGACCACGAAATTAATATTCAATCAGGACTTCACGGAATTTAATTTACGTGATTTCCTGTTTACCATATTTGCGAAAGCGAACGAATTTATCGCACAAGATGAGAGAATCGAAATAAAGTCCAACATCGATGTATCAATGGATAAACAACGTGTTGTTTTAAAAAATTTGCAAATCTCTGCATTGGGCACGAACACCGTTGCCGAAATATCTATTTCACAATTTTTAGAAACACCCTTGATACAGGGTGGAATTGAAGTAGCGTCATTTAATGCGCGTGAGGTTGCCAAACGAGCCGGTGTGGAATTGCCCGCTATGGCAAAAGCCAATGCTTTGAATCGTGTTGCTCTAAAAACAAAAATAAAATTACGCGGTGAAAAATTTGAAGCGAATGACTTTAGTTTTACCCTGGATGAAAACACGATGGCAGGCTGGTTGCATGTGATTAATATCAGCAAGCAGCAGATACGTTACGACCTGGCATTTGATCAATTAAATATTAATCATTATATGCCGCCTGAGTCAGTCGTATCTCCGGTTACTGAAAATATTGGAAAGAAGGAAGGTGAGATATCATCAAAAGTTGTGACTGAAGTAACGGGTAATGAGAAAATTGAATTACCCATCGAAATGATGCGTAAGTTAGATATTCAGGGCGATTTTAGAATCGCAGCGTTAACCGCAAAGGAATATGAGATTAAACAATTATTGATGTCGCTGAAGGCTCAACAAGGTGTCATTGCAATTAAACCGCTGTCGATGCAGGTGCTGGAAGGGCAGGTCGATTCAGCCGTTACGATTGATGTGCAAAAAACCACACCAGCTTACACTATCAATTTAAATGTTAATCAAGTGCAGGTGGGGTCGGTTGCTAATCCCTACCTAAAAAATGTACAGGGTGATAAACCTTTAAAGATGGACGGTACAGTTAATGTAAAAATGGATGTTAAAACAACGGGTAATTCAGTTAATCAATTAAAACAAGCCAGTAAAGGTTTAATCGTATTTGACATGAAAGAGACGCGAGTCGATGGCTTTGATCCTGCCTTTTATGTGCGTAAGTCAGTGGCTGAATATGCTGACAGTATTGGTTTTGGCTTATCTAAGACCATTATGGGTAATTACAAACCGCGCGAAGTCACCGTGTTCGATAGAATTCATAGTAATGTGAAGCTAGCAAATGGTCAGGCACGTACCAATGATTTTATTATGGATTCAAAACGAGTCGTGATTACAGCAAAAGGATACGCCGATATCGTAAAAAACACACTTGATATGAATACAGGTATGCAACTGCCACGCGGTAAAACAGCAGCCGAAAAGATTTTTAATGAACCACAGTATGTGCGTGTTCATGGTCCCTTTGATGCGTTGGAGTTTAATTTGGATAAAAAGCAACTCAAAAAATCGACGACCGGTGCGTTAAAAAGTGAAGTGAAAGCAAAAATCGATGCTGAGAAGAAAAAGTTAAAAGCAAAAGTGGACGCAGAAAAGAAACGTGCTAAAGAAAAAGCTAAAAAAGAATTAAAGAAAAGCACTGACAAATACAAAGACAAATTAAAAAATAAATTAAAAGGTTTGTTTTAGGCTGATTGATGAAAAAAACATTCGCTATACACCTGCTCAAGTGGTATCGGCAGCACGGGCGACACGATTTGCCGTGGCAAAAAAACAAATCGTTGTATAGCGTTTGGGTTTCTGAAATCATGTTGCAGCAAACGCAGGTCGTCACGGTTATTCCGTATTATCAAAACTTCATGCAACGGTTCCCCGATATTGCTTCGTTAGCGGCAGCCACACAGGATGAAGCTCTACGTTACTGGGCGGGGTTGGGTTATTACAGTCGTGCTCGAAACCTGCACAAAGCGGCTGCACTCATTGTTGAAAGTCACCAAGGTGTCTTCCCTGTTACTTACGATGAAGTGCTGGCATTGCCGGGTATCGGTCCCTCGACCGCGGGCGCAATATTGGCGCAAGCAACCGGACAGCGTCACGCCATTCTTGATGGCAATGTGAAACGTGTGCTGGCTCGGTATCAGGCGATTGAAGGCTGGCCCGGGCAGAAAACAGTCGAGAAGCAATTATGGAAATATGCTGAATCATTTACGCCCGAGTCAAATGTGGCGGATTACACGCAGGCGATAATGGATCTGGGTGCCACTTTATGCGCAAGGTCTTCGCCGAAGTGTGATGCTTGTCCGCTGGTGACAGATTGTAAGGCGTTTCAACTCAATCGTACGGCTGAGCTGCCAACGAAAAAGCCCAAAAAGGCAATACCAGTAAAACAAAAACGTTTTCTCATCATCCGTAATAAACGCGGTGAAATGTTAATGGAAAAACGGCCGCCTAGTGGTATCTGGGGTGGGTTGTGGAGTTTGCCTGAGTTAACAATGGATGAAGCGGTGGATGTGGCTGTAAAACGAAATTGGCAACTTATGGTAGATGGTTATAGTGATTTACCGTCGTTTCGCCATACCTTCAGCCATTTTCACCTTGATATCACGCCCTGTAAAGTGGATGTTAAAGTGGTGTCCGGTGCGGTTGCTGATGATGAGCGGTATCAATGGCATGCTGATATCTCGCTGCTTGCACTTGCGGCACCGGTAAGTGCGATTATTCGAATAAAATAATCCTCTGAAATGTATGTAAGTAACTTGACTCGGGCGCGCCGAGTCGATTAAATACGCCTTCCTTTCGGGAAGGCTGATCATTCAGATTTAGTCCTAACCAAAGTGTTGAAAAACTTCAAGAAATGGCCGAATAGCTCAGTTGGTAGAGCAGCGGATTGAAAATCCGCGTGTCCCTGGTTCAATTCCAGGTTCGGCCACCATTTTTCCCTTGTTTATACCGCTATTTCAATAGTAACCATCGTGCTGAATTGAACCAGACTGGTTAAATTACTCGGCGCGTCCATGCGCCTCACCCTGCGGGCGCGTCACCATTTTTTAATTTTTCTGCTGCTTTTGAAATCTTCTTGAGGTTATTTTTCTGGAAGTGTAATGTGTCAGCCCTGTATATTTATGTATGTATAAATATACGCACATAACATCGTACTTTTTTATCAGGAGTTGGTTTTTCAGTGATTACAGGTGAAATAAAGAATCAGGTCGATCAGGTCTGGAATACATTCTGGTCTGGCGGGGTGTCCAACCCCTTATCCGTTATTGAGCAAATTACCTATCTGCTGTTCGCCAAACGGCTTGATGATATGCACACAGCTAAAGAAGCACAGGCTAACCTTCTTGGTGAAGAAATAGAGTCTCTCATATTTGAAAAAGGGCAGGATCACCTGCGCTGGTCACACTTCAAAAATTTTGAGCCAGAGCGCAAGTTTGAAGTGTTCAAAGACGAAGTCTTCCCCTTCATTAAATCCCTCAATGGTCGGGCGGGCAGTTCCTACACCAAGTTTATGAAAGATGCGGTGTTCATTATCCCCAATCCCACGTTGCTTGATAAGGTCGTCAACATGATTGATGCCATCCCTATGGAGGATCGCGACACTAAAGGTGACCTGTACGAATACATGCTCTCTAAAATTGCCACTGCTGGGCAAAACGGACAGTTCCGTACACCCCGTCACATCATTAAAATGATGGTGGAGCTCACAGTACCAACGCCAAAAGATATTATCTGTGACCCAGCTTGTGGTACATGCGGGTTTTTGGTATCAGCGGCAGAATATCTGGAAGACCATCACAAAGACATACTGATGGATGATGAGTTAAAAGAGCATTTCCATCACCACATGTTTCACGGCTCAGATTTTGATTCCTCCATGTTGCGTATCGGTGCAATGAACATGACCTTGCACGGTATCGACAACCCGCTGATTGAAGACCGCGATAGCCTGAGTGAAGACCATGGCGATCAGCGTAACGCCTATACCTTAATACTGGCAAACCCACCATTCAAAGGCTCACTGGATGCCGATGGCGTCGCCAAAGATTTACTGCAAGTCAGCAAAACCAAAAAGACCGAATTGTTATTTATCAGCCTGTTCCTCAAGCAACTAAAACCCGGTGGTCGTTGTGCCTGCATCGTGCCGGACGGTGTGCTGTTCGGTTCATCTAAAGCGCATCAGCAGTTACGCCAGACACTGGTTGAAGAGCAAAAACTTGATGCTGTTATCTCCATGCCCTCCGGTGTATTCAAACCCTAT
>UOFE01000030.1_pt1 | contig 160006 bp, 145 predicted proteins | sample 1988381 | NCBI WGS metagenome assembly UOFE01 (sample SAMEA4712194, study PRJEB27164) | hydrothermal vent metagenome | biome: marine basaltic hydrothermal vent biome; feature: marine hydrothermal vent; material: mineral | place: Pacific Ocean | collected 2011-06-14/2011-07-23 | depth 1689 m
GAAGAACGTCGTCGTATCTCTCTTGGCATGAAACAATGCCAGGCGAATCCATGGGATGAGTTCTTTGCGACACATAACAAAGGCGATAAAGTTACCGGTACCATCAAATCAATTACTGATTTTGGTGTGTTCGTTGGTCTTAACGGTGAAATCGATGGTCTTATTCATATGTCTGACATCTCATGGGATGACACAGGTGAAGAAGCGGTTCGTGATTACAAGAAAGGCGATACTATCGAAGCCGTTGTTCTTTCTATTGATGCTGAGCGTGAGCGTATTTCACTGGGTATCAAGCAGATGGAACAGGATCCAGTCTCTACCTACATAGCAGAGAACAAGAAAGGTTCGATTGTTACAGGTACAGTGTTATCTGTGGATGCAAAAGCTGCCATTATCAATTTAGGTGAAGGTGTTGAGGGTACATTACGTGCCTCTGAACTTTCACGTGATCGTGTAGAAGATGCAAGCACAGTCCTTAAAGTTGGTGACGAAGTCGAAGCTAAATTGATGGGTGTAGATCGCAAAAATCGCGGTATTGCTCTGTCTATTAAAGCGAAAGACTACGATGATGAATCTGAAGCATTGAAAGACTTCTCAGATAATCAGGACGCTGCTGGTGCTGCGCCTACTTTAGGTGATTTAATGAAAGAGCAAATGAAATCTAACGATTAATTTGTTCGTTGTCATTTCGAGCGCTGGTGAAAAATCTTAAAGTTGTTAAGATATTTCACTGGCACTTGAGACGACTAACTATTAGAAATATTGATTGTTGTTGATATAACAACAGTTAATATAACAACAGAGGAAGGAATAGTAGTATGGCTGAAGAAATGCAAACAAATGCAATGATGAAATCAGAGTTGATTGAACGTATTGCGCGCAAACAAAGTCATCTTGCTTATAAGGACGTTGAGTTGGCAGTTAAAAGTATGCTGGAACAAATGAGTAATTCATTGTCTGGCGGTGAGCGAATCGAGATTCGTGGTTTTGGTAGTTTTTCATTACACTATCGTCCACCACGTGCGGGTCGCAATCCAAAAACAGGTGGCTCGGTGGCGTTACCGGGTAAGCACGTACCCCATTTCAAACCTGGAAAAGAGTTGCGTGAAAGAGTTAATGCATCAATGCTTAAAGAAGCCAGTTGATCTATCACTCTTATATAACCATTACTAAACAATTATTACCTGTTAATGCTTTTCTAATCTTTATCAAACGTTTTACAACGTTGGGTCTGATACATCGACGTGTTTGATTTCTCACAAATGCCAGTCTGGTCGCTAGCAATTATTCCAATTGCAGTCGGATTTTTATGGTTGCTGTTTCGTACCAGGCAATCTCATAAAAAACAACAATCCACATTATCTTCAGAATACTTCAAAGGTTTAAATTACCTGCTTAATGACGAGCAGGGAAAAGCTCTGGATGTGTTCGTTAAACTTGTTGAATCAAACTGGGATACGATTGATACCCATTTTACGCTAGGTAAAATTTACCGAAAAAATGGCGAGATGGATAAAGCCATCAAGATACATCAGGGATTAATCGCTCGCCCTTCATTGCCGGAAAGATACCGCGGCAAAATCTTACTGGAACTAGGTTACGACTACCTGGGGGCAGGCTGGTTTGATCGTGCAGAAGGTTTATTCAAAGAAGTTTTAATTCAGGACGAAAAATCAAAAGAAGCACGACATAATCTGATTCTGATTTATCAACAGGAAAAAGACTGGTTCAAGGCAATCGATATCGCAGTGGATCTTTTTTCAGAAAATCCCACAGTAACGGGGCCTATGATTGCGCATTATTATTGTGAACTAGCCGATATCTCCCGAATAAAAGGCGATATCAGTCAATTAGAAATCAATGCCAATAAAGCCTTACGTTATGATTCGTCCTGTGTGCGTGCAACAATATTACTGGCCGATCAGGTAAAAGCATCAGGCGAAGATAAAAAAGCTATTAAGATTTACCAGGACATTGAAAAGCAAGATGCAGAATCGATGATGTTAGTGATTGACTCATTACTTGAATGTTATGAGAATCTATCCCAGCAAGATAAATTATATGACTATCTGCTATCACTTCAAAATCGTCATGAAAATTTATTCTTACAAAACGTCATTGCTAGCGTGCTAGAAAAAGCACAAGGTAAACAAGCCGCCATCGAATATTTATCCGAAAAAATACAACATCAACCGAGCCTGGAAGGGTTGCAGAAATTAGTTTCTTACAAAGAAAATGATACTGATGCGGATGAAGTGTTCAGTGATTTAACCGCCGCCATATCCATAATGCAAAAGGATAGTGTTGAATACAAATGTCAAAAATGTGGCTTCAGTACGAATACACATTATTGGTTATGCCCAAGTTGCAATCACTGGGGAACGGTTAAGCCCAGTATTGTCGAACTCAATCATTAATAGTATAAAACACCGGAATCATAAATAAATTTGGTTCCCATGCTCCTGTGTGGAAACCTCTACCAGAAAATACAGGTGCTAGAGTCAAGCTTGCACATCGACCTATGCATTTCCACGCAGAGCATGGGAACGAGAAATAACTACTATGAAACAATCATCACCAGTCATCGTCGCATTAGATTTCTCCTCAGAAAAAGAAACCATGCGATTGGTTGATCAGTTAGAACCCGCGCTCTGTAAATTAAAAGTCGGTAAAGAACTTTTTACCCGTTGCGGTCCAGTTCTAGTAAAAAAGCTGGTCGATAAAAACTTTGATGTATTTCTGGATTTAAAATACCACGACATTCCTAATACCGTCGCCAAAGCCTGTGTATCGGCAGCTGAGTTAGGCGTGTGGATGTTGAACGTGCATGCGCTGGGTGGTGAAAAAATGATGGCGATGGCCAAACAGGCACTAGAATCAAATAATAGTAGTGACTCACCACTATTGATTGCCGTCACATGGTTAACCAGTAGTGGGCAAGCAGAATTAGATGCATTAGGTATAAATTCAACACCACAGGAAATGGTTTCAAGACTGGCTACCATGACACAAAATTCCGGGCTTGATGGCGTCGTGTGCTCTGCACAAGAAGCGCCGATGCTAAGACAAAACATGAATGAAGACTTTTTATTAGTTACACCAGGTATACGACCTGCTGATGCCAGTCAAGATGATCAATGTCGAATAGTCACGCCAGCAAAAGCCATGCAAGATGGTTCATCGTATTTAGTCATCGGGAGGCCCATTACACAGGCTGATAATCCATATGAAGCGTTAAATACAATCGTAAATAGTCTGTAGTAATAAAAAGTAAAGCAAAGGTTCACGCGGCCCCGTCATTCCGGTATGCTGTTAGCCGGAATCCATCCGATAGAGACATACAGTCTCAAATAACACCATTATTAACAAATTTATATAAAGTCTAGATTCTTGTAAGAATCCACTTACAAAAACTAAAGCAATCATCTGATAGCTGTCTACAATAAAACCCTATATCCTCACCTCTCCACTAAAGTAACAATCAGAATATATCCAGGGAGGATAATCATGAAATTATTTCAATCACTATTTATAACCGCCATCTTTCTTTTTTCTTCTGCAGTTTTTGCTGGCAAAGTTAATATTAATAACGCCACTGCTGAGCAAATTGCTACTACCATGACAGGAATAGGGGAGAGCAAAGCACAGGCAATTGTCGAATACCGAAACAGCCACGGAAAATTTAAATCCGTACAGGATTTGGTAAATGTCGATGGTATCGGAAGTAAAACAGTAGAGAAGAATAAAGCAAACATCACATTGTAGTATTTATTCTAAAATTATAAAAAAGGCCTGATTTTCAGGCCTTTTTTAATGCTATTAATGGCTGAGAGCAACTAAGTCTATAGATTCAGTTTCGTGGGTCGATTGCCAAGCGTTGCAGGGTAGGGAATATCTGCTCAGGAGTGTGATTTGCTCTGTGGGTGTCCTGTACTGCCGGTCAGCGAAGCTTAAGAAAAGAGACTGGAACGCTGTCAAAATCGTATTTTATAGCGTATTATTAACAGTGCTCTACAAAGTACTTTAAAAGGTGTGATTATGACAAGCATTACAGCAAACGAATTAAAAACCAAAGGCGTCTCCGTGGTAGAGACTGCACTGGAAGAGGGCGAAGAAGCGATTATAACAGTACGTGGCAAAGACAAATATGTGGTCATTGACATGAAAAAATACAGTCAGTTGCGAGAGTATGAACTGGAAATCGCCTTGCTTGAAGCCAAGGCCGATGTGAAAGCGGGACGGGTTAAACGCGAGAGCGTTGCTGCACACATGAAGCGAGTTACTAAGTAATGATCTATACGCTCATTTATCCAGAGAGTTATATTAAACGAGCAAGAAAATTTTTACGCAAACACCCAGAGATACATGGACAGTATCGTAAAACATTAGAGCTGCTGGAGCTTAATCCGAAGCATCCTTCTTTACGTCTGCACGACTTGGAAGGTAGACTGAAAGGTATGTCCTCTGTGTCTATCAATATGAGCTACCGTATCGTGTTGGAGCTGGAAATAAAAGGGAAAGAAATTACGCTTATTAATGTTGGTAATCACGACCAAGTTTATTAAAAAACTGGGTTCAGAGAACAATCGTTTCTAATATTAGAGTAATTGCTTTTGGCTCAAATATTTAGGGTTAGAGGAAAGAGCATATAATCATAAAGTAATAAAAATAAAAAAGGCCTGAATTTCAGGCCTTTTTTATTGGTAAAATGACATGAATGAAAGGAGTGGATAAAAATTTATTTAACAGCGCACTATGTTCTTTAATGCATGCTGAACCTATGCAGAAGGTCGAACTTACGTATGCTCTGCAAAAAGACTGGCTGAATAATGAGCTAACTCTGGGCTCTACTTCTGAGATACAATCCTTGCATGTACCGGGTAGGCCTTTGGCACCGGAGCTGGTTGATGCAAAGGATGTGCCAAGACGAAATATCGCTAGTTTGAATGGACGTTTGGCACTGGTGCATGCGATTGCGCATATCGAATTCAATGCTATTAATTTAGCTCTGGATGCTATTTATCGGTTTCAGCAGATGCCGGAGCAGTATTATACAGATTGGTGTCTTGTGGCTGCTGAAGAGGCGTTGCACTTTACAATGCTGTATGAGTATCTTGAGAGCCATGGTGTGGCTTATGGCGATTATCTTGCGCACAATGGTTTGTGGGAGATGGCGGTTAAAACGGATTCGGATGTGATGGTTCGGATGGCGTTGGTGCCGCGTGTGTTGGAGGCGAGGGGATTGGATGTTACACCGGGTATGATTGCGAAGCTTCAGTCAACAGGTGATGTTCAGTTGATTGCTATTTTGCAAAAAATCTTTGATGATGAGATTGGTCATGTCAAAATTGGTTCGTTCTGGTATAAAACTTTATGTGAGGAGCGTGGTCTTGATTCAGAGAAAACATTTCTTGAATTGATAGAAAAATATATGAAAGGGGCTAAGTTTGGGCCTTTTGATATTGAATCAAGATTGGAAGCGGGATTTAGTGAGGTTGAATTACAGAGTTTACTGGATCGATTTTCTCCCTCTGGGTGAGGGGCGAGGTGAGGGTGTATTGATTAGGTATCCTCATCCTAATCTTTTGCCAGAGGGAGAAGGAACTGCTAATGTTGATATTATTCTACTAATAAAAAAATTATGATTAAAAAAATTATTTTACCTTGTTTATTGTCTGCCTTATCTTTTTCTGTGTTCGCGGCTGAAAAAGAAAACGTTTTTAAACTGACGTATATTGAAAGAGAACAGGGAATGGACGAATACGAAGTGACGATGCTGGTGTCAGATCGTTATATTAGAGTGGATGAGTCAGGTGAGGAAAGTGGTTTTATTATTTATGATGATAAAGACAAAACAATTTTCAGTGTGAGCCATCATGATCATTCAATTTTAGTTATTAAAGAACATGTGTTTTCAAATGATAGCTCACCTGTAAAACCGGTTGTTGAATATTTAGAGCTAGCCGATGCGCCGATGGTGTCGGGTAAGAGTATGTTTAATTACCGTGTTTTTGTTAATGTTGAAAAAAAGGGTGTTGAAGAAACTTGTATGGAAATTCAACTTGTGGAAGGGTTGATGCCCGAAGTAAGAAAAATTTTGCAAAATTACCAAAAAGTGGTTTCGGGTCAGCAAGTGAAAATGGTTGATAATGAAATTACCGAAATGCAGACAGCCTGTTTTTTTGTGGATCAAATTTATAATTCTGGTGAGTATTATGAAAAAGGGCTGCCGGTTCAGGAATGGCATAGTAATGAGGGGTCAAAGATATTAACTGATTATAAGAAAGTGTCAGTTAATTCGAATAAATTTAAGCTTCCAGAAGATTATCGTCAGTTTTCGATTGGGGCAGATTCTAAAACGTTTATAAATTAGAGTGATTAGTTCCTTCTCTCTAAAGGGAGAAGGGGAAATGTTCGTACTTGTGGTAACTACGAATAAGTCTGTAATTTGAGCTCGCCTGATGTATCGTTTATCCGTAAATAACTTCCGTGGTCATGCCAGTCACCTAACACAACGCGAGTTGTCTTACTTCCATTCACTTCTTTGTGGTGAATCATTGGGCGATGTGTGTGTCCGTGTATTATCAAATCGATATCGTTTTTAATAAAAACGCTATCGGTTTCGTCCTGATTGACATCCATGATAGTTTCGTCTTTTTCACTGGTCGATTGTTTACTGTTATTGCGAATACTTTGTGCAATCTGATAGCGCTCTTCCAATGATTTGCTCAGAAATTGTTGTTGCCACGCCGGATTTCTTGCCATCTGACGGAATTTTTGATACTCGATATCATCAGTACATAACGTATCGCCATGCAATAGTAAGGCATTTTGATTTTGTAGTGAAATCTTGTGTGGATCATCAATGATTGTAAAATGGCAATGCTGTGCAAGATCATTACCAATCATAAAATCACGATTGCCATGCATTAAAAATATTTCAGTTTTATCGTTTGTAGCAAGTTTGCTTAAACTGTTAAACATTTTTTGATAGCCTGGAGCGGGTTCGTCATCACCCCACCAAAGTTCTAAAAAATCACCGAGGATATACAGGCAGTCAGCCTGCGCTGCAATCTCTCGGGTAAACTTTATGAATAGCTCTAGCGTATCCGTACGTTCTGGTAAAAGGTGTAAGTCAGATATAAAAACGGTGTCTTGCATCGTTTTTTATGATGCGGTTACTTTATTGATGGTCACTGTTTCTAGAGGTACATCGCCGTGTCCGCCATTATTACCGGTGCTGACAGCCGCGATTGCATCAACTGCATCCATACCATCGGTTACTTTACCAAATACGCAATAACCCCAACCGGCGTCAGTAGGGGCACTGTGATTTAAGAATGCATTATCATTATGATTGATGAAAAATTGTGCTGTCGCCGAATGTGGGTCATTGGTTCTTGCCATAGCGATAGTGCCGCGGTCATTTGTCAGTCCGTTATCAGCTTCGTTTTGTATTGTTGCTTCACATGATTTCTGAGACATATCAGGGTTAAAACCACCACCTTGTATCATGAAGTTTGGAATAACACGATGGAAAATTGTGCCATCAAAAAATCCGTCATTGACGTAATTTAAAAAGTTTTTTACGGTTTCTGGTGCTTTCTCTTCATTGAGTTCGATAACGATGTTGCCGTGTGATGTATCCATTGTTACTGTGGTCATAATAATCCCCAAAATTTAATAATTGTTTGGACCGGTTCGCGGTCTGATTGGTGTCCCGAGAGGGAGTCGAACCCCCGGCCTGCCCCTTAGGAGGGGGCCGCTCTATCCAGCTGAGCTATCGAGACATAAGCTGGAATTGGTGGCAAATTATACCAGCTATAGCTGGTTCAGGGGAGTCTTGCGGGTGTGATCAGCGTCTTGATGTGCGTCTGTCTTGCTTGTGCAGCATGAGGGATATTTTTTTCCAGATATAGGATTGGGGTTCATTTCTCGAGGTCATTACATAATTGAGGGTACTCAGGTCTTTGAGTGTGGGTGACATCGTGTGTTTGATTGTTCTAAGTCCGCAAAATAGTATTTGATCAAAGGCTTTGAGTTCAGTGTCATCTTCCGGCAGCAGTATTAACTCATCACCCCGTTTTAGTAATAAGGCCATGCAGGCTAAACTTTTATCATGATCAATAGGGTTTCTGATGATGTGTCTTAATTCAATTCTTCTGCCAAATCCAAGTGCCTGAGCGACAGCGGGTGTTTTATCTTTGCTGATATTGACTGTCCAGATATAAGGCGGGTTATCACCGACCACAGCACTTAAACGACTAATGGTGATGTTGGCCCATTCTTGCTCTTCATGCAGAGCCTGTAAAATAAAATCGATTAACAAAGGTGCGATGAGTATTGCGCGAATTTTTCTGGCGATGATTTCACTTGGTTGCATGACTAGATGTGCCAGTGGTGAAATTTCGTCTTCACTGTTTTTTGAAGAATGGTAGTGCTCGTTTATTTTCGAATATAATATTTCGTTAGCGATGACATTCTGACGGCCGACTACAAATACATCTTTATTCAATTGGCGTGCGGTCATAATGATGGATAGATTATTCGAATCATTATCTGTTCCTGCTATAACACCTGCTGCTGTATCTATACCTGCTTCAGCCAGTGTGGCAGCATCGGTTCCGGTACCGAGTATGAACCGGTCATTACCGTAATCGCTTTTAAGAAACATGCTTTTAGTCTTTTCATCAGGATCTATGATGATTGTTTTAATGTTTTTTTTATGTAATTCTTTATGTAGTTGCTTACCAAATCTACCGTAACCAGAAAGTATCCAGTGACCGGATTTTATATTAATCGGTGAACTCAAAGATACGTCGGGTGCGCCAGTTAACCACTCATAAATCAGATGCATCGATGGCGAGTGTAGTGCCATGCTGAAAATTTTAGTGAAACTCTCGAATGGATTGATGATGTGATCTGTTCCGAATGAGAGCATATTATCTTCATGTTCTTTATATTCAGATCGGCAGACAACGGTAACATCTGGGTGTAATAGTTTACTGCTGATTGCTATCTTTAAATTGGTTTCATCTGATGCGGTAACAGCAATAACGCCTCGACATTTTTGTTGATCAACGCCAGCAATCTTTAAAGCGGATGGGTCAGCAGCGTTAGCTGTTAAGTTAGGGACATATTCTAGAGAATCATTGAGTCCACGGTCACTGATGTCCTCTTTAATTTCGATAACTACCGCACCGAAATGTTCTTCGAGTAGTGCGTCAACAACGGCTTTTCCAGTTTCACCAAAACCACAGACGACATAATAGGGACGATGGATATTTTTAATATCTCGTTTAAAAGCAGATTTTTTGGAAACAGCCTGGAATGTTTTGTCCTGTATCAGTGAAATCACCGTACCTAATGCGTAAAACCATGAAATAACCGTCATATAAATAATGACTATCGTCCACAATCGTTGGCCTTCGGTTAATGGGTAGGGTATTTCACCAAAGCCGATGGTGGTAGCGGTATAACTGACAAAATAGAATGCATGATAAATACTCATGTGCCAGACATTTCCCTTGTCGTCGACACCCGGGATTAATGTCAGTACGAGAATGGCAATGCTATATACCGAGATGATTAAAATTAACGGCGCACGCATGCGGCGTAATATTAATGAGGTAACTTCATTCATCGATGCGTTTGTTTATTTGATGTCGTTTTCAAAGACGTTGTTAACGTCTAAACATGGAAGCTTCTATCATAAGTAAGATAACGGAAATAAAGTTTGCTAACATCGCGCCGCCACTTAATGCGACGATGGTTGATACGGTGCTGGGAGTTAATCCGGTCTGGTGAATATGTTCAGCAAAGACCCAAACGATGGCGGCACCAATGAGTTGTACCATAGCAACCAGGCTGGTCGCAAGTAACATGGCGCCCATTTGAGATTTGTCGCCGAACTTCATCAGTGTTGCAATCAGGTTAACCACGATGACGGCAAAGAGTTCGTAGACATTATGATGCTGTGCGTCGTCTATCTCGCCGTAAAAGAAACCGAAGTTGAGGGTGAGGGCGAGGATCATGAAAAAACTAAATATGACTTTTTCCAGATTCATGCGGGCGGCTCCTTTATTTTAGTAACAGTTTAGTTATAGTTAGTCTAGCCAGTATTGTGATAAAAACCATAGTAGTGTCCGATTAGTATGATAGTTAGATAACCGTTAAATCGTTCATTAAGTTCATCCCACCGGCACGTTTTAAGCCGGTATCCATATCTCATGTGGTTTCGTGCTTCAATTAGCGATGGATTCCAGTTAAAAGTATGGGAATGAGGTGATGTAGCTCCAGTTGAGGTAAGTCTCCGTTTAATGATTACTAAATAGATTACCTAATACGGCGGCATAAACCTCGGTAAGTTTCTCGAGTTGTTTGATATTTATATTTTCATCAATCTTGTGAATGCTATCGTTAATGGGGCCGAGTTCGACTACCTGTGCGCCTGTCGGTGCAATGAAGCGTCCATCTGATGTGCCACCAGCGGTAGAGAGTTCGGTATCTATCCCACATACTGACTGAATGGCTTGTTGCGTCGCTTCTACTAAAGCGCCGCCGGGTGTTATAAAGGGGTGGCCTGAAAGCGTCCAATCTAGTGTGTAGCTTAATTTGTGCTTATCGAGTATGGATTCGATGCGCTGTTTGATTGTGTTTTCGTTTAATTCGGTAGAAAAGCGGAGATTAAACTGGACGTTTAACTCACCGGGTATGATATTGGTTACACCAGTACCAGCGTTGATGTTCGAGATTTGAAAGCTGGTGGGTGGAAAGTGATCATTACCGTTATCCCAAACCTCATCAGATAAATCCTGCAGTGCGCCAGCAAAAAGGTGTATCGGGTTGTCTGCAAGGTGAGGGTACGCGATGTGGCCTTGTGTGCCATGAATGGTTAGGTTGCCTGATATAGAACCACGTCGTCCATTCTTAATAACGTCGCCTAATGTATTGGTGCTTGATGGTTCGCCGACAAGACACCAGTCAATTTTTTCATTATTGTTTTCCAGGTGTTCGATAACTTTAACCGTGCCATCTGTAGCCGGTCCTTCTTCATCACTGGTAATCAAAAATGCCACAGATCCATTGATGGATGACCTGTCTTCGAAGAAGGTTTCACAGGCGCAGACCATGGCCGCAATACTGCTTTTCATATCAGCTGTGCCGCGTGCTGTCATCACGTCATTGTTTATAGTTGGTGTAAATGGATCGCTAGTCCATTGTTCAACCGGGCCAGTGGGGACAACATCGGTGTGGCCCGCAAAAACAAAAAGTGGAGATTTTGTACCCCATCGTGCCCATAAATTATCAACTTCACCGTAGCGTAAGTTTTCGATATTGAAGCCGATGGCTTCTAAGCGGTCTGCGATTATTTTTTGACAGCCCTTGTCATCGGGTGTGATAGAAGGGATGCTGATGAGCTGTTTTGCTAAATCTAATGTTGCTGTCATGTTTTTATTTAGAGTGCGTCTTTGAGTTGTTGTTTTAGGGTGTTTTGCTGTTCATCTGAAAGCACAGTGTTATCGTTTGAGTTAACGATAAAGTAATCGATTGCTTTTTCACCCGCTGTTACGATGCGAGCGTTTAACAAATTTACCTTGTTATCATATAAAATTTTTGCGATGCTTTCTAGAATACCGGAGCGGTCGATGGTTTCAATTTTTATTCGAGTAGCATTATCTTCGTCCAGGTTGTTGAATGTGATAACGGTAGGCGATGAAAAATATTTGTGTTTTCCAGCCGCGCTCGCAAGGTTAGGGGATGTGTCAATATTTTTCGTATCTGCGTTAAGTAATTTTTCCTGTAGACGATTACTAATTTCATCGGCTGCAAATGCTATTTCTGACGGCTCGATGTTTACCGGGATTAAACGAAATGTTTCTAAAGCATAGTCATCCGTTGTGTTAATAATTTGTGCATTAACAATATCGACTTCACTGTTGCTTAATACGGTGACAACGTCATAAAAAATACCGGCGCGACTTTTCATGTAAACAAAAAGTTCGATATTATTTCCGGAGGGAGCAACACGTGTTTGAATGACAGGTGTGTCCCGATTTTTTTCTTTTCGAAAACCATAAATGAGTGACGTTTGCCAGACAATTTCACCAGGCATATGACCCTGAAAATATTCTTCGGTTAGCGTGTTCCACAAGCTGTTTGCTTGATGTGAGTTTATGCCTAGCTGTTCAAGTTGACGTAGGCTGTCGGTCTGGGTTTCCAGTATATTTATTTCTCTGTCACTCTGTTGTTCGAAATTTTCAGCGTCGAGACCTTTATTAAGTAGTGATGCGGTTTTGTTATATAACTCGGCAAGTAACTTATCTTTCCAGGTATTCCATTGTTTTGGATTGGTGCCGCGAATATCGCACATAGTCAGTAGGTATAAATAATCCAGGTGTTCGATTGTTTTGACATAACGAGCAAATTCGCTGATGACGTCTGGATCGCTGATATCTTTACGTTGCGCAGTCAATGACATAATCAAATGGCTTCTTACTAACCAACTAACGAGTTCGCTATTGTTTTCGGATAAACCGTGCAAGAGGCAAAAATCTTTTGCATCAACTGCGCCGACATCGGAGTGATCACCGGGTCTGCCTTTAGCAATGTCATGGAACAGACCCGATAGATATAACAATTCTGGGTTTGGCAGGTGTTGAAAAACACCACTGGCCAGCGGAAATTCGCCACAAAATTCGGGGACGGATAATCGACGCATGTTTCTGACGACAAATAATATATGCTGATCAACCGTGTAAGCGTGAAACAGGTCGTATTGCATCCTGCCCACGATTGAATCAAACGCGGGAATATATGCCGCCAACACACCATAACGATTCATGCGTCTTAGTTCGTGTGTCACGCCTCTAGAATGAGACATGATTTTAATGAACAATTGTTGCGCGTGTTGAGACTGTCTGACCTCGACATCAATTAGGTCTTTATACTGTCTTACTTCACGAATAGTTTCCGCTCTTACGCCTTGTATTTCTGGGTAGTCCTGCAATGTCAAAAACATTTGCAGTATCGCACAAGGGTCTTCTTTAAAAATATTTTCGTTAGTCGTTTCGATATAACCGTTTCGGACTTGAAAACTATTATTGATTAACTCGGCTCCGGTGTTTTCATTGTGATAAATAATGGCTTCTCTAAAATGTTGCAGTAACATTTCATTTAAACGCTCCAGTTCGATAACGGTACGATAGTACTGCTGCATAAACTGTTCGATGGCTTCATTTTGTGAGTTTTCTGCTTTGTCTTTAAAACCAAATTCGATTGCAAGGTCGCGTTGGTAATCAAATAATAATCGATCTTCACGTCTTCCAGAAAGGTAGTGCAGGCTACAACGGATACGCCACAGTAGATGCTGCCCTTCGAGTAAGGTTGTTAATTCATCTTCGAGTAAAAAACCTTCCTGTACCAGATCATGCAAGCTGTTTGCATTGAAGTGTCGTTTGGCTACCCAGCCAATCATCTGGATGTCGCGTAAACCGCCGCGGCTTTCTTTTATGTTTGGTTCCAGGTTGTAGGCGGTATCATTAAATTTTCCATTACGCTGGATCTGCTCATCAAGTTTTGCCTGAAAGAATGATTTCGAGTCCCAGATATGATCTGTGCTGGTTTTCTCGTTCATCTCTGCAAATAATTTCTCACTGCCGGTAAGCAGCCTGGCTTCCATCATATTGGTCGCGACCGTAATGTCTTTGGTTGATTCTTCGACGCATTCATCGAGTGTGCGAACGCTGTGACCAATTTCGAGACGGATGTCCCATAACAACATCAATATTTTTTCGAGTAAATCTTTTGTGTTTTGATTTTCTTCTTCGGCTAATAAAAGCAGCAGGTCGATATCTGATTTAGGATGCAGCTCGCCGCGACCATAACCGCCGACAGCAATAAGCGCGATTTCCTGATCGATGTCTTTAAAAAGATATTTATAGATGACTCTAATCAATTGGTCGATAAGGCTGGCCCGACCATAAACGATGGTATTTACATCGCTGCCTGATTGATAGACTTCTTTCAGGCCATCATCAATCGTGGTGACGGCATTTTTTAATAGTTTAATAATTCTGGGATTAACTAACTCTTCACTGGCATCAGGTGCTGCGTTAAGTTGTAACGCTAAGGCTTCAAAATTGAGTATGTTATTTACGGCGTCTTCTGATGCTGTCAAAATATTATTGGTGCTGAGATCTGACATTAAACTTCATCACCTTCACATTGTGTTAAAACTTCATGGCCATCAGGGGTGACGAGAATAGTGTGTTCCCATTGTGCAGACAGGCTGTGATCTTTGGTGACGACGGTCCAGTTATCATTGAGTAATTTGACGTGGCGTTTGCCGGCATTAATCATGGGTTCAATAGTGAAAATCATACCGGGTTCCAAAATAACCCCGGTACCTGCCTTGCCGTAGTGTAAAACTTGAGGGTCTTCGTGAAAGCCTTTGCCGATACCGTGGCCACAATATTCTCTGACCACCGCAAAATGGTTGGATTCAGCGTGTTTTTGAATCACATTACCAATGTCGCCCAGGTGAATGCCGGGTTTGACTAAGTCGATACCACGCTTCATACATTCATGTGCAATCTCGCTAACGCGTTTGCCGCGCACCGGTGGCTCGCCGACATAAAACATCTTACTGGTATCACCGTGGTATTCATCTTTGATGACAGTAATGTCGATATTGATGATGTCGCCTTTCTTTAATTTCTTGTCACTGGGAATGCCGTGACAAATCTGGTGGTTTACCGAAGTGCAAATGGATTTTGGAAAACCGTGGTAATTTAATGGGGCAGGGATAGCTTGTTGCACATCGACGATATAATCATGACAAATTTTGTCCAGTTCGTCCGTGGTGACACCCGCTTTCACATGCGGGCGAATCATTTGTAAAACCTCGCCAGCGAGGCGACCGGCTATGCGCATTTTTTCGATAGCCGGCTCATCTTTAATTAATATAGCCATGTTTTTATATTCTTTATAATCAATGTGTTAGCTCAACTGGTAAATATTTGGCAGTCAAATTTCGTTGTTAATTTCATCTGTATATGGTATAAAGCGCCCGCACTAGGGAAACTTAGTGAAAACGAACGGTATTTTTACCTGTTGATGGTCGTTTATCAGAGGGTCGGAATTCACATTTTACGTGATCCAAGTCTTTAGATTCGTCAACAGGGCTAACTATATCTTATTTAAATACGCACATATACCGACACATGTAATTGGGTGCTAATTTAAGTCATTAAACATACATAATGTATGGACTTGATTGGTTATTGCATGGGGTATATGGAGGCCTAACCCCAACTTGGAGAAATACTAATGTCTAACGTATCTATGCGTCTGATGCTTGAAGCAGGCGTGCATTTTGGTCACCAAACCCGTTTCTGGAACCCGCAAATGTCTGAGTACATTTTTGGATCACGAAACAAAATTCACATCATCAATCTTGAAAAAACACTGCCTCTATACCTTGATGCAGTTAATGCACTAGGCAAAATTGCGGCCGATCGTGGCAGCATCCTGTTTGTCGGCACAAAACGTGCGGCGCGTAAAATTGTTGCAGAAGAAGCACAGCGTTGTGGTATGCCATTCGTTAGTCATCGTTGGTTAGGTGGCATGTTGACCAACTATAAAACCATTCGCCAGTCGATTACACGTCTTAAAGAACTGGAAGAAATGTCAGAAAACGGTGGTTTCGATCGTTTGAACAAAAAAGAGCAGCTTATGCTGACTCGTGAGATGGAAAAGAAAGAAAAAGTGCTTGGTGGTATTAAAGACATGAAAGGTCTGCCTAATGCTATTTTTGTTATCGATGTAGGTAATGAAGACATTGCTATTAAAGAAGCGAATACATTAGGTATTCCAGTATTTGGCATCGTAGATTCAAATAACTCACCAGATGGTGTTGATTACGTTATTCCTGGTAATGATGATGCGATTAAAGCCATTCAATTATACGCTCAGGGAATAGCTGATGCCGTAATCGAGGGCCGCGCATCTGCTGTGATTCAACGCAATGAGCCTGCTGCCAAGAAAGCGGCGCCTAAAAAAGCAGCTGCAAAACGTAAGCCTGAGCCAGCTGCTGAAGCGAAGGAAGAAGTAAAAGCAGAAGCAGAAGCGGCAGTTGAAGAGGTTCCTACAGAAGAAGCACCGGCGCAAGAAGCCAAGTCTGAGGAAGCAACTGAAGCAGCTGCACCAAAGAAAAAAGCAGCTGTTAAAAAGAAAGCAGCAGTGAAGAAAAAGACAGTAAAGAAAAAAGCGGCTGTAAAGAAAAAAGCAGCGCCTAAAAAGAAAGCGGCAGCAGCAGAGTAAGTTGTAGCTGGGCCAGAGAGACTCTCTGGCATTAAACAAGTTGTTTGATAGAAATTATTTATTAAGAGGTTACTGTGATGCAAATTACAGCTTCAATGGTTAAAGAACTGCGTGAACGTACTGGTTCAGGCATGATGGAATGTAAAAAAGCGCTTCAGGAGACCGATGGCGATATCGAAGTAGCAATTGAAAACATGCGTAAAGCAGGTATGGCGAAGGCGGATAAAAAAGCCGGTCGTGTTGCCGCTGAAGGCCGTGTTGTTATAGCGATAAGTGATGATAAAAAATCTGCAGCAGTGGTTGAAGTTAACTGTGAAACAGATTTTGTTTCTGGTGGTGATGACTTCCTGGCATTCGTGACTGCCATTGCAAAAACGGCATTATCTGCCCAGCCGGCTGACGTTGCTGCTTTATCAGATGCAATACTGGATGGCGGCTCAGTTTCAGTTGAAGATGCACGTAAAGCAAAAATTGCAAAAATTGGTGAGAACATTCAAGTTCGTCGCTTTGAGTTGCTAAAGACGGAGAGCGGTTCGTTTGGTAGTTACCTGCACGGTGCTCGTATGGGTGTACTGGTCGAGATGGAAATGAACGATAAAAGTCAGGGCGATGACGCTTTAATCAAAGATGTTGCAATGCACATTGCTGCTAGTAATCCTATGTGTGTTAGTGAAGAAAATGTACCCGCTGATATCTTAGAGAAAGAAAAAGACATTCTGCGTGCTCAAGCGCTAGAGAGTGGGAAACCGGCTGACATTGTTGAAAAAATGCTGGCAGGGCGTATTCGTAAGTATCTGGCTGAGATTACATTGCTTGGTCAGTCTTTTGTTAAAGATCCTGATAAAACGGTTGAAACATTACTTTCTGATGCCGGTGCTAAAGTAAATACGTTTGTCCGTTATGAAGTGGGTGAAGGTATTGAGAAGAAGGACGAGAACTTTGCCGATGAAGTAATGGCTCAGATTAACGGTTAAGAGAATTACTATCGAAGTCGTTAAAAAGGAAAGAATATAAATGAGTGCTAAGCGGTGTTTTGATCTATTTATTAAAAATACGACGCACACATTTATACATGTTTTTATATACAAAGGACGACGTATATAAATGATACAAAAAACCGGGGGACATCTCCCGGTTTTTTGTGTACGTTAAGTTAAAGAAATTCTGAATTCGAACCACCATCCAGAAAATTAGAATGGTGGGAATAATAAATAATTAAAAGCGAGTGATTTAATGTCAGCAATATATAAACGCGTTTTATTAAAGCTAAGTGGCGAAGCCTTAATGGGTGATCTGGACTATGGAATTGACGCGGAGATGTTAAAGCGTGTTGCCACTGAGGTAGCTGAAGTCGTTAACATGGGAATTGAAGTTGCATTGGTCATTGGTGGCGGGAATATTTTCCGTGGAGCAGGTTTGGTCAAATCCGGTATCGATCGGGTGACGGGTGATCATATGGGTATGCTGGCAACGGTGATCAATAGTTTGGCAATGCAGGATGCGTTAGAAAAGCAGGGTATGACCTGTCGTGTGATGTCAGCCATTAAAATTAATCGCATGTGCGAAGAGTACGTGCAGCGCAGAGCCACTAGACACCTTGAAAAAGGCCGTGTGGTTATTTTTGCTGCCGGTATAGGTAACCCATTTTTTACTACCGATACAGCTGGTTGTTTGCGCGCGATTGAAATCGAAGCAGACAGTGTTCTCAAAGCGACAAAAGTAGACGGTGTTTATGATTCGGATCCAGCTAAGAATCCTGATGCTGTTCGTTATGAATCGTTAACTTTTGATGACGTTTTGGAGAAAAACCTACAGGTTATGGATGCGACAGCAATCGTATTATGTCGCGATAACAATCTACCACTTCGCATATTCAATTTGAATAATGTTGGTTCTCTACCCGCTGCGATGAAAGATAAATCGATTGGAACAACTGTTATGAAGGGGGATGAAAAATGATTGAAGAGATTCTTGTTGACGCAGAAACGCGTATGGGAAAAAGTGTTGAAGCACTAAGATCAGAATTAGTAAAAATCCGAACCGGACGTGCCCACCCTAGTTTGCTTGATCAAATTATGGTTGATTACTACGGTACTGACACCCCAATCAATCAGGTTGCTAATGTCACAGTTGAAGATTCTAGAACACTTGCGGTGGCACCCTGGGAAAAGCAGATGGTTGCTGTCGTTGAAAAAGCAATCATGAACTCAGGCCTTGGTTTAAATCCATCAACGGCGGGTAACCTGATACGCATCCCTATGCCACCGTTAACCGAAGAGCGTCGCAAGGAACTGGTTAAGGTAGTAAAAAATGATGGAGAGAATGCAAAGGTTGCGATAAGAAATATTCGACGAGACGCAAACAGTGACTTTAAAGATTTGTTGAAAGAAAAAGATATCTCTGAAGACGAGAGTCATCAGGCAGAAGATAGCGTGCAAAAATACACAGATAAGTACGTCACAAGTGTTGATGAAGTTGTTGCGGTAAAAGAAAAAGAGTTAATGGAAATATAAAGCAGTTGTTATTCATCAGTGGCTGAACCAATGGACAGTACGAATAATATTTTGCCAAGGCATGTTGCTGTCGTCATGGACGGCAATGGACGTTGGGCGAATAAGCGACATTTGCCACGGGCAGCAGGACATAAGGCCGGCGTAGGGGCGACCAGAAAAATTGTTGAAAATTGTGTTACCAAAAAAATAGAAGCATTAACGATATTCGCTTTCAGTAGCGAGAATTGGAGTCGGCCCAAGTCAGAAGTAAGCAGTTTGATGGCCTTGTTTATCGCTACGATTACTGCTGAAGTTAAAAAGTTACACAAAAAAAATGTTCGAGTGCAATTTATCGGTGACCGTAATCGCTTTTCTGAAAAACTACAGAGCAGTATTAATCAATCAGAAGAGTTAACAAAAGACAATACCGGTCTGCATTTCACTATTGCTGCAAATTATGGCGGTCGATGGGACGTGGTTAATGCATGCCAACTACTGGTGAACGACTTGAAGGAAAACAAAAAAGAGGCGCAGGCGCTGACAGAAGAAAATTTTAATTCTTATATGTCATTATCTGATGAGCCGGCGCCTGACCTGTTTATACGCACGGGTGGCGAACAGCGAATTAGTAATTTTTTAATTTGGCAGCTGGCGTATTCAGAACTGTATTTTGTCGATACCTTATGGCCTGATTTTTCTGATGATGATCTTGATGAAGCATTAAATTGGTTTGCCGGCAGACAACGTCGTTTCGGTAAAACCGGCCAACAAGTGTTAAATGAATAAACTAAGCGATAAGTAAATATATTAAACGATGTTATATCAACGTATCTTAACAGCCATCCCACTGGCGGCTTTTGTCTTCTGGATAATATTTTTTCAGCCGACAGCTGTTTTTTTTTATTTCATTTTATTCGTCGTTATGGTCTCGGGTTATGAATGGGCCAGATTGTCGGGTGTAAACGATACCGTATTACAATGCTGTTTTGCTGTCGTTGTTGCGTTAGTGCCCTGGGTTATTTTTGAGTTTGCTAGTAGTTATGCGCTCTGGTCAATTTACGTTGCCGTTTTATGGTGGTTTAGTATTTCCTTCTATTTGAAAATAGCCAAACCCAAAAAACCTGATTCCAGTTTAAAGCTGGATAAATTGTTTATTGCTTTTGTTATCTTGCCTGCTGCTGCGCTCGCGATGGAAAAAATCCATTCTTTGCAGATAGGGTTTGAATGGCAAGGCCCGGCCTGGTTGTTTTACGCTTTAGCACTGGTTTGGATCGCCGATATCGGGGCGTACTTTGCTGGTAAAAAGTTTGGTAAAAATAAACTCGCACCACATATTAGCCCTGGCAAAACAAAAGAAGGTTTATTTGGTGGTGTTGTCGCGACATCAGTTTATACCTTGATTGCGAGTTACTATTTTGAATTAGATACTGATAAAGCTATTTTGTTGGTGATGCTGTCAGTCGTCATTACTTTTATATCCGTGAGTGGTGACCTGTATATAAGTTTTTTGAAACGCGAAGCGGGTTTAAAAGACAGTGGCAATATCCTGCCTGGCCATGGCGGCATCCTGGATCGAATCGATAGTGTATTGGCTGCGATGCCCGTATTTCTGATCGGTTTTAACTGGTGGATATACAAAGATATATTGTGAATAATTTGTTATGACACAGACTGTAGAATTGATAACATTGTTAGGTGCGACCGGTAGTATTGGTAAGAGCACGCTTGATGTTGTTGCGCGTCATAAAGAACGATATAAGGTGTTTGCCCTAACCGCCAATACTAATATCGATTCATTAGAACAATTATGTGAGCAGTGGCAGCCCAGATTTGCGGTTATGAACGATGAGTCTGCTGCGGCAACATTAAGTCAGCGACTGCAAACAAAAGGAATTGAAACTCGTGTTTTAAGCGGGGAAGCCGGTTTGCTTGAGGTTGTGGAGAACGATGTCGTAGATTGTGTTGTGGCTGCCATAGTAGGCGCTGCCGGACTGATTCCGTCATTAGCTGCTGCCAGGGCGGGCAAACGTGTGCTGCTGGCTAATAAAGAAGCACTGGTGATGTCTGGTAAATTATTTATGGATACGGCACGTGAGAATGATGCCGTTTTATTACCCGTTGATAGTGAGCACAATGCTATTTTTCAAAGTTTGCCAGATTGTCTCACAGAGCATCATTCATCAGTTAAAATGACCAATCAGCAAGTGCGAGCAGGAATACAGCGAGTCTGGCTAACAGCGAGTGGCGGACCCTTTAGAACCTTTGATGTTAATCAGTTGCACGATGTTACGCCAGAGCAGGCGGTCAATCATCCTAACTGGGATATGGGAAAGAAGATATCAGTTGACTCTGCAACTTTGATGAATAAAGGACTAGAGCTGATTGAAGCGTATTGGTTGTTTGATCTGGATATCGAGAATATAGACGTTGTGGTGCATCCACAGAGTGTTATCCACTCTATGGTGACATACAATGATGGTTCCGTACTGGCGCAGCTGGGTAACCCTGATATGCGTACGCCTATTGCTCATGCATTGGCCTGGCCGGAAAGAATTGAATCGGGCGTTGAACCACTGAATATTTTTGATGTCGCAAAGTTAGACTTTGAAAAGCCGGATTTAGAACGTTTTCCCTGTTTGCGACTATGTTATGACGCGATAAAAATGGGCGGATCTGCGACCATTGTATTAAACGCTGCTAATGAAATTGCGGTCGACGCATTTCTCGATGGCCGTATAGGGTTTACTGATATTGCTACATTGATCGAGCAGACTTTAAATAAAGCCGACATCGTTGAAGATGTCAGCACGCTAGACAATATAATTGAAGCCGATGCACTGGCTAGAATAATAACAAAAGACTGCATAGCTGAAATGCAGGCATAAAGAGCAAAGCATGAGTATCTTACATAACCTGTTTTTCTTCATCGTCGCTATCGGCGTATTAGTCACCTTTCATGAGTTTGGGCACTACTGGGTCGCGCGTAAAGCGGGCGTAAAAGTGCTGAGGTTTTCTGTGGGTTTTGGTAAGTCACTTTTTACCTGGCGTAGAACAACGGCTGAAGGTGATGAAATAGAATATGTTATCGCTGCCATTCCATTAGGTGGATACGTCAAGATGCTGGACGAACGTGAAGGTTCGGTTGCAGAATCAGATAAAAAACGTGCGTTTAACAATGCCAGTATTAGCAAACGTATTGCTATCGTTTTTGCGGGCCCGGCCTTTAATTTTATACTGGCTATTTTTTTATACTGGATTGTTTTCATGTTAGGCGCAACGGTGGATCGCCCCTACATGGGTGAAACGGTGAAAGACAGCATCGCAGCACAAGCCGGTTTTGAAATTCAGGATGAAGTGTTACAGGTTGGTGATACAGCAGTGCGATCGTGGAATGATTTCAGGCTGGAGATTCTTAATCAAGGACTCAATGGAGGAGACCTTCAAATACGTGTGTTAGCGACTGATGGCGCTGAATATATACGTAAACTGGCCCTTGGTGATTTGCGCTTGCTTGAAAACGAAGGTGATATTTTTAAATTCATCGGGTTCACCTATTGGCGGCCACAGTTAAAGGCTGAAATTGCAGGTGTAATTGCTGAAGGCGCGGCAGAGAGTGCGGGGTTAAAAGAAGGTGATTTGGTTGTTTCTGTTGATGCTGTAGAAGTAGATCGTTGGATGACTCTAGTCGATATGATTCGTGCAAGACCCAATATAGCCATGAATTTTATTGTATTACGTGATGGTGTTGAGTTACCAATTACAGTGATACCACAAAGTCGAAAAATAAAAGAGGGTGAGCAAGGCTATATCGGAGCCTATCAACATATTCCAGAAGAGGTAAGGCAGAAACTGGTGACACACATTGAATATTCTGCAACCGAATCAATAAGTAAAGCGGTTGTTAAAACTTGGGATATGTCTACATTAACATTACGTGTCCTATGGAAGATGGTTGCTGGCGAAGCGTCACTATCCAATATTTCTGGCCCTATAACCATTGCGACCTATGCCGGCGTGACAGCAAGTATCGGTCTGGTTTCATTCGTTTCATTTCTGGCAGTTATTTCGGTCAGTCTGGGCGTTTTAAATTTACTGCCTGTTCCCATGCTTGATGGTGGTCACTTGCTTTATTATTTCATAGAGATTGTAAAAGGTTCACCTGTTTCCGAAGGGTTTGAACTAAGAGGGCAGCAAGTTGGCATTGCCTTGCTTGCTTTGCTAATGAGTGTCGCCATTTTTAATGATATACAACGTTTAGTTCAGTAGTCAGGTTTATAGCTGTATGTCATTTATTCGTGTCTCGCTCGTTTTTGTTCTGCTTAATTGCTTTAGTGTTTTTTCAGTACATGCTGATTCTTTTATCGTTGAAGATATAAAAATCGAAGGTTTGAAAAGATTGCCTGATGGTACATTGTTAAACTACCTACCTATTGTCGCGGGTGATCCCATAGATGATAATCAAGTCACCTTCGCCATTAGCGAACTATACAAAACGGGTTTTTTTGCCAATATAAAACTATTTCGAGATGGTGATACCTTGGTCGTTCGTATAGTTGAACGACCCTCTATTTCTGATGTGGAATTTTCGGGTAATTCAGATATCGATGACGATGCGTTGAAAGATGCACTTGTTGATATCGGTGTGACACGTGGGCAAATATATAATCGTTCGCTGCTTGAACAATTAACACTCGAACTAGAGCGCGTTTATTTCAGCCAGGGAAAATATGGCGTAAAGATAGACACAGAAGTCACCGATCTTGATCAAAATCGTGTGGATATTCAGATTAATATTTCTGAAGGTCAAGTTGCATTAATCAAACACATCAATATTGTAGGTAACGATGTGTATAGCGATGAAAGATTACTTGATGAACTGGAATCAGGTGTGCCATCCGCATGGTCAGTGTTATCTTCAGCCGATGACTATTCCAAACCCAAATTAAACGCTGACCTGGAAACAATCAGGTCTTATTATCTCGACCGAGGCTATATAAAATTTAAAATTGAATCGACACAGGTATCTCTAACGCCAGATAAACAGGATATCTATATCACCATTAATGTTTCTGAAGGTGAGCGTTATAAGATTAAATCAGCAGACTTAACCGGTGAGCTGGTAGTGAATCGTCAATCGATGGAATCTCAAATTCTAACGCAACCGGGTATGTTCTTTTCCAGAAGTTTGATGACGTCAAGTAAAAAGCGTTTGGAAAGTTTAATGGGTCGAATTGGCTATGCTTTTTCTTTAATAAAAATTACGCCTGTTATTGATGATGAGAAAAAAGAAGTTGCACTGACCTATCATTCTGTTCCAGGTGGAAAAGTATATGTTCGTCGTATAAATATTTTTGGTAATGACGGTACGATGGACAAGGTATACCGACGTGAAATGCGTTTGCTGGAAGGCTCTATTTTAGCTAGCAACTTACTTGACCGATCTAAGATACGTATACAACGTTTACCTTTTGTAGAAGTTGTCGATATTGAAACGGCACCTGTACCTGGAGCGACTAACCAGGTTGATCTCAATATCAAGATCAAAGAAAAACTAGCAGGTAGTTTTAATATTGGTGCGGGTTTTTCGCAAACGCAAGGTTTAATATTTAATGTAGGTTTAACGCAGGAAAACTTATTTGGCACGGGTAATCGTTTGTCTTTAAATGTGAATACCGATCGAGCGAATACGATATATAGTGCCGCGTATACCGATCCTTACTATACACTTGATGGCATCAGTAGAACGATCAGTCTTTCGTTCAGAGACAGAAATGCAGCAGAAGAACGAGTTAATAATTTCCAGACCAATTCAGGTGATTTGAATATAAGTTATGGCGTGCCGTTGTCAGAATTTAATACTATACGACTGGGTTATGGTCTACGTCATATTAAAATTATTCCGTCATCAGTTAATCCTTCTAGAGCTGTAACAGACTTTTTGGCAGCCAATGATGGGGAAACTATCTATAACAGCTTAACCTTAAACACCAGTTTTTCGCATGATACACGTAATCGAACAGTTTTTGCTACACGTGGCTCGCAGCATACCATTGGTATAAATTTAACAGCTCCGGGAAGTGATCTTGAATATTACAAAGTCAGTTATATCACCAATACATTTATAGGTGTAACCAGTGCGACGACTTTGTTGCTACGTTCAAATCTGGCTTACGGCAATGGCTATGGAAAGACAGACACTTTACCCTTTTTCGAACGGTATTTTGCGGGTGGTATCCGAACGGTTCGTGGTTACGATTCAAATTCATTAGGCCCACGTGACCTTCAGTTAGACCCTGTTACGGGTGAATTAGTACGTACTGGCTCGGTTATCGGTGGTAATATGCGTGTAACAGCTGGCGTTGATTACATATTCCCTATACCATTTCTTGAAAAGCCACCTAGCTCTGTTCGTTTGAGTGCATTTCTTGATATAGGTAATGTGTTTTTAGATGATGTGGCAACACATGATTCAGATAAAGTAGGGTTTCAGTTAGATCAGTTGCGAAGCTCTGTTGGTTTATCACTGGTTTGGATTTCGCCCATTGGCCCTTTACGATTCAGTTATGCTGAAACGGTAAATGACAAACCAGATGATAATTTACGTGCATTCCAATTTAGTATTGGTTCATCTTTTTAGGAGAAAGTTAAAGTGAAAAAATTAGTTTTAAGTGTTTTATTAATGGCAAGTTTTATTGCAACAAATGTTGTCGCTGCAGATTTGAAAGTTGGCGTTGTTAGCGTAGAACGAATCTTGTCTGAGGCGCCGCAGGTTGATGCTGTGAATACTTCAATGTTGGAACGTTTTGGTCCGCAACGAGATGCATTGCAAAGTTTAGAAAAAGAAATTACCAAGATGCAGGAAAACTACAAACGTAATGAATTGGTAATGACTGAAGATAAGCTAAATGAATTGAAAAAAGAAATCATTGCAAAGATACAAGGTTTAAAGCAAAAAGAAGCACTTCTGCAGCAAGAAGTAGCCACTGTTCGTAATCAGGAATTGGCCGTACTGCAGCAGCAAGTTAGAGGCATCATCGACGATATTTCCAAGAAAGGTAAATACTCACTTGTCCTGAGTGAAGGTGTTGCATATGCTGATGACAAGCTCGACATTACGGATAAGGTGCTTGATAAGATGAAAGCGGTCTTTAAAAAGAAATAATGTAATAAAAATAGTCTTATAATTTTGTATGGCGCTAAAACTTTCTGAACTAGCTAGATGTATCGATTGTCGCTTACAGGGCGATGATTGTTTAATCGAAAATGTGGCTGATATAAACCAGGCTGATAAAGGTTACCTGGCATTTGTTTATAATCCTAAGTATCTTGCCAGTATTAAAACATCAAAAGCATCGGCCGTTATTATAAAAGAAGAATGGTTACCAGAATGTGATAAACCGGCATTGGTATCAGACAATCCGCGTTTAGCTTTTGCGAAAGCAGCAATATTATTAAACCCTGTGAAAACTACCGAACCTGTCATTTCTGAGACAGCCGTTATTTCCAGTAGTACGGTTTTGACTGACACTGTTAGTATTGGTCATAACGCAGTTCTACATTCTGATGTGAAGTTGGGTGAAAATGTTCAAATTGGTGCGTGTACAGTTATCGCCGAAGATGTAGAGATTGGTGATAATGTTATTATTTATCCAAATGTATCAATTGGTAAAGGCACGCAAATAGGGAATGGCTGTACAATTTATTCTGGTGTAGTAATTGGTACAGATGGATTTGGATATGTAAAGCAGGGCAAAACGTATCTTAAAGTTCCTCAGATTGGCAACGTCATTATCGGGAACAATGTCGATATCGGTGCGAACACCACGGTTGACCGCGGCGCTTTGCTGGATACCATAATACATGAAGGTGTAAAACTCGATAACCAGATTCAAGTGGCGCATAATGTCGAAATCGGCGAACATACCGTTATTTCAGCCTGTGCAGCCATTGGTGGTTCCGCTAAAATAGGTGCGCACTGTTTAATAGGTGGTGCAGTAGGTATACGCGATAATATTGAAATAGTCGATAACGTTGTAATCACCGGTAGATCATTTATTTCATCATCCATAAAGGAACCAGGTTCATATTCATCTAGTATGCTGATTGATACTACCGCACACTGGAGAAAAAATGCCACGCGATTTAAAAATCTGGATAATATGGCGAAACGGTTAAAAAAACTCGAAAATAAATCGAATAATAAGTAATTCATCCATACAATAAATAAAAGCTGGAGTTCAGTTGTGAGCGAAATGTATATTGAAGAAATTAGAAAATTTTTGCCTCACCGCTATCCTTTCTTATTGGTGGATCGTGTTATTGAATGTGTTCCGGGTAAAACATTAACGGCAATTAAAAATGTATCAGTAAACGAACCACATTTCACTGGACACTTTCCTGATCAGGCCATCATGCCGGGTGTTTTAATTATTGAGGCACTTGCTCAAGCAACAGGCCTGCTTGGTTTTCGCACTATGAGTGAAGAGCCTAGCGATGATGTGTTATACATGTTGGTTGGTGTAGATGGTGTTAGGTTTAAACGTCAGGTTGTACCGGGTGATCAGCTAATGCTTAAAGTAAATGTTGAACGTCGCTCTAAAGTAATCTGGAAGTTTTCTTGTGAAGCGACTGTGGATGGCGAATTATGCACTGCTGCAAAATTGCTTTGTGCTGCTTCACCTAAAGCAGAAGAGTAAGTTCTGTGATTCATCCTCAAGCGATTATTGATTCTTCTGCGAAGATTGCTGAAGATGTCAGTATTGGGCCATTTACCGTCATCGGCGCTAATGTTGAAATTGGTTCTGGAACGACAGTTGCGTCGCATGTGGTTATCAACGGGCCGACGAAAATTGGTAAAGATAATCGCATCTTTCAATTTGCATCTGTTGGAGAAAAACCGCAGGATTTGAAATTTAACGATGAACCGACAGAGCTGATTGTCGGCGATAGAAACACCATACGTGAATACGTAACCTTGCACCGCGGGACTCCAGGTGGTGGAAACGTAACGCGAATCGGAAACGATAATTTATTTATGGCAAGCAGTCACGTCGCACATGATTGCGTTGTTGGCAATCATGTCATTCTTGCTAACGCAACGGCACTTGCCGGTCATGTTATTGTCGATGATTATGTCATCCTTGGTGGTTACACTACCGTGCATCAATTTACTCGTATCGGTACACATGCGTTCAGCGGATTTTCAACAGCAATCGACCGGGATGTTTTGCCGTTCTTCACCGTTGCGGGTAATCGTGCGCGTGCGGTAGGTATCAACAAAGAAGGCCTTAAACGTCGTGGTTATTCACCAGAAACCATTCGTGCGTTGCAAGATACGTTTAAATTATTGATTAAATCGACTTGTTCTCTCAAAGTGGCTTTGGATAAAGTTGAAGAAATTGCTCAGGCAGATGAGAGTGTTAAGATGATGGTGGATTTTCTTGATGCTAGTGAAAGAGGGTGGATTCGTTAGTTATTTTTTTCTGTAGCAGGGAATTCAAAAGCAAAGGTAAGAAAAAAGTTAAAATATCACCAGTTTAGATACATCAAACGCCGGTTCTTCATAAGGATGCGCCATTTTCATTGCATGAACGGCAGCCTGAACATGTTCATCCTCACAAATCAGTTCAATTTTGAATTCCTTGACCTGCTCGATTTCTCCCAACGACCCTATCGCAGGATTACTCCCTATCAAAGGTCGAAACTGCCCAACACCCTCTGCTTGCCAGCAGCAGGAATCATAATTTCTGATTTTGCCGGCTCCAGCCTCAAAGAGTGCGGATTTAACTTTTTCCACAGAGTTTTCAGGGACATATATGCAGATTTTATACATGCTTTTTCTGTTCGCTAAGCTTGAAATAGCTTAGACTAGCACCATATTTAAACAAATAATTACTTTAGGAAAAATTTACTATGAGTGGTGGTATCCAACTATCATCTGAAATGATTTCAGATATTAAAAATGTCGTTATGAAAAACGATCCGGCAGCGGATAACGATTTGTATTTTATGCAATATCTAACCGCTATCACGGGTTATGTACTGGCTCATCAAGACCAACCTGGGCTGGATAAAAAAGGTATGATTGGTGACTTTAGTCACTTTATGGAGCAGGTGCTTGACCAGGTGGAGCAGGACATGAAACCACCGGAAGATGCATTTGGCGTGTGGAAACCGGGTGATAGCTAGTACTTACCACTATCATGAAAATTGATTTCTGGTTAGATCGTTGGAACAACGACAAGATAGGGTTTCATCAAGATAGGATTAATCCTTATCTTGCCTATTTCTATGGCGATAAAGGCCCAGCCGTAGAACAGAGAGATAAACTTAAAGTTTTTGTTCCTCTGTGTGGTAAGAGTAAAGACTTGCTCTGGCTCGCACAAAATGGTTATAACGTATTTGGTGTGGAGTGTAGTGACCGCGCAGTAAAAAAATTCTTCGAAGAAAATGTCCTGAATTATCGTCACGTAGAGAAAGAGGGCACGGGTTTGTATATCTGTGATGATGATCGCTTTTCCAAAATTGAAATATTTCAGGGTGATTTTTTTGCATTAGAAGATAATGCACTGGATGGGGTGACGGATATATTTGATCGTGCATCATTAGTCGCATTGCCTGTTGATATGCGCACGGACTATGTCAATAAAATTACATCGCTGCAACAATCCGGTATGCGAACACTACTGGTCACTTTAAATTTTGATCCTGCAGAAATGGATGGCCCGCCATTTTCCGTTACTGATGAAGAGGTGATGAACCTTTACGCCGAAAATTACAAAATCGATAAACTTATTGCGAAAGATGTAATCGAAATAGAAACGGGATTAAAAAACCGTGGGCTAACTGCTTTAACCGAATCTGTATTTAAACTTGTTAAAAAATAAATAAGAGTATTTAATTATATGTCATCCGTAATGTCGTCAGAAAATCAAAAAACGCAGTCTACACAAGGTGAATCACTAGACTTTCATCCTGCATTCGAATGGATACGTAGCGAACGTATTGATTCACTTAATCTTACTTTGCAGGAGTTTCGACATATAAAAACAGGCGCACTGCATTATCATATGGATGCGGAAAATACTGAGAATGTATTTTTAGTTAGTTTTCGTACTGTACCGATGGACTCAACAGGTGTGGCACACATTCTCGAACATACTGCTTTGTGTGGAAGTAAAAAATATCCCGTTCGCGATCCGTTCTTCATGATGATACGTCGCTCGCTTAATACCTTTATGAATGCGTTTACCAGTAGTGACTGGACGGCGTATCCTTTTGCCAGTCAAAATAAAAAAGATTTTAACAATCTATTGGATGTGTATCTTGATGCGGTATTTTTTACTCGACTTGATGAGCTGGACTTTCTACAGGAAGGTCACCGTATCGAATTTAAGGAAGCGGATAATACAGACAGTGAACTTGAATACAAAGGTGTCGTTTTTAACGAAATGAAGGGCGCCATGAGTTCACCCGTAAGTGTGCTCTGGCAGGAAGTGAGTAAGTATCTCTATCCTACATCGACTTATCACTACAACAGTGGTGGTGAGCCGCAGGATATTCCTGACCTAAGCTATCAGCAGTTAAAAGACTTTCACAAGACGCATTATCATCCAAGTAATGCAGTGTTCATGACATTTGGTGATATCCCTGTTTTTGAGCACCAGCAAAAGTTTGAAGATCAGGCATTATGTGAATTTAAAAAATTAGATGTTGATATTACCGTTAAACCAGAAAAACGTTACCTCGCACCTTTAGTGGTAGAAGAAGCCTATGCTTATGATGCAGTGGGTGATGAAACCACAGACGATAAAACGCATCATGTTTTAAGCTGGTTGTTAGGGCCCTGTACTTCGCTGGATGAAATGATGAAGGCGAATCTTTTGGCGCAGGTTTTGTTAGACAATAGCTCTTCTCCATTACGGCAAGCCCTGGAAAAAACTGATCTTGGTGCTGCGCCATCACCATTGTGTGGTCTGGAAGACTCTAATTATGAGATGTGTTTTTTATGTGGCATCGAAGGCAGTACAACAGAAAATGCAAACGCTTTTGAAAAGCTGGTGTTAGATGTTTTAAATGATGTCGCGGAAAATGGTGTGCCACATGAAAAACTGGAAGCAGTTTTACACCAGCTGGAATTAAGTCAGCGTGAAGTCGGCGGTGACAGTTATCCTTTTGGATTGCAATTGATACTGAGTGGCTTAACCGCAGCTATTCATCGTAGCGATCCATCTTCGCTGCTTAATCTTGATCCCGTCATTAAGTCGTTGCGAGAAGATATCAAAGATCCCGAATTTATTAAAAATCTGGTGCGTGAATTATTAATCGAAAATCAGCATCGTGTGCGTTTAACACTTCGTCCTGATGAAAATTTGAGCCAACGCAAAGAGCAAGCTGAGAAGATGCACCTTGCTACAATTAAATCTGCATTAAGCGAAGATGAAAAACAAACCATTGTGACTCAGGCCAAAGTGTTGGCTGATCGTCAGATGCAGGAAGATGATCCTGGTTTATTACCAAAAGTTGATTTAGAAGATGTACCTGCTGAAATAAAAATTCCTGATGCAACGCAACGAAAAATATCCGGCGTAAATTCAACCATCTATGAACAAGGAACGAATGGTCTTGTCTATCATGAAATTATTTGTGAATTACCGGCATTAACAGACGAGGAATTGAAACTTTTGCCATATTTTTCATCATGTCTGACAGAATTAGGATGTGCTGATAAAGACTATCTACAGGCTCAGGAATGGCAATCGAGTGTTAGTGGTGGTGTTCGAGCTTCACATAGTATTCGAGCTTTTACTGATAACGCACAAAAAGCACGAGCCTATTATATCTTTACAGGTAAAGCGTTAAATAGAAATAATAAAAAATTAGCAGAATTAATGTTAGAAACATTAAATCATGTTCGTTTTGATGAAGACGAACGTGTGGTAGAGCTGATAACACAGATGCGAACACGTCGTGAACGTAGTGTTACGGGTAGCGGGCATTCGCTTGCCATGTCTGCGGCAGCCAGTGGTTTGAGTCCTGTTGCGCTATTGTCGCATCAGTTTGGTGGTCTTGCCGGGATAAAAACACTTAAAGCACTTGATGACTCACATGCCGATAAAGCTTCAATCAAACAAACGCTGAAGTTGTTCGCATCGATCCATGAAAAAATAAAAGCGTCTGCTAAATCATATATGTTGACTCTTGAAGCTGACAAAGTTGATGATTATGTCAGTGATTTTGAGTCAGTCTGGCAACAGTCTGATGCGACAAGCAGCGATTCCTTTTCTCTTCCTGAGATGAGTAAAGTGACAAAACAGATGTGGATAGCCAATACTCAGGTAAATTTCTGTGCAAAAGCTTACTCTACCGTTACGATGGAACATGCTGATGCAGCAGCGTTATCAGTGTTGGGTGGTTTTATGCGAAACGGTTACCTGCATACTGCTATTCGCGAGCAAGGTGGTGCCTATGGTGGTGGCGCAACACAAGATACTAATATCGCTGTGTTTAAATTTTATTCATATCGTGATCCTAGATTGAGTGCCACCCTGGATGATTTTGATCAGGCTATCGGCTGGGTGCTGGATAACGAGCATGAGTACCGTCAATTAGAAGAAGCAATTTTTGGCGTAATTGGTGGTATGGACAAACCCGGCTCACCTGCTGGTGAAGCTACGGCGGCATTTCATAATGGTTTGCACGGCCGTACCCGTGAAAAATTACAGTTGTTTCGTCAACGCGTTCTCGAAGTGACAATTGATGATCTGAAGCGTGTAACAGACACATATCTTAAAAATGGTGAGGCAAGTATTGCAGTTATTACCAGCGCAGCGACACATGAAGAAGTAGGCAATCTTGATTTAGAAGTGATTAATTTATAATTTTTCTAATGAAGACGCTGATTAGTTATCATAATTTATTTTTTAATACACCGTTTCAGGAACATGACAAATGAAAGTTGCATATATCTTTTCTACGCAAGGCCATTCGGTATCATACAAGCTGGGTAAAATGATTTTGCCTCAACTCGAAGACGGAGCACATGGCGTCGAAGTGGTCGGCATGTTTTTCTTTGAAGACAATGCATATGTTCTGCAGCAAGGTAATCCAATCGGTGAGCGTTTAGCAAAAATTGCCGCGGATAAAGGCATGTTGTTAATGGCCTGTGATCAATGCGCCTATGAGCGTGAGATCGAAGACAAACTTGTTGATGGCGCCGTCATTGGTTGCTTTCCGAATCTTTACGAAGCTTTGTCAGGTAATATGCCGGATCAGGTTATTACACTTTAATAAATAAAACGGCGTTTATCAAAAACTACGCGCCTGATGAATATTTTATATATCGGTTCATCTGGTGCGTTGTCATTAGTGCCATTCAAAAAACTTTTAGATTCTAAATACAAGATAGCTGCCGTTGGTGTTTATGCGCCTATTTTTCTAGATAAGAAAATTATCGCGTTAGAAAACGAATCGTTATCACTAGTTGCCAGTCAAAATGATATTCCGGTTGTCGATCTGTCACAATCGATAGAAAATATTATTCAGCAATGCCGCTCTTACTTTATTGATATGATTTTAACGTCTTGTTACGGCAAGCGATTAGCTGATCAGGTTATTCGTTTCCCTACGTTGGGTTGCTATAACTTACACCCTTCATTACTGCCTTGTTATCGTGGACCAGAACCCATTTTTTGGCAGATGAAAGATGCCGCTGAAATGGGCGTGACCTGGCACCATGTGGTACATGACTTTGATGCCGGTGATGTTTGTATGCAGAAAAAAGTATTGTTGGATGAAGGTGCGAGTTACCACGTAATTAATCAGCAATTAGCAGAAGTAGGAGCTGAGTTGATGTTGGATTTCCTGTCTGAATGTTCATCAGGAACCCAAACATCAATTGGGCAGGATTCTAAACTAGCCAGTTATCATTGTTATCCTCAGCAGACAGATTTTTCTTTGAATACAGAATGGTCTGCTCAACACGCCTATAACTTTATATGCGCGAGCAAGGCGTTTGGGCATCGATATCATTGTAGTGTGGATGGTCAATCTTATAATCTGGTTGAAGCGATAGATTATGATAATAATGCCAATCTTAAATATGTTGAAACGCAGGGGGACAAGTTATATATCCCCTTCAAGGAAGGGGTCTTAATTGCTCGCTACACTGATAAAATAGAACCCTAATCTAAGTCGTGAGTAACGCTTATGCCAAAACAGTATCAACTTGTCGAAACACGTCTACAGGAAAAACTAGAGAACGGAACCACCCGATGTAACTTATGTTTATGGCGGTGCAAGATAGGCCATGGGCAACGTGGTTTCTGTCAGGCGCATGTGAATCGAAACGGTACCTTATACAATTTGTCGTATGGTATTTTGTCTTCGATTGATATCGATTTCATCGAAGAAAAGCCAGTTAAACATTATCGACCCGGTACCAAAGTCATGTCGGTCGGCAGTTTCGGTTGTAGTTTCCGCTGTGGTGGTTGCCATAATCTGGATATCTCCTGGGGTGTCGAGGCGCTTGATGGTCTGGCAAAAGGTGAGTCAACTGAAGTTTGGGTGCCACCTGAGAAATTGGTCGAATCAGCCAAACGTGCGGGAGTTCAGGGCATTGCTTTTACCTACTCTGAACCAGCGGTATGGCTGGAATATGTACTCGATGTCTGTGAATTGGCGCATGAAGTGGGTTTATACACGGTGTATGTTTCTAATAGTTATGTCACTGATGAAGCGCTGGAATTAATCGCTGGAAAAGTCGATGTGTTGTGTTCTGACATAAAGAGCATCAATGATGATTTTTACAAAGACATCTGTCGTCCAGCAAAGGTAAGTGAAGTTCTGGCTTCAATCAAAAAAGCGCATGATCTGGGAATCCACGTTGAAACCCGAACCAATATTATTCCGGGTAAAAATGATGACCCGGAAGAGCATTATGAAATTGCCTGCTGGATACGCGATAACCTAGGTGCCGACAGTCCCTGGCATATTACCCGATTTTTTCCGGCTTATAAATTAAGTGATGTACCCGCTACACCAGAATACATGCTATATGAAGCGGAAGAGCAGGCAAAACGTGCGGGGCTAAATCGCGTTTACGTGTATAATGACAAGGGTTGTGACTGTGCGACAGAGAACAAACCCGTTGAAGTGTATTTGAATAGCACAGCGGAAGAATTACACCAGATAAAACAATGTGCCGCCAGTTGCTGCGGTGATGAAGGTGTATTGTTGAAAAAATATGAAGAAAATAGTTAGAGGTTAGAAATGACAAATACTGTCCAATGTGTGGTTTTAAAAATTGAAGCGGAAGCGATGGATACGCCGCCACATCCAGGTGATCTGGGTCAACGTATATTTGAAAATGTTTCAAAAGATGGTTGGAAGCAATGGCTGGAAAGATTGACTACCATTATTAACGAGAATGGTTTAAATACAGCTGATACGAAAAACCTTGAGTTAATCGAAAAACATATGCTGGGATTCTTTTTTGGTGAAGGCGATCATGGTCAGGCGCCCGCCGGTTTTCAGGCTGGCGGTGGTGGTAAGAAGTAAATTTTCATGTTGAATATTTTTGAATCCTTTATATAAAGTCGAAAGTTTAAACCGTAAAGGCGTGGCGACGCGAAAAACAAAGTAGATAAGTTCGTCATTCCGGCATGTTTTAGCCGGAATCCATGCATTAACTTAGTACTAACTTTAAGTATGGATACCGGCTAAAGACATGCCGGTATGACGTGGTGTAGACAAAAATGTAAGCGTGACTTTATTCGCACAACGAACACATACTTTGGCACCTGCGTGCGAATAAAGTCACACCTACACAGTTCAGCGCTCACCAATAAAACTTGTTTTTCTCTGCGCCTCCGCGGTTCAAATTTTTAAATCTTTTCGACTATCCGCTAAGTGTAGTTAGTAGCCATCGGCTATGTAATTTTAAATATCGGTGCAGTGACAAATTTAAGTTTTGCATAAGCCTCACGAATTGCTGAGGTAACTTGTTCAGGCGTTTCAGCACTGGCAAAAATATATCCCAGATATTGATTACCTTCCGGCAGTGGAACCAGTTCATGTCCGGCATTAATAATGACATCTACTTTATCAATATGTTTTATTCTATTTGCTTCAAGTAAACCTTCAACGCGTTTTAACAAACCTTTTTCCTTTATTGGTAGCATCATTACACCGCGTGCCTGTTCGGGCATGGTGACATCGATCGGTTGGTTGATTGCCAACGATATCGCAAGCTCTTCTACGCCAAAATTTTCGTTGTCCAGCATTCGGGCACAATCACCACCGATGGTGCGTGAGGCAATTTCTAATATCCAAACTTTATCGTTGTTGTCTATACGACATTCAGCATGTATGGCGCCGGTTTTCAATCCATACACCCGGCAGGCGGATTGAATCACTTCTTTTATCGTCTGCTGTAACGTTGCGTCCAATGAAGAAGGTGTGACATAAATGGTTTCTTCGAAATAAGGACCGGTGAGTGGATCGGGTTTGTCGAAAGTAGTAATGGTGTTAAGCATGCCTTCATGTAAAAAACCTTCGTAGGCAATCTCAATACCGTCAATGTAATCTTCGACCAGAATGTGAGACTGTTCAAATTCATCCGGTGAGGTGGAGATGATATTTTTTAGCCGTTCGCAAGCGCTAATAAATTCATTTTTATTATTGACACGAATGACACCGCGACTAGCAGACATGTTGAGTGGTTTTAATACACAGGGCCAGGGCAGGTCGAGCATCTGTTTTTTTAACGGCTGATTTAAATTGATTAGACAATGTGTAGGAACGGGGCAGTCAGCTAATGCGAGTTGATGTCGTGCTAGATCTTTGCGTTGTGAATATTGTGCTGCCTGTGGCGGGTTATGTGGTAAATGTAATGCTTTTGCAGCTTGAGCAGCAAGTTGTACCGTCTGATCATCGCTGCCGAGTATTCCTGAAAAAGAGTTGAGTGTATGTTCTCTTTTAATAGCTGTTAGCGCTGATTCAATATCATCAAAATTGAGATGTAAACCATCTGCGACTTCGGAGACTAAAGAGTGTTCGCCCTGCGAGGCAATGGTGACACTGAGACCTAGACGTCTGGCTGCCTTGATATACGATGCGATACGATAGCTATTATGATGCGATATCAGTAATAAACGCTGCCCCTGTTGTGTCATCATGCTAGTAGTTTGGCAATAAAAAAGGGCAAGCCATTAAAATGATGACTTGCCCTCTAATATACTTTAACTGCGTGTTTTAGTTTTGCTTAGCCGCAACCACCACCGCTTGCACCACCACAGCCACCACATGAACCACCGCTGCTAGAATTAGCAAACACGTTTTTAAATACGAAGCTGGCGTTGGCACCTTCTGTTTGATAATCAATCTCTACGCCTTCTAAAAAACTTAATGCGACAGCATCAACGTGAACCTTCAGGCCATCTTTTTCGAGTGTTGCATCAAACTCAGTAGGTTGGTCAACAAAGGTCATACCGTAAGACATGCCGCCACAACCACCACCTGAGACAAAGATTCGTACACCGTTTACATCGTCTTCACTTTCGGTGAGGGCGATTAACTGTTTAATGGCTTCATCTGAGACATTGATTTGATTGGTTAGTTGGGTATTAAATTGAGCTTGTGACATAATATTCTCCCGTCTGATTTCTCATTGTGGTTGCGAGTACCTAGTGCAACGATTGAAACCATTTTAGCATGCTTTTTATTCGAATTCTTTAGATGGAACATAGCAGCAAAATTCGTTAATTTTTGATATTCAACGATTTAACTCCCTAATTAACCTACAATATAGTTCTTCGGTTATCCACAAAGGGGTGGGGTGGGATGATTCACTTATTTGACCAGGGTCAATTACCCTATTTTTAATATTGATAATCTTTCGATTAAATTTATTGACTTGGAGTTTATTAATGAAAGAACAAAAATTATTGATGGCAGTAACTGCACTATCTACCTTGCTTGTTAGCTCACCACTGATGGCTATTGAAAAAGGTGATATCTTAATCAACGCTCGAATTTTGAGTATTTCACCCAATGTTGATACTAATCAAGTAATAGCTGGAGGTGCGCCCCTGGCAGAACCTGCTGGTATTGATGTTGATGATGCAAATTCTTTAGGTGTGGATATTACATATATGATGACAGATAACTTCGGCCTGGCATTGATGTTGGATACGTCATCAAAGCACGATATTACAGGTACGGGTAATCTCTCTGGTGTTGATATCGGGGAAGTGAATGTTCTGCCACCCTCTGTGATTGCGGTATGGCATTTTATGCCTAAGAATAATATTCGTCCTTACGTTGGCGCTGGTGTTAACTACACCATCTTTTTTGATGCGAGCACTACAAATGAATTTACCAGTACCATGGACACGGTTCTTGGTGGCGGTGTGACTTCTACTGATGTTTCTGTTGATAATGCGATTGGTATTTTGGTTCAAGCTGGTCTGGATATTGATATCAATAAAGACTGGTATGTTAGTTTCGATGCTAAATACATTGATATGGATACCACTGCACGCATCAAAGTGAATGGTGCGAAAGCCGCAAAAGTTGATTTTGATGTGAATCCACTCGTGTTAGGCGTGGGTATCGGTACAAAATTCTAGTCAGGTATTACTTTATCCTCGTAGTATTGAGCCGTACTCATTGATTAAATGGGTGTGGTTTTTTTATTCTTTGTGAAATAAGGAATAGAGGCTAGGTACCAGTATCAGGCTAACGAATAGTGAAAAGCTTAATCCCCAGACGATAACAAAGGCTAGTGGCTGTAATATTTCTGAGCCTTCACCCAAACCAATGGCTAAAGGCATCATACCAAACACAGTCGTTAATGTGGTCATCAGTATCGGGCGTAGGCGCAGAGCAGCGGCTGTTTTAATGGATGCCATAAGCTGCCCAGTTTTTTCACGTTCGATCTCAATTTGTTCGACAAGGACAATGGCATTGTTTACAACGATGCCAGTTAACATGATTAGCCCCAGCCAAACTTGCATTGATAAACTCACTTCAGGGTTAATGAATAAACCCACTGCAACGCCGATGGCAGCAAACGGTATAGTCAACATGATAATTAACGGGTTAAGCAATGATTCATATTGAACGGCCATGACCACAAAAACCAGAAAGATAGCCAGGAATAATACGATCAAGCCAGATTGCTGGCCTTCCTCCAATGTTTTGTTAGTCTCGTTATCGTAAAGCGTATAACCTTCGGGTAGTGGCAGATCGGATAATGTTGTCATCACTTCTTTAAGCACTTCTTTCTGGTTGGCTTCAGCATTGTAAGAGGCATAGATTTCGACGATGCGTTGTTGATGGCTTCTGATAATGCGACTGGGCGTTGGCTCGCGTGAGATGGTGGCAATATCACCCAGGCGTACGGCGTTATTAAATTTGTAATCGACCATTAGGTTTTGCAGTACGTTTGGGTTGTAGCTATCTTTGCGCGGCAGTCGCATGCGAATATCAAAGTCTTTGTCACCTTCAATGTAGTTGCTGATGATTTGACCATCAAGTGCAATTTTTAATGCTTCGCCTACCATGGAGGCGTCGACATCAAAATCGGCTGCACGTTGACGGTCTATTCGAACCTTGAGTTCTTCTTTAACTTCTTCGTATGAGTGTGTGAGGTTACGTATGCCGTCAACCGATTCCAACATCGTTACCGCCTGTTCACCCAATTTTCTCAATGTTTCAAGGTTATCCCCGCGGATGTGGATGCTGACATCATCACTGCCGCGTGCGAGATGCAGGCCGCGCACACCGGCAATGTGAAAACTGACTCTGAAGCCAGTCAGGTTCATCTTTTTAATTTCCTGTTTTATCTGCTTGGCCCACTGGTTGCTATCAAGTGAGCGTGAACGTGAGGTATCGAGTTGAACTTTAATTGAGCTACGATTGCTGTTCTCGAATTCAGAGCGACCAAAAACAAAGCCCCCAGCAGTGGTAAACATCGTTAGTACTTCTTTTTTCTCCAACAGAAGGTCTTCGATTTTATCTACAGCACTGTCCATTTCATCAAGTTGCATACCGGGGTCACCGTTGATGAAAAATAAAACCTTGCCTTCATCAACGCGTGGCAGGCCTATTTGTTTGGTGGTATTAATTTGATAAACCGCTAATGCCAGTAATAGGCAAAAGGCTAAAAGAGTGACCACCGGACGGTTTAAAAACTGTTCAGAATTATTGTCATATTTTACTTTAATATAGTTAATTAACTTATTGATTAAATTGTTTTTAGGCTGTGTGTAATGAACACGAGAACCGAGAGCGGGCACCAGCGTGATGGCAACCAGTAAAGAGGCGAGCATCGCAGAGGTTATGGTTATAATCAGTTCCTGAAACAGTAAACCGGCCATGCCGCTAATAAACAGAAAAGGCAGTAAGGCGCTGAGATTGGTGCTGGTAGAAGCCACGATAGGGCTATTAACTTCACTTGCCGCATCAATGGCATCTTGCTCAGATGTATTGCCTTCTGCTTGATGTCGTGTGATGTTTTCCAACATGACGATGGTACTGTCAATCAGCAGCCCCATGCCCAGTGCAAGTCCACCCAGAGACATGATGTTTAGTGTTAGTCCCATGATTTCCATTATGATGAAAGTCACCATTATGCCGATGGGTATGGCGCTGCCGATGATGAGCGTGCGTTTAATGCTACCGAGAAACAGATAGATAACCAGCATGGCAAGTAGGGCGCCACTGCCAGCTGCAATCGATGCATTGTTGATTGCATGTCGGATAAAGGTGGACTGATCTTCAACGACAGCAAGTTCGATACCGTCAGGAATGGCATTTTGTTCTTTCAAATTTGCCAGACGATGTTTTATCTCATCAACAACTGCTACAGTATTCGCCTGCGGTTGTTTTTGAATAGAGAGTTTGACGCCGGGAATTTTATTTAAACGTATGCGTAAACGTTCATCCTTATGTTTGTCGATAACTTGCGAAACATCTTCGACACGGATGTGGGCAAGATTGCTCTCATCCGATTCATCGATTGCATAATTTGTTTTGAGTGGTAATTTTTTTAACTCTTCAAGCGAATGAAAACGACCGGCTGAACGTGTGGTAATTTCCTGACGAGTCGCGATCATGCGTCCGCCGGGAGAATCGATATTTTGCTGTTTAATCTGTCTGGCAAAGTCCTGTAATGTCAGGCCAACATTAGCCAGCTTTTCCTGATCGGGAATAATCAGTATTTCTCTTTGAAGACCGCCACCTACTTCAACTGCTGCGACACCGGGCAAATTTAAAAACCACTTGGAGAAAATATAATCCGCCCAGCTGCGCAACTCGACAGAATTTAATTTGTTTGAACTGACAATCAGCTCCAATATCGGAATCTGTGCCGGGTCGCGTTTATAAATGATGGGGGCTTCATCATTTTCCGGTAGAAAACGTTTGGCACGATCAAGACGAATACTGGCGTCGCGTAGTGCATTGTTGATGTCGATACCAAAAGGAAAATTCAGATCAATCGCACTACGACCTTCACTTGTCTGTGAGTCAACTGCGATAGCATCTTCGGTTATAGCCAATTGCTCTTCCAACTGTCGGGTGACCTGATCTTCCATAATGCTGGCCGGCACGCCTGAATCAGTAATACGAATACGCACTTCTGGCGCGATAATGTGTGGCAGTAAATTAATGCCTAGTTTTTCAAACGAAAACGAGCCGAGCAGGATGACGGTTAATGTCAACATGGTGACACCAACCGGGTGACGAATAGACCAGGCAGCTAAACCCCCTGTGCGAAAACGTTGTTTCATTCTTTGTCTGTCACTTCAATCGTAGAAGTGCTGGCTGGTGTGGCCGCGTTATTAATGGATACTTTCTTTTTATTGCGTAAGCCAAGGTGTCCTCTGCTGACAATCTGGTCGCCTGACTTAAGTCCTGATAAAACTTCGACGACTGAACCGAATTGTTGTCCCTGAGTGAAATTAACTTTCTCCGCAATACTTTCACCTTTCTCATTTTTGATAATACGAAACACATACGCCCCTTCGGGGTCATAGTGAATGGTGTAGGCAGGCAGGATGAGTCGATTGGTTGCACTGAGTTTTACTTGCGCACGGGCAAACTGTCCAACGGTCGCCGCCTGTGGGATGGGATCGAGTAAAATTTCGATAATCCCTTTGTGTGTTCTGGCATCGATGGTTGGATGTATACGGCTTATTTTTGCCTGTACGGGATTATCCCCTAACGCATCTATTCGTAATGTAACCGATTGCCCTTTTGTAACTAATGGCAGCCAGCGTTCTGCCAGACTGGCTTTGAGGTGTAAAGCGGTTGGATCGATGATGCTGAGAATATGCGAGTGTTGGGTGAGCATATCACCCGGTTCATACAGGCGCTTGGTAATCATGCCATCGATAGGGGCTTTAATCTGAGTGCGTTGTAGACGTGTTTTTTCGTATTTATCTTCAGCGATGGCAAGATCAAGTTCGGTCTGAGCTTTTGCGACATCTTCTTCTGTGGCAATTTTTTTAGGCAATAATTTTTTAAGCCGTGAGAGATCCAGTTTGGCCTGTTCTTTTGAAGCGTTGGCTTTGGCGACATCGGTTTGTAATAGTGCATTATCCAGCTGAATCAGTAGGGTGCCTTTTTTTACCCGATCACCCTCGTAGAATGGTAATCGGGTGATGCGGGCGCTTTCTTCATTATATAAACGAATTTTCGTCACTGCTTCCAGCGTTCCCGAAACCGTTTGTGTCAACGAGACGGCGCTGTTTTCGACGGTAATGACTTCGACACGGTGTAATGTTTGTTCGGCTCGTTTACTGTCTGTTTTACTGGTTTCTGTGCTGTCACAGGCTGGCAGGTTAAGGCACAGAAATAAGCATGTAATAGTCATGTGTTTTTTCGATATAATCATGCCCCGAACTTTAACCTATAACACAGTACAACTTCAAAGAAATGGTACCAAGACCAACAACTAAACCACATGGTAATCGTAAAGATTTTGCCAATATTAAACGATTATTTCCGTATATTTGGGATTTTAAAGGCCGCGTATTGTTATCGCTGAGCTGTTTAATACTCTCCAAAATTGCCATCGTCGGTATGCCGCTACTATTAAAAGATATTGTCGATGGCCTGGATAGTAAGCTGCTATTAGAAGACGCTGCGCTGGCGCTACCGCTTGTCTTGTTACTAGCGTACGGCGCATTACGATTAACAGCCAGCTTGTTCAATGAGATGCGAGACGCGATTTTTTCCCGTGTTCGATACCATGCTATGCGGGGAATATCTTCACGCGTACTCAAACATCTCTTTTCGCTTTCACTGTCTTACCATCTGGACAGAAAAACCGGCGGCGTTACGCGTGATCTGGAACGTGGTACCAATAGCCTGAGTTCAATTTTAAATTACCTGGTGTTTAATATTTTCCCCACAGCGGCAGAATTTACTTTTGTCGCCATTATCTTATTGGGTAAATACGAGTCTCAATTTGCCATTATCACTTTTGCCACCGTTGCATTTTATATCGTCTTCACATTATCAATAACCAATTGGCGCATGCATTTTCGCCATGAGATGAATGCGCAAGAATCGAAAGCGAATGGCTTTGCCGTTGATGGCATGCTTAATTATGAGACGGTTAAATACTTTACCAATGAAGTGTATGAAATAAAACAGTTTGACGATACGCTGGAAAAATGGGAGGGCGCGGCGGTGAAAAGTCAGACTTCCATGTCCTTGCTCAATTTTGGTCAGGGTGCGGTCATTGCTGTTGGTGTGACCTTAATGATGATTTTTGCAGCGCAGGGTGTGGTTGACGGTACCATGACGTTGGGCGATCTGGTGCTGGTTAATGCCATGATGTTGCAGTTATTTATCCCGTTAAATTTTCTAGGTATTATCTATCGCGCATTGAAATATTCACTTGCAGATATGGATATGATGCTCAAATTACTGGATACCGAGCAAGAAGTGAAAGACATTAAAGGTGCGAGTGATCTAAAAGTGAGTGATGCGGTTATTCGTTTTGATAATGTTAGTTTCAATTACAATAAAGACAGAAAAATATTGAATGACGTGAGTTTCACTATTCCGCATGGGAATAAAGTCGCGGTAGTCGGTCCATCTGGTGCCGGCAAATCGACATTGGCAAGATTACTATTTCGTTTTTATGATGTTGGGTCTGGCAGTATTTCAATTGATGGCCAAAATATTTCTCATGTGACACAGGATAGTCTGCGCGATAATATCGGCATTGTGCCGCAAGACACAGTTCTGTTCAATCATACTATCGAGCACAATATTCAATATGCTGATTTGGAAGCGACAAGAGAACAGATTGAGCAGGCGGCTAAGCATGCGAATATTCATGAGTTCATTATCAGCCTGCCACAAGGTTATGATACGGTTGTCGGCGAGCGTGGTTTAAAACTTTCGGGTGGCGAAAAACAACGTATCGCTATCGCACGCGTTATTTTAAAGAATCCTCGCATTCTGGTATTTGATGAAGCCACGTCATCACTGGATTCACATTCTGAACAATTGATTCTTGAATCTTTAAAAGAAGTTGCCGAGAAACACACCACCCTGGTTATTGCACACCGACTTTCAACCATTATTGATGCCGACAACATAATCGTGCTGGATAAAGGCCAGGTTGTAGAGCAGGGTTCGCATCAGGACTTACTCAGCCAAAATGGGCTGTATGCTCATCTATGGGCACTGCAACAGGAAGAGGAATACTAGGGGTACTCTAACCAAGTCCAATTATTTCAAACTTGTTAAAATCGCCCATATCTTCCCAGAAGTTCGTTGCAATAGAATGGCTACTACGCTTTTTTTCGTGAAAGATACGGACAATTTTTCCTGCGTTTGAAATTAATTAACTTAATCAGAGATCCCTAACTATGCGTGATGTATCAATCAAAGAAGAACCGGTTGAGTTATATAAAATTCTGAAGTTTGAAGGCATGGTGCCAAGTGGTGGCGTTGCCAAACTGGCAATCGAATCGGGCGATGTCCTGGTTAATGATGAAGTGGAGACGCGTAAACGTAAAAAAATTGTTGCGGGCGATAAGATAGAGTTTAATGGTGAGGTGATTCGTATCATCGTTGATTAGATTGGTGCAGGGCGTTATGTTACAGCCCTTCACAGTGTTTTCTTCGTGTAAGCCCTTGTATTAAAACAATATATATTTAAGTCTCGAAATTATGTAATATTTTGAGTTTATTACCGTCCAAAAAATTTACAGTTTAGCTGGATAACAGGCTATTTTTTATATAGATTCTAAATAAACTCATTAAGAACTTAAAAAACATTATATTAAACAATAAATTACATAATTTGGCACAAGCTTTGCTACGTCTTCAGGTATTACAATATCAATGCATTGAAACGGAGATGTTAAAAATGAATATGCAATTTAAATCAATCTGTGTAGCTTTGACGCTTGTTGCTGCCACGCTGACTGCGCAAGCCGTACCTATTACTTATGATATCGGTTCTGGTAGCGCACCGGGTTTTTCTGGTAGCTGGATTCATGCCGGGACCACACAAACGGGTAATTCGGGTTATTACGCAAATGGCGCTAAAGCGAGTCTATCGGGTGTTTTAACACTGGATATGGATAATCTGGCTAGTACATCAGGTTCTTTATCTGCTGTTGGTGATTTTGGCCTGGGTAATGACAGTTGGACAATCGACATTACCGGTGGTTCGTCAGGTACGCAATTATTCGTAGGTGGTGTTACCGATTTATTATCAATCGATTACACATTAAGTGCAGCAGGTAGTGGATTCTCTACCATGGGCACTTTCTATTTTGCGACTGTGGACTTTAACGATAACCTGGCTGATGGCGGTCCTAACCTAATCACTGATGATCAGCTGATTTTATGGGGTAATAACTGGGTAAATAGCAGTGGTGCTGAAGATAAAATTGCGTTCACTAATGTAATCGGTAACTACGCACTTGGTCTTGACCTTTACGGTACAGCTAGAGACGTACCGGTTCCTGAACCAGGCGTACTTGCTATGTTAGCAATGGGTTTAGTGGGTATTGGTGTTAGACGTCGTATTGCTCGTAGCTAAGTTTTAGCAACAAAGTAGTTAAATAAAAAGCCTACGCTTTATAGCGTGGGCTTTTTATTGTCTCAGGGAAAATGGCTAATTTTTTAAATTGTTCGGTTTATAACTACCGCCTATATTGCTATGAGCGCCGGTAAACCAAACCTGTTTTAATCGATATAATCGTTCTGGTTCCCAGAGCGTGGGTTTAAAGTTTTCACGATGTTCGTCGATGGTTAATGTGTAATGCTGGCATGTATCGATTAATTATTAAGGTTCCATATATAAGGACAAGTCTGTAGAATTTGCATTTTAGAAGTGTTGGAGACTCACGACCATGGGCAGAGCCTATCAAAACCGCAAAGAATCAATGGCGAAGACATCAGACGCCAAAGCCAAAGTTTATAGCAAATATGGTCGAGTGATTTATGTCTGCGCAAAAGAGGGTGGCACCGATCCAGATGGTAACCTGACACTACGCGGTCTCATCGAGCGAGCCAAAAAAGATCAGGTCCCCACACACGTAATAGAAAAAGCCATCAAGAAAGCCGAAGGCGGTGGCGGCGAAGATTTTTCAGTTGCACGCTATGAAGGCTACGGTCCAGGTGGTTGCATGGTGATAGTCGATTGTCTTTCAGATAACGACAACCGAACCTTTGGTGATGTACGTCAGTGTTTTACCAAAACGAAATCTAAAATAGGTACAGAAGGTTCTGTTATCCATATGTTTGATCACTTGGCGATTTTTGTGTTCAAGAGTGAGGATGAAGAAAAAGCGCTAGATGCATTGATGATGGCTGACGTCGATGTAAGTGATATCGAATGTGAAGATGGAAAGATTACTGTATTCGCACCCAACACAGAATATTCAAAAGCGAAACATGCTTTAGCTGATGCTTTTGAAGGTATCGATTTTGAAATCGATGAAATTCAGTTCATCCCAAAAAACAGTGCGCCAATAAGCGGTGATAACGTAGAGATGTTTGATAAATTTCTGGATATGCTGAACGATCTGGATGATGTGCAGAATATTTATCACAACGTAGAGTAAAAGCACCTCGGAGAATGGAAATGAGATGCTTTTACTAGTTTTGCATCAAACGAGCACGAAAAGACCGTCCCTTCAATTTCCCATCACTCAATTTCTTCAAAGCAACTCGTGCAATTTTCTTATCAACCGCAACATAAGCACGATTATCAAAAACATGAATCTTACCGACCTGCTTGCCAGCGATGCCTTCTTTACCTGTTAGTGCACCAAGAATGTCGCCTGGTCGAACCTTTTGTTTTTTACCACCATCAATGAGAATCGTTGCCATACGAGAATCTGCAGGTGCTTCATTTAGCAACTTGGATGAAGGCAAGGTTTCACCTTCGATAAGTTTGTCCAGGTAATCACCCAATAATGCAACCTTGTAACTTTCTTTATCACTGAACAAAGAGCAGGCAATGCCTTTTTTGCCAGCACGTCCGGTTCTGCCAATACGGTGTATATAAACTTCGGTATCACGGGCAATGTGATAATTAATAACAAGATTAATGGAGTCGACATCAAGCCCACGTGACGCCACATCCGTTGCCACAAGAACCGAAACGCTCTTATTGGCAAAACGTACCAGTGCCTGGTCACGATCTCGCTGTTCTAAATCACCGTGTAAGGCGAGGGCGCTGAAGCCGTAATCAAATAGCGTATCTGCAATTTCCTGTGTTTCTTTTTTGGTATTACAAAAAATCACACTAGATTCAGGACGATGATGTAATAGCAATAAGCGTAATGCAGTTAATCGTTCTTCATTATTATCCACTTTATAAAAATGTTGTTTGATGGTTACTTCATCATGTGTTGATGTGACTTGTACCATCGTCGGTTCAACCATTATCCGATCAGCAATAAATTTTATTTGTTTTGGAAAAGTCGCACTAAATAACAGGGTTTGACGAGCAGCGGGTGTTTGATCAACTATTGCATCCATCGCAGATTGAAAACCCATCTCCAACATACGGTCTGCTTCATCAATAACTAACATATTCAATTGATCTAGCTTCAAGGTTTGTTTGCGCAGGTGTTCTTCAATGCGACCAGGTGTGCCAACGATAATATGTGCGCCATGTTCAAGCGAACCAATCTGTGGGCCAAAAGGCATGCCACCACATAGAGTTAAAACCTTAATATTATGAATAGCACGTGCAAGTCGACGAATCTCTTTTGCCACCTGATCAGCGAGTTCACGAGTAGGGCACAACACCAGTGACTGCACGCAATAACGTTTCACTTCAAGTTTGTCCAGTAGGCCAATACCAAAAGCAGCCGTTTTCCCCGAGCCAGTTTTTCCCTGAGCGATAACATCTTTACCCGATAAAATAGGCGGCAGACTTTTCTCCTGAATCGGTGTCATGGATTCATAACCGAGAGAAGTTAGATTTTTTAATAACTCGGGATCAAGATTAACGCTTGAGAAAGGTGTTTGATTCACAATGATAGATTGTAGTAAGGCAATAAAGCCTTCATTTTACCAAACTACAGCCGGCATCACTGACAATTATTAATTCATTATCAGTGGCGTCGGACTTTGTGCAGGACTGTAAGACTTAACCCTTAGATTTATAAACAACACCAGCCAAAATAGTGCCCACGATAGGAACAAGCCAGAAAAGCTATAATTGAGATATCGCCGTGGAGCACGTTTATCCGTTGTTTCCAGAATAATTACCAAATAATGAAAGCTTCTTAACCAGTTGTACTGGAAAATGGGAGTAATTCAGAGCTTTGACATTAAATTTAGCTAATTGGTCAAAATTGTTTAACTATCCCTAAAAGGATCATCAGATACCAAAGAATTTATGTATGGCGCATAAGTTAAAACTGCGCCTTGAATTACGCCAATGTTATTTAGCACATCTGAAAGTTCGGCTAATAATTCTTTATTGTTCTGGTTTTCTTTTAAAGACTCTAATATAGGAAATAATGGTTTAATGCAGTCATCTTTTACATATTTTTCGAGTGCTTGAATTGAGTCATCGAGAAATTCTGCATTTTTTTCGGGTGTAGTATTATTCATTTGTATGGTCTTTGAGGTTCATTTAGTCTTAGCTATTTTAGAGTATCTTGATTGGACGTGTATTTATTTTTATGTCAGGAGAAAATAGCATAATGCTGAAATAATAATCGCTCCGCAAAGATTTAGTACGATTCCTTCGCTGGCCATTTTCCTGGTTGTGAAGTAGCCGCTTGCATAAACAATGCTATTGGGTGCGGTTGCTACCGGCATCATAAATGCACAACTTGCACTAATCGCTGCAGGTATCATTAGTAATTTTGGATCAATATTTGAACCCATTGCTGTCGCTGCTAACACGGGCATTAATAAAACAGTGCTTGCTGTGTTGCTGGTGGTTTCTGTTAAAAAAGTTACGCCTAAACAGATTGCAAAAATCATCAACCATATGGGTAATGTCGATAGTTCTGATAAATTTTCGGCAAGGGTTATACTCAATCCCGACACGCCAAAGGCTTTTGCCAGACAGATGCCGCCACCAAATAATATTAAGATGCCCCAGGGGATAGTTGCGGCGGTTTCCCAGTCGAGTAACTTTTCATGCTTACGGTTTTCGCTAGTGTAACCTGCGGGGATTATGAACATTAAAATTACGGCAAGTAATGCAACCGATGCGTCATTTGCTGCCGGAATGTCCAGCCAGTTGCTCCAGCCACCGAAGGGTTCTTTTCTGGTTATCCATGCTGTGGCGGTTAGTGCGAAGACTAACATCACGCGTTTTTCTACTGAGCTCCATCTGCCGACGTCTGGCATTTCGAAACCACCGGTGTAGGTTAGCTTTCTGGTAAGCCATAACCAGACCATCGGAATCATGCAAATTACAACGGGGATGCCCCATGCCATCCATTCTGTGAAACCAATGTTTTTATTGAATTGTTGTTCGTAGACTTGCATAAAGACTAAGTTAGGCGGTGTGCCGATAGGCGTGCCGATGCCACCGATGCTGGCAGCGAATGCGATGCCTAGCAGTAATGGTGTGGACAGGTGTTTGTCTTTTGCTTGATTGGCCACGGCTAATCCGACAGGTAATAACATTAATGTAGTAGCCGTATTGGATATCCACATACTTAATGTTGCTGCGGTTACCATGAAACCGAGTACCAGATGTTTACTGCTCTGGTTGCCGAACAGGTTAACCATGAACAGGGCGAGTCTTAGGTGCGCACCACTTCGTTCCATAGATTTTGAGAGTATGAACCCGCCCATTAATAATAAAATGAGTGGGCTGCCGTAAGATTGGCCTATCTGGTTGCTGGTTAGTATGCCACTGAGTTGGAATACGGTTAGTGGGACGAGTGAGGTAACAGGAATGGGCACAGGTTCGAAGACCCACCAGATTACGCATAGTGTGGCCACTGCTGCGGTAATAGCGAGTGCAGGGTTATCAGGATTAATGGTTAGAAAGTAGACGACTAGTGCAAATATTGGACCGGCAAATAAGGCAAACGTTTTTGTGTTCATAAAGTCTTAAAGCGGCCAGAGATTAATGCCAAGCAAGGTGAATTGTATTGCCAGCAAAATACATAAAGTAACGGTCATGGTATACAGCGGATTTTGAGTTAAGTTGAATCCGGTCGTTTTGAGTTGTTTTAAACCAATAAAAATGCCGGCGGCAGTTAAGATAAACGCACACTCATTGACGATGAGTAGTGTAAGCAGAGGCAGGGCGGTTACACCATTGACATCCAGCTCGCTGCCTTTGGTAACGATGAGTAAAAGAAACAGGCCTAAAGCAAGAGCTAGATAAGGGAAATTGACTGTTTTCATTGATACTCGTTAGCGATTGTGAAAGATTTTATTGTCGTACTGGATGACGTCGTATTGTTTCATATATTGATTAAATGAACCAACCTTTTGCGTTATCGTCTATACATATTATATAGGACTTGGAATAGTTTACGGCTGCTGTCAGCCCCGAGTGTTTTTATCGGGAATTCAGTGTATCTGTAGCGGTTGGATCCCCGATAAAAACATTCGAGGATGACAAGATAATAATAAATGATGGTTGTACAGGAATAATCACACCATGGCAGACGACCAGAAAACCAAAGATAAAAACGAAAAAGATCAGGAAGCGCTGGACTACCACCAGTTTCCCACTCCCGGTAAGTTAGAAATTTGTGCAACCAAACCGCTAGTCACGCAAAATGATTTAGCGTTGGCGTATTCACCTGGTGTGGCAGCCGCCTGTACTGAAATTTACTCCAACCCTGAAAAAGTGGCGGATTACACCATTCGCTCCAACCTTGTTGGTGTCATTACCAATGGCAGTGCGGTATTAGGTCTTGGCAACATTGGCCCGCTTGCCTCCAAGCCCGTGATGGAAGGTAAAGCCGTTTTATTTAAACGGTTTTCAAATATTGATGTGTTTGATATTGAGATTAATCAGCCAGACGTTGATAAGTTTGTTGATACAGTTGTTGCTTTAGAACCTACATTTGGTGGTATCAATCTCGAAGATATTAAAGCGCCAGAATGTTTTGATATTGAAAGACGTCTGCGTGAACGAATGAATATACCGGTGTTTCACGATGACCAACATGGTACGGCAATTATTGTTACGGCTGCGATTCTTAGTGGTTTGAAAGTGGTTGGTAAAAAAATTGAAGACATTCATTTGGTCACGTCAGGTGCGGGTGCGGCTGCTTTAGCTTGCCTGAATCAATTAGTAAGTGCCGGGTTGCAACGTGAAAATATTATCGTAACCGATATTCTCGGCGTAGCATACAAAGGTCGAAAAGAAGAAATGGATGAATGGAAATCTGTTTATGCTTCTGACACTAAAGCCAGAACTTTACGTGAAGCATTAGATGGTGCGGATGTTTTTTTAGGGTTGTCTGCACCAGAAGTTTTAAAGCCGGACATGCTGAAAAACATGACGAAAAAGCCTTTAATACTAGCGTTAGCGAACCCCACACCAGAAATACTTCCCGAGCTAGCTAAAGAAGCACGGCCTGATGCATTAATTTGTACCGGCCGCTCTGACTATCCCAATCAGGTTAATAACGTTTTATGTTTTCCGTTTATTTTTCGTGGTGCGTTGGATGTAGGAGCGACTACGATCAATGAAGAAATGAAATTAGCTTGTGTAAAAGCATTGTCTGAATTGGTGCAAAAGGAAGCATCTGATGATGTGTTACGCGCTTACGGTGGCAAGCCGGATAAATTTGGTGCAGAGTATCTTATTCCAAAACCGTTTGACCCGCGTTTAGTAGTGGAACTCTCTATGGCGGTCGCCGAAGCAGCTATGGTGACAGGAGTCGCAACACGGCCAATAAAAGATTTTTATGCGTATCGTGAAAAGTTACAGCATTTCGTTAATGCTTCAGGTTTCTTTATGCGGCCTATTATGGATCGTGTTAAAGGCAGTGATAAAAAACTGGTTTATGCCGAAGGCGAAGAATTTCGTGTTTTACAGGCAGCGCAACAAGTTGTTGATAATGAAATTGCACGCCCTGTATTGATTGGTAATCATGATGCGATTGCAGAAAATATTGATAAGTTAGGTTTGCGAATTCGCGAAGAAGTGGACATTGATATCATTGATCCACAACATAACGCTATGCTTATTGAGTATGCCGATTTTTATCATGAACTGATGGGTAGAAAAGGTGTGACGCCTGGTGGTGCACAACATATTGTAAAACATCGTCATACCATCTTAGCTGCACTGATGCTTAAGTCTGGTCATGCTGATGCCATGATTGCCGGTGTGGTGGGCGGTTTTACGCGAAGTCTAAATAATATTATTAATGTAATTGGAAAAGCCGAAGGCATTAATCAGGCATCGACGATTGTGGCGCATGTTTTACCGTCGCAAACGGTTTTTATCTGTGATGCGCATGTAACGAAAAATCCGTCTATATCTGAACTAGTTGAAACGACATTGTTAGCTGCAGCGGAAGTACGTTCTTTTGGTATAGAGCCCAAAATCGCTTTAGTATCACATTCAAACTTTGGTGCGTCCAAAGATGAGTCTGCAGAAAAAATGCGAAAAGCGTTAATGATTTTACATGAGGTGGAACCCCACCTGGAAGTAGAGGGCGAGATGCATGCCGATGCGGCTTTATCTGAAAAAATTCGAAATCGTTTATACCCACATTCAAAATTAAAAGGTGTGGCAAATTTATTGATTATGCCCAGTGCTGATGCGGCCAATATATCAATGACAATGTTGAAGGTGCTAGGTGGTGGCGTAACGATTGGACCTATATTGATGGGTATGTCGAAATCGGCTCACGTAGTGGCGCAGGCAATAACGGTGCGAAATTTAGTTAACATGAGTGCGGTGGCAGTAGAACATTCTATGCGATAGCCGTTTGTGTGAATAAATTGTGCGAATGAATTCACACCTACATGGGTTTGTGGATTTATAAAATGCACGGTAATTGATTTGATACCTGTTTAGTTTGTGACGGGCAAGAAAAATAATCACTTCTACGATAAACTTCGTTCTTTTCTCTCTTCGTAAATAATTATGGCAGTCCAGTGGTACCCCGGGCACATGAACAAAGCCCGCCGCATTATTAAAGAATCAATGCCTGATGTTGATCTGGTCATCGAGGTGATGGATGCACGTATTCCTTTCAGTAGTGAAAACCCGATGGTGGCGGAGTTACGTCAGCATCGCCCCTGTATCAAAATATTAAATAAAAGTGACCTGGCTGATCCCGCAACAACTAAGGTGTGGATAAAAGACCTGGAAAAAGAGCAGGGTGTGAAAGCGCAGGCCTTATCGGTTCTGGATAAATCGAAAACTAAAAATTTACCTGCGTTGTGTCGAAAATTATTACCGGAGCGGGGCTCAGCAGTTAAACCGATTCGTATTATGATTATGGGTATTCCTAATGTAGGGAAATCGACCCTTATCAATACATTGGCAGGTAAAACTTTAGCGAAGGTAGGTGACGAACCTGCTGTAACCAAAGTCGTATCATCAGCACAACAACGAATCATTTTGGAAGGTGGTATTGCACTTTCGGATACACCAGGAATATTGTGGCCTAAAATCGAAAATGGAAACAGTAGTTATCGTTTAGCGGTGACTGGCGCAATTAAAAATACGGCGATTGATTTTGAAGATATCGCAATGTTTGCTGCGGAGTATTTGGTTTCAGCCTATCCTGAGCGTGTGGTTGAGCGTTATAAATTAAAAACGTGCCCTGAAACGGATATTGGATTGCTTGAGGCGATTGGGCGAAAGCGTGGCTGTTTGCGTGCGGGAGGCATTATTGATTTGCAGCGTGTGTCCGAAATTTTAATTCACGAGATTCGTGCCGGTGATTTGGGGCCGCTGAGTTTTGAAACACCGGAAATGATTGAGGTTGAGACGGCAGTCGAGGAAGAATAGTTAAATTTTGCTTTAAACCTCGTTCCCATGCTCCGCGTGGGAATGCATAGCTGTAAAGAGTATAAAAGACTCAGACTCTACATCTGCTGTGTATATGTACATGCTGGATTATTAATTGCAGATATATTTATTTTCTACCTTATGCATTCCCACGCAGAGCATGGGAACGAGGTGGTTCTGGGTGGGAGGGGTTTAGGGAGGGCGAATTACTCGTCGTAAACCGACATTATCTTGCTTAATTCATCGATGATCTGTTCAATTTCCGAACCATTAAATTCTTCTAATCCTTCTATTTTTTCACCCTTTTTAACGCCATCAATTATCTGATTTATCTGAGAGCAGCCCTGTTCGCAGAAGGTTTCTATCTTTTCTTCCAGTTTTTTTGGTAGATTGTGTTGCATGGGAAAGAGTTAGAACGGTTTGTGCGTCTGATTTAAGTATTGATGTGAACGCATTTCGATTAGTCGGCTACTGGTTCGATGAAAGGCAAATTCTAACATATTGCCCTGATATAGTTTTTCAGGTTCGGCGGCCGCGCTGGTGATGAGCTTGACGTTTCTGTCGTATAACTCATCAATCAGGTAGATAAAGCGTCGCGCTTTATCATCGCTGTATTCATCCAAAATTGGAACATTGCTGACAATAACGGTATTGAATTGCTGTGCCAGTTCGATGTAATCCTGTGCTGCACGGGGTGTGGTGCAAATGACATCAAAATCAAACCAGACTATTTCTTCACTGGAATATATGGTTTTGATTTCTCGATTTAAGATGCTCAGTGTTTTATTTTCTATCATGGTTGTAATCGAAAGTTCCTGCATACGTAGATGTATTTGAGCGTAAGTTTGATCGGTTACGGGTGTGTAGTAGACATCATTTTGTTCGAGCAGTGAGATGCGATGATCAATGCCGCCGTCCAGATTAAATACTTCGGTGTGTAATTTAATCAATTCGATAGCAGGCAGAAAACGTTCACGCTGCAAACCGTTTAGATAAAGGTCGTCAGGTACGCGATTGGATGTGGCGACCAAACAGACCTGATATTTAAACAGGGCATGAAGTAATTCACTTAATATCATGGCATCGGTGATATTGGTGACGATAAACTCGTCGATACACAGCAGCCTATATTTTTTTGCCAGATCTTTGGCTATCTGCTGTAAGGGGTTTTTTCGTTTGTTTCTTTGCTTGCTTAATTCGCCGAGTTGTCCGTGAATGTCGAGCATAAAATGATGGAAATGAACGCGATATTTATCGTTAATGTCGAGTTCTTCGTAGAACAAGTTCATTAGCCAGGTTTTTCCACGACCGACACCACCCCAGAAATATAAACCTTTTATCGGTTGAGGTCGATGGCTTTTGAAAGGCGAGAGTTGCTTCAACGTTTCAAATAAGGCGTTTTTTTTGTTAGTGGTTAAGGCCAGACTGAGTGCTTCGAGTTTAATAATGGCCTGTTCTTGAGCCGCATCGTGAATTCGGTCGGGTTGTAACAGGGCTTTTTTGTATAACTCGGTTAATGACATATTTGTAAACTTGTTAAGTGTGTTTTCAGGTAATTGTATAGCAAAAGGGCATGACAGCCTTATGATGATTGGTAAATACATAAAAAAGGTTAACCACAGATTAGGGCAGGACGCCCGTAAGTAGAATAATGCAGGAGCAATTATCGAAACACAGAGAACACGGAGGTTTCCTGGTTATTAAGTGCCTGCGGCACATGACACGATGAAGTGTTTTCTCTGCACCTTCCGTGTCTCTGCGGTAAAAGTTATTTTCATTGTCGGAAAGCCCTGTTTTTGATAGAATTGCCTCCCGAGCAGATGAAGTAAGCGACTCTACAATCGATTCTACGATTTTTAATGTTCGGGTCACGCAAAACCTCATTCTCACCAATTTTTCTTTTCCTTAATTCACAGTGACCAGGGCCTGTTATTCATGACGCGATATATATTTGTTACCGGTGGTGTGGTTTCTTCATTGGGTAAAGGTCTCGCTTCTGCCGCAGTTGGTGCCATTCTCGAAAGCCGTGGTCTGAAAATTCAGATGATGAAGCTAGATCCCTACATCAATGTGGATCCGGGAACCATGAGCCCATTCCAGCATGGCGAAGTATTTGTCACCGAAGACGGTGCTGAAACCGATCTGGATTTAGGCCACTACGAACGTTTTGTGAGCACGCCTACGGGTAAGAGTAGCAACTTTACCACCGGCAAAGTCTACGAAAGTGTTATTCGTCGAGAGCGCCGTGGCGAATATCTGGGTGGCACGGTTCAAGTTATTCCGCATATTACCGATGAAATCAAATCTCGTATTATCGAAGGTGCGGGTGATGCCGATATCGCTATGATCGAGATTGGCGGCACGGTCGGTGATATCGAATCATTACCTTTTATGGAAGCCATCCGCCAGATGGGTGTCGAACTGGGTAGAGACAATGTGCTGTACATGCACCTGACGCTGGTGCCGTATATTAAGACTGCCGGAGAAGTTAAGACTAAACCTACGCAGCACTCGGTAAAAGAATTACGTTCTATCGGTATTCAACCGGATTTATTACTTTGTCGTTCTGAGCTGTTACTGGCTGATGAAGAGCGCAGAAAAATTGCACTGTTTACCAATGTTCAATCTAAAGCGGTTATCTCCGCGGTGGATCTGGACAATATTTATAAACTACCACAATGGATGCACGATCAGGGTGTTGATGACATTATCGTCGATCACATGCATCTGGATGTAAAACCTACCGATTTGTCAGACTGGCAACACGTGGTCGATGTTATGGCCAATCCTGCTCACGAAGTGACTATTGGTATGGTCGGTAAATATGTTGACCTGACTGAGTCTTATAAGTCACTCAATGAATCTTTATCACATGCCGGTGTGCACAATAATGCGCACGTTAACATTCGTTATATCGATTCGGTCGTGCTCGAATCCGGGAATATGTCTTCACTTGAAGGGCTGGATGCCATTCTAGTACCGGGTGGATTTGGTGATCGCGGCATTGAAGGCAAGATAGCGGCAATTAAATACGCACGTGAAAATAAAATTCCCTATCTGGGTATCTGCTTAGGCATGCAGTTAGCAGTAATCGAATTTGCACGTAATGTTGCCGGTTTAACGGATGCACACAGCAGTGAGTTCAATGCAGAGACAACCCATCCTGTTATCGCATTGATTACAGAGTGGCAAGATGAAGATGGTCGTATCGAAAAACGCAGTGCCAATTCAGATTTGGGCGGTACCATGCGATTAGGCGGGCAGACTTGCCAGTTGTTAGAGAATACGTTGGCGCGTGAGGCATATGGTAGTGATTCTATTGTTGAACGTCATCGTCACCGTTATGAATTTAATAACCATTACCTGCAGCAATTGACCGATGCAGGTTTGGTTATCGGTGGTAAATCCAGTGATGGTAATTTGATGGAAATGGTTGAGCTTCCGAGTCAAGGTGCGTTAGCGCACCCATGGTTCCTTGGTTGTCAATTCCATCCTGAATTTACTTCGACACCGAGAAAGGGCCATCCCTTATTTACCAATTATATAAAAGCTGCACTGGCACATCAAAATGCGGCCTCTGAAATTGCTGAAGCTATCGCTTAAGGAATAAATAAATGAAACTATGTGATTTTGAAGTAGGTCTGGATAAACCATTATTTTTGATAGCCGGCCCCTGTGTCATTGAAAGTGAACAGATGGCTATGGATACCTCAACACAATTAAAAGAAATTACTTCAAAGTTAGGTATTCCGTTTATTTATAAATCTTCATTTGATAAAGCCAATCGCTCATCTGGTACCAGTTTTCGTGGCCCGGGTATTGAAGAAGGTTTGCGCATCTTACAAAAAGTAAAAGATGAAGTGGGCGTGCCGGTATTAACTGATGTACACGAAGACACACCGATGGATGAAGTTGCCAGCGTGGTTGATGTCTTACAGACACCGGCTTTTTTATGCAGACAGACCAATTTCATATTAAAAGTAGCCGCAACAGGTAAACCGGTTAACATCAAAAAGGGCCAGTTTCTTGCCCCTGGTGATATGAAAAACGTCATTGATAAGGCCCGTTCTACTGGCAATGAAAACATCATGGCGTGTGAACGCGGTGTGTCATTTGGTTATAACAATCTGGTCTCTGATATGCGCTCACTGGCTATTATGCGCGAGAGTGACTGCCCTGTGGTATTCGATGGCACACACTCTGTGCAGTTACCGGGTGGTCAGGGCACTTCATCAGGTGGCCAGCGTGAACATATTCCTGTGCTGGCACGTGCGGCTGTGGCTGCCGGTATTTCTGGTTTATTTATGGAAACACATCCTGATCCAGCGAATGCGCTGAGTGATGGCCCCAATGCCTGGCCATTGCAGAAAATGCAATCACTGTTGTCAGTGTTAATGCAAATCGACGCAACAGTTAAAGACGGTACACTGCACGAATTAGAATTGTAAGTTTTAAGTTAATAGAAAAGTAACAAACGTACAATCGTCATACCGGCATGTTGTTAGCCGGTATCCATGTATCAGGCTAATGACGAAAATTATATTTAGAACCAACGTGGATTCCGGCTAACAACATGCCGGAAAGACGAATAAACAATAATTGTAGCAATCTTAAGAATTGCTGCAATTTAATGATAAAAAATTTAAATTTTTCCTAAGGAACAACCATGTCCAACATTACAAAAATACATGCTCGTGAAATTCTCGATTCACGTGGTAATCCAACACTAGAAGCTGAAGTCACTCTGGAAAGTGGTGCTTTCGGACGCGCAGCCGTCCCATCGGGTGCCTCAACCGGTGTTCGTGAAGCGCTGGAATTACGTGACGGCGATAAATCACGCTACTTAGGCAAAGGTGTGATTAATGCGGTTAATAACGTTAATACCGAAATCAGCGACGCATTGATTGGCATGGATGGACAGGATCAGTCTGCTCTGGACAACAAGATGATCGAACTTGATGGCACGACGACAAAAGAACGATTAGGTGCGAATGCATTATTAGCCGTTTCACTGGCCGCTTCACACGCTGCTGCGAATGAAAACAAAGAAGCATTGTATGTTCATCTAGGCACGGGAACGTACACCATGCCGGTACCGATGATGAATATCATCAATGGCGGTGAGCACGCTGATAATAGTGTCGACTTACAGGAATTTATGATTTTGCCGGTAGGCGCGCCAAGCTTTAAAGAAGCATTACGTTATGGTGCAGAAGTCTTTCACACATTACGTTCTGTACTCGCTGCAAAAGGCATGAATACAGCTGTTGGCGACGAGGGCGGTTTTGCGCCAGACCTGTCATCAAACGAAGAAGCCATTGAAGTGATTCTTGAAGCGATTGAAAAAGCAGGCTTTAAAGCCGGTGAAGATATCTACCTGGGACTGGATGCGGCTAGCTCCGAATTCTATAAAGACGGTGTTTACGACCTGGCTTCTGAAGGAAAAAAATTCACCTCAGAAGAATTTACCGACTACCTTGCCGACTGGGTGAGCAAGTATCCTATTATCACCATCGAAGATGGTCTGGACGAGGGCGACTGGGAAGGTTGGGCATACATGACTAAGCAGCTAGGAGATAAAGTTCAATTAGTTGGTGATGATTTGTTCGTGACCAATACTTCTATCTTAAAAGAAGGTATCGATAAGAATATTGCGAACTCAATCCTGATTAAATTTAATCAGATCGGTACCCTGACCGAAACATTAAACGCAATCAGCATGGCGCATGATGCAGGTTATACATCAGTTATTTCACACCGTTCGGGTGAAACAGAAGACAGCACTATTGCCGACCTTTGTGTTGCTACTAATGCGGGTCAGATTAAAACCGGTTCTCTGTCACGCTCAGATCGTATTGCCAAATATAATCAGTTGTTGAGAATAGAAGAAGCATTGGGTGATAAAGCGGTTTATGCAGGTAAATCAGCGTTTAAACACCTGTCATAGGTTATATAACCCTTAGTGAAAATAATTGCCCTCGTTCTGCTGATTCTGCTTATATGGCTGCAGTATAAAATCTGGTTGCAGGACGGTGGCATACCTGAAGTGGTTCAACTTCAGGAAGAAGTGGAAGAAGTAAAAACGGAAGTGCAAAAATTACGCGACCGCAACTTGTCACTGGATGCTGAAGTGAAAGATCTCAAAAAAGGACTGGATGCAATTGAAGAACGTGCTCGCAGTGAGATGGGTATGATCAAAGAAGGTGAAGTTTACTATCAGGTTATTGAGCCAGATGTTGATGGTCAGAAATAATACAATTTTCACCACAGAGAACACAGAGTTTTAAATCATTTAAATATAAAAACTCTGTGTCTCTGTGGTTAACAAACAAGCATTAGATATAACTACAGATAAGCTACGGTGACTAACATTAAGACAAATCACACTACCTGGGCCATCGTACCCGCTGCAGGTATTGGTAAACGTATGCAGTCCGCCTTACCAAAGCAATACATTCTATTAAATGGACGTCCTGTTCTTGAACATACAATTAATTCACTGCTACAAAATAAATACATCGCGGGTCTGGTTATTGCTTTACATGCTGATGATCAATGTTTTACCAATCTAAAAATTAAATCCGATAAGCCCATATTGCAAACGGTTGGTGGAAACGAACGTGCTGATTCGGTATTAAATGCCATCAATGCTTTGTTCGAACATGCTAAGTTTGATGCAGAGAAAGATTGGGTGATGGTGCATGATGCGGTTCGTGCCTGTTTACGGCAGGAAGATATCGATAAACTGGTGGCGGAGGTTGCTGAAAACCCCGGCGGTGGATTGCTGGCTTTACCGGTTCGTGACACGATGAAGCGACAAAGTGCAGATGGAGAACCCGCTACGGTGACGAAAACGGTGAACCGAGAAAACCTCTGGCACGCACTGACACCGCAGTATTTTCCGGCAAAAAGCCTAAAAGATGCACTGAAAAACGCTCTAGATAAGGGCTTAGCTGTAACGGATGATTCTTCAGTGATGGAACTGGCCGGTTTCTCACCCATTTTAGTTCATGGAAATGAAGAAAATATCAAGATTACGCGACCAGATGATCTTCGATTAGCCAGTGTGTATCTGAAAAATAGAAACAGTGAGTAACCAGGAATTACTATGACTGAAACAACGCAAGCCCCGTTCCGTATCGGCCATGGTTATGATGTTCATCGATTTGGTGAGGGTGAATTTATTGTCTTAGGTGGTATTAAGATTGCGCATAATCATGGGTTTATTGCGCACTCCGATGGTGATGTACTAATACATTCATTATGTGATGCATTACTAGGCAGTGTAGCTGCTGGCGACATCGGTTTTCATTTTCCTGATACCGATAAAAAATACGAAAATATTGATAGCAGTATATTATTAAAAAAAACCGATAAACTGTTAAAAAATAAACAATACTTTATTGGTAATATCGACATAACCATCATCGCGCAAACGCCGAAAATGTCACCACATATTCAAGCCATGCGTGAACATCTTGCTAAAGTTTTAAACATATCAAATTCACAAATTAACATCAAAGCAACAACGACTGAAAACCTTGGCTTCGCAGGAAGGAAAGAAGGAATCGCAGTTCACAGTGTTGTAATGGTTTACAGAAACCTGTCTTAATTGATTAAAAATGCATTTATTACTGTATTTGTAGTAAAAAAGTGTATTTATTTTGAAAAAACTATTTACTTTTTTTCATTTAAGTTATAAAACATCATCACGGTTTTTATACATTTGAAGATATTTATAAAAACTTGGTTAATTTGGGACAAAACGAATACGGAACACTGGGAATAAATAGAAAAAAGTCTAATTATTACCAGTGATCAAACGCTTAGACAAGCGAGCAGTTATAAAGAAAAAAGTAAGTAAGAAAGATATTAAAAATAAACATTAATCATCAAAAGGGCAACACATAATGGTACCTCCAAAAAAGAAAGCAACTAAAAAGAAAACAGGCAAGAAAAAGGCTGCTAAAAGAGCAGTAAAAAAAGCAGTACCAGAAAAGAAAATTAAAGCAATCAGCAGTGCATATACAAAAACTCAACTGTATGCTCACATCTCAGAAGAAACCGGTTTAGCACGTAAAGATGTTGCTAAAGTTTTTGATTCATTAGGTGACGTAATCAACGGTCATATTAAGAGCCGTGGTGCAGGTGAGTTTAAAATTCCTGGTTTACTAAAAATCAAAGTTAACAAAAAGCCAGCTACAAAAGCGAGAAAGGGTGTACCTAATCCATTCCGCCCTGGTGAACTGATGGACGTAGCGGCTAAACCAGCTCGTAAAGTCGTTAAAGTTCTCCCATTAAAAGCACTTAAAGATATGGCTGCTAGCTAAAAAAGTTTAAGTGACTTTAAAAAAACCCTGTAAAACATTGTTTTTCAGGGTTTTTTTACGTCCATGGATGGACCGTATTCCGCAAGGAGCCAGGGATGACGGTGCGGTTATGTTCATGGATGGACCGTATTCCGCAAGGAGCCAGGGATGACGCTACAAAAATATTCGGAGATGACGGTTTTTGTATAATATGATGTTTCTATGAAAGCAAAAAAATTACTCTATTTGCACGGATTCAATAGCTCACCAGAATCGCATAAAGCGCAACTGGTCACGCAGTACTTACGTGAAAAGAATTGTCTGGATTTACTCATCTGCCCACAGATACCTGTTGTGCCGGCCGAAGCAAAAGCCTTCCTTGAGCAATTAGTCGAAGACGCTTTACAAGAACACGAATTAAGTTTTGTTGGCAGTTCGCTTGGTGGTTATTATGCAACTTATCTGGCAGAAAAATATTCTGGCACCGCGGTGCTGATTAACCCTTCCGTTAATCCCTACGTCACATTAAGTGCGTATCTGGGGGAGAACAAATTTTATTTTGAAGATGAGGTGTGGGAGTTTAACGAAGAGCATATTCAACAGCTAAAAAATATGAATGTAGAAACCATCACTCAGGCGGAACGTTATCTTGTTTTATTGCAGACAGGCGATGAAACGCTGGATTACCGTGAGGCAGAGTTAATGTACAAAGATGCTCAATGTATTATTGAGCAAGGTGGTGATCATGCTTTTACTAATCTTGAACGTCACCTTGCACGTATTATGCAATTTAGTAAAATACTGAAATGATTGACTGTCACTGTGAAATTAAGGCATAGAGGACACAGAGTTTGAAAATTGTTAAAAAGCACCTCTACGGGCGCTGTTAACAATTAAAACGTTTTCTTCGAGCTCTCTGTGCCTTTGTGGTGAAATAGATTTTGTTCTATCAAATAACGTACTTTAGGTAATACCTATGACTCTTGGTCCATTAATGGTTGATCTGGAAGGCACCAGTATCAACGAAACAGAAAAAGAATTATTGCTACGGGCTGAAGTTGGTGGCGTTATTTTATTTACGCGTAACTTTGAATCTGTTGAACAAATCACCGCATTAACTGAAGAATTGCACGTGTTAAAAACACCAAAATTACTCATTGCGGTTGATCATGAAGGCGGGCGAGTGCAGCGTTTTCATGATGGTTTCAGTCGTATTCCCGCAGCCGCGACTTATGCAAAAGTGGCCAATAACGATATTGATAAAAGTCGGAAGTTAGCAGAAGATGCCGGCTGGTTAATGGCCATTGAATTACGCGCCTGTGGTATCGATTTTAGTTTTGCTCCGGTGCTGGATTTGGCACATGGTTTAAGTGGTGTCATCGGTAATCGTGCCTTTCACGGTAAACCGGCTACCGTCGCGACTCTGGCCTATGCTTTTATGCATGGTATGAATAAAGCGGGTATGCAGGCAGTGGGCAAACATTTTCCAGGACATGGCGGTGTGGTTGAAGATTCTCATATTGCCATGCCGGTTGATCACCGTGATCTCGATACTTTACTGCAAAGCGATATACAACCCTTTGAAGCGATGATAGACAATAAGTTAGCCGCGATTATGCCAGCGCATGTTATCTACGATAAGGTTGATGACAAACCTGCGGGCTATTCGAGCTACTGGATAGATACTATACTTCGGCAACGACTGGGTTTTCAGGGTGTAATATTCAGTGATGATCTTTCGATGGAAGCAGCAGGCATAGCGGGAGGCTTTGGTGAACGTGCTGATGCAGCTTTAAGCGCGGGTTGCGATATGGCCCTGGTGTGTAATCATCTTGATGGTGCAATCGAAGCAGCAGATTACATTAAAGGTTACAGTAACCCGACTTCTCAGCTGCGTCTCATTCGTATGCATGGTGAGCACGAAATCAATTGGCAAACGTTAAAACAAGATGAGCGCTGGCAGCAACTTTCCAATAAAATTGTGGCTTTAAATGACTCGCCAGAATTTGAGATGGATGTTTAAACTCGGTTAAGGCGCGCTGTTTTTTTATGCAAGTTCCCATGCTCTGCGTGGGAACGAAAAAAGATAATACAGGTAAATTATGAATAAGAAAAAATTACTCATCGTTATGGCTAATTCGGATCCTGCTAATCCAGAAGAATGTTATGCGCCGTTATTTCAGGCAACGGTAGCGGCGGCACTTTCGCATGATGTGGAAGTCGTCTTTACCGGCGTGACGGGACGACTTGCGATTGCGGGTGTGGCTGAAAAAGTTGAAATTAATCTGGATTCACATCGTACAATTTATGACATCATCAAAGAAGCACACGGAGCGGGTGTTTCATTTAAAGCCTGTAATACATCACTAGAGATGGCGGGTAAGGAATTAATTGATGAGTTGGAAGAAAAGGTTGGTGCGGCATATGTTATCGGTGAAGCTATGGACGACAATACGTTAACCTTTACCTATTAGAGTTTATTGTTAGTGAAATGATTGATACAAAATTGACTAATACAAAGGAGCAACAGTGAAATTAGCCATTATTGGCGGAAGCCTGTTAAAAGGAATCAGTAATTTAACAACTGTCGCTGAAGAAATAGTAAATACACCGTTTGGTACGCCATCTGGTCGCTTCGTTACCGGTGTGATTGATGATACTGAAGTGGTCTATATAAATCGTCATGGTTCCGAGCACCATATCGCGCCGCATCAAATAAACTACAAAGCGAATATATTCGTATTAAAAACACTGGAAGTAACCGATATTGTCGCTGTCACGGCAGTCGGTGGTATCACTGAAGCCATGTCACCGATGAAATGGGTGGTCCCCGATCAAATTATTGATTACACACATGGTCGTCTACAAACGTATAGTGATGTTAATGATACGAAGGTTAATCATATCGATTTCACTTATCCATTCGATGACGCAGTAAGAAACAGGTTAATTGTTGCTCTCCAAAATCAGGCCTGTGAACATGAAACGCATGGAACCTACGGTGTGACGCAGGGGCCTCGTCTGGAAACAATTGCTGAAATAAAACGTTTGCATCAGGACGGCTGCGATATTGTGGGCATGACGGCCATGCCTGAAGCATCATTAGCACGTGAACTCCAGATGAATTACGCCACACTTTCATTAGTGGTGAACTGGGCAGCAGGAAAGGGCGAGGGTGAATTAATTTCGATGCAGGAGATTACTCAGCTTATTGCTGAAGGTAGTGAAGCGTGTGAGAAGATTATTAATGAGGTGATTGCTTTAGTCGAATAAAAAAATGCTTGAACGCAGAGACGCTGAGGCGCAGAGATAATATATTTATCTCGTTCCCACGCAGGAGCGTGGGAACGAGGAAATTGAAATTACGCCATAGTAAATATCGATTACATTCACTCGTCATTCCGGCATGTTTCTAGCCGGAATCCATTGACTAGACTTGGTGCAAAAATTAGACATGGATACCGGCTAGAAACATGCCGGTATGACGATGTTTTCGAATTGATATTTCTCAATGTTCTCGGCGTCTCCGCGGTAGATTTTATCTCGCTCTCACGCAGAAGCGTGGGAACGAGATAAATACATACTATTGCAGAACGGTCATTTAGGAATGGCGAAGTTAACGATTAATATTTCTCTGCGCCTCAGCGTCTCTGCGGTTCAATTTTTTGTTTCAGTATCTACCACTATATCTTAAGAATCGCCTCACACTCACGAAGATACGCCTTTCTGCCAAATAAAAACTGCAAACGTGAACCGCCACACTGTCGCCATAATACGGCAGATCGGATTCCTGCCAGCAGCAGAGCCCTGATCTTATTCGCATTAATCTCGTTATTTAGATGCGGCTGTTCACCATTGACGATAATCCTGGGGCCCAAAGTGCTGATGGCGTCTTTGTACAGCTGGCCTAATTTTGCAAAGGTATTTTCATGGTTGAGTGAAAAAAAATTAAATTGCGATTCAATTTTTTTAAGTTGATTATCGATTTGATCAAGCATCGCACTATTACTCGCTAGTTTTCTTTCTAGCATCAATAATGAAATAACATATTTTGTCACATCAATATCTCTGGCAGAGCGGTCATTGATATTTTTGTGTAATATTTTCACGCCATGCGATACGCCGGCAACACTACCAAAAACTTCTTCTACCGTTGCCGCATCAAATCGAAACAAGGTTTCCAGACTGGACTCGATGTGGGCGCTATTCGCGATGCCTTTAGTTGCAATCTGTTTGACTAATGATGCTGCCTGATAGATGCCAGCGAGAGCTAATGTTTGGTCGTATTTACTATGAGTCACTAGTATTTATCCTAATATATTTCATTTTTTATCTTCATTGATGGCGGGTATGCTGAAAAATGTCTAGAGCGATTTCAGTGCATTGTTTCTATTACACCGCCACCTAAGCAAACGTCATCCTGATAAAACACGATAGATTGCCCCGGTGTAATGGCACGTTGCGCTTCATCGAAAATGACAGTGTAGTTTTCTTTGTCCGTTAGAGTGATGTTGCAACGTTGGTCGCTCTGTCGATAACGAATTTTTGCCGTTAATCTGGACTTTTCTGGTTCAGCATCGGCTATCCAGTTAATCTGTCCCGTCTCTAATATTTTATGCAACATGGCAGGATGATCATGGCCCTGTGCAACATTTAGTACATTGTTTAATAAATCTTTACCAACGACGTACCAGGGATCTTCGTCACTCTCTTTCAAACCGCCAATGCCCAGACCCTTTCTTTGTCCGAGTGTGTAATACATCAGGCCATTATGTGTGCCGATGATGTCACCTTTGGTGTTTTTAATATCGCCGGGTTTGGCGGGCAGGAATTTTTCCAGAAAAGTGCTAAAACGGCGTTCACCAATAAAGCAGATACCGGTACTGTCTTTTTTATCATGTGTAACCAGATTATTTTCTTTGGCCAGTTCGCGTATGTGTGATTTGTCGTATTCGCCGATAGGGAACAGGGCGTGAGAAAGTTGATGCTGGTTTAGTGCATGCAGAAAATAGCTCTGGTCTTTGTTTGTGTCTGTGCCACGTAATAACTGTGTTTTGTTATTTATGTCGCGGGTACGTGCGTAATGACCGGTGGCAATTTTTTCGGCCCCCAGCGATTGTGCGTAATCCAGAAACGCACGAAACTTAATTTCTTTATTACACAGTATGTCTGGATTAGGGGTGCGTCCTGCGGCATATTCATCGAGAAAATGCTGGAATACACGATCCCAGTATTCGCTGGAAAAGTTGATGGTGTGTAATTTAATACCGAGTGTCTGACAGATGGCACTGGCATCTGTCAGGTCGACAGCCGCGGCACAATATTCGTCGTCATCATCCTCTTCCCAGTTTTTCATAAACAGGCCTTCGACGTCATACCCCTGTTCGATTAGCAATAAAGCAGCGACAGAAGAATCGACACCCCCTGACATGCCGACGATAATTTTTTGTTTTTTCATGTTTTGCTAATCATGAGGTAACGTCGATAAGGCAATCGAGTGGGTAGCGTTTGCCCGCCAGATAATCATCGATGCAGTTAATGACCATCGGGCTGCGAAAAGTATCTGGCTGTTGAATTAGTTGCTCGCGTGTCATCCAGACAGCGTCATCGATGTCGTCATCAAGTATTTGTGATGCATCGTGATTGTCACAGCTGCCACAGAAGGCTACTCTTAAAAAGCTTTCGCCATTTGCAGGATGTTTCCATAGATAGATGCCGGTGACCGCTTCAGGGCTAAATTGCCAGGCCGTTTCTTCCTGTGTTTCACGAATCACTGCATCAATAAGGCTTTCATCGGGCTCCAGATGACCGGCAGGTTGATTGATGACCTGTTGGCCATTGATTGTTTCTTCGACCATTAAGAACTGATGGTCTCGTTCGATAATGGCAGCAACCGTTGCATGTGGCTTCCAGACCATTATTTTTTGAGATGGCTATTAGTTGAGCGACGATTCAGTACAGAGTAGCGCCAGAAGAGATTAATTGCGATGTAACCCAATAAGCTACTGCTGGTCGCCAGAGTGAAACAGCCAACAAGAAAGGGCTTCCAGCTGTACGATAATTCGTTGAGCAGCCAGTCAATTGTTAATTCGAAAGTGAAGTCAGTTGGAGGTTCGCCAATAATCCAGGTGCCAACGAGATAGGCAAAGTAAAACATGGGTGGAATCGTAATCGGATTGGTTATCCAGACGATTACAATGGATAAAGGTAGATTGGTGCCAATCAATATCGCCGCGCCGGCAGCTAATGCCATTTGAAAAGGCACGGGCATCCAGGCAAAAAATAGTCCTACAGCGAAAGCACCCGCAACAGAGCGACGGTTAAGGTGCCATAAATTTGGTGCATGTAGCCAGTCGCCAAAAACTTGTAGCGATTTATTTTCTTTTATTGTCTGTGGTTTGGGTAGAAACCGTTGGAAAAACTTGCGTGGCATGGTTATAGTGGCTGTGAAGCTAGGTTGTGTCGTTCGCTATTCATTAATCAAAAAAGATATTATAACCTTTTTGTATTGATTTTTTGTATCGGACGCATACTGTTATTCTCGAATGTTTTTGTCGGGAATCCAAAGATTTTAAATTGTTCGAGTATGCTGGACTGGACCCCGACAAAAGCATCTAAAAATGACGGTTATAAAAACGGTTGAGAGCTGATTTTTAACTACACTGTAACTTTTTAATGGATTAAAAAGATGAATATGAAAGCAGGGATGTTTGTTTATGCAGTAGCGTTTTTACTGGGCATTCTTTTTGTTCAACAGCAATCTGTATTGCCCAGCCTCGTTCCATATGGGGTGGCATTATCGCTTCTGATCTTGTTGTATTATGTCTATAAAATTCGGGTAAAAACACCTGTTTTTATTGTAGAGTTAACATTAATAATAACTATTATCTGTTTGATTATATTTGGAATAATCTATTCATCTTATCATGCGCATTGGCAACTATCACACCGTTTAGACGAAGGCTTCGTTGGTCAGAATATTGTATTAAATGGCACTGTTTCAAACATACCGGTCAGTGAAGGGCGTGTGCAGCGGTTTCAATTTAGTATTAATCATTTTCAGCTACCGGGCAGTGACATCTCGTTTGAGTCTGAAGATTTTTTCCCGAAAAAAATTCGTTTAAGCTGGTATTACGGTCGGTCGCTGAAAGCGGGTGAAAACTGGCAACTGGTAGTGCGTCTTAAGCCACCTCATGGTTTTATGAATCCCGGTGGTTTCGATTATGAGGCGTGGTTATTTCAGCATGGCATAGATGCGACTGGTTATGTTCGCAAATCGAATTTGAATAGACGAGAAGCAAAAGCTTCTACGGGTATTGATACGTTCAGGCAGTTATTAGGAGCAAGCATAAGTGAAGGTAAGTCCGATTCATTCGCACTAATTAAAGCGTTAGCTATCGGCGACAAATCGTCTATTTCAAATACGCAGTGGCGTGTACTGACAAATACGGGCACCAGCCATCTAATGGCTATTTCGGGATTGCATATCGGACTGGCGGCGTTGTTTGCTTATAGTTTGATACGTAGACTGATTCCGGTCGCGATGATGCAACGTTTACCGGCACAACATATTTCGTTAAGTTTTGGATTAATTGTGGCGGCAATGTATGCACTCATCGCCGGCTTGTCGATTCCAACGCAGCGCGCCATTATCATGTTGACTGTTTTAGTGTTGATGACGTTGGTGCGTAGAAATCATCGTCCGCTTGATGCGCTGGGATTTGCTGTGTTGGTTGTTCTGTTATTTGATCCGCTTGCTGTTTTGTCAGTTGGATTCTGGTTTTCGTTTTCAGCTGTGGCCGTTATTTTTATTAGCTTGAGTCCGAATGAGTCGATAAAGAAAAGCCCAGAGCAGTCGTCACTTCGTTTCAAGGTAATTCAAACTTTGAAACAATGGGTGCGTTTGCAACTGCTGATTAGTGTATTTTTATTACCGTTATCGTTATTTATGTTTCAACAGGTGTCTTTAGTTTCGCCATTGGCCAATTTATTATTGATTCCCTACGTCAGTTTTCTGGTTGTGCCAGTAGTATTAATGGCGATTTTTAGTGCATTATTTCTTCAGTCTTTGTCAGATATGTTGTTTTATATAGCTGCTACATTGTTAGATTTTATCTGGCCGCTTCTTTCCATGTTTTCAAACCTGCCACATGCCCTATTGATTAAGGGCGATGTGAGTATCACGCAACTGTTATTAACAACCGTGGCTATGTTGTTAATCTATTTTTCTAAGCACCTTGTGGCAGCGATTTATATCGCTCATAAAAAAGATGCACCGAAATTTATAGTTTGGCTGTTTAGGGCTGCGCTATGTTTCATGTTTGTACCAATAATGTTTTCAGGCAATACTGAACTAAAGAAAAATGAATTTATATTATCGGTTTTAGATGTGGGGCAAGGGTCAGCTGCTGTTATTCATACACAAAATCATACTTTGGTCTTTGATGCGGGTGCAAAATTTAGTGAGCGATTAGACGCAGGTCGTAGCGTGGTTATCCCCTATCTTCGTTCTCAGGGAATATTAAAATTAGATCGTTTACTGATTAGTCATGGTGATGCCGATCACATCGGCGGCGCACAAGCGATTATTGATGAATATCCTGATGTGCAGTTAGTCGGTCAAGATATTGAGCAATTACATGCTCAAAATAAACAAATTTGCCAACAGGGACAAACCTGGCAATGGGATGGTGTTAGTTTTACGTTTTTATCGCCGAAAATGAACAAATCAGATTTTAATCGTAATAAACGCAATGATCGTTCGTGTGTGTTGCAAGTAAGGTCGCAGCACGGTTCGGTATTATTAACCGGTGATATTGAAAAAAGTGCAGAGCGTGCATTGCTGGACGACTATGAAGATAGTCTGTCATCGGATATTCTGGTTGTGCCGCACCATGGTAGTAATACTTCATCCAGTCTTGATTTCATCCGTGCGGTTAACCCGAAAATATCATTAATATCAGCGGGATATAAAAATCGATATAAGTTGCCTGCAAGCAAAGTTGTCGCACGTTATGACTTGGAACATCTAAAAATACTGACCACCGCTAAAAGTGGGGCGATTACGATTGCTATAACAGAAGCGAATCCATTGTTAGTCGAACGGTATCGAGATGAAAATGCTAAATATTGGCACCATTTTGGGGCGCAACAAAGATTTGCAATCAGTAGGCAATATAGATAGGGTATGTCCAACTTCACACTAACGAAGTTAATTTACCCATGCATGCATGTCGGTAAATTATGACAAAAATTCTAAATGGTCTAAATTATTTAGACCGAAATATAAATTACTAAATCGGGAGTAAAAAATGTACAAACGTTCTAAATGGTTGCTTGCAACCAGTCTGGTCGTAACAGGCCTTTTATCGAGTGCTGCCTATGCAGCTGATCTGGTTAAACCATTCGTTCTTGCTGATGGCGTATCAGGCGATGTTTCTTCAGTTGCGTCATCTGTAAAAGAAAAACTTAGCGGTGCTGGTTTTGAAGTAGTGGGTTCTTACTCGCCTTATGCGGGTGTTGAAAACATTGTTTTCACCAGTAGTGAATTAAAATCTACAGCAACTAAATCTGAGCGCGGTGGATACGGTGCAGCGATGCGTGCCTCTGTTACTAAAACAGATAGTGGTATTCAGGTGACTTACACAAACCCAATCTACTGGGCAAATGCATACCGTCTATCAAGTAACCTTGACGGTGTTACTGCGAGTCTAAAATCTGCTCTTGGTAAACAAAAGCAATACGGTACAGGTGATAAAGAACTAACGGCTGAAGATATGCGCGGTTATCACTACACAATGATGATGGAGTACTTCGATGATCCAAGTGATCTGGGTAGTCATGGTGATCACGCAGCTGCTGTAAAAGCGGTTGAAGAAAATCTAGCTGCAGGTAAAGCAGGTACATCACAGGTTTACAAAATTAGCCTGGGCAAAGATACCGAAGGTAATGAGATGACTCTGTTTGGTGTTGCTCTAGGTGGTACTGGTGAGAAAGACTGTAGTGGTGATAAATACATCATGGACAAGATTGATAAAAGTGAAGTTCGTCACTCTGCTCATCTTCCTTATGAGGTACTGGTATACGGTGATGAAGTAGAATCATTATTCGGTCGTTTCCGTATTGCAATTAGTTGGCCGCATCTGCCTATGATGGCAAGTGAAACAGGCGCGACTTTCATGAGCATTATGTGTGCACCAGGTTCAATCCAGGATGCATTAACAGCTGTTGGTGGTGGTAGTTCGGACGACTACTAAGTCGAGTAAAAATACTCAATAGTTGTACTCAATGAACTGTAAAAGGCCCCGCGTATGCGGGGCTTTTTTATGCACAGGGCAAGACGAGGCACTCTCGTTCTCACGCAGAAATGTCACTAATGTCTGGTTAAATAATCAAAATCCATAATTCATCTTTGTGTCGTCATTCCCGAATGTTTTTGTCGGGGATCCAGCGGTGTCAGTAACTTAAAAGGGCTGGATTTCCGATAAAGGCACTTGGGAATGACAAGCCACTTTTTACCGGACTTGTAGTAACGCAGGAGCGTGGAAAAGAAATATAAAGATTTCTGATTTAAAGACAGAATATAGGTAAGTTTAGTACTATTGAGAAGCGCATAAATCAAGTAAGATAGCACGGAGTTTAAATCTGTAAAACTGACTAGATAATCCATAGTGATTTCATTCTATAGCTTATCAATTTTAAAGGTGACAAGTGTTTGAGTTAGTTAAATCCGGTGGCTGGTTAATGTTGCCCATTATTTTGTGTTCTATCGTTTCAGTTTCTATTATTGCAGAACGTTTCTGGAGTCTGCGTCGAGAAAAAGTCCTGCCAGAACATCTGGTGGCTAATGTCTGGAATGCGATTAAAAAAGATAAACTTGCACGCGCGGACATCGAGGCATTGAGCAAAGAGTCGGCATTAGGACAAATTTTAAGCGCAGGTTTGTTAAATCGAAATGAACCTCGTGAAAGAATCAAAGAATGTATCGAAGAACGCGGCAGGGAAGTGGTTCACGATATGGAACGATTTTTAAATACATTGGGAACCATCGCCTCAATATCACCTTTATTAGGTCTACTGGGGACGGTCATCGGTATGATCAGTGTTTTTGCTGCCATCACCAAACATGGTGTGGGTGACCCTGCTGCACTCGCTGGTGGTATCTCCGAAGCCATGATTACGACGGCAGCCGGTCTGAGTGTGGCAATTATCAGTTTAGTTTTTTATCGATACTTTCGCCGAAAGGTAGACGGTATCGTCGTTATAATGGAACGTGAAGCCATCAAGATGGTCGATGTTCTACATAATAACCGGTAATCAAGATGAATCTGCGACCCGGTCATAAAGAAGAAAATGTCGAGGTAAACCTGACGCCGTTGATTGATGTGGTGTTTTTGTTATTGATATTTTTTATGGTGTCTACCACCTTTGACCGTCACGCTAAATTAAAAGTGTCACTGCCTGAGGCGTCAGTAAAAGCAGCACAGCAACGGGATAATCCACTTGTTCTATCTATTGATGCGAAGGGGAATTACTTCTTAAATGATCGCCAGATAGTCAATCAGCAGTTGAATACTTTAAAGCAGGCTATATTAAAAACAATTAGTAGCACAAATGCGAATATCGCAGATGTTGCCCTGGTGTTGAGAGCTGATGCCAACACCCCACACCAATCTGTGGTCAGAGCAATGGATGCGGCTTCTCAGATTGGCTTAACTCGGTTATCCATTGCCACTGTTGAAGGGCAATAAAGCGGCGGCTTCGTTTGTTTAAACAGAGGCCCCCTGGGTCATAAAAAACATTGAAAACAAAATCAAAAAAACATCATAAAGTTGACCTTGGTAGCGCTAGTAGCTTTCAACTTTATGGTCGATTGTTGTCGTACGCGCTGGTTTATTGGAAAATATTTACGCTTGCAATTATAGGTATGGTCATCGTTGCATCGGCTTCAACCGCTTTTACTGCTCTGATGAAACCGATGATGGATGGCAGTTTTGTCGAGCGTGATCCAGACACGATTGCCTGGGTACCGCTTGCAATTATCGCAATATTTTCGATCAGAATTTTAGGGGCGTATGCGGCCAGTTATGGTATGAGCATAATTGGCCGTAATGTTATACGTGAAATTCGAAGAGAAATGTTCTCTCGCCTTCTGTCGCTACCCAAATCATTTTATGATCAAGCGACAACCGGCGAGTTGATGTCAAAGTTTTCATTTGATGTTGAGCGAGTAGCTAATGCTACGACAAAAGCGATTACCGTTGTTATTCGCGATTCTTTGACGGTGATGGGACTGGTCGGTTGGATGTTTTATCTCAATGTTAAATTAGCGATGATTTTTATTACGGTTGCCCCCATTGTTGCAGCCATCATTATCCTGGTCTCAAAGCGTTTTCGACACATCAGTAAAAACATTCAAAATAGCATGGGTAATGTTTCTCGCATTATCGAAGAATCCATCAAAGGGCAATTGGTAGTGAAAATATTTGGTGGGCGAGAGTATGAAGAAAAACAATTTGCTGTCGTCAACAATATCAATCATAAGCAAAATTTACGCATGCAGAAAACGCAGGCATTAAGTTCACCCGTCGTACAGTTTTTAGTTGCATGCGCACTTGCATTAATTGTTTATATGGCGACACATGATAACTCGAATGGTGAGATAACAGTCGGTACATTCGTTTCTTTCATCATAGCCATGTCTATGATGATGCCACCCGTTCGTTCGCTTACCTCAATTGTCAGTACTTTGCAGAAAGGTATCGCCGCAGCAGAAAGTGTATTTGGATTTATTGATCTTAAGCAAGAGCACGATTTGGGTAAATATAATTCTGACTCAGTAAAAGGATTGATCAATTTTGAACAAATTAATTTTACCTACCAGGGTGAAGAAACCCGTGCGCTTACAGATATAGATCTGACCATTGAAGTCGGGCAGACCGTGGCTTTTGTTGGCCGTTCTGGAAGTGGAAAATCGACTTTGTTGAATTTGATTCCGCGTTTATACGATGTACATAGCGGTAAAATTCTTCTCGATAATATTGATGTTCAGGACTACAGTCTGGAAAATTTACGCAGTCACATCTCTTATGTTGGTCAGGATGTGGTGTTGTTTAACGATTCGATAGAACACAATATTGCATATGGCAGCATGAAATCATGCAGTCATGATGAAATTGTTGAGGCGGCTAAGGCTGCTTATGCTTATGACTTTATCAAAGAATCCAGTAACGGATTTCAGACTATGGTCGGTGAACGAGGTGTCATGTTGTCGGGCGGGCAGCGCCAGCGTATTGCTATTGCTCGCGCATTATTAAACAATGCCCCCGTGTTGATACTGGATGAAGCAACGTCGGCACTGGATACAGAGTCCGAGCGTTATATACAGCATTCACTTGAAAAATTGATGCAGAATCGAACCACTCTGATTACTGCGCATCGTCTATCAACGATAGAAAATGCTGATGTTATTGTGGTGATGGATCAGGGGAAAATCGTAGAGAAAGGCACGCATGAAGAATTGCTGACACTCAACGGACATTATTCTGCATTACATCAAATGAATTTTGAAGAAGAGTGAGTGCTGTCAATCCTGATGAAATCACTCGAACATTACTGGTATGAATCCAGTCCTCTCGTCTGGTTATTATTACCGATATCAGCGTTGTATTGTTTAATTATTGGAATTCGTCGACAACTTTATAAACTGAAAATAAAACCAAGCTTCTCAGTCGATGTGCCGGTCATTATAATCGGGAACATTGTCGCAGGTGGCAGTGGTAAAACGCCATTGTTGATTTCGCTTTGTGAATATGCGCGTAATAATGGGTTAACGCCAGGTGTTGTCAGTCGAGGTTATGGCGGCAGTTTTTCCGGGCTAAAGCAGGTTGCTGCTAGCGATAAAGCATCCTTAGTGGGTGATGAACCATTGATGATTTATCAAAAGGCGAATGTACCGGTCGTTGTCGGTTTAGATCGAGTGGCGGCGATTAATTTTTTGCTAGAACACAACCAATGTAATGTCATCTTTTCGGATGATGGCTTGCAACACTACAGGATGAAAAGAAATTTTGAAATTGCCGTTGTTGATTCCAGTCGACGTTTTGGTAATGGATTCTGCCTACCGGCTGGTCCGCTGCGCGAGCCTGTATCAAGGTTAAAAGACGTCGACATGGTAGTTTATAATGCGACAGGGTCACTGGATGCTGAGCAGTGTTCATATTCACTTCAGTTTTCAACGGCTTTACCATTAAAGGGAGGTGAGGTCAGGCTTCTTTCTGTTTTTGAGAATAAAACTGTCCATGCTGTAGCTGGAATTGGTCATCCGATGCGGTTTTTTAAGCAACTGCGTGCGATGGGCGTCAGCGTTGTCGAGCATGCTTTTTCTGATCACCATCAATATCAAGCAGATGATTTTGCAGGTTGGCAGTCAGACTGTATTATAATGACAGAAAAAGATGCGATAAAATGTTCTGATCTGCTTTTACCTGATGCATGGGTCGTTAATACAAGTGTTCAGTTGTCGTCTGCACTTAAAGTACAATTGGATGCCATGTTGCTGCCCGTGATGAGTCAGTCGACAATTTATGAAAAAGAAACTTAAGTCCATTTTGGTGTGCCCTGTATGTAAGGGGGCGCTTACATCAAAATCAAAATTATTTAATTCGCAGGCGGATGAATTAATTTGTGCTAATGATAAATTAGCCTTTCCAGTACGCAAAGGTGTGCCGGTATTGTTAGTAACAGATGCGCGACCGATTGATGATTAAATTTTGAATTCTACTAAACTATTAACAATATAAATATTAACCCGCAAATAAGAATAAATAAGATATATCGATGAGTGATAACTTTAAAATTATAATACTAGCCATTTTTGATAAAAATGATTTTCCTAATAAAGCAATGGCGGACATCCACGGTAAGCCCATGTTGCAGTATGTTTTCGAATGTGCAAAAACATCAGGGGCATCAGAAATAGTCATCGCAACGGATAGTCCTCGTGTCGGTATGGCGGCCGAAGATTTTGGTGCAGAAGTGTGCATGATAGTCGATGATGATCTGAAAGGCGTGAGTCGACTGGCTGAGGTCGCTGATAAAATGTCCTGGGGTGATGATGTAATCGTTGTTAATTTTCCTGCTGATGCACCGCTTATCCCGGGTAATGTGATTAATCAGGTAGCAGAAAATTTGATATCACAAACGGAAATTGACTGCGCCACATTATATGAATGTGTATCGCATGAGGTTGCTGAACGAAGTGAAACCATTAGTTTGCTTACAAATAATGATGATCAAGTGATGTATTTTAGTCATCAGCCCATTCCGTACCAGTATTCTGATGAACACAAAGTGACTGAATTTAAAAACCATCTCGAACTCAATGCCTATCGCGCAGGTTTGTTACGAATATTTAGAAATCTGCCTGCGAGTGACCTTGATCGAGTAGAAAACATTGAAGAATTGAAGCTATTGAATAATGGCATTGCCATACATGCAGTAGAGGCTTGTGCCACCATTGGTCATCGTGTTATCACGGAAGAAACTCTCGCTAAAGTTAAGTTTTTAATTGACCCTGAACGATAATCAACAAAGTGATTTATTTTGAAAGACGGTATTTTAAATAAAGATTATCAATTTTTCGCAACATGTTCGAAAGGTGTTGAAGATCTAGTCCTTAAGGAGCTTGAGCAACTCGGTATCAGTGAGACTAAAACTCACACGGGCGGTATTGGTTTTAAGTGCGGTGTGGATTTGGCGTATAAAGCCTGTCTGTGGTCGCGCGTAGCAAGTCGTATCTTGTTGCAATTAAAAGCCTTTGAAATTTTATCAGACGATGATCTTTATAAAGAAATAATCAGCATCGACTGGTCAGAACATTTTGATGAAGAGCAGACTTTAACAATTGATTGTTTCAGTTCTCATAGCGTTGTTAACAATAGCCACTATGCAACCTTACGGGTCAAAGATGCCATCGTTGACCAGTTCATGCAGAATACCTCTCAACGACCTTCCATTGATAGAGATGATCCTGATATTCGAGTTAATCTTTACCTTAGCGATAAAGAATGTTTGCTCTACCTGGATTTGTCAGGCGATGCATTGCATAAACGTGGTTATCGCAAATCAGCGGGTAGTGCGCCCATCCGCGAAACACTAGCGGCATCCATGTTATACCGAGCCAAATGGCCAGATTATTGTTCCAAGGGCTTGCCATTTTATGATCCGATGTGTGGCAGCGGTACAATTGTCATAGAAGCCGTCATGATGGCGGCAAGTATTGCACCAGGCTTATTACGCGAACAGTCCGGTCGAAAATTTGGATTTTATGGCTGGAAACAATTTGATTCCCAGGCATGGAAAGCAATACTCGATGAAGCGGAAGAAAAGAGAAAGCTGGGGCTGCGTGAACTTCCAGTTATCTGTGGCAGTGATAATGATGAAAAACTGGTTGGCATTGCGCGTAACAATATTAATGATGCCGGTTTACCTTCATTTATAAAAATCAGTCTACAGGATGCAACGAAAGATTTGGGTTACCACACGGACGAGCAGGGTTTAATAGTGACGAATCCCCCCTATGGTAAACGTATTGGCCAGGTGCAATTGTTACGCACTTTATATCATCGGTTTGGCCAACAATTAAAAGCAAATTTTAATGGCTGGACAGCAGTCGTAATTACAACAGAACAAGAGCTTGCAAAAAGTATTGGTATGCGTGCTTTTCGCAAAAACACATTATTCAATGGCGCTTTAAAGTCCGTTCTGTATCAATATAAAATTAATTCGATTGGCAATCCGTTTTCATCCGAACAGGATTCTGAACCTGACACCGAAGATAATGAAAATGTCTGGACTAAGGGTAAAGAAAAAAATGTCACTAAGATAGACGATAAAGCATCTGAACATGCACTTATGTTCGGTAATCGCCTGAAGAAAAACTACAAGCATCTGAAAAAATGGGCACGTAAAAATAATATCACTTGCTATCGAGTTTATGATGCAGACATTCCGCAGTATGCTGTTGCTATCGATATTTATGATAAGTGGGTTCACGTACAGGAATATCAGGCGCCTAAAACGGTCGATAAAAACCGGGCATTTCAACGTATAAATGATGTTATCGATGTGGTAGCGGATATTCTGGAAACAAAACAGGAAAACGTTGTATTAAAAGTGCGTAAAAAGCAGGAAGGTTCGGCGCAATATCAGAAGCAGGATGCTAAAGACTACAAAATAACGGTGTTGGAAAATGATCTGAAATTCATTATTAATATGTATGATTATATTGATACCGGTCTTTTTCTTGATCATCGAAATACGCGGCAGCTGGTTAAAGCACTGGCAAAGAAACGCAGCTTTTTAAATTTGTTTGCGTACACAGGAAGTGTTTCTGTTTATGCCGCAGCTGGCGGCGCTAGAACAACGACGACTGTTGATATGTCTAATACGTACCTGAATTGGGCAAAAGATAACTTTTCACTAAATGGCTATACTAATGAGTGTAATCAATTTGATCGCGAAGACTGTTTGAAATGGATGGAGCAGGCGATTGCAGAAAATAAAAAATACCAACTTATTTTTATTGATCCACCTACATTTTCAAATTCGAAAAAAATGGAAACATCACTTGATATCAATCGTGACCACAGTGCGTTATTAAGTGGTTGCCTGGCTTTGTTGACGGATGATGGGCAGATTATATTTTCGACAAATGCCAAAAAATTTAAACTTGATAGTGAAGTCAGTGAAGATTGCTTTATTAAAGAAATTACATCAATTACAACAACGGAAGATTTTAAAAGGAAGCCAATACACAGAAGTTGGTGTTTGGCAAAGCAGGAGTCTGCGTTGGCTTTGCCGAAGATAAATTAAATTTTAGTGACCTTGAGGGGCAAGTTGGTCTGGTATGTAATAGCGTGGATTCTGCTAATAGCCTGAAGCTGACTTTTAAAAACTAAAGTCAAAAAATTGAACCGCAGAGGCGCAGAGAAAAACGGAGTTTTGTTGGTGTAATCGAATAATGTAGGTGTGAATAAATTCACACCTACAAAGTTTACGATCAACAATAAACCTTATCTATTCTCTGTGCCTCCGCGTCTCTGCGGTTCAATCTTTTTACTTCAAGCTTAAAGGTTCGAAATGTCTGCCTTGAGTTAGGAAACGACTATCAGTGTCTTAAATTCCAACCGCAGAAAGTGCAGGTTTATTATCAGTCGCTAGCAATGTATTGATAAATTGGTCTTCAAGATCAATGCGTGTTGCCAGTTCTTTGCCTAGCTTTTCCAGATAATGTGGTAGCTGTTTGACTGCATCGTCATTTATGTCTGTTGTCGTATCGTATAAATCGTTGAATGCAACGGCTATCTGAGTCGTGTCATTAATACGAGGCATAATTTCATCAGCCAGTTTAGTAATCTCATCACGGCGCTCGTTGCCTTCTTCGATACGACGATAGATTTCAAAATGTCCAGTAGCCATGTAATCAACTAAATCCTGACAGAATTCCTCGAGTAATTCGAGTGTGTTGATGCCGCTGGTGTCATTTTCTGAGTTTTTTGCAAGGTTATAGTATTGAGATAGAACAGAATTACGTTCTTCGATAAGGCGTTTTATCTCATCTCGCGTGCGAGTTCGGCGTTCATTCGGTGTGGATGAATTTGTATCTGATGACATGTTTTTCCCCTGTTAAGTTGTATTTAATCAACCTTTCGTTTTTATTATTGTTTACTCATTGTACTAAAACAAAAAAGGAGTCGCAAACGTATTTTGAGGTTTATGTGCGACTCTGATTAAGTATTATAGCCTCTAATTGTTTGAATTGAAGTGGTAGTCACGACTAAAATGGTGCGCCGAATACAATACGAAAAACATCGACATAAATGATCTAGCAAATAATACAATTTTTTTTGATAGCTTGCAGGGAAGCCTTGAATGGAACGATGTCAATAACTGGAGCGCAGGTTTTGCTCCCACCAATGGACTTGATGTTGATACGTTCATGGCAGTGTATATGCTATAACAATTTCAGGTGGGGCATTTGATTTTAATAGTCTGACAACGGATAGTAATATCAGTAATGTGAGAGGTAGTTTAACCGTTGCGGGTGATGAGACGGTACAAAATGGTTTTATTCATACACATACAACGGTTTATTAGTAAATATTGATTGATACTTAATCTGTTTTTTTCTGATATTTCAATATTTTTTACACTTAAGTGCTCCGTACTGGCATAATCCGAGACTTAATTTGTTTGATGTGATTGAATGAAATCTCTAATTTTTTGAATTACGATACATTAGAAAAGTGCAAACAAGGGAGAGGAAGATAATGCTTAATAGCAAAATTCTAGTAAGTTTATTATTGTTGATTCTGCATATCTGTTTTAATATTGCGCACGCAACCTTTACTGCATTTGAAAGTGGGCAGGTACGCCCAATTGCACAGTCTCTCGATGGCAACAAACTCTTCGTTGTTAATACACCTGATAATCAACTTGAAATTTTTGATGTTAATAATGGTTCGCCAGTCTATGTTGAATCGGTAACCGTCGGCCTGGAACCGGTTTCCGTCGCCGCTTATTCAAATAATCAAATTTGGGTGGTAAATTATCTTTCTGACTCTATCAGCATTATCGATGTTTCTGCTTCTCCCGCACGTGTGATAAAAACTTTACTCGTTGGAGATGAACCCGCAGATATTGTATTTGCAGGTGCAAGTATGAATCGTGCTTTTATTACCACGGCGCATCGTGGACAGAATAGCCCATACACCGATCCAAATAATCCGGGAGAATTAACGACACCTGGAATCGGTCGTGCGGATGTTTGGGTGTTTGATGCAGCTAATACAGGCAGTTCACTAGGCGGCGATGCTATTGCAATTGTGACATTATTTGGCGATACACCTAAAGCACTAGCTGTTTCTCCAGATGGAAATACGGTTTATGCCGCAATATTTAAATCGGGCAATCAAACAACGGTTATTCATGAAGAAGCAGTTTGTGATAATACTAGTTCTATACCTTGTTTTATAAAATCAGGTGAGGTGACTGCCCCCGGCAAACTTCCGGCTCCCAATCCTAAAACCATTACTGGTTTGACATCGCCGGAAGTAGGCTTAATTGTTAAATACGATGGTAGTAAGTGGGTCGATGAATTAACAACTGATTGGTCAAATTTGGTTAGGTTCGATCTTCCCGACAGCGACGTGTTTGCAATTGATGCTGATGCACTAACACCAGTAGAAGTTGCTTCATATGCAGGTGTGGGTACGGTGCTATTCAACATGGCAGTGAATCCGGTTAGCGGAAAAATTTATGTAGCTAACACGGAAGCAAAAAACGAAGTTAGATTTGAAGGGTCGGGTACTTCATCAACAACCGTTCAAGGTCATTTACATGAAGCGCGTATTACAGTTATTGACCCGTCTACCAATGATGTTAATCCCATTCATCTTAACAAACACATAAATTACAGTATCAGACCTGCACCCGCTGGAATCAGTGATGATTCATTGGCAACACCAAAAGGATTGGCCGTTACAGCAGATGGAATGACTTTATACGTTGTCGCAAAAGGCTCAAGAAAAATTGGCGTGTTCAACACCGCAACACTAGAAAACAATAGTTTCACACCTGACTCAGCTAATCATATTACCCTCAGTGCGGGTGGGCCCGATGGTTTATTACTAGATGAGGCGAATAATCGTTTATACGTCACGACACGATTCGACAATGCATTATCAGTAATCGACACGACTAGTGCTTTGGAAGTAGGGCATATTGGATTGCATAATCCAGAACCCGTAAGCGTTATTGCAGGTAGGCAATTTTTATATGATGCTAATTTAACCTCAAGCAATGGTGAGGCATCGTGTGCAAGTTGTCATATCGAAGGGGACAAAGATGAACTGGCATGGGATTTAGGTGATCCGGATGGTTCTGTTGTAACCAACATAAACCCAATCAGTTTTATTGCGTTTGGTACTGACTTTCACCCGATGAAGGGCCCAATGATTTCGCAAACATTACGTGGTATGGATACTCATGGCCCGATGCATTGGCGTGGTGATAGAAGTGGTGCAAATACAACTGGTGTTGCATCTGATGCATTAGATGAAGATTTATCATTCAAAACTTTCAATGTCGCATTTGAAGGATTGCTTGGTCGAACCGGGCCATTAACAATTGCAGAGATGCAAGCCTATACCGACTTTATCTTGCAGGTTACACCACCACCTAACCCAATTCGTGCACTAGACAATTCACTTACTTTCGATCAGCAAGCTGGAAGTGATTATTATCTTGGTAATTTTACGAGTGATGAGATAACAAACTGTAATGGTTGCCATGTTCTGGCGCCAGCTTCGGGTTTATTTGGTACTAATGGACTGATGAGTTTTGAAGGTGCGATACAGGATTTAAAAATACCCCAGTTAAGAAACATGTACGAAAAAGTAGGCATGTTTGGTCTGATGGATGTGCCTTTTAATAATAGCGGCGACAATGGCAATAAAGGCAATCAGATACGTGGCTTCGGTTACACGCACGATGGTGCGGTTGATACGCTGGAAAGATTTCATAATGCACAGCTTTTTGACTTCACGCAATCAGGTGCTAATCCAACAGTGTTACGTAAACAAATGGTGCAGTTTATGTTTGCATTTGATTCCAACTTAAAACCGGTAGTCGGACAACAGGTGACGATTATTGGAACGGGTACGACAGCAGTTCAAAGTCGTATAGATTTGCTAATCGCACGTGCTGTTGCCGGCGATAATGACCTAATCGTTAAAATGAATATAGCTGGCAATAAACGCGGTGCAGTTTGGGATGGTTCTGCATTTGAATTAGATTCAAATGCAAGTGGAACAATAAGCGCGTTAGCAATACGTAACCTGGCTTTGACAGCAGGGCAAGAAGTTACTTATACCGCCGTACCTATAGGGTCTGGAAACAGGTTAGGTGTGGATCGTGATGAAGATACGATTAAAGACTTTGATGACAACTGCCCGGCAAATGCAAATGCAGGACAGGAAGATACAGACTTTGATGGTATTGGCGATGCTTGTGAGCCACCTGACTTTGATGGTGACGGTATTCAGGACGCTTTAGATAACTGCCCGCTAAATGCAAATGCTAATCAACTTGATGCTGATAATGACGGAGCAGGTGATGTCTGTGACCTGGATGATGACAACGACGGTTTAAGTGATCTGGACGAAATCAATATCTATGGAACCAATCCGTTGTTAGTTGATACCGATGGCGATGGATTATCGGATGGTGCTGAAGTGAATACACATGGTACTAATCCATTAAATGTTGACTCTGATACAGATGGATTCAATGATAATGTAGAAATTAATGCGGGCACCAATCCACTCGATGCACTCAATTTTCCAGCTGATGGTGATATTAATAACGATGGTGCAGTTAATGTTGTAGATTTATTGTTAGCAACACAAATTGCATTAGGGTTAAAAACGCCCACAGCGAATGAACTGTTACATGGTGATGTAGCACCATTAATAGCAGGTTTGCCTACACCTGATGGTGAAATTAATGCAGCCGATTTAATTGTGATACAACAAAAAATATTCGGCTTGATTAGCTTTTAGCAAAAACATTTAAAGGAAATAAAATGGAATCAACAAGTTTTATGATAGAGACCAGTGATCTGGCTGGTATGATTTTTAGTGATACCAATGAACACGATAAAACCAATCGATTGTTTCGACTCCAGGCAGGCGAGATGATGCAGGTGCGTTCAAATATCGATGAACAGGATTATCTTTATTTGTTAAAAGGTGAAGTCAAAGTATCTTGTTCTGACCGAACAGTTATTCTAACTGAATTAGAGAAAACTTCGCCGAAAGCTTTTACCATGCCGAATGATGATGGTTTCGTTACAGTAACAGCAATAGAAGATTCAGTCATTTATCATGTAGATGATAAACGTCTTGACGATATCGTAACCTGGGTTGGCATTGCACAGACGTTGGAAGATGAACCTGAAAAGCTAAATATCCTATCAAAAGTATTAAAAACAAAAAGTCTGACAAACTTACCTGTCGAATCAGTTTATGAATTGATTTCAAGGATGAAAGTAATACCATTCAAAAGCGGCGATGTTGTTGTTAATCAAGGCGATCAAGCGGAACACTATTATATTGTGCATCAAGGTAAAGCTGAAGTTTGGGCGCTTGGGCTTTATGATGACGAACCTCAGATGGTGCATGTTCTGCTAGAAGGCGATTCATTTGGAGAAGATGCATTAGTTACAGGTGGTACACGAAACGCAACAATAAAAATGCAAACGGATGGTATATTGCTTGTTGGTCAGCAAGAAGATTTTAAAGAATTAATTGCTAATCCTAGCATCGAAGAAGTCGATCCAGATTTGGCACAAATGATGATGAATAAAGATGATTATCAACTACTCGATGTGCGATACGAAGAAGAGTATGAAGACAGTCATATAGAGGGTTGCAATTTGATACCATTACATGAACTGCGTAATCGTATAGCAGAGCTGGATGAAAATAAAAAATACATTACTTACTGCCGAAGTGGTAAGCGTAGTGCAGTTGCTGCACTGATATTAAAACAACGAAAATATAATGTGGTTTCAATGCGTGGTGGTCTCAACAAGTGGCCGTTTGATACCAAAAACTTGTATTGATTTACAAATTGTCTGTTTCTTCTTTTAATATTCTTACTTCTACAACAATAAATACCGCTATAGTTTTAGCTATAACTATAACGGTGCTGACATTGTCGTTAATGTCATGTGATCAATCAAATAAGTTTGCGCCAGTATCGATGTTGCTGCCGGGTTCGATAGATCGCAGCCAGGAAAAACCCGTTGCCTTATTAAATAAAATAAAACAGCGTGGTGTATTAACTATATTAACTACCAATCTCCCCATCACATATTATTATGATCGAGAGGATAATCTAACGGGGCCAGAATATGATATGACCCAGTCGTTTGCAAAAAGCTTACAAGTAAAAGTTGAATACAAAGTTTTTGATACGACAAAAGCAGTGATAGAGGCGTTACGCAATAATGAAGGGGATATTGCTGCCTCCAGCCTGACCGTAACATTGGAACGTAAAAAAGAGTTTGATTTTGGCCCAGTCTACCAAGTGGTCAATGAGTTGATTGTTTGTCACCGTAGTAAAAAACGCATTATTAACAAAGACGACCTGGCAAATATTGAAGTTGTTGTAGCCGCTGACAGTAGTTATATGGAGTCGCTAGAAGATCATGCGGAAATTTCCTGGTCGGTTGACGAAACCATGAATACTGAAAACTTATTGACTCAGGTCGCAGAAAAAAAAGTTGAATGCACCACAAGTGATTCTACTTTATTTAGTATTGAACGACGTTTCTATACTGAAATACAAGACAAATATACGCTTTCAAAATCATCTGAGTTGGCATGGATGGTAAATAAAAACAATAATGATTTAGTTTCTTCAATAAAAAATTGGTTTGAAGCGTATAAAAATGATTATGAAATGGCGTATATCTTAGAAAAATATTATGGCTATGTGAAAATATTTGATTATGTCGACACGCATAAATTTTTGGCAAGAGTTAAAACTCGACTGCCAAAATATAAAGATTATTTCATTGATGCGGCAACTAAAAATGATATTAAACCATCATTGCTTGCTGCGCAAAGCTATCAGGAGTCACATTGGGACAGAAAAGCAAAAAGTCCTACTGGTGTGCGAGGTATTATGATGTTGACTCAGCCTGTTGCCAAATCACTGGGTGTGACGAACCGATTAAATGCAGAACAAAATATTTATGCTGGGGCAAAGTTTTTGGCAAAAATGAAAAAAATGGTAGATGATGTAGAAGAACCTGATCAAAGCTGGTTGGCACTGGCTGCCTATAATGTGGGTCGTGGGCATTTTCGCGATGCGCAATCGTTGGCTAGAAAGTTAAACAAAAATCCTGATCGTTGGTCAGAAATGAGACAAGTATTACCACTCTTGAGCCAGAAAAAATATTATAAAGATTTACGTTATGGTTATGCGCGTGGTAATGAGCCAGTACGATATGTTACACGAATCAGAAATTACGATGAATTGCTGCATAGGCATTTTGGTAAAGATGAATTTGATGGTGTTAGATAGTTGCTTTAATCTTGTAATGTTGATATCCAAAGCCTGAGGCGAAGTCCTGGCTCGGTGCTGTATCCTGTTTCGACAAAGGTTATCTCACCAGTGGGGGAGAGAATAAAACTGGCTGGAACACCCTTCAATCCAAAGGTTTGAGCCAGTTCACCGCTGTTATCCAGCATCACCGGAAAAGTCAGCTGATTCTCCAGCATATAGGCCTTAACTTCTGTTTGCCCCTTGGACCACGAAGCAACACTAATCACCGGATAGTCATGAGAAATCGATTCTATGGTATCCATTCCCAGATCACAAATGGGACACCAGGTAGCCCAAAAATGAAATAAAACGGGTTTGCCTGAAAATGCTGCTATTGTGAAGCTGCTACCATTCATTAATTTACCGCTAAATTCAGACAGGTTGCCGCTCAGTGCATCACGGGTCTTCCACCAGTTAGCGCCAAGCATAACAGCAATAAAAAGAACGATATAAATCAGCCAGGAACCCCAGCGTTTCTTTGTCTGTGTGTTCATATGTTTTAATACTACAGGAAATTGATTGTGACTATTTATATTGCGATTAATTGCTTATCATACGACCTATGTTTTTTAAACTTGCTGTTTATTGGGGACGCAAATGAATGATCAAATAATGGCCACTAAAGATGTATTACTAAATATGTATGGTGGTCCCTTTATATTAGCAGCTGTAATTTTGGGCATAAGCTGGCTGTCTTATCTATTCTCCTGTCGAATTATTTTGGGTTTATTGGCAAAACTATTTAAGCAAACCACAACACATCTCGATGATATTTTAGTCGAACAGGGTGTGCTTAATCGCTTGGCTTACGCAGTGCCTCTATTAGTGATTTACCTGTTTTCGGACTTGTTCCCTGATTACAGCTACGTAATTCAGCAGTGTGTATCTGCTTTGCTAGTTATTGTTTTTATTCTTGTTGTAAATTCTACGCTAGATGCAGTCGACGAGATTTTTAGTAGAAGCAACTTTTCTCAGCAGCTGAATATCAAAAGTTATTTGCAAATCAGTAAGCTTATATTGAATATTCTGGCGAGTATTGTTGTTATCGCAATATTGATCGATAAATCACCGATCTATTTGTTAAGCGGTATCGGTGCTTTAACTGCTGTTTTATTATTGATATTTAAGGACACAATATTATCGTTTGTTGCGAGTATTCAAATACATTCAAATGATTTATTCAAAATAGGTGATTGGCTGGAGGCTCCTCAATTTGGTGCTGATGGTGATGTAATTGACATCGCACTGCACACAGTGAAAATACAAAATTGGGATAAAACGATTTCGATTATTCCTTCGCATAAGTTAATTGCTTCATCGTTTAAAAACTGGCGCGGGATGTCAGAAAGCGGCGGTCGTCGTATCAAACGTGCCATAAATATAGATCAGACCAGTATTCATTTTTGTGATGAAAAAATGATTAACAAGTTTAAATCTATCGAATTACTTGCACCATATCTAGAATCAAAAATATCTGAAATTGAAGCGTCTAATTCGGGTAAAAATATAGATATGCAGACTTTGGTCAACGGCCGTCGATTGACTAATATTGGTACTTTTCGAACGTATATAGAGGCGTATCTAAAGAGTCATCCCATGATTCATGACAAGCATACCTTTCTTGTGCGACAACTGACGCCAAGTGAAAAAGGCCTACCGATTGAAATTTATGTTTTTACCAATATCACCGATTGGCTAACTTATGAAGCGATACAGTCGGATATTTTTGATCATCTATTGGCGGTGTTGACAGAATTTGATTTGCAAGTTTTTCAAAATCCTACGGGAAAGAATTTTGAGCAGTTAAAATATTAATAGCTGCTTGCAGAGGGCTATTGGGATAGAAAAAATATAATTAGTGTGTAATCTAGATAAGCGGTAATTATAAAATACATGGATGTATTTCACTTCGGTAATCGTTTCTGCATTGCTCGATCAACCTATAGAAAACTCTAATATAGTGCTAATAATTCGCATAAGCAGACTTTGAGGAAGTAGCTCTGGCAGAAAATTTTCAGCTAATAGCAGCTTCTCATGAGGTTTTACCCTGACTCGAATGGTGCTTACTTAAGAAAAAATTTATTACCAAGTTCGTCATACCGGCATGTTTTTAGCTGGTATGAAAGTGAGCGGTATTAAATAAGTGCCATTCTACCTTGCCTCTAAATATCAAAAGCCATTTTTTTATGTGACTAAGTCACTGAAATTATAGTAAAAAAGATCTATATTTGCTGCCCACTAAATAATTTATATTCATGATTAAGGATAAAAAAATGATAAAATCAACGCAAAACTTAGTAAAAATTCTAACGCTCTCGGCAGCTATATTCCCCTTTTCAGCACAGTCTGATGTTATTGACTTAATCGGCACACTTAGTGCTGCTAACCAAAATGGCTCAGATCCTTCTGTGGTCACAGACCCTCTTGGTATTGTGCCCACTGATGCAAACGGCATTATTACCATGCAACTGAATGACGAAACCAACACTTTGGATATTCAATTAGGCGTTATTGGAATTACGCTTGATGACTTGCTTGACTTTGGACCCAACGGTTCACCTATTCATTTACACAATGCTGGTGGTGGCAACCCAGGTAATTTTGGTCCTATTGCTATTGACCCCACATTCACTGCTACTTCAGCGAATTATATTGGCAACAATGATGGTTTTGCATTTAGCCGTGATGGTGTATCTATTTTGCTTGGTGCACAAGGCAACGTGCAAGGACCAAACATGCATCCTGGTGACGATAAAATTGTAGATGCTTTATTATCAGGTAATATGTTTGTTGCCATTCATACTAATAAACCTATTTTTACGAACACTCCCGATGGTAGGCCTGCAGGTTTTCCTTTTGTTGAAATTCGGGGCAACTTTAGCCCTGCTGTAGTTCCCGTGCCTGCCGCATTACCACTACTTGGTTCAGGTTTGATAGCACTGCTTGCTGTTGCTCGTAGGCGTAAGCGTGTTTAAAATACTTTAAAATGAAGTTATTGGTACGGCGTTGAAAGGCGCTTTACCAATAATTTTTTGTATGTCGTCAAATTTTTTCAGACGGATAGTCGCCAGCGTTTTCCTCCTTTTTTTCTCCTTGCGCTAGATAGTACAACCTGTACATATGTTGCACTGGCTCCTGCCTTTTTCGCGCTATACTGCCCATTTTTGGACGTAAAAAAGGCCACACAAATGTGCGGCCTAAACCTTACTGTAGGAAAACTATTGTTAATTTATAAGCTCTTTAAATATTCCACGATTGATGCTTGTTCTTCATCAGTCAATATTGATGGTACTTGTGGAATGTCTGTTGAGGTGTAACGTTTTACAACATCATCCAATGTCGCAGCACTGCCGTCATGGAAGTATGGTGCGGTAAATGCCAAACCTCTTAAGCCGGGTACTTTAATACCTAAACCAAGTAATCCCTGTGGTGCATTTTCGGTGATATTGGTAAAGTAAATACCTTCATTTTGGCTGGTATCTCCGCGGGCGCTTTTACCGCGAGTTCCTTCAGCAGAAGCATGACATGACGCACAGTTTGCTTTTCCGTAGAACAGTTCCCAGCCAGCTTCTGCTTTTTCTTCATTAAAGGCCAGTGGTGCAGGGCTAACAATGCTTTCCATAAAGGCTTTTAAGTCGAGCAATTTGTCGCGGGTGACTTCTTGAACAACACCGGGCTCGGTGCCGATACCCGGTTCTTCAGTTTCAGCGACATCCAGTGCATCAAATACCCACTGCGGTAATGTGTTACCAAATTCAAAATCTTTGATGATTGCGCCAGGGGTGCCCCAAGCACCGTTAGTGCCTAATGGTAAATCGATGCCACATTCTGGGCCACTGGCTAGTGACTCATTATCAGCAGTGGTGTGTAAAATACCAATCCAGGTGATGTCATAATCCTGATCAGCAAGGTCCATGAAGTTCCAGTGCTGTGGAATTTGTGTTGGATTATTTACACCATCATCAATGGGATTGTTCGGTAAGAATCGTGGGTCGAAACCACCGGGTGCCCAGCTTTGGTATTGATCAATCTTGTCACTTTCAGAACCACTTTGAACCAGTGGTGTGAACGATAAAATAGTGCCCAGTGCAATGCCTGCATTGGGTGGGCCGATAATAGGAAAACCGATAGGCAATGGTGTTAATGGTGCAGGGGGTGCTGCAATTTGGAACTCTGTTGGTGTAACTGTTACGTGACACAGTGCGCAGGTAAGACCAACTGAAGTTAAACGGTTAGGATTTGTTTCATCATTAAATTGTGCTTTCAAACCCAGCACAGCATCTGCCTGCAATAACGCGATGGTTGTTGCAGGGTCAGCTAATGCGGCTTGTTTTAACGCGTAGTCATTGCCCAACATAATATCAACAATAAACTTAGGTACTTTTGTTAAGTCAATTTGTACGCCTAAAGAAGCAGCGGTTGCAGGATCAACATTGTTTAATACTTCATGTAGCTGGAATGTGCCACCCCAATATTCGTGGCTGCCCCAATCTTCGTTAAAATATAAATCGCGTCCACGAACAACGTCTGCATCGTCTGCATTACGTGCTTGCAATGTTCGGTGTGCTACGCGGTATTTTCCGTGAGTATTTTTAGTGCGGGTAATAACACTGTTTGTTGAGGCTTTGTAAAAATTAGCCATCATACGCGGCCATGCGTTGTCGCGATAAATTGCAATTTCACCAATTTGTGGATGTACGGGTGCCTGGTTGGCAGCAATTTCAATTTGCATGGGTTTATCAAGTGTTAGTGGCTTGTTTCTTTCTGCTCTATTTTTGTGCCCTCGTTTCCACCAGACGTGATGTTTTTTAACGGCCTTTAATTTTACTTTAAAAACGGGGCTTGAAGATGTTTGGTTTGCACCAACTGCACTGGGATGGCGTAGTGGATAAACAATCAATTTAGCATTTTTAGATAACGCGCCGGGAGCAATGGTTACCGTAATTGACGGGTTGTCTTTATTATCAGTAAACGTGCCACCGAGTGATGCGTTTACAAAAGCCAAGATACGACCATTGCTGGAGTCATAAGCATTTGCCGACAAGCTGAACGTGATTAAAAGTAAAAGAAAAAGAGTCAGAATAAGTCGAGTGTTTTTTTCCAAAATGCTTTTACCCGTGGTTGATAAGCTTATTTGCAACATTTATAGTCTCCGTAGTAATTTAGGCATTTATCTACAATGCGTAGCGGACACCTTACTCTGCTACGTGTCTGCACGTCAGTGACTCAGTCACTAAAAAAGAAAAACACTGTGTTAAAGTAATGCGTATAGAACGAATGCGAAAAAGCAACCAAAAAATCGTTTCACGTGTAGACTGCTAGTATGAATAAAGTTGATGAAAACAATATAAACCTGTGGAATAAACATTTTCCGCAATTAATGCAAGTAGACGACCCTGCCATAATGCGCATGGTTGAAAAATCACGTTATCTTGAAATACCCGCTAACTTTCGAATTAGTACGCCGGGTGTGGAATGCGATGATTATGTGTTAGTTATTGGTGGTAGTGTGCGTGTTCAAATTGTCACTGAAAAAGGCCGTGAGATTATGTTGTATCATGTGCGCGAAGGTGAAAGCTGCATTTTAACAACGTCATGTTTGTTCAGTGGAGCAACCTTTCCTGCAGAAAGTTATGCTGAAAAGCCAACGCAAGTTCTGGCCTTGCCGACCGTGGAATTTAATCTTGCAATTGCCGCATCAACGCCTTTTAGACATTTTGTTTTCACTAATTTTGCACACCGACTCGCCAGTGTTATCACGCGCATTGAACAACTTTGTTCGCCTTCAATAGATCGTAATTTAGCGGCGGCATTGTTGCGTTTCTCTAAAGAGAATAGTCAGGAAATTGTTGCAACGCATCAGGAACTTGCTAATGAGCTAGGTACAGCGCGAGAAGTCGTGTCTCGGCATTTAAAGCGCTTTGAAGAGCAAGGCTGGGTAAGTCTTGGTCGTGGCACTATTCAAATTAATTCCCCCGAATCGCTCGCTGATCTTAGTAAGGTTTAGCGCCTTTGCTTATTTAAACTCTTAGATTCAATCTAAGGAACTTAATCGGAAATTTCGAATCTTGTTATTATAGTGTTTTTTCCATTTAGGATAAGTTGGGTGATTAATATAAATGAATGACGCAAAAAGAAAATGCATGTTATTTAATATATCGAATAACATATTTTTTATTTTTAGAATAAATGAATTTCTGCTGGCATTAGCAATGCTATTTTTAATCTTGTTACTTTCTGCTTGTGGCTCACAACACACAGCAGAAACAGAGCGAAAATTGATTTATCGTTCTTTTTCCGAGCGGCCGACATGGATTACCTCACTACCCACCGATCCAGACTATTTCTTTACTGTTGGTATTAGTACCAACACACCTTCGTTACGACAGGGCAGACTAACCGCTGCTCGAGATGCTGCCGTTGAAGTAAGCAACTATTTAGGTTTAAGAACCAGTGCTCGTTTTGAAGTGGAGACCAATGAATTAACTACGCGAATTGTTAATGAAATGACAAGTACTACTTCCGCCAGATTTGGGAAAACCAGTTTGAGTCAGATGTATTACGAAGAATTTCATCATGCCGGTGTTGAAGAAGGCGCGAATGTTTTTGATGTTTATGTTTTGCTGCGTATGCCAATGAAAGAACTTTTGCAGGAACAAAAAAAACGCAAGAAAAAACAGCAAGCTATTTTAGCTGAGGTAGAAATAACAAAGCAGGAAGCGGAAAAACATTTCGAAGATGGGGATTTCCCACTGGCATGGCAAAAATGGATACTGGCAATGCGATTGTTAGATGAAGAAAGTGTCGGCAGTGTTTCATCTTTGCAAATATATAAAGTCTTGTTAACAGTGGTGGAGGGGATTAATTTATCTGTTAACGTTGATAGCACTGCAGTTAACAATAAATCCGAAAATAATAAAAACGCAAGCGAATCACCGGTTACTGTGTACGCAAACTATTCCAGCATGGGGAGAAATATTCCGTTAAAAAATCTTCAATTACACTTTCGTTTAGAAAAAAATAAGCAAACAGGAAAAATAAAAAAAACAGATATAAACGGAAAAATAAAACATTTTTTTTCTAATTCAAAAGAAAAAAATCTTGAAGTTCGTATGGCAATGGCACCTTATACAATTAACAAAATTGGGCTTTCGCCGGCACTATTTCAAAAAATTGGCTTTCTTGAAGAACGACTTGAAAGAAAAGTTGCGCAATATGGTGATGCAGTATTTTCCAAACCGAAAATTGTTAAAAGTCCTTTTCAAGCCGTGGTGTTAACCGGAAAAGAGGGTGGTTTGATCGAAGTGAACGTGGCATCGAATAACGCTTATGTTTTCTCTGGCGGAAGTTTTTTTGGCGGCAATGAAAAATCTACTTTGACAATAAAAGTCGATATTATGCCGATGCAGTCAGGAAACATGAAACGAACCCCGCTTAACTTATCTGTTGTCCTCGATAAAAGCTCATCGATGAATGAAGATGATAAGTTTTCTTACACCAAAAAAGCGGCTGAGTTTTTAATCGATAACCTCACGCCGCAAGATTATCTTTCTGTGGTTACTTATGACTCCGATGTGGAAGTAATTATACCTTCCTCTCCCGTTTCGTTTAAAGATATCATGAAACATCATCTTGCTGACGTTGAACCTGATGGTATGACTAATCTCAGTGGTGGGCTTTTTGAAGGTTACTCGCAAGTTAAAAAAAATATGAATGTTTATGTCAATGGTGTTAGTCGCATATTACTGCTTTCTGATGGCAAAGCAAACCAGGGTATTACTGACAGCGATAGTTTGATTTCTTATACAAAAAAATATGGAGAAGAAGGCATTGCCGTCAGTGTTGTTGGTGTTGGTCAAAGTTTTAATGAAGAACTGATGATAGCGATAGCAGAAACCAGTAACGGAAATTATTACTACATAAAAAATCCAGAAAATATCCCGGGAATTTTTATTCAGGAACTGGCAGGATTACTTAATGTTGCTGCGCAGAATACGAAAGTCAATATCATCCTAAAAGAAGGTGTTCATTTAAAATATGCTTTTGGTCATCCTTATGAAAAAGTTTCTAAAAATAAATACCAATTTAGATTGGGTGACATAAACTACGGTGGACGCGGTATTTTATTGCTCGAACTCGATATTCCGCCGAGCGAAGAAGATGGGGAAAATCTAGCAATAGTGGAAGTAAGTTACGATGATGCTAGCGGCAATGGTCAGCAGAAAGGAAGCAGGAAAAAAATCACAAAACAAATTTCAGCGGTTTACACCAATAATGCTAAATTAGTCGAGTCATCTAAAAATTTAGAAGTAGAAAAATATGTTTTATTAACGCGTTCTATTGAGCAATTAGAAATTATTTTGCAAAGCATGGATAGAAAACTCTACGATGAAGCGACAAAAGATTTACGAAAAATCTATGCCTCGCTGGAAAGTTTTGCGCGCGCAAGTGAAGACCCAGAATTTTTACAGCGTGTGAAGTTTTTAAAGCATTTTGAACACGAAATAGAGGAACTCAAAAAATCAAATGCATTACACGACCACGATGAAAATTTGACTAAAGAATTGGGTTACCAACTCTACCTTGAAAAGCATTCTCATCGTTCACTGAATCATCCGTTGCATCCAATAGGGAACTGAATCAATAGGTTACCCCCTCTATACCCTGTACGGTGTCAAAATCTTTTATGTTTGTCGTTCAATAAACTTAAGTAAATTCTTCATTCCTTTTCCGGTAAAATGAGGCGACACTCCTAGATTTTCTTCTACTAAATTAAGGCGATTGACCCAAATAGTGGGGTAGCCGAACCAGCTTGCACCGGATGCATCCCATCCGGCAAAAGCGGTAAATGCTATATTTTCCTTGGGTAGGCCAAACGCATCGACTCCCAATTGGTAGGCGCGTGGGTCTGGTTTGAATGCTTGCGCTTTGTCTGTGCTGAGGTAGAATTCAAACATTTCCTCAATGCCTGAATTTTTGGCATTGGTGCGCAACATTTCTTCTGTCATGTTAGAAAGAAATCCTAGTCGTATGTTTTTCTCTTTTAAGTATTGCAAAGCAGGTTTGACATCGGGCCATATTTTCAATGCTAACCATACATTTATGAGCTGCTCATGTTTTTCAGATGTCAGGTCAAGTTTTAATTTTTTTGCGGAAAATAAAAGGGCGTCATCAATGACAGCATAGAAGTTTTTGTACTGTTCTCCGGATGTACGCAGCCAGGTATAGCCGAATATCTTTGTAAACCAAAGTTTTCCAAGCACTTCACCTTGTTCTGGAAACAGTTTTTTTGTCAGACCGAAAATCGGTCTTGGGTCAAAAATCGGAAATGCATCAAAAGCAATCGCCTTAATCTTTGGTCTAACAGAGGCTTGAGATAATATAGGACTTGTTAGTAAACTGGAAGCTGCACCAGCAGCAATAATTTTTAATAGTTGTCGACGATTTAATGGCATAATTTCTCTCTATTTAGTTTGTGTTTGATTTATCATGAACGGACATAAATCCAACCTGCCTCAAGTTTTTCTAAAATTTCATTGAGCGCCGCTGGAATTATTTTCGCTTCAGGTAATAGTTTTACTTCTCTATTTTCTTTTAAACGCACTGTTTCCATTGCAATCCCGCAAGCCATAAATTCGACGTTTTGGAATTTCTTTGATAGCGATTTTATTTTATCTGCATAAGGTGAGCCTTGTCTGAGTACGCCCAAGCCATTAGCATTGGCTATGAACTCTAGTTTCACGTCACTTTGGTTTGTGTTTGCGGCCTCTAAAATTTCTTCAAGTTTGTTTAGCGCTTTCACTACTCGATTATTATCCAACGTACTTACATGTATCAATATTTTATCTGCATTTAAAATCGCAGGATTAAAATCATCGACTGCGGTGAATATTGGGCTAATAGAATTATTTTTAGGGCTAGTAATAAACATACCAGTGGTGCCTAGGATAAGTAACACAGCTGCTGCTACGGCAACGTAGTGCATTGGTTGTTTATTTTTACCCTTCGATAGAATCGCTGCTGACCTTTTTTCTGGAAGGTTACGATATGCCATGGCAACCATATCCATATCATGTCTCATCTCATTAACCGTTTTTGATAGTTCAGGGCTTTCGCTAATTAAATTGAGTGTCTCTGTTTGCTCATTGCCCAGTAGTTCATGATCTATATATGCATGTAATTGCGCTTCAGTTATTATTTTTTCATCAGTCATTTTATGCTCCTAACATTGGATCCAGATTGTTTAGGTAATGACTCCGAATTACTTAAATGCTGCCTTAAATGTTTGCGACTGCGATATAAGCGACTCATTACTGTACCAATGGGTAAATCCAGGATGTTAGCTACTTGATTGTAAGAAAACCCTTCAACTGCAATTAGCGACAATACTTCACGATGTTCTTCTCTTAACTTGCTCATGGCAGTATGTATGTGCATAACCGTTTCATTTAATTCGTTATTTGTATCAGGTGTATCAAGCTGTGCTAGATTTATTTCATCATCGACATTGGTATGGTACTTACGTGTGCGGCAATGATCACGCCACCGATTGACAAGCACCTTGAAAAGCCAGCGTTCTAATGAAGTAAAATCTGTAATAGTATGCTTATTAACCAGAGCCGCTTCTACCGTACTTTGTACTAGATCAGCAGCTAGATGTGCATCGTGGCATAAAGAGTACGACACACGATACAAACGATTCCAGACTGATTCTAAATCGTATTTAAACTGTCTTGATTTTCCATAGTGTCCAAACATGTACAATTACCGTTTTATTGTCTTCATTTAGTAATAACGAATGACTGGTCACTTTATTCCCAAAATATTTTAGGAATAAAGCGAAATAAACAGGTGGCTGGTCCATTTATATTTATATATTTTCAAATACTATAAGAAGATAATTGTATTGGAGATGGAGTATTCGCATGAGCGGCGCGGCTCTAAATGATAAGAGTGTAAAATGCAGGTCATGGCGAAGTATCCAGTCATAACAAGGCAAACACTCTTGGGCTGCAAAGAATAATACACTATTCTTGTTTACGCAAAAGCTGTACCGCGTTTTTCTGCCGGTGATTTGTGGCGATAATGTGTAAAAATACTTGTCCAGTTTTCGGTTGTCAGCGTAATTCGATTCATAGTATTTTGTTCCTACCTTTAAAAGGAAGCAGACTATGAATTTTAAAAATTTACATAATCAAAACTCTCCACTACTGATTTGCAATGTATGGGATGCAATGAGCGCACAGATAGCTGAAAAACTCGGTTTTCAAGCCATAGGTACATCAAGTGCTGCGATGGCAGCTATGTTGGGGTATGACGATGGGGAAATGATGCCATTTTCTGAGCTTTGCATGGTTATCACAAGAATAACTGAAACTACACATCTCCCTCTTAGCGTTGATATTGAAGCCGGTTACAGTAGAAACCCAAGTGAAATTGTAGAAAATATTAAAACGCTGGTTAATCTGGGGGTGGTCGGAATAAATATTGAAGATAGTGTGGTTGGATATGAACGTGTATTAATTGATGCTGAAGTCTTTTCAAGTACCCTTTCTTCTATTAAAGCGCGTCTCCAAACTGAAAGCTTGGATGTTTTTATTAATGTAAGAATAGACGTCTTTCTTATGGAGGTTAATAATCCAGTAGTTGAAGCAATAAAGCGTATTAAAATGTATGAAGCGAATGGTGCCAATGGTGTGTTTGTACCCTGCATTGAAAAGGTGAATGATATTCAAGAAATTACTTCATGTAGTGCTTTACCCATAAATGTGATGTGTATGCCCAACTTACCTGATTTTAAAAAATTAAAAGAATTGGGTGTCAGCAGGGTCAGTATGGGTGATTTTTTGTTCGATAATATGTACAGCCATTTTGAATCTATGTTGCGTTCAGTGGTAGATACTCAAAGTTTTAGACCGGTAATTTCAAGATGCCCATAACCGATATAAAAAAAATAGAAACTTACTATCAGGCTCTCTTGAATAAAGATTCAACATATGTAGGTATTTTTTATGTGGGAGTGAAGACGACTTCTATTTTTTGCATTGCGACTTGTCGAGCCAGAAAACCAAAATTTGAAAATGTAGAGTTTTATACCACATTTAAAGAAGCGCTCAATTATGGTTATAGACCATGTAAAATATGTAAGCCAACTGAAAATGCACATGAAGCCCCTGCGCAAGTTGAAGCTGCAATAAAAATGGTCAAAGACAACCTTAAAGAAAAAATTTCCGATTATCATCTTAGACAGAGTGAAATCAGCCCCGAATTACTTCGTCGATGGTTTAAAAAACATTACGGGATGACATTTCAGGCATTTCAACGAATGTATCGAATTAATAACGCATTTCTAGAATTGAAAACGGGTAAAAAAACTACAGAAACTGCATTTGATACAGGTTATGAGTCTTTAAGCGGGTTTGGTTATACGTATAAAAAATTTATTGGTAACTCGCCTAAAAGTAGTATCACTAAAGATTTGATTCTTATCAATCGCTTTACAACACCTTTAGGTCCGATGTTTGTTTGTGCAACAGATAAAGGCGTTTGCTTATTGGAGTTCGTTGACAGGCGGATGCTAGAGACGGAATTTAAAGACCTTCAACGCTTACTAAAAAGTAACATCGTGGCTGGTGATAATAGCCATACAAAGCAAGTGAAAAAAGAAGTCACAGAGTATTTTAATGGCACACGAAAAGTCTTCGAAGTAGAACTGCATACACCCGGTACTGAATTTCAAAATTATGTCTGGAATGCGTTAAAGGAAATACCTTATGGCGATACATCAACTTATCAGTCACAGGCAGAAAGTATTGGTAAATCTGGAGCAGTAAGAGCTGTTGCATCGGCAAATGGTTTTAATCGGATAGCAATTATTGTTCCTTGCCATCGTGTTGTCGGAAAAGACGGTAAGTTGAGAGGCTACGGTGGTGGCCTTGAAAGAAAACGGTGGTTGATTGATCACGAACAACGGAACAGTTTTCACATAACAATCCAATCAACCTGACAAAAATTTTAGCAACTGCTCCAATACTGTCCCTTGGTTTCTTTTGTTTGCCCCAAGAGTTGCCCCAGGGAGAAGTTTAAAATTCTCATATAGAGACATTCAACGTTTCTAACCCAACGCACCAATTCACCACATGGCTGACGTCTAAGAAATTTTTTTATTAGTAAAGTACGGGCGTATAGCGGACGTTCGTAATATCTCTTGATTAATCCATCCATTAAGACTCTATCGTGATTTTCATATATTGATAGTGGCACAAGTATGTCGTAATCTCTATGAGATGCTATTACTTAGAAGAAGATATAAAGGGATGCTAATTTATACTATATGGACCGCGTATAGCGATCGTTATATACAACAATGGGAACAATATCGTTGAGTGATGAAGAGAAAGCCTTTCTTGCCTTGAGAAAATCCCTGGAGTCGTATTCGCCCATCAGTGATGAGACCTGGCGGGCGTTTATAAGCATTTCTAAATTTCGATCATTGATGAAATACACCCTTTTTTATAGTGCAGGTGAAATACCTTCTTCTTACGCTTATATTTATCGAGGGTTGGCCAGATGTTTTGTTTGTGATGAAAAAGGCAATGAGTACAATAAGGTTTTTTTTGAGGAAGGCATGTTTCCAGGATCAATGACGGCACTGCTTACCTCCAGTCCATCGACGCTTGCTTTTGAAGCCATCGAAGATTCTCTCATTATTGAGATTGATTTTTTGGCCTATAGAAAGCTGATGATTGAAAAAGACGATTTAAAATTATTTCAGATCAATTATTTAGAAAAAAACTGGTTGCTGACGAAGGATGCTCGTGAAACTGAAATCGTACAGGAAGATGCTACTGCTCGCTATCTGCATTTTATCGATGAGCACCCTGGTCTTGTTAATCGTTTAGCCCAGTACCATATCGCATCACATCTTGGTATTACGCCTACCCAATTAAGTCGTATTCGAAAAAACTTATAGTTTATCAACCTATGTAAATGCCTTAGCTGGGTGTTCCTCGTATTCTGTTCTTTAATAGCTGGTTGAAAATGTTTTCAGTCAGTCACTTAAGATTAGAAAGGTAGATAAATATGAACCTGTTAAAAGCATTAAACTGGCGTTATGCAGTGAAACAATTTTCGAATGAGAAAATAAGCGCTGAAGAACTGAAAGAACTACTCAATGCGGCGCGCCTGAGCGCATCGTCCTATGGACTACAGCCCTATCGCATTACAGTGGTGGAGTCTAAAACGATTCGAGGGCAGTTACTGCCGTTTTCTTACGGACAGGATAAAATTGCACAAAGCTCACATTTGATTATATTCGCGGCACACACACAGATAGGTGATGCTACGGTAAATCGCTATATCGATAAATACGCGAAAATCTCAAACAAACCCCGCAGTGAGCTAAGCAATTTCTTAGATCATATGAAATTAGCGCTGGCAGCCAAAACACCAGAGCAACGACAGGAATGGGCTCACCAACAGGCCTATATTGCCTTGGGAAATTTGCTAACCTGCGCTGCCATAATGAAAATTGATAGCTGCCCGATGACTGGTATTGATAGTGCTGGCTACGATGCAGTATTAGGGTTGAATGAAAAAGGACTGACAACCTCGGTGATATGTCCCATCGGCCGCCGTCATCACGATGATCTTCAAGCGAACAATCCTAAAGTACGATTTGATTACGATGAAATAGTGATGGAGGTTTAGGGTGAGCTATTTATCTTTGCTTGCATTACTCGCCGGGGTTGCCATTGCCATTCAAGCAACCATGAATGCACAATTGGGTGTATTGCTAAAAAGTTCCATGGTTGGCACAAGTGTCGCTTTTTTATTTAGTTTTGTGTTTATCGTATCAGCGATGTTGCTCTTGACAAAGCAGTATCCAAAAATGGATGAAATAAAATCCGTACCTTTATATCTATGGTTTTCAGGTGGAGCTTTAAGCGCATTTGGCGTTGGCCTCTTCTACTATCTTATTCCTAAAATGGGTGTAGGTTCGATGATGTCATATGCTCTTTCCGGGCAAATTTTGATTGCCATTATTGCAAGTCATTTTGGCTGGTTTGATCTGCCAGTAAAACCGATAAATGTTATAAAAATATCGGGCACTATTTCACTGATAATAGGTGTGTTATTAATTAATTGGGAGACAAGCTATGCATATTGCTGAAGCTAATCTAACTAACCTCACTAGCCTATGGGAAAAATATGGTTCACTGACTATTAATAGAAATGTGTTGCCACTGCTGCGTGCAAATACACACTGGCCTCATCGTTGCTGGCTTGATTGGCGCACAGACGATATAGCTTCTTATGCGATGTCAGATCATTCAAGTGTTGCCGCATGGCTGAAAGACGTTCCTGAATCAGTGGTTTTATCAATATGGCCAATAAAAAACGATAACAAAAATGGAGATACCGTACCATTTGAACACCAGCTGATTGAGAAACAACTACTGGAAAAAAAGTGGAAGTGTGCTTTTGAACAATTAGCCATGTATATAGAGCTGCAGGAGGAAACCACATGCTTACCCGTAACACGCAAAGATTTTCAGGTGGTTTTAGCGAGCACGTCTGAAGATGTTAAAAAGTGGGTGGATATTGGCAGTGAAGCCTTTGGTTACAGTATTGACCTTCCTGTTGTCGAAAATTTAATAAATGATAAAAGCATGCGGATATTATTAGGTTATCAAGGTGAGCAAGCTGTTGCCAGTGCACTGCTGTATAAGACTGGTAAGGTAATTGGCCTTCATCAAGTTGGTGTTAAGCAAGCTTTTCAAGGTCAGGGCATTGCTAAATACTTCATGCAAGAGATTATATCTACTTGTGTACTGTGGCAAGGTGAGCATATCGTTTTACAAGCATCTCAGGCCGGTCAACCATTGTATGATAGCCTGGGATTTAAAGCGCAGTTCACTATTAAGAATTATCAAAGAGTTTAATAAACCGGGGCAGAGAGCAATTGTTGCTAATATTAGAATTAATTGCTCTCTGGTACCTGTTTTTCACTAACTTCCAAGTGCACTAATAATCGAGTTGATTTCTTCTTCTGATTCATGGATTACTTCGATTGCACTTTCTTCGCTTAAATTGAGTTGGCAGGTCGCGTTTATATCATCCCACTGTAAATCAGGCGCGGCATCTTTTTCGTCACGATGTGAGAACAGGTCAGCAACCATAACTATGTCGGTTAAATCAGCTTCTTCGCTGTGACGTCCATGCTCTTCATGCTCATCAGCTACAGTGCAAAGTTCATCTCCCAGATTCCAGGATTCAAGAATGCCGCGGCCAATACCGGTGTGCCATTCGTCTAAAACTTCTTCTAATATTTTTGGTGTATCAATTAGTTCTGGGTAGTTTTCTGCGCGAGAAAGAATGTAGTATTTTCCGATATCATGTAAAAGACCAGCGAGCAGAGCGGTGTCTGGGTTTATTCGGGTTTGTTTTTTTGCGATGACGTAAGAATAAGCTGCAACCTGAACACTGTGGTGCCAGCACTCCTGTAAGTAGGGGATGATGTGATCAGGTGCGTTTTTCGATTTCAATTGCTCGACTGCGATTGATATTGCAGTATTGTAAGCTACTTTGAAACCCATGCGAGTAACCGCTGTACGAATGTCGTTAATCTTATAACCTGTAGCATTAAACAGAGCAGAGTTAGCTAATTTAAGAATTTTTCCTGAAAATATTGGATCTGAGCTGATTAACCGGGCTACTTTGTCAGCAGTTATGTCTTCATCTTCAAGCGCTGATTTAATCCGTAGAGCCACATCGGGAAATGCGGGCAAATTCAGGGTTCCATTGTTTAAATCAGATGCCAGGTCGGAAACAAAAACAAGACCGTGATCAACCTGTAGAATTGCAGAACTCATATATGCCACCTTGAAATTAATATGAATGTGGGTCATGAGAGTATCGTCGACCCAGATATATCCTTTGTCGGCGGCATAGATTAAAACTTTAACAATAAACTGGGTCAGAGAGCAATTGTTGCTAATATTAGAGTTAATTGCTCTCTGGTACCTATTTTTCGTAGCTTCTTAAATTCAACACCAGATCCACAAACAAAAAAACCACCGCAAGGGTGGTTTCGTTGTTTGGTGGAGATGGCGGGAATTGAACCCGCGTCCGCAAGCACTCCGCCATCGGCTCTACATGCTTATTTCGTCTATTAATTTAACTTTGTATTACCCGACGAACAGGGAGAATACAGAGCGATTCTGGATAAGTTTTAACGAATCCACACCAGAAATGCTTCATCGCGATCTTACATGAGTCGACCCCGGTTATCTAAGCGTGTAAGCGCACATTAGGCCGAGGGCTATGAGCAGGTTATTAAGCTGCTAAAGCGTAGTTGTCGTCGTTGGCAACTATAAGTTTTGCAAACGGTTTTAAGAGGAACTTTGCACCTCTGCATGCACCTCAGGTTTTGCTACCCACGTCGAAGCCATGTCATCCCCGAACTTGGTAAAACTTGAAGCTGGTACTACTAAATTAGAACGGTCAAGTTCTGTTGGTATTATACGATATTGTGTGGCGTATGTTGTATATATGTGAAATTTTTAACATAACAAGAACTATTAAAATTTCGTTCCCACGTTCTGCGTGGGAATGCATAGGTTTATCAATAAGATAATGCTGTAGGTTTGCACTACTGTGTTGAATAGTTGCTGTTTTATATAGGTTTGGAAGGTATGGTTATTTCTTAGTACTATGTATTCCCACGCGGAGTATGGGAGCGAGGGGGTGAGTGTGAATTCTTTCGCATCTTTAGGTCATTTCAGGGTAAAATTCCGGCTTAAATTTTGTCCTATTGGGTTGTCCGTTCAGACACTGGGTAGGGCGCCGAATAATCATAATAATTTATATAAGTCAGACCTAAAAATGCAGACATTCATTGGCTCGCCGGCTATTTCCAGTTTTCGTCAGGAAAAGTTTCTCAAACAAATTCAACAGGTTTTACCCGAAGTAAATAAACTTTCAGCGCATTTCGTTCATTTTGTGGATGCTGATGAAACACTGAGTGATGCTGATACCAGGGTGATAGAAAAATTGCTTCGGTACGGGCCTCATATGGATGAAACTTCCAGTGAGGGCAAATTGTTTCTGGTGGTGCCACGTGCTGGAACTATTTCACCCTGGTCATCGAAAGCAACGGATATCGCACACAATTGTAATTTACAGTCAATTGACCGTATTGAGCGCGGCATTGTTTACCATGTCCAATGTTCTGAGGGTTTTCAGTGGGATGAAAAGAGTCAGGCGAAAGTGGCTGCTTGTCTTCATGACAGGATGGTAGAAGTTGTATTAAACAAGTTGGATGAAGCAAGTTGTTTGTTTGGTCATCATGAACCGACTGAAGGTGAAACGGTTGATATTATTGCGCAGGGCAAAAATGCATTGGGTGAAGCTAATCTTCGTCTTGGACTGGCCATGTCCGATGATGAAATCGATTATTTAGTCGAACACTTTACCAACATAAATCGCAATCCTGTTGATGCTGAGTTGATGATGTTTGCACAGGCAAATTCTGAACATTGCCGACATAAAATATTTAATGCGGATTGGATTATCGATGGCGAAAAACAGAATCGCTCGTTATTCAATATGATCCGTAATACTTACGAGTCTCATTCCGAAGATGTGTTAAGTGCTTATAGTGATAACTCCTCGGTCATCGCTTCTCACAAAGCTAAACGGTTTATGCCAGATGGTGAATCGCATCAATACAATTACTCGGACGAGCACATTGCTATATTGATGAAGGTGGAAACACATAATCATCCAACGGCGATTTCACCTTTTCCAGGTGCGGCAACAGGCGCGGGTGGCGAGATACGAGATGAAGGTGCAACTGGCCGTGGCTCAAAACCAAAAGTTGGCTTAAGTGGTTTCTCAGTTTCAAATTTAAAAATTCCAGATTATCCGCAACCATGGGAAACGGATTATGGTAAACCCGAACGCATTGTTTCGGCTCTCGATATCATGCTAGAAGGGCCAATCGGTTCCGCTGCTTTTAATAACGAATTTGGCCGCCCAAATATTGCGGGATATTTTCGTACCTTTGAAGAAAAAGTAGCTGGCCCTAATGGTGAGGAAGTTCGTGGTTATCATAAACCAATCATGTTGGCAGGTGGTTACGGAAATATTCGTGAACAACATATCGAAAAACTTCAATTGCCGGTTGGTACGCCTATTGTTGTTTTAGGTGGCCCTGCCATGTTAATCGGATTGGGTGGTGGTGCAGCTTCTTCCATGGACAGCGGTGTCAGTGCAGAAGATTTAGATTTTGCTTCTGTACAGCGCGGTAACCCGGAAATGGAAAGACGCTGTCAGGAAGTGATTGATGCTTGTTGGTCGCAGGATAGTAATCCGATTTTATCCATTCATGATGTCGGCGCGGGTGGCCTGTCTAACGCATTGCCTGAGCTGGTTTATGACGGTGGTCGTGGCGCTGAATTTGAATTACGCGAAATTCATAACGATGAACCGGGTATGACACCGATGCAAATCTGGTGTAATGAATCGCAGGAGCGTTATGTTATTGCCGTTAACCCTGAACGTATAAACGATTTCAAACAACTGTGTGAACGTGAACGTTGCCCCTATGCCATTTTGGGTGATACGACCAAAGCGCAAACACTAAAAGTACATGACAAACACTTTGATAATTATCCCGTCGATATGTCATTGGATGTGTTGTTAGGCAAACCGCCAAAAATGTTACGCGATGTTAAACGTGTATCAGTCACGCAGAAATCATTAAGTACACAGTCTATCGATATAACCGAAGCGGCATTTAATGTATTACGCTTGCCATCTGTTGCCAATAAAACATTTCTAATCACTATTGGTGATCGTACCGTCACCGGTATGGTGACGCGTGACCAGATGGTTGGCCCATGGCAAATTCCAGTTGCAGATGTTGCTGTGACAACGTCATCTTTTGAAGGATACAAAGGTGAAGCGATGGCAATGGGTGAACGTACACCGGTCGCTTTGCTTGATGGCCCGGCGTCAGCGCGTATGGCGATTGCAGAATCGATTACTAATATCATGGCCGCATCAATCGAGAAATTATCCGATATTAAATTGTCGGCAAACTGGATGGCACCAGCCGGTCATGACGGTGAAGATGCCGTTCTTTATGACACAGTAAAAACAGTCGGTATGGAAATTTGCCCGCAGTTGGGATTAACCATTCCGGTTGGTAAAGATTCGATGTCGATGAAATCAGTATGGAAAGATGGAGCTGAGGATAAATCAGTAACAGCGCCTTTGTCATTGGTGATTACTGCGTTTACACCGGTTACCGATGTGCGTAAAACTTTAACACCACAGATTCGTACAGACATCGAAAATACCGGTTTATTACTTATCGATTTAGGTTTCGGTAAAAATCGCCTCGGTGGTTCTGCATTAGCACAAACCTGTAAACAGATTGGTGATGTGCCACCGGATGTGGATGATGCAGAACAACTGCGTGCATTCTTTAATGTGTTACAGCAATTAAATAAACAAGGAAAAATACTTTCCTGGCATGATCGTTCCGATGGTGGTTTATTTGCCTGTTTAAGTGAAATGGCATTTGCCGGACACTGTGGTTTAGATATTCAACTTGATTCAATGTTAAGTGATAGAGGCGATGCAGTCTCTGTATTATTTAATGAAGAATTGGGTGGCGTGATTCAAATACAATGTGATGATCTTGATATAGTCGAGCAGGCATTTGCAGAAGCAGATTTATCAGAGTGTTTGCATGAGCTTGGAAAAATACATGATGAAGACCAGATAACGATAAACAATAATGGCATTCCAGTATTTTCTGCTTCACGCGAATCTTTACAACAAGCCTGGACTGAAACCAGCTACCACATGCAACGCTTACGTGATAACCCAGAATGCGCGCAGCAGGAATTTGATGCTATCACGCAGGAAGACCAAGGTCTTAACGTTAAACTTAATTTTGATATTAATGATGACATTGCTGCGCCTTATATTAATACGGGTGTAAGACCGAAGATTGCAGTATTGCGTGAACAGGGTGTAAACGGTCAAATTGAAATGGCTGCGGCTTTCGACCGCGCTGGTTTTAATGCCATTGATGTGCATATGAGTGACATCATCAGTGGTGATGTTCAGTTTGATGACTTCAAAGGGTTAGTAGCCTGTGGAGGATTTTCATACGGTGATGTATTAGGTGCGGGAGAAGGCTGGGCGAAATCGATTTTATTTAATTCACGTGCGCGTGATGTATTCGAAGCCTACTTCAATCGCGACGATACGTTTAGCCTGGGTGTTTGCAATGGCTGTCAGATGATGGCTAATTTAAAAACATTAATTCCCGGTGCCCAGCAATGGCCGCACTTCGTAAGAAACCATTCCGAGCAGTTTGAAGGTCGCTTTAGTATGGTCGAAGTGATGGAATCAAAATCTATTCTGATGCAAGGCATGGCAGGTTCTTATATGCCGATTGCTGTTGCTCACGGTGAAGGTCGTGCAGAATATAAAACGGCAGAGCAACTTCAGAACGCAAACTCGGTACTGCGTTATGTTGATCATAATGCTAATACAACTGAAGTCTATCCACTTAACCCGAACGGTACGCCGGAAGGTTTAACCGGTTTTTGCAGCGATGATGGACGAGCTACCATTATGATGCCGCATCCAGAACGTGTATTTAGAACCGTGCAGCATTCCTGGCACCCCGATGACTGGCAGGAAGATTCACCGTGGATGCGTTTATTCCGTAATGCACGAGTATTTACTGAATAGGTGTTTTGAGCCAAAGCGGGCTTTCACTCGATTATCTTTGTCGGACGGCTAACACCACTTTTGAGACATTGGTTAGAAATCACTAAAGCTAGTATATTCGTTCAAAGGAGACATTGAAAAATGAGCATTATGACAAAGATTGCCAAAATATGCCATACTGGCTCCAGAGGTGATAATTATGGCTACCATGAACGTTTCTTTACCAGACCCGATGAAAGAATGGGTTGAGGATCAGGTTGGCGGTGGCTTATACAGCAATGCCAGCGATTATGTGCGCAACCTAATCCGTCAGGATCAAGACGCTCAGAATAAGCGTGAACTCCTTGTGAAGGCTTTAAAAAAAGGTGAAGCAAGCGGTATTTCAAAGCGAACTCTGGACGATATCTGGAATGATGTAAAAGATAATAAACGGTGAAATATCAACTAACGGAAGAAGCTGACAAGGATGTTGACGAAATTCTTGCATATTCAGTAAAAAATTTTGGCGTAGATCAAACACAACATTACTTTGAAGCACTAAAAGAATGTATTGAGTTATTAGCAGACAATCCAAACATGGGACGCAGTGCCGAAGACATCTTGCCAGAGTATTTACGTTTCCATCACGAAAGCCACATGGTTTTCTACAAAAAATCTTCCCCATCAATTATAGTGGTGAGAATACTTCACGAGCGCATGGACCCGAAATTACACTTGAAAAAATAAGTCAGTAATTTTGTTTCAATCAACCAATTCACCGTTGGTCTCAACCAGTCAACGCAACACTATAATCTTTTATTAAAAAGGAGGAGTGTTGTAGATGGTCTACAGAACCCGAATAAATATACCCCTGAACAGAAAGCAGATATATGGAGTCGTTGGGAGAAAGGCGAGTCATACATACCCGCTTTATTTCGTTGGTGATAAGCCTCGTAGAGAACAAGGGCGGATGCAACTGAGACATTCAATGACTGAACCATACCGACGATGGGAATGCTAATGTTTTCATCTGCCAGTTCGACTGCCTGATCTGTAATTCCTTCGAGTTCTTCGCCGACCAGAATGGCAGTGGGGCGAGTGTAATCAATTTCACGATAATCCTTCGATGCTTCATTCAGTGTTGTAGCAATGATTTGATGTCCTTGTTTTTTTAGGTGGGCCAGACCTTCAATGGTATTCGGGTGTTTGTGTACCTCTATCCATTTTTTAGTACCACCCGCTGCTAACTGAGTTAATCTAATTGAGGTAAGGGCTGTAATTGCGTGAATGTCGAGTCCGCCAACCGCTTCCAGTGTTCTGGCAACTGCGGCAAGATTGTGAGGTTTGCGGACGTTTTCCATTACAACAGTGAGGTCGGGTTGTCGTCGATTTAGGGTGTTTTTAATGGTGTTGAGGCGTTTTGGAGTCATACTGGTAATTATAAAGTTAATGTTCAATTTATAACGATTTTATAACATTTCACTATTTAATCAGACAGGTTAAAGAAATGAGTATATGCTCATAACTTAACAAAACAATTACAGTATTAATCAGTTTTTATACTGGATCATTCAGGAGTTTGCATGAAAAAAACAGGCTTTAAAGATAGCGTCCCCAGTTCTGAAATTACGCCAAAATCCGTTTATTTGGGTAGGCGAAAGTTTATGCAACAGGCCGTTGCCAGCAGTCTATTATTGTCTGTTGATGCTATGCTTCCTGCCTGGGCAAAACAATGGCCTGATTTAAAAAATAGTCCGTACAGCATCACTGATTCAGTTAATAGTTTCGAAGACATCACAACTTATAATAATTTTTATGAATTTGGTACGGGAAAGAAGGATCCTCACAAACAAGCAACACAATTTAATCCAAAACCCTGGTCTATTACTGTTGAAGGAGAATGCAATAAACCCGGTGTATTTAATCTAGAAGATTTTATTAATCCCGCTACATTGGAAGAGCGCATATATCGTTTACGATGTGTTGAGGGCTGGTCAATGGTGATTCCCTGGGTGGGATTTTCACTGGCCGATATGTTGAAAAAATTTGAGCCAAATTCAAAAGCGAAATATGTTGAGTTCACTACATTGCTTGATGAAAGTAGAATGCCGGGGCAGCAACGTCGAGTTTTACGTTGGCCCTATGTGGAAGGGTTACGCATCGACGAGGCAATGAACGAACTACCTATAATGGCAGTTGGATTGTATGGGGACATTTTACCTAACCAGAATGGTGCGCCCATTCGTTTGGTTGTGCCGTGGAAGTATGGATTTAAAAGTATAAAATCCATTGTGAAAATTCGCTTTACTGAGACGCGACCGCAAACGACCTGGAATCAAACTGCACCGAAAGAATATGGTTTTTATTCTAATGTAAATCCAACGGTTGAACACCCACGATGGAGTCAGAAAAAAGAACGGGTAATCGGTTTGCCGTTCTGGAAGCCAAAACGTGAGACAGAAATATTTAATGGTTACAGTGAGCAAGTTGGGCATTTGTATAGAGGTATGGATTTAAAAAAATATTTTTAATTTAGTGTTTGTCATCTCCGAGTGTTTTTATCGGGGATCCAGTGGGTTATTAAAAATGAATTTCCGATACAAACACTCGGGAATAATGGATTATATAAAAGACTATGATGGCTTATATAAAAATTTGAAATCGCTTACAAATAAACAAATTTCATTTATTGTAAAACCGGCATTATTTATAGCGTGCCTGGTGCCTTTTTTGTTACTGGCGCTAGGTGCGATTAATGATGATTTAGGTGTGAATCCGGTCGAAACATTGACACATGAAACGGGGCAGTGGGCGTTACGGTTTTTGTTACTTACTTTATTTGTCACGCCGCTTAGACGTTTAACAAAAGTACAATGGCTAATAAAGCTACGTCGTATGCTCGGTTTATATGCTTTCTTTTATGCTGTCCTGCATTTCATTACTTATATCTGGTTGGATCAATTTTTTGATTGGTTAGAAATATTGTCTGATATTCCTAAACGACCCTTTATAACAGTTGGCTTTGCCTCGCTTTTATTGTTGCTGCCCCTGGCGTTTACATCAACAAAAAAAATGCAACGGCGTTTGAAAAAGAAATGGGTTTCTTTGCATAAGCTTGTTTATGTAATACCGATGCTGGTTGTGCTTCATTTTATATGGTCTTTAAAAGTAGACTATTACGAACCAATGATATATACGATTGTATTTTTGGGATTGATGCTAATACGGCTTTTTCATGACAAGAAAAAAGCCTCAGGAAATTGAAGTTTTTTTGTTTTTAACATGGATAAGGCAGCCAACTATTTTTGATGGTGTCATCCCCGAGTGCTTTTTTCAGGGATCCAGATTATCGGCTAACTCGTGAGCTATGGATTTCTGGCAAAACGTTCGGGAATGACAAACGCAGGTTTCCATGTATTGGCTAAGGTGTTTTCTCGTTCCCATGCTCCGCGTGGGAATGCATAGGTTGCATGTGTGCAATAGGTAAGAGGTTCCCACGCAGGAGCATGGGAACCAGTTATTTTTGTTTAGTTAGCTCGCTTCACCAGGGTACTCAGCAATGCCCGGATTACTTGAAACGTTAACCAGTTTTGGATGATTGATCTTAGGAATGTTTAAGACATTATTCTTATCTTTATTGTTAACGATATAATCATGAACGACATCCCACATTAAACGCCCATCAGGTGTGCGATTGACCTGTGCCCAACCCGCGATTTTGTATGTTTTGTCGGGTTCAATAAGGTCGCCATTATCTAAACGCGCATTAGTAATGCGTTCGTATAATGGTTTAGTTGGTTCTATGGTGTAATCCAGTCCACCTACTCGAACCATGTCGCCGCCAGATTGCAGGTATGGATCGGGGTCAAATAAGTTATCCGCAACTTGTTCGAGAATATTTAAGAAATCTTTTCCTTTCATCTCGGTTACATAGGTTTCGCCATATGTCATCGAACATTGTGTCATCACATCTTCCATTGTAATCCAGTCGCCTTTCAGTGTGGTCGTGCCCCAGCGAACGCCAGCAGACATAGCAACATCAGCACCAAATTCTTCACGTAATGCATTACACAGGACTTGATCCCATGTGCCCATAAAGTTACCGCGACGATATAAAACACGATCAGCAATAGCCAGTTTTTCAGTCAGGATTTCATCATAGGTTTTACCCAGACGCGACTCATTAACCATCATTTTGCTGGCACGACTTTCTACAATGTTTTTATCATAAACAGTGCTGCGCATCTGATCGATGTAAGCTTGCATTTCTTTATCAGCGGGTAGAGCATTAGCTAGAATGGGCATCATGTTGTAATTCATGCCTTTAATCTTGCCGTCTTGAACATCAAAATCCATTACGCCGAGGAACTTACCATTAGATCCTGCATTGGTTACCCAACATTCATTACCTTCAACATTTTTAACTTTGATGGGTTCCGGAACGCCGTCATGTGTGTGGCCGCCAAATACTGCGTTTAAGCCGGGTACGCGTTCAGCCATCTTAATGTCTACGTCCATACCGTTGTGTGATAACAATACGATGATGTCTGGACTTTCTTCTTTACGAATTTCTTTCACCATTTCAATCATGTCATCTTCACGTAGTCCGAATGACCAGTCCGGGAAAAATTCAGGAGGATTAGCATTAGCTGTTCTAGGGAAGGCCTGGCCGATGATACAAACTTTTGCACCGTTAATTTCTTTGATGACATAAGGTTGGAATGCGAAACCAGCATCTTCGTCGTATAAACCGCGACCATCATATTTTTCGGTCAGTTCCATGTAGTTATCATCCATCAGCGAATCTTCTTTAACGCGAACATTCTGACCGATGAAGTCACCTTTGAAGAGAGCGATGTTGCTTAATACTTCATCCTCTTTATAAGTAAACTCCCAGTGACCCACCATAACGTCGATGCCAAGAATATTGGACGCTTCGACCATGTCGACACCGCGTGTCCACAACGATGTGCCAGAGCCTTGCCATAAGTCACCACCATCCAGCGTAACGGTGTTCTCGCGTCCACCGGCTTGTTTGCGCATGCGGTCAAGTAGGGTCTTCATTTGTGGGAAACCACCCATCTTGCCGTATTTGGCTGCAGCGTTTTCAAAATCCAGATAGGTGTATGCGTAAGATTCCGGTGTGTCCGCTTTGAGGTTCATTGCTTTCAGTAATTTGTTACCGACCAGATGTGGCGGGCGACCATAGGCATCACCAACACCCAGGTTAACATTAGGCTCTCTGAAATAGACGGGTTGTAACTGGCCATGAAAATCGGTGGTGTGCAGGATTCGAACGTTACCTTGCATCGGCAAATCGTAAAAATCATCTGAAATGGTGGCTGCCGTAGTGGTTGTCTTGGCCGCTGTTGTTGAAGAAGTTCCTTTGTCGCTGCATGCTGCCAGCAAACCTGCGCCACCGGCGGCACTTAATCCCATTAGTTTTATAAAAGTTCGGCGATTAATAGTTGGCATGGATATCCTCTTCTAAGTAGTTTTGCTGTGATTTATTCGTGTTTATATTAGGTTTTACTCGTGTTTCTACCTGATTTATTTTCAATAAATACACATATTTATGAGTAATTCTAAATAATACGCAAATAATAAAATAAACGCTAGTCCAGAGTGCATTTATTCGTTTGTTAATCTGCCTTTGATTTGGAATTAGCAATTAAAATATGATTAAACAAGGTTGGTTTTGTGTAATATTCGTGCCCCATGATACGCATTTTTTTTACAATAATTTTATATGCATTGTGCCATACAGCGGTGCTCGCTGATGTGGTCAAACCTGCACTGGTTGAAATCAATGTTGATAGTGACCGAGCCGTTCATATTGAGGTACGTGCCAGTATAGAGGCCTTACTTACTGGAATAAATGCGCAATACAAAAATACCCGGGATGCTCCCAATGCGCTTGAGTATGATGAATTACGAAAGATGTCTGCTTTAGAGCTGCAGAATGCGTTTAAAAGTTTCAAACCGGTTTTTCTGGACTCAATCTTCATTCGAGTAAAAGGGGGAGAACTTGATGAGCCTGTTACTTTGACGATTGAGTCAATCAATATTCCACCGACAGGTTATACCAAAGTGCCGCGTATCAGTGTTATACAGTTAAGTGCGACATTGCCGGAATTTGCAACTGAGCTGCAGTGGTTTTACCCAGCCAAGTTTGGCGATAATGCTGTTCGTGTTAGACAGGTAAATGAAAAAACGAGTCAGTGGCATTGGTCTCAGTGGCAGTGGTTACGTGATGATGAAGTGAGTCAGGCATTTTCGCTGACAGAAATTGTTGCAAGGCAATCGCTACTAGAAGTTGTGGGTTCTTATATCGTACTTGGTTTTGAGCATATTGTACCTAAGGGATTAGATCACATACTGTTTATACTGGGTTTATTTTTGCTGTCTACACATTGGCGCCCATTATTACTTCAGGTCACCATGTTTACAGTGGCGCATACTATTACGTTAGGGTTAGCGATGAATAACGTAGTAGAATTGCCGCCTAATGTGGTGGAGCCATTAATTGCATTGTCTATTGCTTATGTTGGAGTGGAAAATATTTTTTCCAAACGACTGCATGCCAGTCGATTAGCATTAGTATTTTTATTTGGCTTATTGCATGGACTAGGATTTGCTGGCGTGTTGTCAGATTTTGGAATGCCGAAAAACGATTTTACGACGGCACTGATTAGTTTTAACGTGGGTGTCGAGCTGGGGCAAATCGCCGTAATATCGGCAGCCTTTGTTTTACTTGCTATCTGGTTTAAAGATCGTCAGAAATATCGTAAATTTATTGTGGTACCCGGTTCGGCGTTGATATCAATCATCGGTTTTTACTGGTTTTTAGAAAGGCTAGAATTGTTTTAGAGAGAGTAAAAATGTTTAATAAGTATTTTAATGGTAAGTCTGTCGTTACACTGTTTGCCTGTTTGGTTATTGTTTCTTGTGCAAGTACAAAAATGACCGATAGTTGGGTAGATGAGAGAGAAGATAAAGTTTTTAAGCACCCAATGATAATTGCGATATCTGATAGTCAGCAAACCAGACAAATTTATGAGAAACATTTTGTTTCTGAATTGAAGAAAAAAGATATTGTATCGACTGCAAGTTATACGCTGATCAGTAGTAAGCAAAAGTTAAACCGTGAGGCGGTAGTCAATGCGATTAAAGGCTCAGAGATTGATTCTGTGCTGGTAACGTATCTGGTTTTGGCGGACTCAAAAATTAAAGTTCATGAATCACCCGTTAATATGGGGTACTCCGGCAACGTTGACGAGTTGAAAATATCTGATACTTTAATCTCTAGTCGAGGTCGTTCAAATACGACTGAAGTTGTTGGTTTAAAAAATGATTTATATGATGTCGCATCTAAAAAAATAGTCTGGTCAGTCCAAACGAAAACAGTGGGGCCTGAGTCGATAGATCAAGTTGTTACCGAGGTGACAGAGTTGCTTATCAATCAGATGTTTAGCGATGGTTTTCTAGAGTAAGTCGTTTGGGATTATATTGCTAAATTAGCAGTATAATCATTGTGTTTTAGTGTGTAGTTGGTATCATGCCTGTAGTTATTATTTCTGCATGTTGTGGTCCTGATGGACTGTTTACTTTATTTTATAGGAAGTCATTATGCATTTCGTAAAGGCACAAATACCATTGTATAAAATAGCCCTGATATTTGGTAGCGCGCTGTTTTTATCGTCTTGTGCCAATACCAAAATTTCACAATCATGGGTCGAGCCCAATCATAAGAAAGCATACAATGATATTCTGGTTATCGGCATTGCCGAGAGTCAGCAAAACCGACGTGCTTATGAAAGTTATTTTGTTGAAGAGTTACAGACAGTTGGTGTGGAAGGTGAAGCCAGTTATAAATTGGTCAAAGATAGTAAAATTGATCGGGAAATTGTCACTAAGGCAATAAAGGGACTGGAAATCGATGCAGTGATTGTGACGCATCTTGTTGGTGTCGACGAAGAGACTGTCTATCGCCCTTCAATGGATTATATGCCGATGTATGGTGGTGGGTATTACGGTGGTCTGTACAGTTATTATCCACACGTAAACACATATGTGCACCGCCCAGGTTATTACACTACGCATGAAACATACACTTTGGAAACCAACTTATACGATGTTGAGTCAGAAGAATTAGTCTGGTCAGCACGTAGTCGTACATTCGCTCCTGAGTCTGTTGATGAAGTTATTACTGATCTGACTAAGTTGCTCATTAAAGATTTATCTGAAAAAAATCTGATTAAGAAAAAATAAAGTAAGAAAAAATAATATGAATAATTATAAATTAGCGCTGAGTGGACTGTGCGGCCTGCTTTTGATGTCTGGTTGCGCATCAAATACTAAATTGTTGAATACATGGTCTGATCCTGGTAACACCGCTTCATATGGAGACATACTAATTGTCGGGATTTCAGATAGCGAACAGAAACGACGCGCTTATGAGTCATTCTTTATTGCTAACTTACAAGACAAAGGCGTTAACGCAGTCGCAAGTTACACCGTAATTGATCATAAAGAAGAACTTAACCTTCAAGGTGAAAAAGGGGCGTTGCGAAAAATTGTTAAATCAGCAATAAAAGGCAGTGATATTGATGCGGTATTAGTGAGCCATGTTGTTTCTATTGAACAGGAGGATATATATCGACCTTCATTAGATTACCAGCCTGTTTATAGTTCTGCCTATTATAATCGCCCCTATTATGGTGGCATGTATGGCTACCACGGTTATGTCACAACCTATGTTCAACAGCCGGGATATTACACTGAAGAACAAATCTACGTTCTTGAAACGAATTTGTATGACGTTAAATCTGGAGAACTTGTCTGGACAACAAGAAGTCGAACCTTTGCGCCTGATTCTATGGAGCAGGCAGTAAATGATATATCAAATTTGATTATCGTTGATCTAGTATCACGTAAACTAGTCCGCTGAGATTTTAATCTAAATGTTTCAACCAAAAGAACTGTTTATCGGTCTGCGTTACATTCGTGCCAAACGTAAGAATCACTTTGTTTCATTCATCGCTTTTATTTCGATTGCGGGTGTTGCACTTGGTGTGTTTTCGCTGATTGTTGTGCTGTCTGTCATGAACGGTTTTGGCAATGAACTGCGTGATCGCACATTGAGCATGACATCTCACGCCACCATCAGTGGCTACGATGGATACCTGCGTGATTGGTCAACTGTACTTGAAAAAGCAACACAAGACGAAGAGGTAGTTGCGGCGGCGCCTTACATTCGAAAAGAAGTAATGCTCTCTAATGGCCGACGTGTCAGTGGCTCATTGATTAGAGGTATTGAACCAGAGATGGAGAGTAAGGTCTCACTGGTCGCTTCAAAAATGATATCAGGCAGCCTCTTCAATTTAAAAGCAGGTGAGTACGGTATTATTATCGGCCGTGAGTTGGCGAATACTCTGAGCGTTTATGAAGGCGACCGAGTAACGGTTATTACACCTCAGGCGAGTATTACGGCAGTGGGTGTAATGCCTCGCTTACGTCGTTTTAAAGTGGTGGGTGTATTTGAAGTGGGTATGCATCAATACGATTCTGCGATGGCATATATTCACTTACAAGATGCATCAAAATTATTCAGTTATAAAGACAAAATTAATGGTGTCCGATTAAAACTAACCGATCTATTTGATGCGCCACGAATCACTCGTAAAATTGAAAATAACTTTGGCGATGACTATTGGGTAAGAGACTGGTCTTCACAGCACAAAAACTTTTTTAGAGCGTTGCAGACTGAAAAAACCGTGATGTTTATTATCTTGTTAATGATGGTCTCAGTTGCTGCCTTGAATATTGTTTCTACCTTAATGATGACGGTCACGGATAAAGAATCGGATATCGCTATTTTGCGTGCTTTGGGTATGCGCCCATCCAGTATCATGACAATATTTATCATTCAGGGTGCATTCATAGGTTTCTTTGGTACCTTGATTGGTGTGGGTGCAGGCGTGCCTGTTGCACTGAATGTCTTTGAAATCGTTTCCTGGTTAGAGCAGATTTTCAGCACAGACTTCCTGCCAAGTGATGTGTATTACATTAGTGATATTACGGCAGATGTAAAAGTGAGTGAAGTCGTTACCTATGCTTTATCCGCATTCTCAGTCACCATACTGGCTACAATTTATCCAGCTTGGCGCGCTTCACGCACTTTGCCTGCAGAAGCCCTACGCTATGAATAACCTGGACTACGAGTAAAAAATGTTACGTGCAGAAAATATAGCAAAAGACTTTCACGATGGCATGCGCAATGATTTGCATGTATTGAGCAATATTAGTTTTTCATTAGATCGTGGTGAAACATCAGCCATTATCGGTACCTCAGGATCAGGAAAAACAACACTGTTAAATATACTGGGTGGTTTGGATAAACCAACAGAAGGACATGTTTATTTGAATGATGCCAACGTGCACAAGTTGACTGAAAAAAAGCGTTGTACATTAAGAAATAAACACTTTGGTTTTATCTATCAATTCCATCACTTATTGCCCGAGTTTACGGCTCTGGAAAATGTGGCCATGCCTCTATTGATAAAAGGTGGCTCGGTAGATGTGGTAAAACAAAAAGCTGAAAAAGTATTAGCAGATGTCGGGTTAGCCAAGCGAACACATCATAAGCCAGGTGAATTATCTGGTGGTGAGCGTCAACGCGCTGCCATCGCTCGAGCATTAATCCACAAGCCCGATTGTATTTTCGCTGATGAACCTACAGGTAATCTGGATAGAAAAAATGCCGAACAGGCAATAGATTTAATCATAAATCTCAATAAGGATTACCATACTTCACTGGTTATCGTAACGCATGATCTTAAAGTAGCTGAACGAATGGATACGGTTTATACGCTTGAAGATGGTGTGTTAAGCAAAGCCTGATTGTGCTTTCGGCACATGCTGAACGTCAAAAAAGTTAAAAACTTGAACCGCAGAGGCGCTGAGGCACAGAGAAAAACAGGCTACTGTTGATGCGTATGAACATGTAGGTGCGAATGAATTCACACGACGAACACTTACTCTGGCACCTGCGTGCGAATGAATTCACACCTACACAGTTTAGCGCTCACTAACAGACCTTGTCATTTCTCTTCTCTTCTCTGCGCCTCAGCGTCTCTGCGGTTCAATTTTATGATTTTTTTTATGGCGAGAAAATGATCGTAAATAGATGCTAAGAACATAAATATTCAAAAAGTATTAAAGCAATATTTTCTCAATTCCACCATTATTCGCATTTTTAATAAACTGCTTTTCCCAGTCTTTACCATGAAGGTGGTTTGCCATTTCTACTACAATATAATCTGTTTTTAATCCTGTGTCATCGGTGTATCGTGCCAGTCCTTGTTGACAGGCTGGGCATGAAGTTAATATTTTCACTTCATTATTTTTTACTTTATCTTTACCTGTTAGCAGATTGATGTTTGCTGTTAATTCTTCACGTTTACGATAACGTAATTGCTCGGCGATATCGGGGCGAGATGTACCTAATGTTCCAGCTTCACCGCAACAACGATCAGATTTTATTACATTCTTATTTAATAATTCAGATGCGACGGTAATGGAGTTGTGTTGCTTCATCGGGTCGTGGCATGGTTCATGGTATAGGTAATCAACGTTTGTTGAATTTTCTAAGGTAATGTTTTTTTCCATTAAGTATTCATGGATATCCAGCAGGCGACAATCCGGGAATATTTTTTCAAATTCGTATTTTAATAATTGATCCATGCATGTGCCACAGGAAACGATGACCGTTTTTATGTCTAGATAATTAAGTGTATTTGCAATGCGGTGAAATAGTACGCGATTTTCGGTCGTGATCGAACGACTTTTTTCCTGCAAGCCGGCAGCACTTTGAGGGTAACCGCAGCACAGGTAACCGGGAGGTAATACGGTTTGAGCACCGGCTTCGTACAGCATGTGTAATGTCGCCATAGCTATCTGGCTAAATAATCGTTCGGATCCGCAGCCTGGGAAATAGAATACAGCATCTGACTTATCAACGTCGATATCTGGTTTTCTGATTATCGAAACATAGTTTGTGTCTTCCAGATTAAGCAATGCGCGACTGGTTTTTCGGGGAACTTCAACACGTATTGGTTTGCGTAATAAATTAACAATCTGTGTGCTTTGTTCAGTTGGGCCGGTGGTGCTTGGTGGGATTCTGTTCTTTTTGCCGAGCAAGCCAAATCTTTTTGCAAAGAAATGACCGATATTGATTGATGCAAATCCACCTTGTGCGAGTACTGCGCGTAAAGCTTTTACGGTAAAAGGATTTTTTACATTTAAAAATGTGATAGCTGCTTTTGTTGCGAGATTACTTTTCTTCTGCCCGTGTTTTGTCAGAATATGACGCATGTGTATGGAGACATCACCAAAATCGATATTGACCGGGCAGGGCGACAAACATTTGTGACATGTGGTGCAGTGGTCAGCAATATCATTCATCGAGTCAAAATGTGTGAGTGAGATGCCTCGACGTGTTTGTTCTTCGTATAAAAATGCTTCGATCATCAAACCCGTTGCTAATATTTTATCGCGTGGTGAATAATAGAGGTTAGCGCGTGGTACGTGTGTCATGCATTTGGGTTTGCATTTTCCGCACCGTAAACAATTTTTTATCTCATCGTTAAGGTCGCCTAATTCACTGTCTTCAAGGATGATGGCTTCTTGTTGTACTAAGCGCAATGAGGGCGTATAGGCCAGATCTAGATTAGCTGCAGCGGTGAGTTTGTCTTTGTTGAAATTCTGGTTGGGATCAACTTTGTTTTTATAGTCAGCAAAAGCTTTTAATTTTTCTGTTTCCAGATATTGAATTTTGGTTAAACCAATGCCATGTTCGCCAGAGATGACGCCACCTAATGATTGGGCCAGCTCCATTATTTGGTCGACAATTTTATCTGCTTCATGCAGCATGGCGTAGTTATCAGAATGGACTGGGATATTTGTGTGTACATTGCCATCACCTGCATGCATATGTAACGCGACAAATAGTTTTGAATCTTTGGTTGTGCGATGAATTTCTTTAAATTTCTCACGTACAGATTTAAGATCCTGCCCAGAAAAAATTTCTTTTAATGAAGAATAAATTTCATTGGTATAAGAAATAATACAGTCGCGCCGTAATAATAAGTCGATCAAGTCATCATTTTCTTGAATTCGATCCTGTTCCGATTCCAATAATAAATTTTTAACATCGATAGCAGACGAATCGAGATTCTGTAGAATGTCAGACCAGCGTTGTTTCTTTGTGTTTATGATTTGTTTGGCGGTCTGGCATTTGTTTCGAATTATTTCCTGCGCTTCTTCACTGGTGGCGTATTCGTCGTCTTCGGTTGTGTCTTCGAGATTGCCATCGAGGTACGATGTAATGCCATCACAAATTTTAATTTTGTTACTTATTGCCTGTTTGATGTTGATGCATTCAACACCGCGATTGTACTCAGCCAGTCGAGGTAATGGAATGACGACGTCTTCATTGATTTTGAAGGCATTGGTATGAGCAGAGATAGCCGCAGTGCGCGCCCGATCTAACCAGAAACGACGACGTGCTTCTGCGCTGACAGCAACAAAACCCTGTGCATTTCTTTTTTGACAGACTTCGATAATGCTTTCGACAGCAGCATTTACATGGTCTTCATTATCGGCTGAAATATCAGCCAGTAATACCATTTTAGGGCGACCAGGTTGGGTGCCATCTGCATTTGCTGCTTTGGTGGTGTACTTAACGGCTTTTATGTAACGCTCATCAAGGTGCTCTAAACCGGTTAGTAATACGTTTTCATTGTCATCTAACAGTTGTTTGACTTCGACCACAGCAGGAACAGCCTGCGCGATATCAGTACCAAAAAATTCCAGGCAAACCGTACGTTTATGTTCGGGCATTTTATGCAAAATAAAACGTCCCGAGGTAATCAGACCATCGCAGCCCTCTTTTTGTATGCCCGGTAATCCTGAGAGATATTTATCAGTGACATCTTTACCCAGACCATCCTTTCGAAAGCTTTTACCCTGCATTTTTAATAATTCAGGTTGGCCAATTATCGTTTTACCGTTTTCTTCAAAGCGAGTGACTTTAAACGTTGTTTCCTGTTGATCATGAATCTTGCCAAGATTATGGTTGAGACGTTCGACTTCCATCCATAAACCATCCGGCGTGACCATGCGCCATGAAACTAGATTGTCTAATGCAGTGCCCCAAATAACGGCTTTTTTGCCGCCCGCATTCATTGAAATATTTCCGCCGATGGTCGAGGCGTCTTGAGAGGTTGGGTCAACAGCGAACGCATAACCATTTAAATCGGCCAAATCTGAGACACGTCGAGTGATAACACCTGCGCCACATTCGACCACCGGCTGCTTATCAGTCACACCGGGTAATTCACAAAGCTTTATCGGGCTGAGTGTTTCCAGTTTTTCTGTATTAATCACAGCAGTATTAGAATAGATTGGAATTGCACCACCGGTATAACCTGTGCCACCGCCACGAGGAATAATGGTTAAACCTAACTGGATACATGCACGAACGATGGCTGCGACTTCCTTTTCGGTGTCGGGTTTTAAGACAACGAAGGGCATAGCAATACGCCAGTCAGTGGCATCGGTTGAATGTGCCACTCGGGCAAGACCGCTAAAATCGATATTACTTGCAGAAGTGATTTTATTTAAAGCCTTGCGTGTTTTTTGTCGCAGTGCAATCTGTTCCAATAAGCTCTGTTCGAACTTTTGAATCGCGGTCAAACAATTAGCGTGTAGTGTTAACGCATCTGCATTGCCATCCGCTCGGAGTTCGACCTGGTTCAGGCGATGTTTTAAAGCGCTGATTAATGAGTCACGCCGTTTCGTATTCGAGAGTAAGTCATCTTTGACGAATGGGTTACGTTTAATCACCCACATATCACCCAGTACTTCGAACAGCATGCGCGCTGATCGGCCTGTTCTTCGTGAACCCCGTAGTTTTTCAATGATGCGCCAGCTGTCTTCACCCAGAAATCGAATGATAATTTCACGATCGGAATACGAAGTGTAGTTATAAGGTATTTCGCGAATTCGAGCTGTTTGTGAATCTGTCATGTTTCGCTATTGTCGGCTGGGCGTTTCAAAAGCGCATTATACGCTAAGTTCTTAATAAGCTTAAAAACTATTTTTCACCACGGAGACACAGAGGGCGCAGAGAAAGCTCACAGTAAAAATCTCTGTGCCCTCTGTGTCTCTGTGGTTCATCTTTTTGTTCTGTTATTTCTTGACCATCTATCACTTTGATACCATAATTCTTCTTTTGGCACTCAAAGCACCAGAGTGCTAAACCAACTAACCTGAGTCACACAAATATTTTGAATAAACCAGTGCAGCTAAACGACCGTGCCGCCATATTGCTCAAGCAAATCGTGTCTAGTTATATACTGGATGGCTTACCGGTGGGCTCTAAACAGTTAGCACAAAAAGCCGGTTTGGATATCAGCTCGGCGACGATTCGAAATGTTATGTCGGGCCTGGAAAAAAATGGCCTGATCGTTGCGCCTCATACGTCAGCGGGTCGAATTCCCACCGAACAAGGACTTCGCCTGTTTGTCGATAACCTGCTTGAAGTTCAGCCAATCGAGAAGAAAACGATCCAGCAGCTTCAGCAACGTTTGGATCCGGATAAAGATATTGATGAATTGGTCAGTCAGGCATCGCAATTAGTTTCTGAGATGACACAGATGGCGGGTATCGTTAGTGTGCCGAAGCAGACCAATGCGACGCTGCGCCATATCGAGTTTTTACCTCTACCGGATAATCGCGTGCTGGCAATTATGGTGACCAATGAAAAAGATGTGCAGAACAAAGTTTTGCATCTTCATCGAGAGTACAGCAGCAACGAACTTCAGCATGTTGCCAATTATCTCAATCAACAATTTACTGGGCAGGATGTTCATCAGATAAGAGAAAGTCTGTTATCTGAGCTGGATCAAACACGTCAGGATGTGGATAACGTGATGAAAACGGCTATGGAAGTGGCGGGTCAGGCACTATCTGAAGATTTAAACACTAAACCCGATTTTATCGTACAGGGCGAAATGAATCTTGTGCGTTACAACGAAAATACCGATCGCCAACAGCTGCAGCACCTATTTGAAATATTTGATCGTAAGCGAGAAATGTTGGGTTTGTTTGACCGCTGTGTGCATGAAGACGGTGTAAAAATATTTATTGGTCATGAAGCCGGATTTGAAGGTTTTGGTGATTGCAGCGTTATCACCGCGCCGTATTCTGTCGATGGTGAAGCCATTGGTGTATTAGGTGTAATAGGTCCGGCTCGCATGAACTACGACCACGTTATTCCGGTGGTTGATGTCACTGCAAAGTTACTCAGTGATGCCCTAAAGAGACAATAATTAAAAATAACGATAAAATTTTATATTTATTCCTTGAAATTCATCAGATTGGCACCATATAGTGCCACTAATATCCGGGGTCAGAAACGAAAGGCGCTTAACTTAACGCTGTCCACTGTTATTCCGGCGTGTTTTTAGCCGGAATCCATGCTTTAGATTGGTATAAAATGATTACATTATGCTCCCTACCAGATGGATACCGGCTAAAAACATGCCGGTATGACGAACTTGGTAATAAAACTTTTCTTAAGTAAGTGCCATTTGGGTCAGAGACAAGCTTGCCTCGCCCCCCACATTTTAAAAAGAGAGACACGCATGTCAACCCAAAACCAAGATAGTCAGGAAACAGCTGATCAAGCTACTGAAGAATTAGAGCAAGATCAACAAGATACTCAACAGGAAGATGCTCAGCTGGAATCACCTGAAAAAAATGCCGATAGCCTTGAATCGCAATTAGAAGATGCGCAGAAAAAAGCCAGTGATAACTGGGAGCAATTTTTACGTGCTAAGGCTGAAATGGATAATTTGCGTCGCCGTAATACCAAAGATATTGAGAATGCACATAAATACGGTATCGAAAAGTTTGTTACTGAGTTATTACCCGTGCTAGATGGAATGGCGATGGGTTTAGCGACAGACGATGCCAGCGCCGAGAGTTTACGTGAAGGTATGGAACTCACCATGAATATGATGGGGAAAATGATGGAAAAGCTGGGTATCGAAGAAGTCGATCCACTCAACGAAAAATTTGACCCAGAAAAGCATCAGGCGATGACCATGCAGCCCAATGCAGATGTTGAGCCCAATACGGTGATTGCTGTTATGCAAAAGGGTTATGTACTAAATGATCGCCTGATACGACCGGCGATGGTAATGGTGTCAAAAGCAGTTGAGTAACATTTGACTCTAGAAACATACATTTAACAGGTGATTAGGCTTGGAATTAATAAAACCAGCCCCATATAAGAACTAACAACAAATTTTTAAAGAATATAAAGACATATTGGAGACTAGCAATGGCTAAAATTATAGGTATAGACTTAGGTACAACAAACTCATGTGTTGCCGTCATGGACGGTGATTCAGTTAAGGTTATCGAAAATTCAGAAGGCGATCGTACCACGCCATCAATCGTTGCCTTTACCGATGATGAAGTGGTTGTTGGTGCATCGGCTAAACGCCAGGCAGTGACTAATCCAGCTGATACTATCTTCGCGGTTAAGCGTTTAATCGGTCGTCGTTTTGACGAAGAAGTCGTGCAGCGTGATATTAAGCTGGTTCCATATAAAATCGTAAAAGCAGACAATGGCGATGCCTGGGTCGAAGCCAAAGGCAATAAGATGGCGGCACCTGAAGTGTCTGCTCGTATCCTGCAGAAAATGAAAAAAACGGCTGAAGAATATCTAGGTCACGAAGTGACTGAAGCGGTTATTACTGTTCCTGCTTATTTCAACGATTCACAGCGTCAGGCAACAAAAGATGCCGGCAAGATTGCGGGTCTGGAAGTAAAACGTATCATTAACGAGCCTACTGCAGCTGCCCTTGCTTATGGCATGGACAAGAGTCGTGGTGATTCTAAAATTGTCGTTTATGACTTAGGCGGTGGTACATTTGATATCTCAATCATCGAGATTGCTGAGATTGATGGTGAGCATCAATTCGAAGTACTGGCAACCAACGGTGACACATTCCTTGGTGGTGAAGATTTTGATACTCGCTTGATTGATTATTTATCAGATGAGTTTGAAAAAGACACAGGCATTAATCTGCACAACGATCCTTTAGCTCTGCAGCGTCTGAAAGAAGCCGCTGAAAAAGCCAAGATCGAGCTTTCTACAACACAGTCAACAGACGTTAACCTGCCTTACATCACTGCTGATGCAAGTGGTCCTAAGCACCTTAATGTAAAGCTAACTCGTGCCAAATTAGAAAGTCTGGTTGGTGAATTAATCGCACGAACTATTGAACCATGCAAATTGGCACTTAAAGATTCAGGTCTATCGGCCAGTGAAATCGATGATGTTATCTTAGTCGGTGGTCAAACCCGTATGCCTAAAGTGCAGGAAGCGGTTCAGGAATTCTTTGGTAAAGAGCCTCGTAGAGATGTGAATCCAGATGAAGCGGTAGCGATGGGTGCAGCATTACAAGGTGGTGTATTAGGCGGCGAGGTTAACGACATCCTGTTATTAGATGTAACACCGCTGTCTCTTGGTATCGAAACCATGGGCGGTGTAATGACTAAACTGGTTGAAAAGAACACAACAATTCCAACTAAAGCGGCACAGACATTTTCTACCGCTGATGATAATCAGGGTGCGGTAACCGTTCACGTATTACAGGGTGAGCGCGAGATGGCAACCGGTAATAAATCATTGGGTCGTTTTGATCTGCAAGATATTCCACCAGCGCCACGTGGTGTTCCGCAAATTGAAGTTTCTTTTGATATCGACGCAAACGGTATTTTAAATGTATCGGCAAAAGATAAAGCAACGGGTAAAGAGCAATCTATCGTGATTAAAGCGTCTAGTGGTTTATCCGATGACGAAGTCGATAAAATGATTAAAGATGCGGAAGCACATGCTGATGAAGATAAAAAAGCACATGAATTAGTTAATGTGAAAAATACGGCAGAAAACATGATTCACGGTACTGAAAAGTCAATCAAAGATCTGGGCGATAAAGTTGAAGCAGACGAAAAAGCAGCAGCCGAAGCCGCCATTGTTGAATTAAAAACAGCGCTTGAAGGTGACGACAAGGATGCGATTGAAGCGAAGACCGAAGCACTAACAGCGGCTGCCGGTAAAATTGCAGAAAAAGCATATGCTGAGCAACAGGGTGCGGAGGGCGGTGAGCCTGGTACACAAGCCGAAAGTGCGACTGCAGATGATGACGTTGTAGATGCTGAATTTGAAGAAGTCAAAGAAGGCAAAGACGACAAGTAATATTACAAACTAACCGCAGAGACGCGGAGGCGCGGAGTTAAAAACATTTATAATTTGTTTTCCTCTGCGCCTCCGCGTCTCTGCGGTTAATCCGTTTTAAAATTAAAAATATTTATTAAGATAAAGTCATGTCAAAAAAAGATTATTACGAAGTATTAGGTGTATCACGCGACGCAAGTGAAGCGGATCTGAAAAAAGCTTATCGTCGTCAGGCAATGAAACATCATCCTGATCGTAATACAGAAAATTCTGAAGAAGCTGAAGTAAAGTTCAAGGAAGCAAAAGAAGCACACGAAATCTTATCCGATGCCAATAAACGTGCAGCTTATGATCAATACGGTCATGCTGGCGTAGATCCCTCTATGGGTGGTCGCCCTGGTGCAGGTGCTGGCGGTGGTTTCGAAGACGTTTTCGGTGATGTGTTTGGTGATATCTTTGGTGGAGGACGACGCGGTGGACAGCAACGTGCGCAACGTGGTTCCGATTTGCAGTATAACCTTGAGCTGTCATTAGAAGATGCGGTGTTTGGTACTGAAGTTAAAATTCGCGTACCCACATTAACGTCCTGTACGACTTGTTCGGGCAGCGGTGCTAAAAAAGGCACGTCTGCTTCAACTTGTACCACTTGTGGTGGCGCAGGTCAGGTTCGCATGCAACAGGGTTTTTTCGCTGTGCAACAAACCTGTCCACAATGTCGTGGTAAGGGAAAAATGATCAGTGATCCCTGTTCTGACTGTCATGGTCAAGGTAGAAAACAAGAAGAAAAAACCCTGTCAGTCAAAGTGCCTGCAGGTGTTGATACTGGCGATAGAATTCGTCTTGCTGGTGAAGGTGAAGCCGGTGAACATGGCGCACCGGGTGGCGACCTTTATGTGCAGATGCACGTAAAAGATCATGCGATTTTTACACGAGACGATAATGACCTACATTGTGAAATGCCTATTTCGATTGGTGTGGCTGCATTAGGTGGCGAAATCGAAGTGCCAACACTCAATGGTAGACTCCGCCTGAAAATTCCAGCCGAGACACAAACCGGCAAGTTGTTTCGCATGCGGGGTAAGGGTGTTAAACCTGTAAGAGGGGGTATGACAGGTGATTTACTATGTAGAGTCAATGTCGAAACACCAGTAAAGCTCAGTAATAAGCAGAAAGACCTAATCAAGGAATTTGAAAAATCAATCCAGGTAGATGGTAAGCAGCATAGCCCGAAAAATGCTTCATGGGGCGATCGTATGAAGCAGTTCTTTGATGATCTGAAAGCATAAAAAGCTTAAAACATTTTACCGCAGAGACGCGGAGGCGCTGAGGTTTTCAGGTTGTGCCTTCGGCACGACCAAACAAAGAATTGTTCTCTGCGCCTCCGCGTCTCTGTGGTTCAATTATTTGTTTTTAAAGCAGAATACATTAACAAACAGTCCTTATATTGTTTATAACAACACGATATAATAATAAAATACAAAAAATCACTGGGGTATCAAATGTTAAACATCGCTGTTATCGGCGCAGCAGGTCGTATGGGACGCAACCTCATTCAAGCCTGTGAAGACAGTTCTAACAGTCAGTTAGGTGCCGCTTTCGAGCACAAAGACAGTGCATTCATAAATAACGACGCAGGTGAAGTCGCCGGTGTTGGAAATCTGGCTGTTCCTATTCAGATTAACCTGTCTGATGCCACTGATAAATTTGATACGCTAATCGATTTTACCCGCCCTGATGTCACGCTAAAAAATCTCGAATTTTGCGTGGCGAATAACAAAAACATCATTATCGGTACCACCGGTTTCAGTGATGAAGAAAAGCGACAAATAAAAAAAGCGGGTGAAACAATTGGCGTAGTTTTTGCTCCTAATATGAGTGTTGGCGTTAATCTGTGTTTCAAACTACTGGATATTGCTGCGCGTGTGCTCGGTGATGATGTTGATATAGAAGTGGTTGAAGCGCATCATCGACATAAAGTTGATGCACCATCTGGTACCGCTCTGCGAATGGGTGAGGTTGTTGCGGATGCACTCGATCGAAATCTTGATGACTGTGCGGTTTATGGTCGACAAGGTGTCACCGGTGAGCGTGATCGTAAAACCATCGGTTTTGAAACCATTCGGGCGGGTGATATTGTGGGCGACCATACTGTGATGTTTGCTGGTATCGGTGAACGCGTTGAGATTACACACAAAGCATCGAGTCGCATGACATTCGCTAATGGTGCAATCAGAGCGGCACAATGGTTAGTTGAAAAGGGCAATGGCCTGTACGATATGCAAGACGTACTTGATTTAAAATAAGCTGCATAAATGTTTACTGCCATTCCCGACACAAACATTCGGGAATGACATGGAAAGCGATGTCAGGATGACAAAATGAGTATTGTTTGAAGACTTTAAAATTGAATACAAAATAAGGTATAGAAAATGAACGGTATGAATATTGTCGTTGTTTTCCCGGGTCAGGGTTCACAATCAATCGGTATGTTGGCTGACTACGCAGAGACCTGGCCACAGATTGAAGAAACCTTTAAACAGGCTTCGGATATTTTGGGTTTCGATTGTTGGGACATCGTATGTAATGGCCCTGCTGAAAAAATAAATAAAACAGAAATTACACAGCCGTTAATGTTGGCTGCAGATATTGCGGTTATGCGTGTTATGTCACAACAGTGCATGATTACGCCGATGGTATTTGCCGGTCACAGCTTAGGTGAATACGCAGCATTAGTTGCAGCAGAAGCGCTTGATTTTGAAGATGCAATCAAACTGGTTTCAAAACGTGGTCAGTTAATGCAAGCTGCAGTACCTGAAGGCAAAGGTGCAATGTCTGCCATTATAGGTTTAAACGATGAGCCTATTATTCAAATCTGTGAAAAAGTTAGCGCCGAAATGGGAGAACCTGTTCAAGCCGTTAATTTTAACTCACCCGGTCAGGTTGTTATCGCTGGCACAACGGATGCAGTGAATAAAGCAATGGAAGCGTTAAAAGAAGAGGGCGCAAAACGTGCTTTGCCACTTCCCGTTAGTGTGCCATCACATAGTTCGTTAATGAAACCTGCCGCTGATAAACTCGCTGTTTATCTTAAAGACGTAACGATCAATACGCCTAAGATTCAGGTTATTCATAATGTTGACGCAAGGTCTCATGATGATGCAGATGCGATACGTGATGCTCTGGTTAAACAGTTATATAACCCGGTACAGTGGACACACACGATTCAAATTATCACTGACGGTGCAGACGTTGTCGTTGAATGTGGCCCAGGTAAAGTACTGGGTGGCTTAACACGACGAATTAATAAAGAAGTAAAAAGTTTTTCACTGGATTCACTGGCGTCAATGCAAAAATTTCTGGACTCAATGACTGAAGAAGTTTGAATAATAAGGTCTAGTCCCCATGCTCTTTGTAGGAACGAGAAAAACTTCTCCCTATGGCCGAGATAAAATAGAAATAATACAGGTTTTAAATTATGAGTAAAGAATTAGAAGGTGAAATCGCACTGGTTACCGGTGCAAGTCGAGGTATCGGTAAAGCCATTGCTGAGCAACTGGCTGAAATGGGTGCAACAGTTATTGGAACCGCAACCTCTGATGGCGGTGCTGAAAACATTTCATCTTACCTGTCTGATAAAGGTGGCAAAGGCATGTGTCTTAATGTGACCGACATCGATTCAATTGATGCAGTCATGAGATCCATCAAGGATGAATTCGGTGCAGTCGGTATTCTAGTAAACAATGCCGGTATCACTAAAGATAACCTGTTAATGATGATGAAAGAAGATCAGTGGAATGACATCATTGAAACTAACCTGACTTCGATATACCGATTATCAAAAGCTGTTGTTCGTACCATGATGAAAGCACGAAAAGGACGAATCATTAATATTGCTTCTGTTGTCGGTTTAACGGGTAACGCCGGACAAACTAATTACTCTGCGACAAAAGCGGGCATGCTTGGCTTTACTAAATCACTAGCGCGTGAGATAGGCTCAAGAAACATTACAGTAAATTGTGTGGCTCCCGGGTTTATCGATACGGACATGACCAAAGAGTTGCCAGAAGCACAACGTGATGCCTTAATCAATCAAATTCCGCTTAATCGATTGGGAGACCCAGCTGATATTGCAGCAGCTGTAAGCTTTTTAGCTAGCCCCTCGGCAGCCTATATTACGGGTGAAACCATCAATGTGAATGGTGGAATGTACATGCCATAGGCTGAATTGGCTATATAAATTGTCTATAACGGTGTAACTAGAATATAATTAACATTAATAAAGCTTATTAAGTATTTGAATTTATTGAATAATATTCGATTACTTAATGCGGGTAATAAATGTGGAATTAAGCTGGCAAGTACCGCTCTAATTCTCTAGAATACCGCGCAACTCAAATACCAATACCATGATTTTATCGTGGGTCGATTTCAACTGGCTGATTGTGATACTCGATTGTGATAATCGCAACAGTCAAAACTAGAGGAAAAATAGATGAGCACAGCTGAAGAACGCGTTCGTAAAATTGTCATTGAGCAATTAGGTGCAACTGAAGAACAGGCAACAAACGACGCATCGTTTGTTGACGACTTAGGGGCAGACTCACTTGATACTGTAGAGCTTGTTATGGCTCTTGAAGAAGAATTCGAGTGTGAAATACCTGATGAAGAAGCTGAGAAAATTACTACGATTCAACAAGCAATCGATTACGTAAACGCTCACTCAAGCTAGTTTCTCTTAGCACTAGGCGTGCGTTCGCACGGTTAGTGCTTAAGTTTTAATATCAAATTAGAAGCGTACCTAATTGATAGGTTCGCTGTAACAATCTTGCACTAAATTAGGGGCTAATTTTGTCAAAACGTCGTGTTGTCATTACGGGTCTTGGAATAGTTTCTCCAGTCGGTCTTAATCTAAAAGAATCATGGACGAATATCATTGCTGGTAAAAGCGGTGTCGTTGCGATTGATTCTTTCGATACGGAAGGATTTTCTGTAAAAATTGCTGCAACAGTCAAAGGTTTTGATGCGACCTCGCTAATCTCTGCGAAAGATCTTAAAAAAATGGATACCTTTATCCATTACGGTCTCCATGCTGCAGATGAAGCTCTAAAGGATTCAGGTCTTGAAATCACCGAAGCCAATGCTGAGCGAGTTGGTGTCGCTATTGGTTCCGGTATCGGTGGTTTGCCGATGATTGAAGTTAATGACGAAAAATTAATGAAAGGCGGTCCTCGCAGAATTTCACCATTCTTGATTCCTGGCTCTATCATCAATATGATTTCAGGTAACTTCTCAATTCGTTATGGTGTGAAAGGCCCAAATATTTCTATCGTTACAGCGTGTTCTACTGGAACACATAGTATTGGTGAATCAGCAAGAATCATTGCCTACGGTGATGCAGATGTTATGTTTGCCGGTGGTGCTGAGAAAGCATCTTCGCCATTAGGCATAGGTGGTTTTGCTGCAGCAAGAGCTTTGTCTACTAATAATGACAATCCGGAAGCCGCAAGTCGACCTTGGGATAAAGACCGCGATGGTTTTGTATTAGGTGATGGCGCGGGTGTCCTGGTTCTTGAAGAATATGAGCATGCAAAAGCACGCGGTGCGAAAATTTATGCTGAACTAGCTGGCTTTGGCTATAACAGCGACGCATACCATATGACCACGCCGATACAAGATGGTAGCGGTGCAGGTAAATGCATGAATCTGGCAATGAACGACGCAGGTCTTAATGCAGAAGACATCGATTACGTTAATGCACATGGTACATCGACACCAGCGGGTGATATTGCAGAAACTAATGCGGTTAAATATTCACTAGGTGATCACGCGACTAAAGTTGCCGTCAGTTCAACCAAGTCAATGACCGGGCATTTGCTGGGTGCTGCAGGTGGTATTGAAGCGATTTTTTCTGTCATGGCTATACGTGATCAAATCGCGCCGCCAACAATTAATCTAGATAACCCTGGAGAAGGCTGTGATCTAGATTATGTTGCGAACACCGCGCGTGAAATGGAAATTGATTATGCTCTATCCAACTCATTTGGATTTGGTGGCACTAACGGCACATTAATTTTTAAAAAGCCGGAATAGTCCATTTAATACCTTACGCATAAATTAATTTCCGTGTCATATCAAACGCGGCTACTGTCATCTGCTGAATCGGAACAACAAAAACTTCCGAATCTAACAGCGTTTAATCATTCCGACCCACAACGTTATCCTTATCTATTACTCAGCAGTGCACGCAAACAAAATAATTCTCAGTTTGATATATTAATAGCCTGTCCGCAGTCAGTACTTACGCTCAATGCGGATAAAACGTTAAGTTTTGATGAGCAGACAGAGTCGAATCAATTAATTGATGCTGATTCTGGTTTTTTTTATCAACTCGAAAAATTGTATCAACAAGAAAAACAGGGCAACGCATCGAATGCAAGCGGCTTGCCATTTACAGGCGGCTGGTTTGTTTATCTAGCATACGAAATGGCACAGGAAATTGAACCTCGTCTGGCATTACCAAATTTACCTGATACTCAACCCTTAGCAGTTGCCGCACGATGTCCTGCTGCTATCATCATAGATAAAAAAAATAAGCAGTGTCTCGCCGTTGCTGAAACAAAATACGCTTACTTGCTCGATGTGATTGAACAAGATTATAGACAACTAAGCCAGTGTGATATGGCTGAATCTAAAATACAACTAGAGTCACTGGTCGAGTCAGAAGAATCGTTATATCTAAATCAAGTTAAAAAAATAAAACAATATATTCTTGATGGTGATATTTTTCAAGCAAACCTTTCTCGATTATGGCAAGCGAAATTAAAACAGAATATCGGTGATTTTGAACTGTTAAACACGCTAGCCAGGCATAATCCTTCGTCCTTTGCGGCCATGGCATGCTTGCAAAATATGACCATTATCAGCTCCTCACCTGAACGTCTGGTTTCATTAAAAAATGGTATAGTCGAAACCCGACCCATAGCAGGCACTCGCCCCAGAGATGCTGACCAAGAGAGTGATGAAGCGCTGGCACGGGAATTACTGGCTCACCCAAAAGAACAGGCTGAGCATATTATGTTGATTGATCTGGAGCGAAATGATTTAGGTCGTGTTTGCCGACCCGGTAGTATTGAAGTTAATGAGTTAATGACACTGGAAAGCTGGCAGCATGTGCATCACATCGTGTCGAACGTCCGTGGTGAGCTTAAAAGTGATAAATCACCCATTGATGTGTTACGTGCTGTTTTCCCTGGAGGAACCATTACGGGTTGCCCTAAAGTGCGTTGCATAGAAATACTGGCAGAGCTGGAGCAACAGGCGCGAGGTGCGTATACCGGCTCACTGGGGTATATCAATAGAAATGGCAGCATGGATTTCAACATACTGATTCGCACCATGGTTCGTGAAGGCGACAAAATAACATTTCGAGCGGGTGGCGGCATCGTCAATGATTCGATTGCGGAAAAAGAACTGGAAGAAACGCGCGCAAAAGCCAAAGGTTTGTTAAAAATATTTCAATGAATTTACACTGGACTAAAAGTGAAACCGTTGCCTCTCCCTTCGGGATAGGGAGTTAGTGGGGCGGCATGTAATGAATAACTGCCTTATCAATGGGGTTGCTACCGACTACTTGACGGTGCATGATCGTGCCATACATTATGGCGATGGCTTATTTGAAACCATTCTGTGGCACAACAGGAAACTTTACTTCTGGCCGCAACACTATTTACGCCTCAAACAATCGGCTGATAAAATTAAACTTGCCTGTCCAGAAGAAAGCTTATTAATTGCCGATATTGAAAACTTACTAAGTGATGCAAAAAGTGAACAAGCTTACGCAATAAAAGTAATCATCACACGTGGTACAAGTTTACGTGGTTATCAGTTTGACAAAAAGCCAATGACTACACGTATTGCCACTATCTCGGCGATTGAAAGTGATTATTCTTCTTTGTTATCTCAACATTTATTAAGTGGCGACCTGACTGTTTGTGAACAACAGGTTTCAATCAATGAAAATCTGGCAGGTTTAAAACACTTAAATCGTCTGGAGAATGTATTAGCGCGTAATGAATCCACAATAGTAAAAAACAGTAATGTCGTTGATGGTTTAATGTTAAATGCACATCAATATGTGATTGAATGCACCACGAGTAATGTTTTTTCAGTGAAAGACAAAATTCTGTATACGCCAAAATTAAATCAGTCCGGCGTGCAGGGTGTGATGCGAGATGCCATTATCGCTATAGCCAAAAACAATAACATTAACGTTACGCTGTCCGATATGACGATAGAAAAAATTAAAAGTATGGATGAAGTGTTTATAACAAATAGTTTAATTGGGATGAAAGCGATTAATCATTTTGTAGATGTAAAATTTTCAACACGAAATGTGACTGAAATTATTTTTAAAATATTATTAGAAAATATGGATTCTCATGGTCAAGTTATTTAGTAAAGGGTTACCTGCTATTTTCACGGCAGCAGTAATTGCTGCTTTAGTCGGCTTCTATTATTTATCCAATGCTTATTCAGTGATGCATGCAGCGTTAAAATTGAGTGAGCCTGAAACAGTGGTATTTACGCGTGGCTCAACAATACGGACATTGGCGAAACAGTTAACTGATATAAATTTACTTAACGATAAAAATGCATTTCTTATCTGGGGGCGGTTACAGAGACAGTCCACTAAATTGCAGGCAGGTGAATATGTCATTGCACCTGAGTCTACACTTGCTGAACTACTCGATAACATGGTTGCAGGTAATGTCGTACAACATAATATCGCCGTAATAGAAGGCTTTACTTTCAGGCAGGCGTTAACAGCGATACAACAGCATGCAATTATTAATTCTGAACTTGATGAATTGAGTGACGAGGAAATAATGAAACGACTCGGACACGAGGGTAAGCATCCGGAAGGGCGTTTTTATCCGGATACGTATTATATTTCTCATGGTGTGACTGATCTTGAATTGTTAAGCCGGTCTTATAACAGGATGGAGAGCATTCTTCAGGAAGAGTGGCAGCAACGAGAATCTGGCCTGCCATTAAAATCTGCTTACGAAGCGCTGATTCTTGCTTCAATAGTTGAAAAGGAGAGTGCTATAGCTGAAGAGCGACCATTGATAGCCGGTTTATTTATTAACCGCTTACGCAAAAAGATGCGATTACAAACTGATCCAACGGTAATTTACGGAATTGAAAACTATGATGGGAATATCCGCTTTCGAGACTTGAGAAAAGATACGCCGTATAATACTTATACTCGCAGTGGACTGCCTCCTACGCCGATAGCACTACCTGGCAGAGAAGCCATACATGCAACCTTACATCCTGATAAAACAAAGTACCTGTATTTTGTTGCATACGGTGACGGCAGCGGCCGCCATGAATTTTCCACCAATTTAAAAGATCATGAAAAAGCCGTTGATCGTTATCAGCGCAAGAAGAAATAAACAATAACAATGAAAAAATTCATCACACTAGAAGGCATCGAAGGGGTTGGCAAAACCAGCAATCTTCGCTACATAAAAGAACTACTCGAAAAATCCGGTCAGGACTGTGTGGTTACCAGAGAACCGGGCGGTACTAATCTGGGTGAATCGTTACGAGGTTTACTGCTAAGCCATTCTAATGAAAATATGAGTGCTGACACAGAATTATTGATGATGTTTGCCGCACGTGCAGAACATCTGAGCAAAGTTATATTGCCTGCGTTAGAAGTGGGTAAAACTGTATTATGTGATCGTTTTACAGAAGCGACGTACGCTTATCAAGGTGGCGGTCGGCAATTAAACGTCGACAAAATTAGTGAACTTGAAGATTGGGTACAGGGCGACTTACGACCTGATCTTACGGTTATCCTTGATGCACCGGTTGAGATTGGCCGCGCACGAGCCGGTAAACGCAGTGAGCCAGACCGAATCGAAAAAGAGCAAGATGATTTCTTTCAACGTGTTCGAGCAGCGTATATTGAACTAGCTAATCATTACCCACAAAGAATTTGTCTTGTTGATGCTTCACTAACATTACCTGAAGTGCAGCAACAGATACGTGCAAAGTTAGTTGAATATGAAATACTAAGTCCCACAAGCCTTTCCAATTTAAAATCATTAAATAATGTTGAAGATTAGGGTAGTTATATTGTCACCCCCGAATGTTTTTGTTGGGGATCCAGCATTTATACTGGGATGTGGATTCCCGATAAACCCATTCGAGGATGACAGTATTGGTGTCGGTTTATGATTCACTCCTGGCAAAAAATACAATGGCAACAGATTACGCAATTATTAGAATCTGAACGATTGCCTCATGCTTTATTAATGCATGGCAATCAAGGTTTGGGTAAAGCTGATTTTGCCAAAGCCTTAGCTGCTTCAGTATTATGCAACAAGCCAACAAATAATCTTCAGGCATGTGGTGTCTGTAATGCCTGTCATTTACTGGCAGCCAATACGCATCCTGATATGTATTTTCTTGAACCGACCGCATCAACGGGAAGTAAAAGTAAAAACCCAGTCCTTAATATTCGGATCGGCGAGATTCGTGGCCTGTGTGAAAAACTAAACCAGACCAGTCAATTTGGCGGGTATCGTGTAGCTATTTTTAATCAGGCAGATAAGTTAACCATCTCTGCGGCTAATAGTTTGTTAAAAACATTGGAAGAGCCCGGACAGAAAGTACTTCTGATATTGGTCACCGCCCGCACATATCGTTTGCCTATCACCATTAGAAGTCGCTGTCAGTCGCTTCGGTTTAATATGCCTGATGAGCAGACTGCATTACAGTGGTTAAGGCAAAATATACCCTTGACCGAAAATGCGCTTGTGTACTCTGATCAACAACTGCAACAAGCACTTAAACTAGCCTTTGGTTCGCCACTGACTAGTATGGATCATCTGCAAGATATAGAATATCAACAAATACTTTCTGAGGCATTAACGGCAAATATCTCAGGTAAAAATTCATTGGAATACGCAGCCAAATTGGCTAAATATTCAAAGATTAAAACGCTGGAAAAATTACTGAGTTGGACGTCTGATTTAACAAAACTGGCCGCCTGTGGTAGCGAGTGCCAGATAATCAACGAACAGCATCGTAAGCCCTTGCAACAGCTGTCAAAAAAGGCGAATCAGCAACGCCTGTACCGGTTTCAAGATCAGCTTAACTTCAACATTCTACACAGCTCAATTGCCGTCAACGAACAGTTATTATGGGAAAATCTGCTACTATCTTGGGACAACTTATAATTTTATGTAGAGGTGCGTAATGAGTACGCCAAATGCTCGTCCAGGAATGCTGTCACTTAGCATCAAAGATAAATCATCGCTTTACGCTGCCTACATGCCATTCGTTAAAAATGGTGGACTGTTTATTCCTACCAACAAAACTTACAACCTGGGTGATGAAGTGTTTATGTTATTGTCATTGATGGAAGATGGCGAACGTCTTCCGGTTGCTGGAAAAATAATCTGGATGACACCAAAAGGCGCACAAGGTAATCGCGCACACGGTATTGGTGTTCAATTTGCACCACAGGATAAAGGTGCGACACGTGGCAAAATTGAAACCCATCTAGCAGGTTCGATGAAGTCAGATCGCATCACGCATACTATGTGAGTGCACTAAAAGTAAATTTTTTTTTATATTACCCTTGACTGGCATCTGGAGGCCTCAGTGTTAGTTGATTCACATTGTCATCTCGATTGTATTGATTTATCAGAATTTGATAATGATTTTGATAAGCTGATATCGCATACACAAAATGCAGGTGTTGAACACATGTTATGTGTTTCTATCAATCTGAAACAATACCCTGACATGTTGGAAAAAGTCCGACCTTACCCACACATCTCTGTTTCTGCAGGTATGCACCCAATGGCAGATGAAAGCGATGAGTTTACTGCTGACTATTTAACCCATTTAGCCTTAGATGAAAAAGTTGTCGCTATCGGTGAAACAGGTCTCGACTATTATTATCATAAAGATAATCCTGAATGGCAGCGAGAACGTTTTCGCGCGCATGTGAAAGTAGCAAATCGGGTCAATAAACCTTTAATTATCCATACTCGCGATGCCAGTGAAGATACACTGTCTATTCTGCGAGACGGAAATGCGAAACAATGTGGTGGCGTTATTCACTGCTTTACAGAGACACAAAATTTTGCAAATCAGGTTCTGGAATTAGGTTTTATGATTTCCATTTCAGGTATTGTGACTTTTAGAAATGCCGATGCATTACGCGCAATAGCAAAAACTATTCCAGATGATCGTTTGCTGATCGAAACGGATTCGCCATATCTTGCTCCCATTCCACATCGCGGTAAGCAGAATCAGCCAGCTTATGTTCAGCATGTAGCAGAAATGCTTGCTGATATAAGAAACACCTCGGTGGAACATATTGCAGAAATTTCGAGAAATAATTTTTATCGATTATTTGAGCTTACACGCTAATATGACGACGTACAGTTTATTACTTGGTTCGGATCCTAAGCAATCCTTAAGATTGTTCAGACATTTATCGGCTGCTGTTTCATTGCTGGCTTTTACCATAATTAGTTTTTTCTTTGACTACAATAATCTTTACTCCGTTGAAAAAGAGACGTTTCACAATGTTTTGTATTTCTATTGGACAGGCGTATTTGTTTTTACTTTGTTGATTCGAACAGGGCTTAATAAACATTATTACGATCCCAGTTTAACGGTGCCCCAGATGATTTGGGGAACATCATTTTTATTAACGATTACTTATCTGTTAAATGATTGGCGTGGGTTAATGCTAATGGCTTATTTTGGCATGCTAAGTTTTGGTTATTTTAAACTCCGTTTTCGTGAATTTTTATCAGTTTCTCTATATGCGATACTAGGTTACGGTCTGATAATTTTATATATTTTTGTCTACGAGCAGGAACGTATTAATATTAATTTAGAATTATTGCAGCTTTTGGCCTTTACCACTACGATAACCGTAATGTTATATACCGGTTCTTCGATTCATCGTTTACGAGAGAGGACTAAACAGCAAACCATAGAATTAAAAGAAGCATTGGATATTAATCAACGGCTGGCGACAACAGATGAACTAACGGGGTTATTTAACCGGCGTCATTTTATGGAAAAATTAACACAACAGAAAGCGCTGTCTGAACGAAACAATTCAGATTTTGTTATCTGTTTTTGTGATCTTGATCGTTTCAAACACACTAATGATACCTTCGGGCATTACACGGGTGATCTGGTATTACAAAAATTTTCTGAGATATTAAAATCATCAATACGTGAGGTTGATATTGCTGCACGATTTGGTGGAGAAGAATTTGTTTGTTTATTGGTCGATACCGATCTTGAAAATGCAAAAAAAGTGACTGAGCGTATACGTGCTACTTTGGAGACCTATAATTTTAATGATATAGCACCTTCGCTCAACGCAACGGTATCGATAGGTATTGCTAATTTCAAACAATTTAATACTATTCAAGAAACGCTGATGTGTGCGGACAACCGAATGTATCAGGCAAAGGATCTTGGGCGTAATAGAGTGGTTTTTTCTGATGAGAGTGAAGAGGCAGCTTAAATTTTTATTTGGATGCTTGAAAAAAGTCAAAAGATTGAACCGCGGAGACGCTGAGAAAAGATAAGATTTATTTGTGAGTGCTTAGCCGAGTAGGTGTGAATTTATTCACATGCAGCTGTCAAAGTATGCGTTCGTCATGCGAATAAATTCACACCTACATAGTTCTTACGTACCAATGAAACCCACTTTTTCTCTGCGCCTCAGCGTCTCTGCGGTTCAAGTTTTTAAAGTTTCTAACCATCCACCTGGAATCGACAGCAACCTACAGCCTTGACCAACCTTCATCTTTTTTAAATCGGTCACCTAGTTTGTTTTTTAAGCCATCAAGTGTTTGACTTAATTTGTCAACGCCAGTACTACGAATATATTCAAGTGGTCCGCCTCTAAACGGTGCAAACCCGGTGCCAAAAATTACACCGGCATCGATTAGGTCTTTGTCATCTACAATGCCTTCACGTAAACAAGCAGTGGCTTCATTCACTAAACGTAATACCAATCTGTCCTGTACTTCCTGCTGATTAGAGTAGGATGCGTTTTTATTTTTAATGGGTTTACCTGATTTGTATTTATAAAATCCTTCCCCGGTTTTTTTACCCAGTTTTTTATCGGAAAGGGTTTTCAGGTTATCGGGTAAAGGCATATCAAGTGCGGTTGATAATATATTGGCAACGGATTTGCAGATATCCAGTCCAACGGTATCAGCCAATTCAATCGGGCCCATAGGCATACCGTACTGTAAGGCGGCTTTATCGATGACTTCCGGCGGGATGCCTTCATCAACCATAGTCACGGCTTCTAAGATATACGGCATTAAAATTCGGTTAACCAGAAATCCTGGTGAGCTTTTAACTGCCAGCGGTAACTTGCCGATATTTTTACCGAAAGCCAGTGCCTGCTGCACGACATTTTCATCGGTTTCATTACCACGAATAATTTCTACCAGTGGCATCAGCGCGACGGGGTTGAAAAAGTGTAACCCGACTAATCGACCCGGATTTTTCAAACAGGAACTCAAGTCCTCCAGTTTTATACTGGATGTATTCGTTGCCAGGATAGCACTGGGTTTCATCTTTGGCTCGATAGATTCATAAAGTGAACGCTTTACATCGACATCTTCGAATATAGCCTCGATGATAATATCTGCGCGATAAACACCTGAACCACGGTGATCTGCCATCAACCGATCATTGGCATCGCGAATAGCGCGTCTATCGCGCTTGAATTTCTTTTTAAACGAATATTGTGCGCGTTTAATTGTCTGCGCCAGTCTTTCTGGGTCTTGATCCTGTACGGTGACTGAGTACCCCTGAATGGCGCACCAGGATGCAATGTCGCCACCCATAATGCCACCGCCGATAACGTGAACATGCTCGACATCAAACTTAACTTTTTTACCCTGGCTTTTTAGTTGCTCCTGTAAAAAGAAAACTCTAACCAGATTTCTCGCTGTGTCGGTGGTAGCGAGATTGGCCACCGCGATCGCTTCTTTTTCTAGCATCAACTTTTTATTACCTGCGTATTTTTGCCAGAGATCGATTAGTGAGTAGGGTGCTGGGTAGTGTTCTTTTCTGGCTTTAGATGCGACATTTTTTCGCATCTGTGAAGCAATTAATGGGCGAACCAGAGAATAATTTGCTACTCGCGTTAAGAAGGGTAACTTTTTACGCTTAGGTGCAGTTAATGCGTAACTTTCTGCAGCGGATTTTAATTGTCTAACCGGTACCATCTCTTCGATTAAACGAATTTTTTTCGCAGCACGTGCAGTTAACGCACGACCCGTTAGCATAATGCCCATTGCCGCAACCGGACCACAACGTTCGATTGATCTTGCCGTGCCACCATAGCCGGGATGAATGCCGAGTTTTATTTCCGGTAAACCGATTTTGGTTTTTTTGTCATCTGAGGCAACTATGTAGTCACAGGCTAATGACAATTCTGTGCCACCACCAAAACATAAACCATGAACCATTGAGACAGTTGGGCACTTCATTGCTTCCAGTCGATTCATTAATTCGTGACCTTTTAACATAAAGGCTAATGCCTGTTCTTTATTGTCCAGTGCTGTAAATTCTTTTATATCCGCACCAAAAATAAAACTATCTTTTTTGTCTGACAGAATGATAATAGCTTTAGGCAAGTCACCTTCAAAACCGATAAGAATTTCATTGAGTTCTTTGATTGCCTTTTGTGATAACAGGTTGGCAGCTGATTCTGGTTTATCAAAATGTACCCAGGCAATATTGTTATCATCTTTTTCAACGTGCCAGTTATTTCCTTCGGAGTGATTCTCTTCTGACATTATGCCGCCTCTGTTTTTATTGTATTTTGAGATGATTCATTTTGCAGTAAAACTGCGCCACCCTGACCGCCGCCTATGCATAAACTGGCCATGCCTTGTTTCGCATTGGTTCGTTGTAATATTTTGCACATGTGTAAGATAATACGTGCGCCACTGGCACCAACGGGATGACCTATACTCACGCCACCGCCATCTATATTTAATTTTTCGTACGGGATTTTTCCCATAGCACCGTCCAGTTTTAATTTGTCCTGACAATATTCATCTTGTTGCCAGGCCTCAACACAACCTAACACCTGTGTGGCAAAAGCCTCATTAATTTCCCAGTAATCAATATCGTCAATAGACAGATTATTGCGTTGCATAATTGGCGTCATAGCGTGTACGGGGCCCATGCCCATGACGGCAGGATCTAACCCCGCCCATTGTGTATCTGCAATAGAAGCAATCACGGGTAAATCGTATTTTTTAACCGCATCTTCGCTGGCTAATATTAACCATGATGCACCATCGGTAATCTGGGCGCTGTTACCGGCCGTCACTTTGCCATACTTACGATCGAAAGCAGGGCGCAATTTAGCAAGGCTTGCAATTGATGAATCCGGCCTTACGCCATCATCATGGTCATAAAAATTGCCCTTATCATCGTATAACACTTCGATTTCATCGAGGAAACCAGATTCATGCGCTTTTGCCAAACGGTGATGACTGGTCATGGCATATTCATCCATTTGTTTACGTGTGATACCAAAATTATTTGCAATGATCTCGGCGGTTTCACCCATGCCTAGTCCGACCACGTCATCTGTTAGTCCGTGAATCAGCGCGATGACAGGGGTGAAATGTTTACCACGCAATTTTAAAATGGTTGAAAGTTTTTGTCCGATTGAACGAGAGCGCATGAAATCGCCCAGCCAATTAACCATGGTGTGGTTAAATAAAACAGGTGCGCGACTCATGGCTTCTACACCACCGGCTAATATTAAATCGGCATCACCATTACGAATATTTTTATAGGCAGAATCTACCGATTGCATACCGGAAGCGCAATTTCGTTGCACCGTCCAGGCGGGGACGCTTTGCGGAATACCTAAACGCAACGAAACAACGCGGCCGACATTGGCTTCTCTTTCGCCTGGCATCATGCAGCCCAGGATAACTTCATCTATTGCATCCAGAGGAAAATTATTTCTCAGTAATAACGGTTTGGCTGCTGCAACGGCCAAATCACCCGCAGAAAACGGGCCGACTTTACCACGTGACTTAAGTTGTGGTGTTCGACTGCCATCGACAATATAAACTTTACGTCCACATTCGTTACTCATAACATTTCTCTCTTTAAAGGATTGCTGTTGCTTTATTTCTTTCTCGTTTTTACTTCCATGCTCTGTCTGAGAATGCATAGTTTTAAGTATGTAAAAACTATTTTTTTATTTTTACAACGTATACATCTTACTCTTCATATTATCCTATGCATTGTCATGCAGAGTATCACTAATGTCCGGTAAAAGTAGCTTGTCATTTCTGAATGTTTTTGTCGGGAATTCAGCCCTTTTAAATTATTGGGCTAGACCCTCGACAAAAATATTCGAGGATGGCAGTAAATAAACGAATGCTGCATTTCGATTAATTCTGCACCTCGATTACTTAACCGGACACTAGTGACGCAGAGCGTGGTCGTGGTATTGTATTATGGTGTTTCTATTTTCCAGTCTTTAAATGAAAACTCATCGACTTTAATCGCATTCTGAATGGCCTGATCAGTTTCGATTAAAAGTACATATTCACTACCGGTGATTATGTTTTTGTCTTTTGCTTCTTCGTAAACATCACGATCTCTGCTGGTTAAACGACCATTTTTGTATGCGTCACGTAACTTATGTTGCAGTTCATCTGTTTTCATGACCAGATTGAATGCGTGGTCGATACGGCCTGTGGCATCATCCTTATCATTCGAATTGTAAATACCATCACTTAAACGATTTAATGTTTCGCTTGGGTTCAATGTTAAGCGTGCAACTTTATGACCTAATGCATCGCTTGGACGTTGATAGGGTTTTGTAAATGGGAAGATAATAGAATTACAAATTGCGCCCAAAATCGGTACGGGTAAATTTTTAGTAATACCTTTTAATGCGGTTTGTACGTTGAACAATGCATCCTGACAAGCCCAATGTAGCAATGGTAAGTCTTCTCGATTACTGCCCTGGTTTTCGTAGTGCTTCAATACGGCTGTAATGATATACATATTTGCTAATGCATCAGCCAGTCGCCCAGAAATTTTTTCTCTGCGTTTTAATGATCCGCCTAATACACCCACACAAATGTCTGAAATAAAGGCAAAAGCCGAACTCATTTTTACCAGTTGTTGATAATAATACTGTGTGTTCTTATCACCCGGTGTAGTAACCAGTTTTGCAAAACTGATACCAAACCAGAAACTACGCACGACATTACTAATAATAAAACCCATATGAGCAAACAGGGCGTTATCAAAATCTTTTACACCTTGTCTTTCATCTTCATTGTGTACAGCTTTTACTTCTTTTAACAGAAAGGGGTGACTGCGCATGGCGCCCTGGCCAAAAACGATCATGGTTCGCGTTAAGATATTTGCGCCTTCGACTGTAATGCCGACAGGGATTAACTGGTAGGGGCGTGCGAGATGGTTGTGTGGTCCCATACAGATACCATGCCCGCCATGAATATCCATCGCATGGTTAAGCACTGTGCGCATACGTTCCATTACTTGGTATTTCACAATTGCCGATATTACAGAAGGCACGGCTCCCGTGTCGAGTGCAACGGCAACCATTGACCGGGCCGCATCTATTGCATAAGCTTGACCCGCAATTTCAGCTAGCGCTTCTTCCACACCTTCGAAATATCCGATAGGTGTATGGAACTGTTGTCGGATGCGAGAATATGCACCAGTGTATCTTGCGCCCATTTTGCTTGCTGCGGTGCCGAGTGCAGGGAGTGAAATAGCACGGCCATCGCCTAAACATTCCATCAACATCGCCCAGCCTTTACCGACATAATCGACACCACCAATAATTGAGGTGAGAGGAATGAACACATCTTTACCGCGTATTGGGCCATTCATAAATGAGTGATTAACAGGGAAGTGGCGTTTGCCAATTTCTATACCTTCGGTTTCACGCTTGATTAGTGCCAATGTGATTCCGCAATCATCTTTATCACCTATTAAGTGATCGGGGTCGTGCAATTTAAATGCGATACCCAGTATCGTCGCCACAGGTGCAAGCGTGATATAACGCTTGGCAAAATTTAAACGAATACCGAGAACTTTATCTTCGCCTTCATAACTGCCATAACAGACAACGCCAGTGTCGGGCATGGCGCCGGCATCACTACCTGCATCCGGGCCAGTTAAGCCGAAGCAGGGTATCTCAATGCCTTTTGCTAATCGTGGTAGGTAATAATTTTTTTGTTCTTCGGTGCCGTAGGTCATTAACAATTTGCCGGGGCCCAGTGAGTTAGGCACCATAACGGTCACGCCAGCAGAACCACTGCGACTACCAATCTTCATCACTACTTGTGAATGGCAATAAGCTGAATAATCTAAACCACCGTATTGTTTGGGAATGATTAATGAAAAGAAGCCATTGTCTTTAGCAAACTGCCAGGCTTCAGGTGCTAAATCGTAATCTTCGTGGGTGATTTGCCAGTCATCTAGCATGCCGCAAAATTCTTCGACCGGGCCATCCAAAAATGCCTGTTCTTCATCGGTTAAGACGGGCTTTGGTAAGCTTTTAAGAAAACTGAAATCAGGTTTGCCGCTGAATAATTCTGCTTCCCACCAGACGTCACCTGCATCGAGTGCTTCCTGTTCTGTTTGCGAAATAGTTGGCATCAATTTTTTCATTACCTTATAAATAGCGCGGCTGAAAAGATTAAGGCGTAGCGGTTTAAAATTCAGCGGTATAAGTATTGCGCCAAGCACGATCCAAAGCAGGTATTTTGAGGACGGATCGAAATCAGAAAAAATATGCAGAGTAAACATTCCGGCTGCCAGCGTTAGCGACCAAACCAGAAGGGGTAATCGCATATAGGCTGAGATAAATAATATAAAGATTAAGAGACCTGCCCAAATCATTCGTTATACCTACTTGTTATGTTTGAAAAACTTCAATTTGTTACTAAAGCTAAAATTTAATCTAAAAATAGTTATCCTTAAACTATATAGACACTAAATTTTCTTATTTGTTTAACGCTACCTAATTGGCCGCTTTTTTATTAATGTTGTCAGATTTTTCGTCGATAGTTTTCTCATCAACTGCATCATCGATTTCATCATTGCCTGTTACTTTGTTAAATACTTTTCGTATTACCCCAGTTTTTACGACATCGGATTTTTCATCATCAGGATTGATTGTGTTAGATGAATCAATCGGGATTAAATTTTCTACTTCTTCGGGGTGCGAGTAGAAACAATCACCAATGGTGTTGCAATGAACGCTGGTTTGGTCCCAGGGGAGCTTTCGGTAGATTCCCAATTCATCAAAGTCGATGATGGGATACTTGATTACATCAAAATAAGGTGAATGGTCGAAGTCTCGAGGCGTAATTAGTTTAGAGTTGCTGCGGATGAGTTTAAGTTGACCATCGTCGCCCTGATGAATAACCGGGATGATGGGAAATCGAACTTTCGCAAAGGCTTCTGCCATCATTGTTGAGCAAACTGTTTTGGTAGGTCGACCGGCATTATGTTCAAACAGGGTTGATCGCCAGCGTTTAGGTAAAAACCAGTAAGGGAACATGAAACGAGCTAAATCCATAATTTGGCGGACATTGTAGTCTTTGCCTAATTCTTTAATGGAATATTCAATCACGGATTGTGAGTCAGCACGTGTGATTCCACGTGGTCTACAAATGCGCAAATGTTCACCTTCATAATCTTCAATCGATGAGACGATAATGCCTTTACCTAGAACGGCCTCGATAATTAATTGTTCATCGGGACTGCAGTGGCGATACTTCTGGATATGGTCACGTAACATTGGGTCATCGATATCGTGTAATCGACCGATATAAAAGAAGGAATGCGTCCACATACTCTGCGTAATGGACTTGATAATTTCGGCGACATTAGACCGACCTTCGACCAGGATCACATCTCCTGGGCGTAGCTCGTAACGTAAACGCTCAAAACTGGTTAAGGGCGTTTTGTAATGTGGGGACTCATAAGTTAGCCAATGTACGAACTTGTCCCACAAGTAATTTTTTAATCTAACAAAGCGAAACATCTAAAACTCCAAATAAGGGCTTTATGTTTGTTACTCATTTAAAAAATCATCGGAAGCTTGCCGTGGTATTGGGGCATTCCATCTACCTTAATACTAGCCTAAATATGCCTTATATGACGCTATTTAAGACAGAATTAGCTGGTTTCAGTTCACATTTTTTGTAAACAGACGTAATGACATCGGCTCACACACAAACCACAGGCCTTTAGCTAAACTTAGCGACTCATTACGTGTGACAATCGGCCAGGGTGTGACGGCTGCATGACTAAGATGAATAATGTTTTTGTCGAGCTGGAAATATGAATGCATATGAGGCAATGTAATATGAAATCACAGTCACTGAGATGAACATGGGTATCGAAATAGAACGAAAATTTTTACTTAAAAATGATGACTGGAAATCGCAGGTCACAAAAACACATGTGATCAAACAGGGCTACTTGCAAAGTGGTTTAGAAGCATCGCAAAAATCGTCAGTCAGAATTCGCATCAGTGATGATAAGGCTGATATCAATATCAAAAGTGTCGATCTCACTATGGTGCGTCAGGAATTTGAATATACCATCCCATTAGTTGACGCAGAGCAACTGCTGACATCACTATGTGATGATATTGTCATCAGCAAAATACGTTATCACGTTCCGTATGGTGAGCACCTTTGGGAGGTTGATATTTTTGAAGGTGATAATGCTGGTTTACAGATGGCCGAAATAGAACTGAATCGCCTGGATGAGGCATTTGATAAACCGCCCTGGATCGGTGAAGAGGTAAGTGATGACAAGCGCTTTTACAATATATATCTGTTAAAGCATCCTTTCCGGATGTGGTCTAATTCAATTTCTGATAAAATCCCATCTAAATAATAATTATACTTAATCTAAATGTAGATGTAGATGCCTGAAAGTAATAACAATTCAAATATCACTGTTTTAATTGTCGATGATCACGATCTGGTCCGACACGGTTTTAAAAGTCTACTAAGTGCACAGGAAGGTATCAGCGTTCTGGATACGCAAAACAGCGGTGAAAAAGCCGTTCAGTGGTGTCGGGATTACGATGGCAAGGTTGACGTAATTTTAATGGATGTAAACATGCCAGGTATCGGTGGAATCGGTGCGACAGAACGTATCAGTAAAACCTGGCCTGATATCGGCATTATTATTGTTACCGTTCATAATGAAGGCCCACTTCCTAAGCAGCTTTTGAATGGTGGGGCAAAAGGTTACCTGACAAAAGGCAATGGCGTCGAAGAGATGATGGCGGCCATCAGAGATGTTAACGATGGCAAGCACTACATTGCTAAAGATATCGCCCAGCAACTGGCACTGTCGGTTTTACCGGGTGAGGTGAACCCGCTGGATAGTTTGTCCATGCGTGAAACGCAGGTGCTGATGATGATTGCACAAGGCACTAAAACGCAGGAAATATCAAAAATTCTCAATCTGAGCCCAAAAACAATCAGCACTTATCGTGTGCGCCTTTATGAAAAACTCAGTGTGAGCTCAGATATCGAAATGTTACATATGGCAATGAAACATGGTGTTCTTGATGAGAATAATCTGCCGGTTAAATAAAGCCTTCATTGTTCTTCTATACTGGTTATTTACAGATATAAAGCTTTAGATGTTTCCTGTAACCATACATGTAACACGCTTTGTGTCATATGTATGCGTCAAGTTTGTCATGAATCTACATGATTTTAATACCATGTCGAATTATTTAATACGGTAAGGCATACCTAACTGCTTGATTGCTTGAGTAATCTATAAAACCAGCGTTATGGAATAAGGGATTTATGTCGATATTTTTATCACTCGATTTAATGAAATTACTTAAGTGTTTGAATTTTATGCTTAATTAATCTTGGCTTGAATATTGCAGAATCAATTTTTAAAAATGTTCTAAAAAATAAAAAATCATATTACAGGACTTAATAAAAGGATTAGGGGATTACAACATGTTAAAAAATATATTTAAACCAATAGGTTTCAGCTTATTGGCTTTATGCGCTAACGCTAACGCCGCAATTGTCTATCTACCCGGTACCACGGTAGATTTTTACTATGACGATGCGCAGCCTGGTATGGCTGCCTTTGGTGCACTGACGGTTGTGGGTGATTCAATATTTACTCAACCTAGCAATTTTCTAGCAGAATCGATTGGTGTGGCTGGCGGTAACGTCGATGTTTTTGCCGCATTTGGTACGATCACCGTTGTCGCAAAATCAGGCTATCAATTTAGTGGTGCCACGGTGGTTCAGCAGGGTGACTATATAGTTGACGGCGCTGGCGCATCGGTTAGTTCCGTAGGTGACTTAACCGTTACGGATTCGAATAATGCTGCTACCAATGCGGTAACAGCGATGGTCAACAGTGGTTTGGGTATCGACGATGGCTTGCTTCAAGCATGGTCTTCAATCGGTCAGTTCGATTTATCGACGCCAACCTGGGATAGCGTGAATTCAATCGAACTAAGTCTATCGAGTACACTGACGGCATCAACATTAATACTGGGTGAGTATGCATTCATCCAAAATAAACTTGTCGGTGGGGGACTGGTAACAATCGAAACTTCACCCGTGCCCGTACCAGCGGCATTGTGGCTGTTTGTATCCGGTTTGTTAGGTCTTATTGGTTTCACGCGCAAGACAAAGAGCCAGTAAATTTCTACTGACCGCCGCTTCCTTCTGTTAAGCGATTCGGCATTATCCATACTGTTAAATTAACCGACTTATCCGAAGATAGGTCGGTTAATTTAACTTTTTCGTAACCCTTTGAATACAGTCATAATAAAGTACATTTTGTTGGTTTGTAATCACTTTTTTGTCGGAATGGCTAACAGTTGCTTGTTTCAACTTAAAGTGGATTCTTTCTAAGCCATTGTAATTGTAGTTATTTTAATAACTGGCTTGGTAATTGCATTATTATCGAGAACAATAATTGAAAATATTAAAATTTTAAGGCTGTTTGTAAAAAGCTGAATTCATCAAAAGGGTATTTACATGAAATGGTTTAAAAGTTCACTACTTGTCTTAGGCATGACGGTCTCTATGGCTTCGTCTGCAGCTATAATCACGATGTCAGGCGATGATATCGATTTTACATTTGACGATTCCACACTGTTTGGTTCGGGTACGGTTGTCGGCAATAGCCTTTTCTTCATGCCAACTAATTTCAAAGCAGAATCGTTAAATGGTGCGGGTGTCGTTACGGCTAATCAAACACTGATTGTTGACGTTGTTGTAACAACAGCGGGCTATGACATTACTTCTCTTGGCATGTTTGAACAGGGTGATTACATCACAAATGGTGTTGACGCTTCTGTTGCTGCTGCGGGTCGATTGGGTGTGACAAGTACCACAACTGTGTGTGGATTTATCGCATGCAATGATGCCAACATTTTTAATGTAGCGGGTCTTGGTGATACGGGCGGCGTATTAACGGATTGGTCAGGTGGTACCAGCGTTGATTTAGTGGATACAGCAGGTTGGGGTTCTGATACAAGCCTTCAGATATCCTTTCAAAACGATCTAAGTGCAAACACGCTGAATGATGGTGAGCAAGCTTTTATCGAGAAGAAATTCGGTGCGATTGGTCTTGTCGTTAACCCCGTTCCTGTACCAGCAGCACTTTGGTTATTTGGTTCTGGCTTACTTGGTTTAGTTGCTGTAGCGAGACGCAAGCAAAGCTAAAGAAGTAGAATATTTATATTTTGAAAGCGAGCCTCATATGAGGCTCGCTTTTTTTATCACTAGAAATAAAGCCATTCAACAAAAAGCAAAAGCTTTGGTATTACAAAATACTGAAGTAGGCGTGAATATGTCCTCACCCTAACGGCATTTCATCGTTACAATAAGCCATGCCCTCTAAAGAAAACTTAGATGAATCGAAAAAACCAGATGCCGTTTTTGATTCCAGTTCATTTCTAAAAAGCGTTACCCGTAAACCCGGTGTCTACCGCATGCTCGATAGTAAAGAGCAAGTTATCTATGTTGGTAAAGCCAAGAATTTAAAAAATCGATTGAATAGTTACTTCAGGCAGACAGGTCTGTCGCCTAAAACGCAGGTAATGGTTTCAAAGATTGCCGAAATCGAAGTCACCATAACGCATACCGAAGGTGAAGCACTGTTACTTGAGAGTAATCTCATTAAGGAGCTACGACCCCGTTATAACGTTTTAATGCGTGATGATAAAAGTTATCCGTATATCTTCGTATCAGATAAAGCTGCATACCCAAGGATTGCATTACACCGCGGTGCTCGAAAAAAGAAAGGTCTGTATCTGGGGCCGTATCCAAATGCGCATGCTGTTAGAGAAAGTATTAATTTATTACAGAAGATGTTCCTCATTCGACAATGTGAAGACACCACTTTTGCTAATCGATCACGTCCGTGCCTGCAGTACCAGATCAAACGTTGTACCGCGCCCTGTGTGTCCTATATAACAGAAAAAGCGTACGCAAAAGATATCAGTCATGCTGTGCTTTTTTTACAAGGCAAAAGCGAGCAGGTGATAACAGAGCTGGTAGGTGATATGGAAACAGCCGCCGAGAAACAAAACTTTGAAAAGGCCGCTTTGTATCGTGACCAAATAAGTTACCTACGCAAAATAACAGAAAAACAGCACATCAGTGCAGACAAAGGGGATATCGATATCATCGCCTGTAGTACCGAAGCCGGGCAAGCATGTGTGCAGGTATTCTATATTCGTAATGGTCTTAATTTAGGCAACCGCGGTTTTTATCCCTCATTGCCCGAAGAATTAAGCGCTGAAGACGTGCTTACAGCTTTTATCCCGCAATTTTATTTAAAGCGCGACGTGCCAGGCGAAATCATTATTTCAAATGCGCTGAAAGACAGCTTGTTGATTGAGGAGGTGCTATCTGAGCAGGTAAAACATAAAGTCAAATTGAGTAATAAGGTGAGGGGGGAGCGTGCAAAATGGTTAGAAATGGCATTAAATAACTCATGCAACTCACTGAAATTAAAATTAATTTCACGCTCTGGTCTACTGAGCCGATTTGAAGCCTTACAAGATGTTCTGCAACTCGATGAGATTCCACTGCGTCTTGAATGTTTCGATATCAGCCATACTATGGGAGAAGCAACTGTCGCTTCCTGTGTGGTCTTCACGCCTGAAGGTGCATTTAAAACCGATTACCGTCGCTATAATATTACCGGCATCACCGGGGGTGATGACTATGCGGCCATGAAACAGGCACTGGAGCGTCGTTACCGGCCTTCAGAGTCAGATCAGAAGTTACCTAACATATTATTTATTGATGGTGGTAAGGGGCAATTGAGGCAGGCTATTGAAGTTTTTGAAAAACTTGATATTACCCGTGTGCTACTTATTGGTGTGGCTAAAGGCGAAGGTCGCAAAGCGGGTCTAGAAAAACTGGTATTCAGTGATGGTCGACCAGATTTGTACCTGACTATTGAATCTGCCGCGCTTAATCTTGTATTGCAGGTAAGGGATGAAGCGCATCGTTTTGCCATTAGTGGTCACCGAGCACAACGGGCTAAAAAGCGCCGAACATCACCGCTTGAAGGGATAGCCGGCCTTGGGCCTAAACGTCGACAGACCCTACTAAAACATTTTGGTGGAATTCAGGCATTAACGCAGGCAGGGGTTGAAGATATTGCTAGAATAAGCGGCATAAGTAAAAAGCTGGCACAGGAAGTATATGACCAGTTTCATGCAAGTGATTAATAGAACGACAACGAATCCCAAATGGGTAAACAAAACAATGTAGGTGTGAATAAATTGTCTGGAACAATTTATCACGTCAGCCCCGAGGGGTAAGGCATAGGGATATGCCGAATCATTTATTCGCACAACAGTGCCAATGTATACGTCCGCCGTGCGAATAAATTTACACCGACAAGAATAAACGTCATGCCGGCATGTTTCTAGCCGGTATCCATCCATAAGATAAACGCAGGGACAAAAACAAACAACCTGGATCCCGGCTAGAAACAAACCGGGATGACGTAGTAAAGAGAAGTTGCTGATTAAATAATGAACATACCCAACACCATAACCTCATTCAGAATCGTATTAATCCCGGTATTTATAGCTGCATTCTATCTGCCGTATGAATGGGCACCAGCACTGGCAACCTTTATATTCTGGTTCGCCGCCATCACCGACTGGTTCGATGGCTACATGGCGCGTAAATTAAACCAGCAATCATCACTGGGTGCGTTTATCGATCCACTCGCAGATAAACTGATGGTGAACTCTGCATTATTACTCATCATCACCAAGTATCCAGATAACAACTGGTTGTTGTTTTCAAGCTTAATAATAATTTCACGCGAGATATTTATCCCATCATTAAGAGAGTGGATGTCTGGTATGGGGAAGAGTGAGGACGTTACCGTTTCATTCTTCGGTAAAGTGAAAACAGTCGCGCAAATGTTTGCTTTAATGTTTTTAATATATGGACAAGATATCTTCGGTTTACAGACTTATGTGTTCGGAACCGGCTTGTTAGTTTGGGCTGCCATATTGACCCTATTATCGATGGTCATCTACATAAAATCAGCATGGCCGACCTTGACATCAGGTAAATAGCCCTAAATCCGTAATTATCAGCAGAACAGGCCATTTACCCCTTGACAGTAACGCCGGCATCGCTAGAATAGCGACCTGCTTAGAAAGCATTGCGGGAATAGCTCAGTTGGTAGAGCGCAACCTTGCCAAGGTTGAGGTCGGGAGTTCGAGCCTCCTTTCCCGCTCCAGATTTAAGATAAACCCTGTATTTATCAAACCAGATACAGGGTTTTTTCGTTTCTACCGCTAACAGCTTTAGAAACGAAAAGGCGAGACCTGATATGTTCAGTTTTTAAACTAGAACAGGTAAGCTACAGTCAGGCTCACGAGCTAAGGCTCGAAAAGTTTTGGCGGGATAGCAAAGTGGCCATGCAGTTGATTGCAAATCAATCTACCTCGGTTCGACTCCGGGTCCCGCCTCCAAATATATGTCATTGATTTACCACCGATGACATAATATAGAAAGACCATTTGCCCAGGTGGCGTTGTGGTGGACTGTAGTTTGAAAAACTACTTGTCCGTAATTACAACGAAAGAATTAGGGTGCAGTAAAAAAGACCATCTGCCCAGGTGGCGTTGTGGTGGACTGTAGTTTGAAAAACTACTTGTCCGTAATTACAACGAAAGAATTAGGGTGCAGTAAAAAAGACCATCTGCCCAGGTGGCGAAATTGGTAGACGCAAGGGACTTAAAATCCCTCGCTTGAAAGGGCGTGCCGGTTCGATTCCGGCCCTGGGCACCATTTTTTAAAAAAATCAGTTAAAGTTTCAGCTTGTATCTAGGTTGCCCCCAGTATCTCAATCCCGTGCTTTTCTATTATGCTGATTAGTTTCATGGCTGTACCATTAGGACGTTTACGTGTTTTACCACGGGCTTCCCATTTTCTAACTGTTTCAACACCTGTATTTAAATAAGCGGCAAAAACTGCCTGGCTAGCTTTATTTCGAAGCCTTATTTCTTTTATTTGTGATGGAGTATATTCTTTTACTTTTGGAAGGCAAAAAGAATCAAATTCACGCATAGTTTGTTTATCCACTAAACCAATACCATGCAAATCCTGCATTGATCCGTATGAATCGCTTCATAATTTTCAACTAATACACTAACAAGGCAATCCATAAATCAGGCAGTTCTTTATTTCGGTATGCCCGAGCGGGAAGATTCGCGCTATAATTCAATTAGCAAATTTACGAGGGAAGCCTAATGGAAACTATTGTTCACAACCCATCAGAGTTAGGGCGTTTAGCCAGTCAAACACGTTCAAAGCTTGGTTTGCGCCAATCTGATTTGCATGCCCATACTAAGTTAGCTACCCGTTTTATAGGTGAAGTGGAACGTGGCAAAGACACAGCCCAAATTGGTAAAGTTATGGATATGCTTGAGAGCTTAGGTCTTGAGCTTATTATCAGATCCAAACCCGATAAAGCTAAGGTTAACCCTCATCAATTAGGATTTTCGAAGGTGCGTTTCTGGTCTTCTGGTGATCGACTACCAGTCAATCGGGTGATTGCCCGCGTACTGGCAGATCCTACCAAAGAAGATTTGTTAATCCTGAAAGAATGTTTTGGAATGGGGCGGGTATTATCGACGTGGAAGCAATTAAAAGAGCGCCATGAAGTGGCTAAATCTGTTATCCCCGTTACAAATTCCCTTTTAAGGAAACTAACAGTTACGTGAAGAAAAAAACTGAGGCGCTCGCAAAAAAAATTGCAGGAGAAGCACTCCTTGAGCGTTTCCTGCTTGTTGGCGGGACAGCTCTATCTGTTTATCTGAAACATCGATTAAGTGAAGATTTAGACTTTGCAACCACAGAGAAGATACTTCCTAGAGAAGCCATTTCTGACTTTCTTAATCAATTAAGTGAGGATGGTTGCGTGATTGAAGACATTCTTCCTATGGCAGAACGTCAGTACGTAGAGAATGAAGGCTGTGACATTGATGATTACCATCAAAACTGGTCAGTAGATGGCGTGAAGCTCACCTTTTTTACATTATCGATGGAAAATGGGCGTGAAAAATTAGCCGAAGACCCTGGCGAAGAATGGTCTAAAAACTTGCGCCTGGCATCATTAGAAACGCTATTCATCACAAAAGCGTTAGTACTTGCCGATCGACATGTCATGCGAGATAACTTTGATGTGCATGCTTTATTGCAGTGTGATGAATTTTCTTACGCGGATGTCGTTGAGGCATTTAAGGCATATCGACCATACACAGATTTAAAGATACCTTTTAATAGATTACGCAGCTCCGATTACGCGTTAACTGATCCAGGTCTGTCAGGACTTATCGATGAAGAAGAGGAAGATACGATGAAAAGAATTCAGGAGTACTTCATCAATCTTTTAGATTTAGAAAAGCCCTAAATATGCACTACATTAATTATGGTTCGGCCAGGAATGGGAAAAGCTATCAGATGAAATCGAGCAGAAAAAAATTGTGTGTAAGTATCAACTAGCTGCTCTCCCCAATTATTGTAGGTGTAGAGCTAAGAAAAACGGTGGCAGAGAGTAATAGTCTCTAATATTAGAATCAATTGCTCTCTTACTCACATTTTCTAAATACTGTGATAGTATCAAATACTTATAAGTGCCGGATGCACATGAAAATAAGAACAGGGAGAGCATCAAAACAATAAAAAATTATGTACGGGACGTACAGTATTAGAGCAATGCATGGAGCAGTTGCCGAAGGAATGACTATTGCAAAACCCCGAACGTAAAAAAATGATTCAGCAAGGATTCGACACCGTAGCCGCAGGCTACGATCATCCCTCGTTATCCTTCTTCCCCGAAACAGCAAAACGCCTGGTTGAACACCTAAACCTCAATCCAACAGATAAACTCCTCGACGTATGCACCGGCACCGGCGTAGTCGCACTAACAGCCGCAAAAAAACTAACTCAGGGAAATGTCACCGGTATTGATCTCTCGTCAGGCATGCTTCAACAGGCAAAAAACAAATCCGTTGAACAAGGCCTCAGTAACACAGATTTCCAGCAAATGGATTTAGAATATCTAACATTCGAAGAAGGCACTTTCGACGTAGCCACCAGCAGCTTCGGTCTGTTCTTTTTAGAAGACATGACAGCAGGTCTGACTAATATCGCCAGAACCGTAAAACCCGGCGGCAAAGTCGCAATAACAACCTTTGCCGGAGAGGCCTTCTCACCGATGGCAGATATCTTCCTGGAAAACTACAAAGCAACGGGCAGGGATATGCCAAAGCCATCCTGGAGGAAGCTATCAACGGAGGAGTTGGTTCGAGAACAATTTAAAGCGGTAGATATTACCAATGTAAGTATCCATCATGAACCACTTGGTTACCATATGACCGATGCACAGATGTGGTGGGATGTTGTTTGGAATGCTGGGTGGCGGAGTTTGATGAACCAGATGGATGAAGAAGAACAAAAGCTATTTCAAATAGAGCATTTGAAAGAAATTGATGAATTAATATCTAACGATGGCGTGTGGTTCAACACCGAGGTGCTGA